>ERZ772969.357-NODE-357-length-44178-cov-6.693063_pt1 | contig 44178 bp, 45 predicted proteins | sample MGYA00511676_ERZ772969 | MGnify/ENA primary metagenome ERZ772969 (study PRJEB29015, sample SAMEA2737651) | human gut metagenome | biome: human gut; feature: human-associated habitat; material: faeces | place: China | collected 2012 ... | reverse complement strand
TTTATGAAATTCGCAGTGTAGTTTTGTGCAATTTTTCAAATTTGCTCATTTATAGCTTATAATTATTTTTATAACTACCATGACTGCCTATCCCTTTCACTGTTTTAAATATCTTCGGTAACTATCCAGAACTGAATCTGTAACACCGCTTTTATAGATTTTACGAATATCAACAATCTTTTCATCTTTCAGCAGTTTCATCCAATCCAGTAAATCTTTTCTACTGTTTGCGAAATTGCAGCATCTTCCATCTGCATATTCAATCCTGTATCTCATACGTTCCTCCTATACATATACCAATTCACTCAACACAATTTCCTGCACACGATTCCTGATGTTATTACACTGTCGCACCCACTCCATAGGATTCTGTACTTTCAATTCCTCGGTAACTCCCTCTGCACTTCGCATTTGTGCCTCAATCACTTCATACCGTTCCTGTGCCTGTTCATTCAGATCTGCCAGGTAGCTGTCCAATTTTCCAGTCAACAAAAGATAAGAATACATGCCTGATTTATAGTTTTTCATATATTCTTTCCGAAGCATTCCCCAGTAACCAATCGGTCTGGTTTCCTCTGGCAAGTCCATCATTGGCAGATAATAATCTCCTACCACCACATAATCTAATCCATTACTATCATCATGTAGTATATTTTTCTGATCGCTCATGTCCTTCTCCTCCATCAAATCTTTCTCTGCTCTCGCAGATATGCTTCAAATATACTTCTCCGAATCAGCACTTTCTTCCCGATTTTATATACTGCCCCAGCTTCATGTGCCATACGGACTACTGGTTTGATTCCCAGCTTGTAATATTCACATGCCATATTGTAGGTCACATAGTCATGGCTCATAAATTCCAGATCTTCGTCGTCAATCTCATTTGAAAACATCCATACATTACCGCTCATCTTCCATTTCCTCCTTACCTTTTCCTGTCGCTGGTTCATGGAATCGTTCCAGGTAGGCATCAAAAATATCCCGGTTGATCAATACGGTTCCATCAATTCTGTAAAGCGCACCTGCATCACTGGCAAGTTCAAATAGCTTCTTATGAGAAATGCTGTAAATAATCTCTGCCTGCTGATACCGCAGATACTGTCGGCGTAATTTTCTAAGCTGCTCCGGTACTTCCTTCATACTTGTGATTGGTTTATAATTTTTATCCATGATGCTTTCCTCCAAAATTAAATTCACTGTTTTACAGAAGTTGACTGCCGGGATATATTTTTGAGTACGAAAAAAGCACCTCTCAGATTAACTCTAAGAAGTGCTCTTGTTGTCATGCATATCAATCATTGATCCAGTGAATCAATTTTGATTTCATTCTCAAACCTGTGTCCTTTCACCTGAAATTCGTCATGCTTCATAACGATTCATTATTATCCCAAATTTTGTTGTCAAATTGTTGTCAACTGTGGTCTGACATCATGGTTTTAGAGATTTTATATTTAATTTTAGTACAGCTTTGCACCTGCCGGAATATGGTTATCAACCATCAGAAGATGAAGTTTTTCTTCGCCCTCTTCCTCATGGATTGCACTAAGTAACATTCCACAAGAATCAATTCCCATCATGGCTCTTGGTGGCAGAATGGTTCTGTCTGTGCCTGTTCCGTCATCAAGAGTAAACTGTAACAGTTTCTTTGACTTCGGTACTGCAACACACTCTTTAACCTTTACTGCACGGAAATCTGACTTGCTGAATGTATCAAAATCAACAAATTCCTCAAATAAAGGCTCTACCTTTACCTTAGAAAAATCAATCTTTTCAGACTCAGTTTTTACATTTTTTTCAGGTGCTTCAGAAGCTGTATTATTTACATCATTTTTCTTATTTACACCATCTAAGGACTTCATTGTCGGGAACAAGATCACATCGCGGATCGCAGGTGAATTTGTCAGCAGCATAGTCATACGGTCAATACCATAACCGATACCTCCGGTCGGAGGCATTCCAACCGCAAGCGCATTTAAGAAATCCTCGTCGGTATGGTTCGCCTCATCATCTCCTGCGGCGAACAGCTCCTCCTGCGCCTCAAAGCGCTTTCTCTGATCCTCCGGATCATTTAACTCTGAGTAGGCATTCGCCATTTCCCAGCCATTCATAAAAAACTCAAAACGCTCAGTATATTCCGGGTTATCCGGCTTCTTCTTCGTCAGCGGAGAAATTTCAATCGGATGATCCATCACAAAGGTTGGCTGGATCAGATGCTCCTCCACATATGTCTCAAAGAACAGACTTAAGATGTCGCCCTTCTTATGATGCGGCTCAAATGCAATGTTATGCTCCTTCGCAAGCTTCTTTGCTTCCTCTGTATCTTTTACCGCATCAAAATCTACATTTGCATATTTCTTCACCGCGTCTACCATCGTAATACGCTCAAAAGGCTTTGATAAATCCATCGTATGTTCGCCGTAAGTCAGAACCAGAGAACCATTGACCTCCTGCGCCACATGGCGGAACAGATTTTCCGTCAGATCCATCATACCGTGATAATCCGTATACGCCTGATACAGCTCCATTAAAGTAAACTCGGGATTATGTCTTGCATCAACACCCTCATTACGGAATACCCGTCCGATCTCATAGACTCTCTCCAAACCGCCGACGATCAGTCTCTTTAAGTACAGCTCAAGAGAAATTCTAAGCTTCAGATCCTCATTTAACGCGTTATAATGCGTCTCAAACGGTCTTGCCGCAGCTCCGCCCGCATTCGATACAAGCATCGGAGTCTCGACCTCGATAAAATCCTGTCCGTCCAGAAAACGCCTGATGCTGCTGATGACCTTAGAGCGCTTGATCATCGTATCCTTTACATCCTCGTTCATAATCAGGTCCACATAACGCTGGCGGTATCTCGTATCTGTGTCAGTCAGTCCGTGGAACTTCTCCGGCAGGATCTGCAGACTCTTGGAAAGCAGCACGACCTCTTTGGCATGAACGGAAATCTCTCCTGTTTTTGTGGTAAACACAATTCCGCGGATGCCAAGAATATCACCCACATCGTATTTCTTAAACTCCTTATAAGCTTCCTCGCCGATGTCGTCTCTTGCCACATAAATCTGAATGCGTCCCTTAATATCCTGAATATTGCAGAAGGATGCCTTACCCATGACACGCTTGAACATCATACGTCCGGCAAGAGAAACCTCCTTGCCCTCTAAGTCCCCGTACTGCTCTCTAATATCCTCGCTGTGATTCGTCACATCGTATTTTGTGATGACGAACGGATTCTTTCCATTTGCCTGCAGCTCGTGCAGCTTGTCATAGCGCACCTGAAGCAGCTGATGAATATCCTGCTGCCCCCCGCCATTATTTCCCTGATTATTCTGAGCCATCTTCTTCCTCCAATCTATCTGCCCTCCGCAGACAAAAACCTGCCCGCAGAGTCTTTTCCATTAGTTTGCTCTGTGAATGGAGAGCACCTTATATTCTAATTCGCCTGCCTGTGTCTCAACCCTTACAGTGTCTCCGATCTTCTTTCCAAGCAGCGCCTTTCCTACCGGAGATTCATTTGAGATCTTGCCCTTTAAACTGTTCGCCTCAGTAGAACCTACGATCTTGTACTCAAGCTCCTCATCAAACTCACAGTCCAAAATTCTCACGCTGCAGCCAATGCTGATCTTCTCAAGGTCTACCTCCTCCTCAATGACAACCTCCGCATTTTTCAGAATCTTCTCCAGCTCCTCAATGCGTGTCTCAATATCGCGCTGCTCATCCTTTGCCGCATCATACTCCGCATTCTCGGACAAGTCTCCCTGCTCTCTTGCCTCTTTAATCTTTTGCGCTACCTCTTTTCTTCGTACAACCTTTAACTCCTGCAGCTCATCCTCAAGCTTCTTTAGTCCTTCGTAAGTCAGAATGTTTTTCTTATCCATTACCCGCTACCCCTCTTTGTATCTTTATTTTCATTTATGAATTATAAAAAGCTTCCTCAAATCGATCAAACCCCGATCTTTGCTTTTCTTCCCGTATTCTCTTGACAATCACAGTATTATACCCGATTGGTATCATGATGTCAAGATTCTCCCCCTGCCTCCACGGCTTTTTGTGGATCGGGATATAATACCTGCCCTTTTGTATTTGCTGAAAGTGACAAACGCCCTCCCACTCAAAATCAAGAACCAATGTCGCCATCGCGCGCAGCGCCTCCTGGCGCCTTCCCTCCTCCTTTGAAAAAAGACGGACAAGCAATCCATGCTCCTGATACATTGTCTCTGCAAACTCATAAAAATATGCAGGACGCTCCGTATAGATCGTCAGAAAATTCAAATCTCCCTCCAGTTGACCGAGCACCTCCATGACGCCCGCCGGCTCAAAAATCCCCGGTCCGATCGGTTCCTCATCAATAATCTCTAATGCCACCTGCTCCGGCGGAAGATTTTTCTCTCTCAAAATCCCCAAAAATACAGGACGAAAGTCTCTCAAAAATGCATTGGAATATGACATGTCCGTCCGCTCCCGCGTTTACTTTTCTTCATTATATGAAAGTACTTCCTCAAATAATGCCTGCAGCTCGTCATAGCTCTCAACCTCGTTGATCCTTCCCCGAAGCTTGGATGAATTGCGATAGCCCGCCGTATACCAAGCCGCATGCTTACGAATCTCGCGGATTCCCGTATAGTCGCCCTTTATCGCAAGCTGCATCCTCGCATGGCGTAAAAGCATCTGCGTAACCTCCTCAAAGGACGGCTTTTCCAATGTCTCTCCTGTCTCAAAATAATGGAGAATCTGTCGGAATATCCACGGATTTCCCTGCGCGCCGCGTGCGATCATAAACCCATCGCAGCCGGTCTGCTCCGCCATCGCGGCAATATCGTCCGCAGTTTTAAGATCGCCATTCCCAAGAACCGGAATAGATACATTTTCCTTCACCCTACGGATGATCTCCCAGTCTGCCGCGCCCGTATAATACTGCTCTCTTGTCCGCCCATGGACCGCAACTGCGGCAGCGCCCGATTCCTGCGCAATATGCGCAAGCTCCGGCGCATTAACGTGTGCCTCGTCAAATCCCTTTCGGATTTTTACCGTGACCGGTTTTTTTATCGCGCGCACTGTTTTTTCGATAATTTTTCCTGCCAAAACAGGATTCTTCATAAGCGCGGAACCGTCTCCGTTATTGACAACCTTCGGAACGGGACATCCCATATTAATATCCAAAATATCAAACGGACGCTCCTCGATCTGCTTTGCGATCTCACTCATAATATCCGGATCCGAACCAAACAGCTGCAGCGACACACATTTTTCATTCGGATCGATCGTCAAAAGCTCCTCCGTGTTTCGATTCTTATAAAGAATCGCCTTCGCACTGACCAGCTCCATGCACACAAGCCCCGCTCCCTGCTCCATACAAAGCAAGCGAAATGGCAGGTCGCTTACGCCTGCCATCGGTGCCAGTATTAAATTATTTTCCAGTTTCACTCCGCCAATCTGTAATGGCTTTATGATGTCTTTCCGATTCATTTTCTATGTATTTCCTACCTTACTGTACCTTTATTTTTCCGCTTTTCCGGTTCTGCTTTTTATAAATCAGATTCATACCTTTCAATGTGAGGTTCGGATCATAAACATCGATCACCGACGTCTCGCTGGCAATGATCCTGCCAAGACCGCCCGTTGCCACGACCTTTACCTCACCAAGATCTGCCTCCTCCACCATGCGCCGCACAATGTATTCCGTCTGACCAATCTGTCCGTAAACAAGCCCCGCCTGCATCGAGGAAATCGTCTCCTTTGCCAGAATGCTCTCCGGCTTACGGATTTCAATTTCCGGCAGTCTCGCAGCATCCTCCCACAGCGCTTTCGCCGAAATGCGGATGCCGGGAGCAGTAACCCCGGAGAGGAATGCCCCATCCTTATCCACCAGATCGTAAGTCGTTGCCGTTCCAAAATCCAGCACCAGCACAGGACCTCCGTACAGCTCATACGCCGCCGCCGCATCCACGATGCGGTCCGCTCCGATCTGACGCGGATTTTCGGTCACGATACGAATCCCCGTCTTAATGCCCATCTCGATAATAATCGGACGGATATTAAAATATTTGATCACTGCCCCCTCAAGCGCGTGCATGACATTCGGCACAACAGAAGCGATGATCGCATCCACGATCTCCTCCTGTTTTACCTGATTTTGCTCCAGCAGATTGATCAGTAAAATCCCATATTCATCCGAAGTCCGCGAGAGTTTCGTCGTGATGCGAAAGCTTGTCACCACATGATCGCCCCGAAAAATCCCAACCGTAATATTTGTGTTTCCCACATCGATCGTCATTAACATTGCAATACCTTCCTTTCCTCTGCCGCATCGTGGATGCAGCATGTTCCCTATTCTTCCTCAGCCAAACCCGTATAAAGCAGCCTGTAATACATCTGCAGCGCTTCTAACAGCTCCTGCTTTTTGTACTGTAATTCCTTAACCTTTAGCACACAGCCAATCTCGTCATAAAGCAGATCGCCCTCATCGCAGGAGGTACGAAACTCAAGCTCCCCATCGCCATTAAAGATCATCTGAAAAATACCGCCAACGTCCTCGGTAAACAGCACACACATAATCTTTAACTCATCCTTTACCTGCCCCGGCAATCCGTAAAATTGCTCATTCAAATAAAATTTTTTATTATATGCACTCGCTCCGCAAAGCACTACCTCATCCATGCAGCCTCCTCTTTCTATACATATCCGTAAATCCCGCGCACCGAAACCTCGCCCGCCGAAACAAGTCTGCGGCTTTCCCATGTGTCTACGATCAGCTCGCCGCGCGCAGTGATCCCCATTGCCTTGCCGTCAAACGGCTCCTCCGGATCGAGCACCCGAACGCTCTGGTGCATATTAACCAAATGCTCCTCATATTCCTTCACAAGCCTGCTCAAATCCTGTGTCTCTAAAAAAACTGCATAATATCGTTCAAACTGCTCTAGGATTTCTTCGATCAATTCCGCCCGATTCCAGTGCTCTCCTGTCTGAAGATACAGGGAGGTTGCCGTTTTCGCAAGCTCCTCTCCAAAGCTCTCATGATGCACATTCATTCCAATTCCGATCACAACATGATTGATATAATCAATCTGTGCGCTCATCTCCGTAAGAATGCCGCAAAGCTTTTTCCCTCCCATTACAATATCATTGGGCCACTTAATCCCCGCCGGTCTGCCCGTCCGCCTGCGGATTGCGCATGACACGGCAAGCGCGGCAACAAGTGTCAGCATCGAAGCCGTATCCGGCAAAATTTCCGGCTTTAACAGCAGCGTCATAAAAATCCCGCTCCCGCACTGCGATTCCCACGCCCGTCCGCGTCTGCCCCTTCCCGCTTCCTGCTGATCCGCGAGCACCAGCGTACCGGAAGAACATCCTTCCTCCGCAAGCTGCTTTGCCTTCGTATTGGTGGAGTCAATCGTTGGAAAATAAAAAATCTCCTTTCCGATCCATGTTGTTTTTTGAATACTTTTTAATTCCTCCACGGAAATCACATCAGGAACCCCCAAAAGGCGATACCCTTTATTTTGCAGCGACGCAATCTCGTACCCTGCTTCTTTTAGCTGATTGATTGCCTTCCATACGGCAGTGCGGGAGACGCCAAGCCGTTCGCAGAGTTCCTGCCCTGATACATAGCCGTCCGTTTCCCGTAAAACAGTAAGTATTTCCGTTCTCATTTGTCTCTCCATGATTCACTTAAGGTCGCAAGCATGACCGCTTTTATGGTATGCATCCTGTTTTCGGCTTCTTCAAACACAACGGATTGCTCGCTCTCAAACACCTCGTTTGTCACCTCCAGCTCACCAAATCCGAACTTGCGGTAAATTTCTTTTCCAATCTCTGTATTCAGGTCATGAAAGGCAGGCAGACAGTGCATAAAAACGGCGTCTGGCTTTGCATAGGACATCACACGTTTATTTACCTGATAAGGCATCAGATCTCGCAGACGCTCCTCCCACACCTCCTCCGGTTCTCCCATCGAAACCCATACATCGGTGTAAACAACATCCGCATCCGGCAGCGCTTCCTCGATCTTCTCCGTGTGTGTGATCGCAGCGCCTGTTTTTTCTCCAAGCTCCCTGCAATACGCCGTCAGCTTCTCATTCGGAAAATATTTTTTATTGGTACAGGCAACAAACTCCATACCAAGCTTCGCACAGACAACCATAAGAGAATTTGCCATATTATAGCGCGCGTCTCCAAGATATACAAGCTTGATACCCGCAAAGTTTCCAAACCGCTCCTTGATCGTAAGCATATCTGCAAGCATCTGGGTGGGATGAAATTCATTTGTCAGTCCATTCCACACCGGGACTCCGGCATATTCCGCAAGCGCCTCAACGATTCCCTGCCCATAGCCCCGATATTCAATGCCGTCGAACATTCTGCCTAAAACTCTTGCCGAATCCGCAATGCTCTCCTTCCTGCCAATCTGTGAACTGGACGGCTCCAAATAAGTGACCTGCATCCCCAGATCATGCGCCGCCACCTCAAACGCGCATCGCGTCCGTGTACTCGTCTTTTCAAAAATCAATGCAATATTTTTTCCCGCAAGCACATCGTGTCTGACGCCCCGCTTCTTCTTTTCCTTTAACTCCGCCGCCAGATCGATCAGATATAAAATCTCCTCCGGCGTATAATCGATCAGTTTTAGAAAATCTCGTCCCTTTAAATTCAAGCTCTTCTCCTTTTATGCAGCCATAACCTTATAAATTATCCTTCTTTTGAAAGCAATTATCTCCATAAAACAGACGGACTGCCACAGCTGTGGCAGCCCGCAAATGTTCTCTATTCCTTCTTTTATTTCTCGCCTGCGGCAACCTCTGTGACAGATTTTACCAGACCTGCGATTCCCTGAATCTCTGATGGAATAATAATCTTTGTCGCTTTGCCGTCCGCCGCTTTCGCAAATGCTTCCAAGCTCTTTAGCTGAATCACGCTCTCATCGGGAGCAGCCTCCTTGATCATGCGCAGACCGTCTGCATTCGCCTGTTGGATCTTAAGGATGGCTTCCGCCTGTCCCTCCGCCTCACGGATGGTCGCTTCCTTCTTTGCCTCCGCTCTAAGGATCGCCGCCTGCTTCTCTGCTTCCGCATCCAGAATTGCAGACTCTTTATTTCCCTCTGCCACAAGCACGGTCGACTTCTTCTCGCCCTCTGCCCTAAGAATTGCCTCTCTACGTTCACGCTCTGCCTTCATCTGCTTCTCCATTGCATCCTGAATTGCCGCCGGAGGAATAATATTCTTTAACTCTACGCGATTGACCTTGATCCCCCACGGGTCTGTCGCAACATCCAGCGTTGCGCGCATCTGTGTATTGATCGTCTCTCTGGAGGTAAGTGTCTCATCCAGCTCCATATCACCAATGATATTACGCAGTGTGGTTGCCGTCAGATTCTCAATCGCCATAATCGGATTCTCTACGCCGTAGGTGTAAAGCTTTGGATCGGTAATCTGAAAAAACACTACGGTGTCAATCTGCATCGTTACATTATCCTTTGTAATAACCGGCTGCGGCGGGAAATCCACCACCTGCTCCTTCAGCGTGATCTTCTTGGCGATCCTGTCGACAAACGGCATTCTGATATGAACGCCAACCGACCACGTTGCCAAATATCCGCCCAAACGCTCCACAATATAGGCATGTGCCTGTGGTACGATTTTAATGCAAGACGCCAGAACCAGCAGCGCCAAAATGATCATTACGATCATTGCTCCAACAAGAAAAAATCCCATATGCGCTTCCTCCATTTTCTGCCTAGATCATTTCCTATGCTTATATTTTCTATTTGTAAGTATATTACTATATTTTACCTCAAATTACAAGAACAGCCGAAAGAAATCTGTGTTCTTTCGGCTGTTCTTCATTCTTATTTATACTAACTATAGTGTGGAATGTCTCGCGCTCCATCCGCAGTCCTTATCTTAACAACGAGCGACAAGCTTCGCGAGCCGCTCTTATGTCAATAAAAGACATGATTTCCGATCACAACTCCCGGATGTCCGGAGGATGCCCTGCGGAAACTCATTGCGCCTCCTGTATTATCCATTCCGTTGATCGCCTCCTGCGCTGCCTGAAGACAGCTGGATTTTACGCCGTTTGAAATTTTATTGGCAACATAGCCCTTTCCTGCCGGAGGAAACTGTCCTGCCTGATAGATCACCTCATAAATAGATCCAGGATACCTTCCCGACTTCACACGGTTCATCACGACTGCTCCGACCGCAAGCTGTCCTTCGTACGGCTCATTGCCCGCCTCACACTGAATCAGGGCTGCGAGCAGAGTAACATCGTCTGCCGACGCCGCCACTGACTGATTTTGCACTGTACCCTGACTTTGTACCTGTGAAGCTGCTGCCGCTGCTTTCTCCTCCTCGGCGCGTGCAAGCTGTGCCTGCTCCTCCTCAACCGTTACCGCTTTTCCAAGCGCGATTTCCGTCGTAACATATTCTGCACTGACATAGCCTGTTTCTCCGCCATAGGAAACAGCCACCCAGCCGTCTACCGCTGCCGCCTCCGTATCCACGGTCAACGTCGTTCCGGTAGATACTGCCGCGATCACGGAACCATCTGTACTTGCATCTCTCCTGATCCTAAGTCCATTTGTCTGAATATCGGCCTCCATATCGAAGTTCGCTGCCGCATAATTCATTGCATCCGTACCAAACAGACAATAGGAATTCATCACATATCCGTCTACATTACCGGATGCAATATGTGTCCAAACATCGCCGCGCTCTACAATATCCGCAACCGCTCCCCTGTAAAGCTTTCCTACGATCTCTGAATTTTCATCACCGGAAGCCCTAACATAAAGGAACTCCTGCACATCCGCCATCAAACGATTCTGCCATGCAAGCTCCTCCTCTGACATCGGCTCTGCGACCGGTTCCGGTGTCACCGGCACTTCCGGCTCCGGTGCTTCTGCCGCTGCAACCAGCTGGGTTGTTGTATGCTCCACCTCGACTGCCGCTTCTTCCATATCCGCAAGCGCCGCTGTCTGCATCTGATCGAGCGGAACAACCACTCCTGCTGTTCCCCCTGTAGCTAAGTCCGTCCTTGCCTCTGCTTTTGTGGATGCAGCCGCTGCTTCCGCTGCAACCTGATCCGCAGATGCTGCGACTGTGCTCATCGTTACCAGTAATCCGGAAATCACGATGCCTCCAATCGCTCTCCTCTTTAAACTCATAGAATCCTCCATCGGTGTTACCTTATTATTGAAATAGTGTTACACCTTTGTGCTATTTTATTCGTATTTGTTACAAATGTTACGGATTTATTACAGCGAAATTATAGCAAAACGTTTGTTTTTTGTCAAGCATTTGCTTCTAAAGTCTTTTCAAAAGCTCCTCTCTTGCCTTCTCATAGCCCGGTTTTCCAAGCAATGCAAACATATTTTTTTTGTAGCTCTCCACCCCCGGCTGGTTAAATGGATTTACACCAAGCAAATATCCGCTGATCCCGACAGCAAACTCAAAGAAGTAGAATAATTCCCCTAAATAAAACTCATTCTGCTCGGGGATCGTGACCATAAGATTCGGCACATTACCGTCCGTATGGGCAAGAATCGTGCCATTCATCGCACTTTTATTCACAAAGTCCATATCCTTTCCGGCAAGATAATTTAATCCGTCAAGGTCTACCGGCTCCTCATTAAGCACAACCTTCTCTCTGGACTGCTCCACATTTAACACTGTCTCAAACATAATTCTGGCGCCATCCTGAATAAACTGTCCCATCGAGTGCAGGTCTGTCGTTAAATCTACGGACGCTGGGAACAATCCCTTTTGATCCTTTCCCTCGCTCTCGCCGTAAAGTTGCTTCCACCATTCCGCTACATAATGCAGACTTGGCTCGTAATCCGCCAGCACCTCAACGCTCTTTCCCTTGCGAAGCAAAATATTGCGGATCGCTGCGTACTGCAGCGCGTCGTTCTCGGAAAACTCCTGCTCTAATGCAAGCCGTCTCCCCTCTGCCGCACCCTCCATCAATCGGTCAATATCCGCACCGCTGACTGCAATCGGTAAGAGTCCGACTGCCGTAAGAACAGAAAAACGTCCTCCGACATCATCCGGCACAACAAACGTCTCATATCCTTCCTCAGTCGCAAGATTTTTTAACGCGCCCTTTTCCTTATCTGTCGTTGCATAAATTCTCTTTGCCGCGCCTTCCTTGCCATACTTCTTCTCAAGCAGCTCCTTAAATACACGGAACGCGATCGCAGGCTCGGTCGTTGTCCCGGATTTTGAGATAATATTAACCGAAAAATCCCTGTCGCCGATCACATCTGTCAAGCCTTTTAAATATGTGCCGCTGATGCTGTTTCCGGCATAATATATCTCAGGAGTTTTCCGAACCTCTTTCGGAAGATTATTGTAAAATCCATGCCTTAAAAACTCTATCGCCGCCCTTGCGCCAAGATAAGAGCCGCCAATCCCAATCACCACCAGCACCTCAGAATCCTGCTGGATCTTTTGGGCAGCCTTCTTGATTCGCGCGAATTCCTCCTTATCATAATCTACCGGAAGATCGATCCATCCCAAAAAATCATTCCCTGCGCCCGTTTTTGCCACAAGCTGCTCCTTTGCAGCCGCAACCAGTCCGCTCATGTAAGAAACTTCTTCCTCGCTGATAAATGCAGAAGCTTTTCCATAATCAAAAGATACTTTTCCCATTTGATACTCTCCTTTGTCCCTAAAATTACTTAATTTATAAAAATCATTAAGCACTATTTTATCAAACCGCCGACTGTCCCGCAAGTATTTCACGGAAATACCTCGTCCAACACTTCCGAAAGCAATTTTTGCTGCTCCTTGGTCTGCGCCTGCTCCTGCAGCGCCCGCGCGCCCATTTCATCGGAGGGCTTTTGCATGGCATCGGTCTGCTGCATGCCCGGTGTATCGACACCCATGCTATGTTCCTGTGAAAGCTCTGAAAATCCCTGGCTTTTCTGCATCCTTTTCAATGCTTTTGTATTTCCTGTAATCCCCTGTATCAGTTTCGAGATTTTTCTTATCCTATGTAATGTGAAGATCAATAGCACCGTCAGAGCTCCACACCAGAGCAGCGCCGCTTCCTGCGCATACTCAATAAAAAATGAAACTGTCTGCGTCATACACATTACCTCTCTTTCCAGCCCCGGTTCTTGTCCGGCAGGCTGTTTCTATTATAAAATAATTTTACAATTTGGAAAGAGAAATCGGGATACTTTTTAACGCAATTTCCGACATATTTTTCACGAGACAGGTTATATTGCAGTTCTTTTTTTATTTTATTCCTTATTGCTGAATTTACAAGTCTTTTCTTGACTTTTAGACATAAGGGTATTATAAATAGGGAAGTAGAATCATCGGAAAGGAATACTGATTATGATAAAAAAAATTGTAATGACCGGAGGAGGTACCGCAGGGCATGTAACTCCAAACATCGCCCTGATTCCAGCATTGCGGGCAGAAGGTTATGATATTTCCTATATTGGTTCTTATGATGGAATTGAAAAGCGGCTGATCGAGGAACAAAATATCCCATATTATGGAATTGCTTCCGGAAAGCTGAGACGCTATTTCGATCCGAAAAACTTTTCAGACCCATTTAAGGTATTAAAAGGTTATCGCCAGTCCGTCAAGCTCCTAAAGCACCTGAAGCCGGATGTTGTATTTTCCAAAGGCGGCTTCGTGTCCGTGCCGGTCGTACTCGCCGCACGACACTGCAGGATTCCCGCTATCATTCACGAATCCGATCTAACTCCGGGGCTTGCAAACCGCATCGCTATTCCGCGTGCCACAAAGGTCTGCTGTAATTTCCCCGAAACGCTTTCCTATCTCCCGAAAGAGAAAGCTGTTTTAACCGGATCTCCGATCCGTCAGGATCTCCTTTCCGGCAATGCAGACGCAGCATTTTCCATGTGCGGCTTTACAGAACACACCAAACCGGTTATTTTGATCATAGGAGGAAGCAGCGGCGCACGCTCAATCAACACCGCAATCCGCGGTCTGCTTCCCGAACTTATCAAAAATTATAATATCATCCACCTGTGCGGAAAGGGAAACCTAAGCCCCGACCTAGACACAGTTTCCGGTTACGCCCAGTTTGAATATGCAAATCGGGAGCTTGCCGATATGTTTGCCCTTGCAAGCCTTGTGATCTCCCGCGCCGGCGCTAACGCTATCTGCGAGCTTCTTGCTCTGCGCAAGCTGAATATACTGATCCCTTTGCCCGCAGCAGCCAGCCGTGGTGACCAGATATTAAATGCAAACTCCTTCCGCGCGCAGGGCTTTAGCTATGTGCTTGACGAAGATGAGCTTGCAAACACAACTCTGCTGGAAGCGATCGAGCATGTATTCCAGAAAAAAGATGCCTATTGGAGCGCGATGAAGCAAAGTCAGATGGGGAACTCCATCGAAACAATCATCGGCTTGATCAACAGCGCAGCCGAAGGCTCCCACTAAAGCCAGCCGGGGTTTGACCCATGTATGATTCTTTTGACAACAAAGCTACATATCTCAAACCCCCCGGCGCAAAGAATTGACTTTATTCACAGCGGAGCATCTCTCTGATCTCCCGCATCTCCTCCTCTGAAAACGTCTCCTTTGTCCATATCAGCATATCCTGATTTTTCGCGTTCCGGTAGCGCGGAATTAAATGCATGTGAAAATGAAATACCGTCTGTCCCGCAACCTCATGATTATTCTGAAGAAGATTAAATCCGTCACAGCTAAGAGCCTTCGTCATATGCATCGCCAGCTTCTTTGCAAGCTTCATCGCCCTTCCGGCAAGCTCTGCATCAATCTCATAAATATCCGCATAATGCTCTTTGGGTAAAATCAGCGCATGTCCCTTTGATGCCGGCGCTAAATCAAGAATTACCCGAAACTCATCATCTTCATAAATCGTATTAGACGGAATTTCTCCCGATGCAATTTTACAAAAAATGCAATTTGTCTCCTTCATATCATCCTCCACTTATTTCCGAATAAAATTACGCTTGTCGAATTTTGTTGTACTGTTCCTATTGAACTTCATAGGTATTAATGTTACACTATATCGTGATTATTCATCCTTAACCGTTTCATTAGTTAGAAAGCAGGAGTCGCCGTGTTAAGTAATAATGATTACCTTAATATTTTTCATGAAATTAAAAATTCCATCACGCTGGTAGGCAGCTCCTTACAGCTGGTTGCCAAAAAACATCCTGAGGTTGTCGATTTCGATTATTGGCATGAGGCAATATCTGAGATCAACTTTCTCAAAAACATGGTAACGCAGCTTTCTTCTGCCCGTCTATGCGACCAACTTAATATTATGCAGGTAAACATCTACTCCTTTATCCAGCAGATCATGCGTACCATCCATACATTTTCATGGAATGATTTTACCTGCAATGTAATCTTAGATGAGGACATCCCTCCCGTAGAATTTGATCCCCAACTGCTGAAGCAGGCAATTTTTAACATCATCAAAAACGCCTGTGAGGCGATGAACCATACCGGAGTTGCCACACTCCATGTTTTCTGTGCCAACAATTCACTTAAAATCACCGTTACAGACCACGGCGGCGGTCTCGATGCCGCCCTCGCAGATACGATCTTTCAACCGTTTATTACCTCAAAAACAGGCGGAAGCGGACTCGGGCTTGTAATTACAAGACAAATTATTGAGGCACATCACGGCACCATAAGCTGTGACTCCCGCCCCGGCGACGGATGTACCTTCACAATTTCACTTCCTTTTATGCAAAACTAAACAGTGAATCCAACATTCTTAAAATCTTAAAGTTTCCTTTCGCCGTCATCTCTCCGGTCATAAATGCCCGCTGGAAGGTCATCCTTCCGGCGATGATCGACTCCATGACCTCAGGGCTAAGCTTCGCGTAAATATCAATGTTTTCTTCCTGTCCATAGCTGATCGTCAGGTTGTCCTGATTTACCTCAACAAAAAGCGGTTTCTTCTTATCTGTCAGCAAAAACAAATAGCGTGCATGAAAATCCGGCTGCGGCGTAAAACGCTCCCTAAACTGCTCAATATACGCAGATTCCTCGTCCTGATTCGCCTTTCCCATCATATCCTTAAACATTGATGCAAGCTCTTTAATATCTTCTTTCTGCTGCTTGACATAGCTGTCATCTGATACATATTTTGACAACTGCTCACTCTCCTGCGGCGTCAGCTCCATCTGCGGCGTGCGAAGTACACTCTGCTTTACCGCAAGATTGCTTGTCGGAAGACTTTTCATCTTCTGCGAAATCGTACGATAAAGATTCTCTGCCTTTTTCTCAATGATCACCGTATAATCCTGATTCATCTCAAAGCTCACGAGCTCGTCCACATAACCGCAAAGTCCTGAGCACGGCAGCCCGCCGAGAATCTCCCACGCATTGGCAAGTGTCATCTCACCTTCCCGCTCTCCATAGGTCGTTGACATTACAACCGGCTGCATATAGGTCTTTTGAATCCTCTCTTTGTCTCCATACAACCAGCAGGCATCCAGAAACTGCTGCATATACCCGCCGATTCCGAGCCATTCCACCGTTGTTGCCAGAATAATCCCGTCTGCATCCTTCATTGTCTGCGGCAATGTTGCAATCTCATTCTTGTGCTCATAAATATTGATGCGTTCCACCGTTACACGAAGCTCCCGCAAAACTTCTTCCATCTTATTTAACACATATATTGTCGGGTCATCCAAAAGTCCCCTGCCGCCATAATAAATATTTACTTTCATCTGCTGCCTCCATTTATATTCTCTCTCTAGTATATAAATTTTTCCTTCTAAAATCAATCTTTTTGCCGTTTTCTATGCCATAAAATAGCCGCAGCCAAAAATCCGCTGATCAAACCGCCGATATGCGCCCAATTATCAACGCCTTCCGAAGAAAATCCAAAGTAGATCATCAGCACAATTGAAAACATAAGCCTTTTTGCTGTAATTCCTTCCAAATGACCTCTGTTAAAAAGCAACAGCCACAAAAATCCCCCTATCACACCATATACTGCGCCGGAAGCTCCTGCCGAAATCGCATACTGCCCGGTAAGCAGCATAACTGCATAAGAACAAAGACTTCCTCCCAGCAGAGAAATAAAATATATCGCAAGCATCCGAAGCCGTCCCACAATGTGCTCCACCCGCTCTCCGATTCCATACAAAATCAACATGTTATTGATCAAATGAGCCGTTCCGAAATGCAAAAATCCAGCAGTAAAAAGTCTCCACCATTGGTGATACTCCGATACAAGCGGCGGGTACATCGCCCCAAACCTAAGCATCAAACCGCTGTCATAAGTGCTGCCGAGCATTTCTATCAACAAAAATATCAATATATTTACCGCGATAATTGCTACTGTCACATAGGGAATGACAAAATGCACTCTGCCTGCCGCTGCAGGTACAGCTTCCAGCAAGGATCTCAGACCATAAAATTCCCCCGGCTGATTTTCATAAATCATCACCCGTCCGCTCTCCGGGAAATACCCCCATATATTAGAGCAGACAGAACACAGAATACGCATCTGTTCCGCTTCGCCGCCGATCAAAAGTGTCAGAGCCTCTACCTGATATACCGGAAATCCCTCCGGAAAATCCCCCAACACCTGCGCGGGATGATAAAATTGATCCATGACCCACTGCTCTGTCTGATATTTTTCCTGCGCCGTCATCGCATAGCCGTGCGTCTGGTCTACCGTTATCACTGTATAAAATCCTTCGCGGTAATATTTATAATAAACCCTTATTTCTTTCCTCTGTCCCTGCAGCATGCGGTATCCCGCATCCCAAAATATCTGCTCGAATTGTCTGTCTGCCATCTGTTCCGTTCCTTTAAACATTTTCTATCGTCATTATAGAGATTTCAGTGACAGAATGCAAACACCTCACGCACTGTTTTTCTTAAATAAATCTAAATTTTTGATCTGCAAAAGCAATCAACTCGTTCTTTTGAAGACTTACCTTCGTCTTATAATTTAATAATTCTCCTCCCACACATGTCCCATTCAGGGAATTTAAATCCTCCACGAAATAAATATCCTCCACCTTCGTGATCCGCGCATGTCTCCTGCTGACTGTTTTACTTGGAATATATCCTGCGCAGCCTTCATCGCTCCCTATGATATATTCCTCTCCGGTAATGACTAGGTTTTCACACTTCCCCACTCCCTCATACCGCAAAATGCCTTCCGCCTTTTTTCCAAGCTCCTTTAATAGTACCGTTGGTCTGGAAACTGTTTCCTCTCCTCGCTCCGGTTCAAATACAAAAGGTGTTTCCTCCTGTTTTTTCCTGCCTCGTCCCAGAATACGCCCAATCTCCCATTCCCACGTCTTAAACTTCTCACAGAGCATCTTTTGCAACCCCAAAATCCCAACTCTCCTTGACAAGCTCTCGATTACCGTCTCCTTATGCAGCTCCTCTGGCACCTGCTCCTGTTTTCCGTACTCCTCCTGTTCCTTTGGTGTTGGAAGCTTTTCCTCTCCATACTCCTCCTCGCTCCGGTAGGTCAGATGCATCTCATCCTTCATGTTAGACAAATTCCATCCACTTTTTGTGGATCGCTCATAAATTCCATAGGCGAGCTCTACCGCGCGCTTATCCTCATGGTCAAGCTTTGTCAAAAGATATTCCATAAGCTGCGAAAACGCCTGTTTCACGGGAATTTCATTTTCAGGATCATAACATATAAAAATATGCTCTGTCTCGTAATCCGAAAACATATATTCCGGCTGCAGCCGCAGACCATCTGATCGAAGCAGACCTCCTTCCAAGCTCTCTGCCGCATCATAAGCCGCCATTAAAATTCGGCAAAGCAGTTCATAAGTCAGCTGTCCGTCCTCCAACAGCACATCAAGGGACTGTTTTCCTGTAATGTCATACCACAGTTCTCCCTCCCCGTCCTCACAAACATATTCCCCAAACAGCACACCCTCCAACGTCAATTGTCTCATCATCATCAATTCCCATCGGACAGGAGGTTTCCTCTGTGCAATGACCATATGACTTTTCATGAATCTTCTAATATACCGTATTTCCATGATCTATAAATTCTCCCGCTTCCTTCCATAAATAAAATAACCCGACTACATCCAACGGAGTCTCCTGCTCAAGGCATTCAACTGTAGCCCGACATTCCAGATATAGATCGACCCCGCCGCGGATTGCTATCACGATTAAAAATAACAGCAGAGGAATTATTAACGACGCCTCTACCGTAAGACTTCCATCAACCTTTCTCATAATAATCCAATCAGATATGCCGCTGCCAAAAATGGCAGAAATGGCAGCCTATCATGTTTCCCCTTTCTTTTTATTACAATAAAAAATAATGCCGTAATTCCGGTAAGCCAAAGCGCCAGAAACAAAAGCGCAATGTTTTCCCAAAATCCAAGATATATTCCGCACACAAGCAGCATCATTGCATCCCCGCTCCCGACACTGCCTTTTCCCCACAGGGAAAGCAGCAAAAAGACCGCTCCCGGCACACTGCCAAGCAATAAATCTCCCAAAGTCCTCTCACGAAAGATAACTTGCAATAAAATGCCCGTGACTCCGCCTGCAAGCGGAATTAATAAATGAATCTTTTTTTCCCGAAAATCCTCATATCCTGCGCCCGCAAGTATGAAAAGCAGTACTGTCTCTGCAATTTTATTGCTCATCGTTTCTCTCTTTCCTCATAAAGCAGTCTCCACACACCTTTTATCCCTTCTAAGCGCCGCAGCGTTTGCACGGCACTCTCGAACCTACATCCTCAAGCCTTACCATATAAATAGTACGCTTAATTCCGCTGCAGTTCAAATCATTATGATAACGGTCTCCATAATTTGTAATATAAACATTTCCATTCGTCTTTTCCGCATTCACACACTGACTGCATGGATAATATTTGCCTCCATTCTCATTCCGCAGATCATCAAGCAGCTCCGGCTTGACCGAACGAATACTTAAATCCAGATAGGAACAGGTATCTTCTCTATGATAAGCGCGTCCCGTTTCCGTAATATAGACCCATTCTGCATCATCCCCTTCCGCCCCAGCGGGTTTCCAGCCATTCCACTTTCTGCACACTGCCTTCTGTCTCACAAAAAGACCGTTTATCGTGAACATCTGTACCGGAAGCTTTATACGATATGTCGCCTCCAGTGCAACCTCTTGTTCGTCAAACTGCGATGACAAAAGCAAAATGCCAAACCTTCCATTTTCAATATAGCGCTCTGGGAGATCTTTTCCTGCCAGTTCTTTAAGAAACAAGGCCTCTGCCTCCAGGAGTCCAAACTCCCCCTCTTTTTCTGCCAGATACACAGCAAGCTTTCTGCCCGTATCATCCAGTGTCTTTTGCACAATGATTTCAATCTGCATGACGCGGAAGAAGAAAAGAACACTCACAAAAAAACAAGCCAACAGCGGCAGTATTACCGCAGCCTCTAAGGTAAAAGAGCCGTGAAAGCAGGGGCATCGCGGTGTCTCTTTCTGAGAGAGAAAAGCATATTTCCCGGGGAGAGATCCTTCCTTTCTGTAAAATCCTGTTTGATCTTTATATTTCATACGGTAAAGAGACACCGCGACACCCCCTTTCTCATTCATACGAAAACGATCTCTCATTCCGGTACACCAACTTCCCTATATCTTCCTGACCAATAATGGCAAATTTCCAGAAAAGCGTATCCGCCTCGTAGGAAATTGCATAGTCTGACGCACAGATCATGGAATCCATCCGGCAATTTCTGTAGAGCTCCGTTTTTCTTAACGTTTGTTCCATCACATCCATGATGCGGTATGCTAACTGTTTCTCCTGCATCAAAAACAAAAAACCCTTCAAATAACTTTGATAGCTTAAGCCTCCCTCACAATTTTCCGCCCACAAACTGCTATCCAGAACTGCCGACAGATTCATCAGGCTGCTTGTCCACTGATTCTGCCCTTTCATAAAAGAAATTTTATCCCCGTGAAGCAGCGCCCTTACATCCAAAACGCTTTCCACATACGCCCATGCACCGATCAGCCCATATTCAACCGCCTTAATCACTGCGGCATTTGCCGTGACGCCTGCCAATATCATTGCCATCTCCGATACTTCCAGACGCTTCCTGCCGTCCATCATGATATGGACCACATTTGCAGCCTCTCTTGTCAGCAAAAGGCGTCCCACAACTGCTTCCAGATTTTCCTTGTCGCTCTCCTTGCCTCCAACCACATATTCCATCTCATACGCCAATGCCCGATTCTGTGTCAATGCCCGATCCTGCGCCGCAGCTCCATAATCCGAAAGATATTTGTCTGCATATTCCAGTGCCAAAATCTTCTCATACCAGTTAACCTCCGGTATTTCTGCACAGGTTCCCTGCAAAAGCGCTCGATGCTCCAGACTTTCATCATTTTCAATACGTCTGTCCGAAAGTTCATCCGCCTCCTGCAGCACCATGCCAAGCAGGAAACCTCGTTTGTGTTCCGATACGAGATCAAGCACATTCTCCTCCTCTCCTTTCTCTGCCACAGTCTTAGGTCTGTCTTCCTTTTCCTCCTGCTTCTGGTCTGCAAGCGCCTGTCTCGCAGCCTCAACCGGATCGTCTTCCCTCTCTTTGGGAATAACTGCATGACCGCTTACATACTGTTCGTACAGCTGCTGCGCTGCCAACAGCGGAAAATTTTTCTTCATATCAGAAGCTGCATGATGCAAAAACACCGCCCCTTCTCCATCCGTCAAAAACTGATACTCCTCCACCTCCGCCACGCTGCAGGAAAGCTTAAGGAGACTGTCTCCCACTCCCTTACTCTTTATGTTTTTCGATACTCTTGACAAAAGCGCCCGTTCGGCATACTGCTCAGAAAAGGTACCAGTTCCATAAGCTCCATCCAGACAAAGCAAGTGATAATCCTCCCACAAAAGAGGCTGATACTCCGCAAAAACAGATTCGACCGCAAGCTCCGACGTCATGTCCGCATACAGCCGCAGTGACACTGCCCTTGCGCCTTCCAAAAGCGCAAACAGCATAGACGCTACCAGCATAAATACTAACGCTGCAAATACGGTCATACTTCCACGCAGCTTCATCTCATACCCTTCCGGCATCTTTTGCGATCGTGCGGAAAATATTATTCACCAAATCCGTCAGCTGATCCTTAAAAATAAGCACAAGACCGATCAAAACAACCAAAATTAAAATCAACTCCACTACTCCGATCCCATCTTCCTCTGCAATAAATTCTCTGATTCCTCTCATCTAAATACCTCCGTTTTTATTTATTATTTTTGTTACAGCTGAAATGCAAGCATTGCCGGCACCATCAAGACGATCATGACAAGCCCAAGCATCATCAGCATAGGGAATAAAAGCTTTGTCCCTGCTTCCTCTCCGTAACGGCGCGCGGCAGCCTTACGCTTTTCAAATGCCGCTTCCGCCTCCTGGTCCAGCAGGACCGCAAGGCTATAACTTCCTTTTTTTAAATTTTGTTCCAGTATCGTTCCAAGCTTACGATATTCCGCATTTTTACAGCGCTCGCCAAAGCGCTCATATGCCGCCGCTTCCCCCATTCCATTTTCTATTTCCCTGCAAGTGGTTAAAATTTCTTCATATACCGGTCTGTGCTCTGTTCCCTGCTTTCCCTTATGCTGCTCATAGGCTTCCGCCAGCTTTCGCAGGGCTGCTTTTAATGTCATACCCGCTCCCAAGAGAAGCGCCAGTTTGCTGATGACCTCAGGATATTCCAGTGTAAGGAGACGCTCTCTTTTCTTCTCCTGCTCCTTTTTCCTGCTATGCTCAAGCAAAGGCACAAAAACAGTCAGCGCCGCCCCAAAGAGAAAAATCTTCTCCGGCATATGACCCTTTTTCATCTGCCACGCAAGTGTCTTGCCCTCTATTTTCTGCGGCAGCTTCAGATACGCTTCACCGGCACGCGCTCCCTGCTGCTTTAATTCCCGACCAATCTGCCAGAGCAATTCCTCCTCCGTTGTCCGCTCTGCCGGAAATACACGAAAATAAAACTCCTCCGTTCGTTCACTTTCACCGCATACAAGCGCTACTCTCGCCTTCACCGGAACTCCCTCCGCCGGAAGCTCATCCGCCGTCACCTTTCCATGCAGATCCACCATGTCTGAATCCTCAAAGCTCCACGACGCAGACACCTTCCCCTCCTGATAGCTGTCCTTTACTATCACCGCGCGCTCAATATGATTCACCGACTTATTTTCCCCTGGAAACTCGTGTTCAATTTCTTCCGCTGCCGCCGCAAGATATTCCTGCTCCTGTTCCGTTGTCAGAAGCTGTTCGGGAACCGTCAGCTCATATGGCACTTCCTCCCCACCCTCAACTGACAAAGTAAGACGCTGCTCATAATCCCCCTCTCCGTATTCATTTCTCTGCAGCAGCAGTCCTTCCTTCAAGCCTGCTGCACCGCCCATTCCCGCAAGGATGCCAAGCACCGCCGCTGCCACGCCGATGCCGAGCATTTTTCGGTAGTTTTCTGACAGCCTTTTCCTCGCAAATATCCAAATAAATAGCGCCGCTGCCAGAAAGCTTATACACAATACCATAATCTTCTCCTATTTCTTCCTAAATTTTAAAGCGGAATCTCCAACACACGCGCCGACAATCTGAGTGCAGCCCCATATCCTGCCAATACTGCTGTCATAATACACACCCCAAGTGCATTGCCGTACAGTACATCCAAAAAATCTCCTGACGTTACTGTCATATAAGCAAGAATAAATAACGGCATCCCGTTCATGATCCGCCCTTCCAACCTCTTTCCTGCAAGAACCGCAGTAATCTCCTGCTCCACCTCCATTCTCCCATTCATCTTCTGGATCGTGGTCCGGATAATTTTGACATAATCTCCGCCGCTTCTCTTTGCAAACAAAAAAATTTCTGCAAAGTCTTCTATTTCTTCACACCCGCTTCGTCCTGCAAATTCTGCCAATGCCTGTTCGATCGGTTCATTCACACGCACCGCCGCATTCATCCGGCATAATTCCTTTATGATCAAAGCCTTCTTCCCGTATAATCCCGTCATCTCACGCTCAGTCTCACGCCATGCATTTTCCATCGAGTAACCGGCAAGCAACGCAGCCGCCAGCGCCTGCATGGCAGCCTTAAACTCCTGCAGCAGCTGTCTCTTTCGCTTTTTTAGCTTTTCCCGCTTCATCTGTCTGCTGATTACGGCTAAGACAACCGGAAACAATACCATTCCCCACAAGGACCGGTAAAAGAGCCATGCCAGAAGCATTGTTGCCGAAAGTGACACTGCAAGACACTGTATTTTTTCTGTGAGCGAAAACACATACCTGCTGTAATCCATGCTACTCTCCCTCCCGAACCGGCCGCTTTTCCTGTTCAACGGACAATAGGTGCTCTGCCCGATACAGCTTATCCCGATTCTTTAATTCCCCCGTCTGCACCAGCTCCTCCAAACCTCCTGTCTGACGTTTCCAACCATACAGCTCATTCATGACAATCTCTCCGTCAGAAATGCCCACAAGCTCCGTCACGCTCAATACACGTCTGCTCCCATCCCGCAGTCTGCCTAAATGCACAAGAATATCAATCCCTGACGCGATCTGGCTTCTCATTGCCATTATCGGAAGATCAATCCCCATTCGTATCATCATTTCCAACCGGCTCAGCATATCTCTTGCCGTATTCGCGTGACCGGTAGACAAGCTTCCGTCGTGTCCCGTATTCATAGCCTGCAGCATATCAAGCGCCTCCGCCCCACGGCATTCTCCGACAAGAATACGATTCGGGCGCATACGAAGCGCCGTCCTTATCAGGTCCCGGATGGTAATCGCCTGTACGCCCTGTGTATTTGCGTTTCTTGCCTCAAGACGAATGAGATTTGGCTTATCAATCAACTGAAGTTCTGCAGAATCCTCAATCGTGATGATCCGTTCCTCTCTTGGGATATACTGTGAAAGCGCATTTAAAAACGTTGTCTTGCCGGAACCGGTCCCACCTGAAATAAAAATATTGTATCCGGCGATCACCATGCACCGCAAAAGCTCTGCCGCCTCAGGCGTGACAGCCCCCTTATCTATCAACTGTTCCATTCTAAGCGGCTCCTTTGGAAACTTGCGGATCGAGACTGCTGCACCGTCAATCGAAACCGGCGCGAGCACGATATTTACACGGGAGCCGTCTGCCAGACGCGCATCTACAATGGGAGAAGCCTCATTTACCATGCGGTTGCTATAGCCTGCAATCTGCTGGATCACATCGTCCAGCTTTTCTTTGGAAGAAAAACGTTTCCCGGACTCATACAAGCGTCCGCCTTTCTCATAAAAAATCTTATCCGCGCCGTTTACCATAATTTCCGTAATTTCTTCATCATCCAAAAGCTCCTGCAACACATCAAGCTTTCTTAGCGAATGAAACAACGACTGCTCCAGATTTTCCCTCTGCGCAAGCGTTAAAAGCCGCCGGTGCGCATAAGCGTCCACATGCACCGCAATGAGATTTGCGATTTCTTCATCATCCATTTCTCTTGTCAGATCAATCTTCTCCAGAACGCCTTCCCTCAGTTCCTCAAACTCAATCTCCTCCGTCCTCATAAAACGCCCCCATGCAGCTTCTGTCTTACATAGTCTCCAAACTCACTCCACAAAAGCTGTCTGCGCACATCGCCTCCTCCGCGTATTTGCTTGGCAGAAAAGGGAAGCATTATAGACTGTATGCGCTCGCACAGCTCCTGTCTCTGTCCCCTCCGAAGATATTCCAAAAACGCCTCCATTCTGCATTCATAAAAAAATCCGTTCTTTATCAAACAATAAATACTGCTGCATGTCTCAAGCAGCTGTGAAAAGCCACGGATCCCATCTCCGAAATCACAGACAACTGCCGAAAAATCTGTATGCTCCTCCAAAAAGGCAAGCAGCTGTGAAAAATCCCTCCCTGTAAAATCGTCAAGATTCTCAGGATTTCCAAACGGTGGTATATAATAGACGCGTCCGCTTTCATAAACACATGTCAGAAAAAATTCTGTTTCCAGACGCTGTCTGCGCAAGCGCAGCACAATATCCCCCATATCATACTGTCCCTGCAGTCCAAACAGCTGCAGAAATGCACTGTGGCGCATAAAATTCAGATACAGTACCTTCTTTTGTTCCGCTAAAGCTTCTGCCAGCGTCAACGAAAACGGCATCTGCATCTCGTGCGCCATCGGCGAATAAACGCCAATCACCTCCAGTCGTGACAGCCTTGCCCCCATGATCGGACAGCTTGTTCCCCCTCCAAGTAGCTGTACCTCACGAAGTATCGCTTCAATGGGCTGATAACGAAACACACATTTTTTCCGTTCCTGCCCACACGCCTTCTCATCCTCATGTGCCAGACATTCCTCTCTTGTCTCTCTTAGAAAAACCGCCGGAAGCTGCTGTTCGCAGATCCTTTTTTCAGCCTCCTTAAAGCCATTCCCTAGAATTGCAACATCAAACTCCGTGTCCTTCCATGCCTCAAAAAAATGTTCCTCTGATGAAAACGCATAAACGGCATACGCAAGCGCTTTGCGCTCTGTTAAATACGCGACAAGCCTCTCCCTGTATCCGGCGTCTGTCTCGCATATTGCTACAGTCATTTTACCCAATCACACACCCCCAGACGATAACTGCATATCCAATTAAAATTGCAAGTGAAAAATGTATCAGAGTTTTTGTTCCGTGTTTCTCTTTGGTGCACAATCGTCGATACGCCAGCTTGCCAAGACCAATGACAGCACCTGCAAAAAATGCGGCAACTATGACAGCTAATAACTGCTGTATCATCACAAATCCACCAACTACGGAAAATAATTTGATATCTCCTGCACCTAACGCGCGCAGTTGAAATAAAAGAAATAATAAGATAACCGGAATAGAAATATTTACTATGAAATGAACGATGCCCATACTTCCTTCCCCAATCACGCGAAGTATCAGACCGCTTACCAATCCAAGAGCAATCAGCCGGTTACTGATACGCCGCTCCCGGAAGTCCATGATCACTGCCAATAAAAGTACCAGCAGCAGTGTTATACTTTTTCCGTCCCCAATTCATCACCTCTCTTTTTTGTTTATGAACCGCATTATAGCAATCGTATTTTCCTTTGTCCAGTCATTTTCAACATTTTCTTTACATTTGTAAGTTTTGAATGAAATTTCAGCTTTCATTTTTTCTGATTTTTGTATAGAATTGAATTTTTTTGTTTATACTCCGAATATAAATATAGAAACAGACACTGCCTGATACCAGGCAGTACCCAGAATGGAGAAGCTGTATGCTACGTTTTTTTCAAACCGAAAAAACGAATGATAATCATTACACCCTGCTGATAGATGATCTGCAAAAAACAGCGCAGGAGCTAAGAGACGCATACCACAATCTCGGAAATGCCGTAGACCCGGACTTGATCGACTGCTACATTTACGAACTGAATTCTGTACAGATGCGCTATAAATTTCTTCTTACCAGCCTAAAAAAATACACCGCAGAGGATTCTTATGCAAAGAATCCCCTCGATGTATCGAAATCCTGACAGGTTTCTACAAGATCATCCCGTCCGTAAGTATACCCGACGTACACCTGTTGCGTATTTCTCATAAGCGGCGGAGACGTATCCTCTTTTGCCGCCTGTACAAAACCATCATAAAGCTTTTTCATCAGGCGTTCTGCTGTCTCAAGCTCATCCAGCTGCCTTTTGTACATCGCTGCCGCGAGCGAATCTCTGCAGAAAAGATAAATACTGTAGAGATTCTTCGCCAGCTCATAGGAAAAATCAAGTGCCAAAATCAATTCATTGACCGCCTGCTGCGCTCTGCGGAGCGCCTCTTTATATCCTTCCCAATCCTTCGACGCAAACGCCTCCTTCGCGTCATCCAAATAAGCAAAAACAATATCGTACATCACGACGACCAGACCGCCGCGGTTCGTCTGACTGACTCTTCTTGTAAAGTCCGCAATCTGTTCTTTCTTCAAAACAGGCCTCCGTTCTTCATGGCTTTAAGGACGTAAAATCTGCAGTATCTGCTGCGGAAGCTCATTCGCCTGTGTCAGAACGGAAATTGCCGCCTGATTGAGGACATTTTGATGCGTATAGTTCGTCATTTCCTCCGCCATATCCGCATCCGTAAGTCTTGAGAACGCCTCCGTCATATTTTCACCGAATGCATCCAAGCTGTTTACGGAATAGTCCAAACGGTTCTCACATGCGCCGAGCCTTGCACGCACACTCGTCGTCTGCTCGATCGCCTCCGATAAACGCGTCATGCCGCGGTCTGCTCCATATACGGTTCTGACATCCAGATCATCAATAAACAAGCTCTCACAGGAAACCTCCGGAATGCGCACGTCCATGTTCTGATCCTTGTTTGCGCCGATATGGAGCGTCATGCTTCCCATATCCGTAACCTCAAATTCAATCTTGCCCTTGTAGCCTGCCTCCGCCAAAAAGGAGAGTGAAACACCGCCCCTGTCTGTGATCGTCACACGGTTTCCATCCACCTTCACCGTGGCTGAGCTTGAAAAACCTTCCAGCGCGATATTTCCCGCCGCATCCTTCTTAAACTCAATATCCGTGCCCTTTGGCGTCACAATCTTGCCGGTTGTCTGGTCTGTCTTTCCATAAACCCAAGTCCCGTTGTCCTTATCTTCTACAAGCGCATTTCCGTTTGCCAGCTGAAGCCCAAACGCATCTGCCAAATCTTTATTATCAAACGTAATCGCTACGCCTGCATTGCCTCCGTAATCGTTAGATTTAAAGGAAAGATTACCGTTATTTGCAGCACGCTCTACCGTTACCTCTCCAAGCTCTGCCGCATTACGGATCTTCTCATAAACCTCCGCCATGGTGTCTTCCGCGCTGATCTCTACCTTTGAGCCGTTTATGGAAATAGTGCCGCTTCGACCAATCTTTGTATTTGTATCATTGAAATCCTTTCCACCAATATTAACAGTCGCCTGTGTCGCCAGCTTGTCGACCTCAATGCTATAGTCCCCTTCCTTCACCTGATCGGAAACCTGCACGCGGGTCGCATGATCCGAATACACCCTGGTATCAAGAGAGCCGTCTAACAGAGGCTTCGTATTGTACTCCGTATCGCTGGAAATACGGTCAATCTCTGCCTTTAAGGATTCGATCTCATCCTGGATCGCCTGCCTGTCACTGTCTGACATCGCTCCGCTGTTTGCCGCCTGCACGGACAGTTCACGCATACGCTGCAAAATGCTTGTCGTCTCGTTTAAAGCGCCATCTGCGATACGGATCACGGAAATACCGTCCGATGCATTTTCCGACGCCCGGTTTAAGCCGTTGATCTGCGCACGCATTTTATTGGAGATCGCCATACCTGCCGGATTATCCTTCGCATGGTTCAGCTTCAATCCGGAGGAGAGACGCTCCATTGATTTACTTAATTCACCTTCAATGCCCAGCAGACGCTTATTTGCAATGGCTGCCGATACGTTATAATTAATTCTCATACTGCCTTTCTCCTTTGCTTCATCTGCCTTATATATCGGCGTCCTACCCGTTTCTCTAAAGGGGAACCTCCATAAAATTTATCTTTGGCGCTCCGCTGCCCCGGCAAATGAAATTTTGTTTGCATTCTTTGCGGTTTCGTATTATAATTAGCGCGTTATCAAACGCACAGAAGCAGTAATTTTTGCTTTTGTTCCTATTGATTCATAGAAGGAGGAATATGACATGACACAGATTACCAAATCGACAATGATCGGTGAATTATTACAGATCGACGAGAACATCGCGCCTGTTCTTTTAAATATCGGCATGCACTGCCTCGGCTGCCCGTCTTCCCAGATGGAAACGATCGAGGAGGCTGCAATGGTGCATGGCATTGAGCCGGATGCATTGGTAAAAGAGATCAATGACTTTCTTGCAAAAGACCTTGCATAAGCACATATGATATAAAAGAAAGTATCGCTTCATCATCTTTTGGATGATTCTGCGATACTTTCTTTTTGACTTTTTATAGAGAGCTCCTTCAAAGCATGGCGCCTGTTATCCTATAGCTGCGCCAGCGTCTGTAAGGCGTTTCCCTTTATGATCGGCTGGTAATGCTCTGCAAAAAATGCTGCGGTCGCAGGCGTAGCGCTCTGCGGTGTTCCGTATTCCGAAAGAATATTGCATACCTTATTAAACTGCTCCGGCGTCTGCCGGTTCTTGCTTAAGATCAGATAATATTTGCGTTCTTCCCCGCTGCGATACAGATCGTTCTCGCCTCTGTAAAAGCCTGCCAGTACATGGGCACTGCGTGTTAAGTCTGCAAGGTCATCAAAAACAAACAGCTTCGTAATGTCTACAAGTACGTTTACCGGTATATTTTTTTTCTTTTTATTTCCATCGTCCGAAGCATTGTCTTTCTCTGCTGCCTCCTCCGCCTTTCGGCGCTCCTCCTGTATCTTTTTAAATAAGCCGAGCACATCATCTGCGCCCTCCAGCCCCGCAGAGCTTCCGTCCAGCGCATCCTCATATACATCCTCGGGATCCGGCTCCGAAAATTTGGAAAACCGGGTGTCAAGCTCCTCCGGATATTCTACCTTTGTGATCACTAATATGATCGTGTCCGCCGACAGCGGAATCGCCTCTATCATAAGCGGTATATCATCCGCCTCAAAACCAAACTCATAAGACGCCTGCTGCATCATATCGCGAAACAGACGCTTTGCCTTCTCGGTTCCATATGCCAATTCACTCAGCTTGATCTGACGCTCCGCCAAATCCTCTCTTGTCAAAGTACAACGAATCTGATTCTCACTTACTTTCTCAATCTTCATTCCATCACTTCCTTTATCCGGAAAACCTTGTAAACTGTACATTTATTATAAACAAATGCCATAATGATGTAAAGTATACCTTTTTATTAAAAGTTTGTAAACTAAATCCAATTCCCTAAATTCTTATCAATTTTTGTGAAATATGCACAATCTTTCAAAAAAGAATTGTCAAACTACATGTTTCATGATATAACCAATGCATGAGATGCGAGCCGCTTTGTCAGGAAAGGAGCGGATTTGCATAGAAGCATTTACTCTGTTTGGCAAATACCGGATTTTATCTGTACTTGGTTCCGGCAGTACCGGCACCGTCTATCTTGCCAAGCATCTTAAATTGGAGATTTTCCGTGCGATCAAGCGCATCCCCAAGCATTCTGCCGGAATTTCTTCTTTCTCACAAAAGGCAGACTTCCTTACGGAAGCCAAGCTTTTAAAAAATCTGAATCATCCCGGAATCCCTCTCATATATGACATCGAGGAAGACAACGACTATATTTATATGATCGAGGAATATATTCAGGGTGAGTCATTGGAGACATATGTGCTCCATCCAAGAGACATTTCACAGGAACTGATCATCAAAACAGGCGTCCAGCTTTGCGAGATACTGGATTATCTGCATCATTTATCTCCATACCCTATCCTGTATCAGGACTTAAAACCGGAGCATATTATATTATGTGGAGATCAGTTAAAATTAATCGACTTTGGAATCGCAGGTTTTTTTACCGGTTCTGACAACTATTTCCAACTTTACGGAACTGACGGCTTTGCCGCACCGGAAGCGCTTTTCGGACATCCCGTCACGACGGCGGCTGATATTTTTGGCATTGGAAGGATTTTGAAATTTCTGGCTGACGCAGCCACCTTTCCATGCCCCCGCGGACTTTTGCATATCATCCAATGTGCGTCTGATCCGCTGCCGCAGCGACGCTATCCTTCTGCTTCCGCATTAAAGACGGCGCTGCTTAAGGTCCAGCACAAACCGCACAGGCGGACCTCGCATCTCATTCGGAATCTTGCTGTTTTAGGAAGCCGCAGCGGCTGCGGCGCAACGCATATTTCCATCGCTCTTGCCTGCACTCTGCAGCGACAGGGTATTCCATCGCTGTATCAGCCAATGGAGCATGCAGACATCTTAGGCAATATCGCCGCATGCAACAAACACTTAAAGGAACATGACGGCATTTTTTATTACCGCAATCTAAGAGGCGTGCCAAACTACGGAAACAGCGTTGCCTTTTCCCTGCCTCCTGACGACTGTATCGTCAGGGACTACGGCACACAGAGCGCTGCTCTCACAGAACTTGAGGCATCAGACCTCATTCTTCTTGTCCTCTCCGGAAGCGACTGGGACACTTCCCATGATGTGTCTCTCGCGCGTCAGCTTTCCTTGCTCCCGCAAACGGTATTTCTCTGCAATCACGGCAATAAAGCTGCCACAAAGCGTCTTGCCGGACTTTTAGGACATCCTGTCTATTGTTTTCCAAACGATCCTGACGTATATGGCATTTCTTCCGACAAAAAACAGCTTTTTTCCGAAATCTTAAAACGGAAAGGAGGTTTTAAACATTTTTTCTTTTGATAAAAACGGACATAATTCACATCTGACGATCGGCATACTCGGCTGTGGCCGCGGCGTAGGTGTTACGCACCTCGCGCTTGCCTTATGCAGCTATTGTTCCTCCAAGCGCGGCAGGTCATGCGCCTATCTGGAGCTTCACGACAGAAGGGAGATCGCACATCTTTCTTCCTATGGAAATCCTTCCTATGGAAAGCAGGAACTATCGCGCAGCGAACACCTGCAGCGTCCCTTACTGCGGCTATCTCAGACAGATTATTATCCGGCCGTGACAACCGATGAGATCCCCATGCTCTTAAATCAGGGCTACGATTATCTCATTCTCGACGCCGGCGCTCTTGAGGAGGGACTTTTTCCCGAATTTCTCCGATGTGACCGCAAATTTGTTCTGGGCTCTCTTGCCCCGTGGAAGTCTTGGGAATACGAATCATTCTTTCAAAAATTTACAGATAATATTCATCTTGGGGAAGGTTTTGATTATCTTGTGCAGACGGGAAGCACGAAGGAATCCGTTTCTTTTTCCAAAACACACCACATCAAAATGCAGACGGTCCCTTTTATCAAAAATCCATTACGCATCGAAAAGGAGCTGTTTTCATTTCTCGGTGCTCTTTGCGCAGAGCGATAGCACGTTCTGCCTGCCTGTTGGGGATCAGGCGTTTTATATCACGAATTTGTAACCCGCGAATCATTCCTTTTGGCAAGTAGCTTACTTATGGGGGAACTGCATTGGAACAGAAACATGAACATGCACTTTATATGGAGCTGTTGTCCTTAGAGGACAGAGGTATTACCATCTGGTTGGAGGGATGTCCCGGTACTTCCAAAAGTATCGCCAGCCAACTGTGCGCTCACGAGGAGAGCACATATATGAGAGATTATATTTTTGACGAGGGGGTGTTAAAGGAAATTCACTTCGATAAAGTGAAAAAGGAATTATTGTAAAGAAACAGATAACCAGCAAACAGAACGACTGAGTTTCTCAATGCCCAGTCTACTGTGTGATACAGCGAACGTATTTGATAAAAAGAAACCAGACGGAGCAGCGGTCAGCGCTGCTCCGTCCTTTCTATATCTTAACAATTCCAAAACCCGCTAAAAATGCTTTGAATTTGTCCATTGGTATGCTACACTAACTCTGGTAAACGTTACAGAGAAAGAAAGGGCTTTTACATGAAGAAACGCACGAAAAAAAATTTTATCCCGGCAATCGCCGTGCTTGTACTCATCCTTATTGTGCTGCTTTTTATGCTGCTTGCAAAGGTCATTGAAAAGTATACACCTTCCAAAGAACAGCAGGATTTATCAGAGTATTATCAGATGACCGCAGAGGATGACGTCGCCATCATATTTAATAATGAAGTTCTGCCTGTGCATGGCAAGCTGATCGACGGTCATGTCTATCTTGATTTTAACACGGTACACGATAAGATCAACAGCCGTTTTTTCTGGGATTCCAATGAAAATAAGCTGCTCTATACAACCGCCAACGACCTGATCATGGCAGATGCGGAGAGCACCTCCTATTATGTCACAAAGGATTCCCATTCGATGGATCACATCATCGTGAAATCCGGCGCCCAGACTGCGTATGTGGCAATCGACTTTGTAAAGCAGTATTCTGATTTTTCTTATGAGGTATTTGAATCGCCGAATCGTGTTGTCATCACAACACAATGGGGCGACTATACAGCAGCGCCTGCTAAGAAAAAAACAGAAATCCGCGTTTTAGGCGGTATCAAGAGTCCGATCCTTGCCGAGATTGAAAAAGGCGCCTCACTTTCCGTGCTCGCCCCGGACGAAACATGGACAAAGGTTGCAACCGCAGACGGAATCATCGGCTATGTAAAATCAAAAGCGCTTGGCAGCTCCGTTACGGAAACACGCGTCAGCGACTATGTGCCGGAAGAATTTACACATAACAAAAAGGATTTCAAGATTAATCTTGGTTGGCATCAGGTGACAAATACGACTGCCAATAATAATATCAGTAATATTTTACAGAATACAAAAGGGATCAATGTTATTTCCCCGACATGGTTCTACTTAAAGGACAACAGCGGAAATATCGGTTCTCTGGCGAGCCTTGATTATGTGAATTACTGCCACCAGAACGGCATTGAGGTCTGGGCGCTTGTAAGTAATTTCGGAGCAAAAGATCAGGGACTTGAGAACCCGAATCTCACCGAGGTTCTGACCTATACATCGCGGCGTGAAAATCTGATCAATAATCTGATTTCTGCGGCGATCCAGTATAATCTGGACGGCATCAATGTCGATTTTGAATCGGTTGATCCGGCAGTCGGAGACGCTTATATTCAGTTTATCCGCGAGTTATCCCTAAAATGTGCCAATAACGGCATCGTCTTATCTGTGGATAATTATTCGCCAACGGAATACACCGCATTTTATAACCGTGCGGAACAGGCAGTCTTTGCCGACTACATTATATTGATGGCATATGACGAGCATTATTCCGGTTCTCCCGAAGCCGGATCGGTTGCTTCCATTGGCTTTGTATCAGAAGGAATCGCCAACACGCTGCTTGAGGTTCCGGCAGACCAACTGATCTTAGGAATGCCGTTTTACACACGCGTGTGGAGCGAAGCTCCGGCTGCCGCAGAGGGAGAAAATGCAGATGCCTCCGCAGAGGGAGCTGCTCCCATTGAGCTTAGCTGCTACTCCGCAGGCATGAAAGAGATTCAGAATCTCATCAATACCAACGGCGCCGTTCCCGTCTGGTCTGAGGAGACAAAGCAATCTTATGTCGAGTATGTCAACAATGGCGTAACCTACAAGATTTGGATGGAGGATGCAGCGTCTCTGGAGGAAAAGCTTAAGGTGATGCAGCAAAATCAGCTTGCCGGAGGCGCATTCTGGAAACTCGGCCTAGAGACAAGCAATGTTTGGGATACGATCATTAAATATATCAACTAACGGTGTTTCTTCCCAAACACCTCATAATTCCCGAAATTCGCGAATACTATTTATAAACGAATTTCGGGAATTTTTTTATGAAAAAAAAATTAGAACTTCTTATGACTGTCTGTCTGCTTGCCGCCTCTTTCTTCCTCGCCAGACAGGGCGCCGTCTATGTACTAAGCTCCCGCACAGAGGACAAGAAAATCTGCATTGCAGTTGATGCAGGACACGGCGGAAGCGATCCCGGCAAGGTTGGCGTCAACGACGCTTTGGAAAAAGACATCAATCTTGCTCTTGCACTGAAGCTGCGCGACCTTCTGGAGAAAAAAGACATCTCCGTTGTCTTAACAAGAGACTCCGACGCAAGCCTTGCTCCATTGGATGCTACCAATAAAAAAGCTTCCGATATGCAAAAACGCTGCCAGATCATCTCGGAGGCGAATCCTGTATTTACGATCAGTCTGCACCAGAACAGTTATCCCTCTGAGGAGGTAAAGGGCGCGCAGGTTTTTTACTATGCACAGTCCGAGCAGGGGAAGCAGCTTGCGGAAATACTGCAAAGCAACCTCGTCTCACGGGTTGACCCGCAGAACAAAAGAACCGCAAAGGCAAATGAGAGCTATTATCTGCTCAAAAAAACACCCACACCTACGGTCATCGTAGAATGTGGGTTTTTAAGCAATCCGACGGAAGCGGATCTATTATTGGATGAAGCTTATCAGGATAAGCTCGTCCGTGCTGTCTATATGGGGATTCTGGAATATTTAGAAAAGGAATCTCTCCTATAATATCTCACGAATCTGCTGAATAAATGTTTCTGCAATCCGATACAGGCGGGCGGTCTGCACCTGGTAGGTCTCCTCACTGCCCTCGTCTGTCCGCTCTGTTTTTGCATCCTCAAGTCCCGATAAACGGTTCAAATCTAGTTCCTCACTATATGCATAGCGCACATCCACCTGCTCCTCTGCATCAAAACTCTCTACGAGCTTTCCTGTCAACTGCTCCATCAGCTCCTTTGTATCCGCGTTGTCTGTTGCGATAAGTCCGGTCATTCCATGTTCTTTTGCATGGAAGACTGCCGCAAGCTTTCCGCGCAGCGCACTCTCCATTGTAATATCCACAACGCCTTTTTTCTCCACACCGCGGACAATTTTAAGAGATACACTGACCACACCGTCCCCCGTCATCACCGGTACAGAATACTGCTCATCCTTCAGCAGCGCATTTCCAATAGAAAGCTGTGTGGATAACAAACGCATTTCTCTTATATCTACGCTTGTCACATCATCACTCTCTAACATACCGCGCATCACATTTTCTGCCAGGACACCAAGCTTCTCCTGTGCCTCTGCCATCGCCTCCGGCGCAGAGATTGCTTCCCCGAATGCGTCGAGCACTGCCTGCTTCATATCCTCTATATCATCGGCTGTGACCTCCTCATCTGCAGGCTTCGTCCCTTTTCCAAAAAGCTGACGGAATATTCCGTTGCGGTCTTTGAGCATGGCCTCCATTGCCAGCAAATGAGACATTGTATTTGGCAGATCATATTTCTCCAATACTGCGTAAATATCCTCTGTCACCTTGGCACTCTGGGAAAGCCTTGCCAGCTGCTCCTTCGCATACGCTGCATCAAGCAACGCATCATCCGCGTCTGTCCCTGTCTGCTGCAGCGTTTCCTTAAGCTCCTCGGGAGTAAGCTCCTCCCATGCTGTCTGCTTTTCTCCAAGCTTCTTTAATCTGCCCGGCGTAAGCGTATCCATAACATCCTTGAGACAATTTTTCTGATATGCGGTCTCCATCTGCTGCGTAATGGAATTGTAAGCATAACCGCCGCTCTCCTTCGCACCGAACTCGTCATCCACCATGTAGTCCATTTTTCCGCTGTGGCGCGCATTCCGCACTGCCATCATCAGATTACGCATCGTAATATCTGTTCCCTGATGAAGCAATGCCCCAATGACTGCTCCGTCCGTCTGCTCCACCTGATGAATGAGACGGTAGGTACCGATATAGGAATCACGCTCCTCCTTGCTGATCGCATGATCCTGCTCCAGCTTCCACAAAAACTCACTGAACTTACGCTCGTCCTCCGTGCCGATCTCTGCTGAGATTTCCTCTGCCGCCCGATTGACACTCTCAAAATCCATATCCAGCGGATTGATCCCACGACGTATCATCTCTATGACGGTCGCCGGTTTTAAATTGCGGAACATCCGCTGCACTTCCTCATCCACCGCCTTGATCTGCGCAACATTCTCCGGCGTAACAGGAAGCTCATTATAGCCTAAAATACGAACAGCTCTGCGGTTTGCCTCCGTCGTATCAAGTCCAATATCTGCTAAAATATCATCAACATTGCGGAATGCCTTCTGAATAGAATCTCCCAGATCTGCACGCGGTGCTGTCATCAGCGTCTCATAGCTTTCATTCGCGCGCCGGAAGGTCTCCGCAAGCTCCTGTGCTCTTGTATGTACCTCTGCCAACGGCGCTGCGGCAATTTCCCTCATACCAAGCACATATGCCGGAGCGCTCTTTAAGCCGTTTACTGCCTCGGACGTCTCGCGCAGCACCCCTACGTTCTTACCGGATGCCTCGACCCCCTGTCCGCGGAGCAGATTCTCATAATAAGCGTTCTCCTCTGCCTTTAACTCCTCCACAAGCTGTGCCAACGGCTGCGTGTCAATCTGAATCCCTTTCTTCAGCAGGGCATAGTTTGCCTCTGCCGTCATCGCAAGACGAATCTCCTCAAGCTGCCTTCTTGCCGTAACAAGCGCCAGTCCTTCCTTTGTGTAGCCTTCTTCCCCACGGGCAGACATCGCATACGATAAATTCTCAATCGTAAGGTCCATCTCGTGGTCGATCAGATAGCTTAAATCTGCATCTGTAGCGTTCTGCACCGTCTCATAAGCCTGATTTGCCTGATCCTTTAAGCTGTAGCCGGAAATCAACAGCGCATCCTGCGGCCGCCCGCCCTCTGCAACTGCGGTCACAATTCCGTCCACAAGACTCTGCTCCTCCACCGGGAACGTAAGCTTTCTAAGCGAATCTGCATAGCTTAAATTTTCCTCTGTCAGAGGGATCTCGTTTTCCAGCATCCACTTGCTTTCTGCCAGAGTGCCCTCATTGACCTCAAGTCCCGCCTGACGTATCACGCGCTCAACCTGCTCCTGCATAGCTCCCAGCTCTGTATTCTGCGCCGGCTGCTGCCGATAGCCCGCAGTGCTGTATTCCGCCTTATATAAATTCTCAATCGTGGGCGCGAGCTGATTATCCAGCAAATACTTGACCGCTCCGTCCTGCGGCGTCTTTAATGTTCCGGCAATCCTGCATGCCTCTATGGCGTCCTTCTGATTTTCCTCTGTGCACGGAAGGTCATTTTCTCTTAACGCGCGCTCAATCTGCATTGCAACGCCGGCATTCCCCGCAATCTCCTCAATCTGCTCTTTACTGAGATTGTCTCCAAATACGGAAATATCCACACCTGCCTTCGCAAGCTGTGCCTTGATCTTGTCCGTCTCCGTTACGATCGTGTTGGAGGTTGTCTCATCCAGAGAAAAGCCTTCCTCCTGCATCTTCGCATAATCCTCCGCCGAGGTCGTGTTAGAAAGAACGATCATCTGATCCTTACGCTCCGCCGCGTCAAGCACGCTGTTCTGTTCATAACGTTCTGCCGCGCTCTTTTTCTCCTCAGACTGCGGCTTTAAATAGGTTGCATCCTTCACATTCACGGATTTTCCGTATTCCGTGTGCTCTGTTTTCTCCGGTCCGAAAGCACCCTTACCGATCAGCGCCTCCTGAAACAGAACATTTTCGGCGTTCTCCGGTCCGATATTCTTATTCAGTGCATCTACCATATTTGCATTCTGCTGCTCTACTCTCATTTGTATTCTCCCGAATCACTTTGATTTTTACAAACAACGAGCGACACGCTTCGCGAGCCACTCTTATGTCAACAAAATGGCGCAATACTATGCGCCATTCATAGCTGATATATATATCGGTAACACCAGCTTAATTATTAAGTTTTGTATACTGACTTTTCTGTCTGCAGCATACGGGATGCCCACTCAAAACCGAAATACGGCAATTCCGTAAGGGGACAACGGATAACGGATCGAATATGGTCTTTGGTCACATGGCTTTTTCTCTACAAAAAAGTTCTCCTTCTTCCTCTTGCCCGTGCCTCCGAAGACCGCGGCGTCGCTGTCTAACAGCAGACGGTAGCTCCCCTTCTTCGGCACGCCGACCCGATAATCCGCACGCTCCATCGGCGTAAAATTGATCACAAACAACAGATTGTTTTTTCCATCCTTACTCTTTCTGATAAAGCTGTAAATGCTTCTCTCCGCGTCATTTGCATTGATCCACTCAAAACCGCCCCAGCTGCTGTCAAGCTCATACAGCGCACGATTTTTACGGTAAAGCCCAAGCAAGGCCTTTACCCAGCTTTGTATATGTAAATGCTCCGGCTGCCCGAGCAGATACCAGTCAAGCTCCCGCTCCTCGCTCCACTCTCTAAGCTGTGCAAATTCCTGCCCCATAAAGAGCAGCTTTTTCCCCGGATGCCCAATCATAAAGGCATAGCCTGCCATAAGATTCCGAAACTTATCAATTCCAAGTCCCGGCATTTTGTTGAGCATGGAGCATTTCAAATGTACGACCTCGTCATGCGAGAGCACCAAAATATATTTCTCACTCTCATTATAGCTCATTGCAAAGGTCATCCTGTGGTGATTATCCTTGCGAAAATAAGGATCCAGCTTCATATAATCCAAAAAATCATGCATCCAGCCCATATTCCATTTATAGCTGAAATTCAGACCGCCATTTTCCACCGATCCCGTGACCTGCGGCCATGCCGTCGATTCCTCGGCGATCATGACCGCACCCGGATTTCTTCCGAGAATCAGCGTATTCAGATGCTTAAAAAACTCGATCGCCTCAAGATTTTTGTTCTCTCCGTATTGATTCGGCACCCACTGCCCTTCCTGCTTTCCATAATCAAGGTAAAGCATGGACGCCACCGCATCGACGCGCAGTCCGTCCACATGATAGTGCTCCACCCAAAGCAGCGCGCTCCCGATCAGAAAATTCTTGACCTCATTCTTACCGTAGTCAAATATCTTCGTTCCCCAATCGGGATGCTCCCCCTTCCGCGGGTCTGCATACTCATACAGGCAGGTGCCGTCAAATTCCGCCAGCCCGTGAGCGTCGCGCGGAAAATGTGCGGGAACCCAGTCTAAGATCACTCCCAGCTCGTGTCTGTGGCACTCATTGACAAAATAGGCAAAGTCCTCCGGCGTTCCGTAGCGGGAGGTCGGCGCATAATAGCCGGTTACCTGATACCCCCATGAGCCGTCATACGGATATTCCGCAATTCCCATCAGCTCAATATGCGTATACCCCATATCGACAACATAAGGGATCAAGGCTTCTGCCAGCTCCCGATAACTATAAAAGCCTTCATCCTCCCTGCCCGGATGGCGCATCCATGAGCCCGGGTGCACCTCATAGATCGCCATTGGCTCCGCATAAATATCCTTGATACGCGCCCGGTGCGTCATCCATTTATCGTCCGTCCACCGGAAATGCTCAATATCCGCCACAGCGGATGCTGTCCCCGGACGAAGCTCTGCGTAATTCGCATAAGGGTCCGCCTTATACAGACGTTCTCCCTGCTTTGTCTCAATGAGATACTTATAGAGCGCTCCTTCCGGTACCCCCGGTATAAAAAGCTCAAAAATCCCCATCGTCTCCGGCGTCAGGCATATCATCTCATGTGCATGCTCATCCCACTGATTAAATGTTCCGATCACCCATACACGGCTTGCATTCGGCGCCCAAAGTGTAAAGCATACTCCGTCTGCTCCATCCTGCTGACGCGGATGCGCTCCCAGCTTACGATAGATTTCATAATGCGTCGCCTGCCCGAACAAATAACGATCCAGTTCAGAAAAATTTGCCATACCCCTTACCTCTTTCTGATTAAAATTCAAAATCCTTCTCGCGGAGAATCACATAATCATCCTCGTCATATCTGTGCGAAGCGATAATGCTGAACGCCTTTTTTAAGCCACCGCGCTCTGCGCGCGCAACTGCCGTATCCACAATCTCCTTGACCTCGCTTAACGTTGTTGCCTCATCCAGCCTTTGAATGTTGCTGATGCAGTTATAAAGCGCCAGAACCCCCATCTCATCGATCGTGTAGCCCAGATCATGTGCATACGACTTTCCAAACGCAACCAGCTCGTCACTCGTGAAAATCGGAATATTGATCTTTTCGGAAAATCTTGCCGCAAACCCGGCATCCTTGCCAAGCGCTTTTCGGATCCCCTTACTCGTATCCTCAACGATCACGAAGATACCGCTTTGATCTGCCCCCAGCAGCACACCTAACTGCTGCGCCGTTTCCTTTGAAAGTCCGCCTGCTTTTTCAATGATCAGACATCCGCCCGCCACCTTCTGTAAAAGCGCGCGGACATTTTTCTGATTCAGAACAGAAGCCTCGATTTTACCGATCCGTCCGTTCGGCTTTCCTGTTTCCTTCTGCAGCGCCTTGATCATACTCGTTGCGAGTACAGTCTTACCGCTGCCCGGTCCGCCCTGAATGATCATATTTCCGGTCGACGCACCCCCGCCTGCCCGAAGTCTCGCCGATGCTCCCGTGAGCGCCTGACAAATCTGCTGCTCCATGCCGCTGATCGGCAGGAAATAGGTAAAGAGCTCCCTCTGATCCTTAGAAAGCTTTTGGATCACGTGCGTCTTTTCATCCTCCGGCAGCTCTACCTGCGGAACAGTCTCCTCGCGCAGACGCTCATATGTCTTTAGGCGTTTCGTTTCTGCGGACAGTCTCACCCTCTCCCGTACATCCTCCTGCGCAGCTGCAAAAAGCCGCCCCTCCATATCAACGGCTGTGCCGCTGTCCGGTTCCGTAACCGACTGCTCCTCCTGCCCGAACAGCTCCTTGGAAAGTACAGCCGCAATGTCAATTTCCGGAAGCGCCTCATCCTCTGCCGCAGGCTCCTCCTGCTCCTGCTCATCCTCAAGCGCTTCAAGCGCCTCAATTCCATAGCCTCCCTCTTGGCTGCTGCCGTCACTTCCAAATAATCCCTGCGGCATCTGTAACGATGCCGGCATATCCTCTAACGTGTCCTCTCTCCGATCAACTCCTGCCGCTGCGAGCTGCTCGTCAATCTGTGCATTCTCGTCAGAAAGCCTGTCAATCTCCTGCTGCAGAAGCTGATTCATATTTGCAACCATCTCCGCCGCACGGTCCTCCTCCAGAGGCTTGCCCCCAAGATACTCCTCATCCAGCAGATCCTTCGGTGTAAAGCCGGAATCCAGCTTCGGAATAATATCGGCAAGACGTCCCATAATATCTCCAGCCTCCTGAAGCGCCCGTGCCTTTGCGGATTCAAGCTTTCGCTGCTGCGCCTCCTGCAGTGCCGTCTCTGCTGCCCGCTTCGTCTTTTCCCACTCTGCGAGCACCTCGTCAATATTGATCTGTCCGGTGATCTGCGATTCAATATGCCTGCGATCCGGCACATACAGGCTCATCTGCCCGTCCCTGTCCTCCGCCAGAAGCTCTTTAAAGTTTGTCTTTAGGGAGTCGTCGATTTCTGCATCCGTCTCAATATGCGGCAGCTCCGCCGTCTCCTCTTTTAGAACCGCCTCCTCCTTAGGCAGCTGCAGATATGGAATATCCTCGACCAATTTCTTAATGTTATCCATGCCGTCCTGCACAGTCTCTTTTTCGGTCGCCTCCATGATCTGCTGCATACTCTTTTGCAGCTCCTCCTGCAGGTTCTGCGTATTAAACCGCTCAGGATTTAGCTTTACCTTTGGAATCTGAACTGTCTCCCTGATGATCTCTCCGGATTCCAGCATCTCATCCGGCGTCACCTCGACAATTCCGTCCTTCTTCTGACGGAAACCGCGGTACTTCTCCTCCTGCCGGCTTGTCAGCGGCTGATAGAGCATCTTAAGCTCCAGCGCATGCTCCACATAAGGGCCGTCTCCAAACCATAGGATCAACTCATCGCACGCCTCAATACACTTCTCGCTCATGCCCGCCTTGTGGTACAGGCACGCAAGCTCAAACGCCCACTCCTCCAGATATTCCTGATCCTTAAGCTCCTCAAGGATCGCGATCAGCGCCTGAATGTCCGCTCCCTGTGCCCGGCTGATCTCATAGCGCAGCACATACTTTAAGTTATCGTGAGGCGCGATCTCCACAAATTCGTCGTAATATTCCTTTGCCTCTGAATAATTGCCCATTTTGACAGCAACCTCAGCCAGACGGTAGATGATCATACGCCCGATCGGCGAGCGGTCATACGCCATAAGAAGAATATCACGGCTCTCCTCATAGCGCTCCACCTTTTCATAAATCTCCCCCGCCTTTATCAACGCGTTGACATTCTTGATCTTATTCCAGTTTATCGTATCTGCAAGCTCCGCAGCCGCCTCATAATTGTGCTCCGCAGCCTGAGATTTTATCTGATCCAGCTTTAATTTATATTCGTATTTATCCAACTGTGCCACCTCAAAATGCGCAAATTTATCTCTTTTTCTTTAACTTTTAGTTTATCATACGCCTTCCCCGATGTCAAAAATTATCGTGGCGGAAGGATGCATATTTCATGCCGTAAAAATGGACCTATAAAATAAGACCGGAGCAAAGCCCCAGTCTTATTCCTCCCGCCGGATCTCAAATTCCGGCATAAGCTCATCACTGATGATATTGAGCGCATTTTCAATGACACGAAGCTCCTCCTCTGAAAACCGCCCCTCCATCCGTTTCATGACCTCTCCTATATAGTTATAGGTAATGTTATAATAGTCAATATATTTTTCTGTAACCTCCAGATAATACTCCCGCTTATCCTCCTCCGACTGCACCTTGCGCAAATATCCCTTCTTGATCAGATTATTGATCTTATACGCGGCATTCGGGGA
>ERZ772969.344-NODE-344-length-45166-cov-5.357585_pt1 | contig 45166 bp, 38 predicted proteins | sample MGYA00511676_ERZ772969 | MGnify/ENA primary metagenome ERZ772969 (study PRJEB29015, sample SAMEA2737651) | human gut metagenome | biome: human gut; feature: human-associated habitat; material: faeces | place: China | collected 2012 ... | reverse complement strand
TAAGACTCCGGAAGAGGCAGTTGCTATGATCGATCCTCGTAACCTTGATACATTACTTCATCCACAGTTCGATGCTGCTGCATTAAAAGCTGCTACACCGATCGGAAAAGGACTTGGTGCTTCTCCGGGTGCTGCATGTGGTAAGATCGTATTTACAGCAGAGGATGCTGAAGAGTGGAATGCAAGAGGAGAGAAAGTCGTATTAGTACGTCTTGAGACATCTCCAGAGGATATCACTGGTATGAAAGCTTCCCAGGGTATCTTAACAGTTCGTGGTGGTATGACATCTCACGCAGCCGTAGTTGCACGTGGTATGGGTACCTGCTGTGTATCCGGATGTGGCGATATCGCTATGGACGAAGAAAATAAGAAATTTACATTAGCTGGCAAAGAGTTCCATGAGGGAGATTACATCTCAATCGATGGTACAACCGGTAACATCTACGATGGAGCAATTAAGACTGTTGATGCTACAATCGCTGGTGAGTTCGGACGTGTTATGGCTTGGGCTGATCAGTTCAGAACTCTTAAAGTTCGTACAAACGCAGATACTCCTGCAGATGCTAAGAAAGCTCGTGAGCTTGGTGCAGAAGGTATCGGTCTCTGCCGTACAGAGCATATGTTCTTCGAGGAAGACAGAATCGCTGCTTTCCGTGAGATGATCTGCTCCGATACTGTAGAAGAGAGAGAAGCTGCATTAGAGAAGATCCTGCCATATCAGCAGGGAGACTTCGAAGCATTATACGAAGCTCTGGAAGGTAACCCAGTTACAATCCGTTTCTTAGATCCACCTCTTCATGAGTTCGTTCCGACTGAGGAAGCTGACATTGAGAAACTTGCAAAAGCTCAGGGTAAATCTGTTGAGACCATCAAGAACATCATCGCTTCTTTACATGAGTTCAACCCAATGATGGGACACAGAGGATGCCGTCTTGCAGTTACTTATCCAGAAATTGCTAAGATGCAGACAAAAGCTGTTATCCGTGCAGCTATCAACGTACAGAAGAAACATTCAGACTGGACAGTAAAACCAGAAATCATGATTCCACTTGTATGTGAAGTAAAAGAGTTAAAATATGTTAAGAAAGTTGTTGTTGAGACAGCAGATGCTGAAATCGCAGCAGCAGGCGTTAAATTAGAGTACGAAGTTGGTACTATGATCGAGATCCCAAGAGCAGCTCTTACTGCTGATGAGATCGCTACAGAAGCTGATTTCTTCTGCTTCGGTACTAACGATTTAACCCAGATGACATTTGGATTCTCCCGTGACGATGCTGGTAAGTTCTTAAATGCTTACTATGATACAAAGATCTTCGAGAACGATCCATTTGCAAAACTTGACCAGAACGGTGTTGGTAAGTTAATGGATATGGCAATCAAACTTGGTAAACCAGTAAATCCAAAACTTCATGTTGGTATCTGTGGAGAGCACGGTGGAGATCCTTCTTCCGTAGAATTCTGCCACAAGATTGGTTTAGACTATGTTTCCTGCTCACCATTCCGTGTACCAATCGCTCGTTTAGCAGCAGCTCAGGCAGCTATCAGCAATAAATAAGAGTACTCATTCTTTGGAGAAGGTTGTGTATAAAAAAACCCATATCAGCGTTGATTCGCTGATATGGGTTTTTTGGATGTCTGCAAGAAAAGAAAGTATTGTAAGTGGAATTGCATGTTCTCCATTTTCATATCTGGAATAAGTGCGCTGGTTTACATTCAGAAGCTTTGCAATATATTCCTGTGTATAATCGGAATCTTCTCTCAAATCTCGGATTCTTTGAATATTCATTTAAATGTCTCGTTTGCTTTTGTTCATAAAGAAACTAACATATGAAAATCGGTGTTATTTTTGTTTAGCAACGACTTATCGGCTTGATACTTGTCAAACTAAATGGTAAAATTAAACCACACTAGGACAGGTCTACCTTGCTGTATGTAACCCAATCCTAAGACTAAAGCTTCGGAGGAGTGTGTAAAATATGCAGGAATTAAAAAAGCTTCCAGTCGGTTTTGAGAACTTTCAGGAAATTCGGAAGTTAGACTTTTATTATGTGGATAAAACAAAATTGGTAGAGCAGCTTCTTGAAAATTGGAGTAAAGTGAATTTATTTACCAGACCACGCCGATTTGGAAAAACCTTAAATATGAGTATGCTTAAGAGCTTTTTCGAGATTGGAACAGACACAGCATTATTTGATGGCCTTTATATTTCGCAGAATGAAGAACTTTGTAAGGAATATATGGGAAAGTATCCTGTTATATTTCTGTCTCTCAAAGGTGTAGATGGACTAACATTTGAAGAAGCACGGTCTGCCCTGTGTGAGTTGATTGCTGGCGAGGTGAGACGATTTAAGTTCTTGCTGAACAGTAGCAGACTGGACAATGACGAAAAGAATATATATCGTGATTTGATTTCACTTCAAGGGGAACAGGAAACTACTCTTGCAACGAAGCTGAAATTCTCACTTAAGAAAATTTCAGAACTTTTATATCAACACTATGGTCAGAAAACGATTGTTTTGATCGACGAGTATGATGTTCCACTTGATAAGGCCTTTCAGCATGGCTATTATAGAGAAATGGTGGCACTTATTCGTGGATTGTTCGGTGAAGCACTTAAAACAAATGATTTTTTACAGTTTGCTGTATTAACAGGATGCCTTCGGGTTTCCAAAGAGAGCATCTTTACTGGCTTGAATAATTTTAAGGTTTATTCGGCAGACGATGTTCGATATGATGAAGAATTCGGCTTTACGAATGAAGAAGTAAAAAAACTGCTGGAAGACTACAATCTGCAGAAACATTTCACAGAAGTGAAGGAATGGTATGATGGCTATCGTTTTGGTAATGCAGATATTTATTGCCCATGGGATGTAATCAATTATGTTGACGATTTGGTAAGTGAGGCTAAATCGCAGCCAAAGGCATATTGGATTAACAGTAGTGGAAATGATCTTGTAAAACGATTTATCGACATGGCAGATAAAACTACAAAGGATGAAATCGAACAATTGATTGTGGGAGAGGCAGTCGAAAAGAGAATCCGTTTGGATCTGACCTACGACGAGATTGATAACAGCATTGATAATTTGTGGAGTGTTCTTTTTACAACCGGATATCTCACAAAAAATGGTGATGTAGAAAATGGGATGTATAGATTGATCATTCCAAACAAGGAAGTCAGGGAAGTCTTTCTTTTACAAATCCGTGACTGGTTTGACCAGGTAGTTGCGAATGACCACGCATCTACGGAAAAAATCAACAGGGGTTTTCTTGAAGGAAAGACAGATGACATCCAGCGGGAACTTACAATGTTTCTTGGCGAAACAATCAGCGTTTTAGATACGAAAGCAAGAAACGAAGAAAAAGAGATTTTTTATCATGGTATTCTGATCGGTATTTTAAAAAATTATTCGGGCTGGGCGGTTAAATCGAATAGAGAATCTGGTGATGGATATGCAGATATTTTGCTTAAGCCTAAGAATCCAGATGTTGGAATCGTGATAGAACTGAAATACGCACATTCCATGAATGAACTTGACAAGGCGTGTGAACGAGCTATGGAGCAGATTAAGAATCACAGATATGACGCAGAACTCCGTGAGGATGGACGAAACGATCTTCTTGCATACGGAATTGCATTCTGTAAAAAACGTTGCAAAGTCGTAGTTGAAAAACTATAAAATACAAAAATCAGCACTGTTTCCATCGAGGAAGCTGTGCTGATTTGTTGATTTTTCAGGGTAAAGGAAAAAATGATTATAGACAGATCAAAACAACAGAAAAATCTTCTGGAAATGTTACAGGAAAAAAATGAATACATCAGTGCTCCATGCAATGGCAATGGAATCTGCGGAAAATGTATTGTGCGGTACAAAAGCGGAGCAACAGAACCGACGAAGCAGGATAGAGAGTTTTTATCGGAAAAGCAGTTGGAGCAAGGCTATCGTCTGGCATGCCAGTCATATCCAACGGAAGAATACAAAGTTGAAATTCCGGAAATGGAAGAAACGATAGAAGTCCTTTCGCAGTGGGAGAATCAGAGAACAGAAGAAATTCTGAAAAATACAGCAGAAGGAACGGCAGAGAAAACAGAAAATGCACTTTATGGAATCTGCATCGACATCGGAACAACGACTCTGGCGGCACTGCTTGTGAATCTGGAAACAGAAGCAGACTGCCAGACTGCCGTATCCGTTAATCACCAGAGAGCTTATGGCTCGGATGTGCTTTCGAGAATTTCTGCATCGAATAGTGGAAAAAAGTGGGAGATACAGAGGTGTATCCGGCAGGATCTTCAGAAACTGATCCGGGAGCTCCTTCAAAAAGAAAAGATAACGGAACAGCAGATACAAAGGATCGTGATTGCAGGAAACACAACGATGTGTCATCTGCTTCGCGGATTTTCATGTGAGACACTGGGAGTGGCGCCTTTTCTGCCAGTTGACCTTTCATGGATGGAAGGCAGTGCTGCGGATTTTCTTGGAATGAAAGAATTGGATACAAAAGTTGTGATTTTGCCTGGAATCTCAGCATTTGTAGGGGCTGATATCATGGCTGGCATTGCAAAAATGAATATGCACAGATCCGAAGGATATCATTTGCTGCTGGATATTGGAACGAATGGGGAGATGGTGCTTGGAAATTGCCGTCACATGTATGTGACGTCCACGTCTGCAGGACCGGCGTTTGAAGGCGGAAATATTTCCTGTGGCATGGCGAGCATTCCGGGAGTGATCTCACATGTTTTCATGGAGAAGACAGGGAAAGCCGGATTTCAGGTGATCGGTGAAACAGATGGAGAAAATAAGAAACAGCAGGCGATCGGAATCTGCGGAACAGGTATGATCGATCTGGTGTATGAACTCCGGGAGCATCAGATGATCGATGAACATGGAACATATTCGGATCTTTATTTTGACACCGGATATGAGCTGGCAGAAAAAGTAAAATTCACACAGAATGACATCCGGGAACTTCAGATGGCAAAAGCGGCGATCCGTGCAGGAGTGGATATTTTAGTGAAAAAAGCGGGTATTGCGTTTGACGAAGTGGACGACTGTTATCTTGCAGGTGGATTTGGAACTAAGATAGATATCACAAAGGCGGCAGGGATTGGACTGATCCCGAAAGAACTGGAGATGAAAACAATCCCGGCCGGAAATACAGTTCTTGCAGGGACAAGAGAGGTTTTACTTGGCAGAATTTCAAAAGAAGAACTTGAAAAAATCCAGACCATGGCAGACGTTATCAATCTGGCAGAAGAAAATGATTTTGAGGAACTGTATCTCTCTTACATGGATTTTTAAGTGAATGACAGATAAAAATTCTTGTATTGAAAAGAAAAAATAAGTCTGTTATCATATAAGTATATGGTATGTACGGAAGAAAAAAGATTTTGACAGGTGGCTGAAACCACTACAAATGGAGAAGGATTGGCACAAAGGTTTATGACAAGAAAACATACAATATTAGTTGTGGATGATGCAAGACATAACAGGACTGCATTGCGGGAAATTTTAAATGACAATTATATCGTGCTTGAAGCAGAAAATGGACAGAATGCATTAGCAGTTTTAGAGGAGAAGTATCAGGCGGTAACTGTGATCATTCTTGACCTGATCATGCCGGACATGAGCGGACTGGAACTCTTAGAAATTTTTCACAAAGATGTAAGATATCAGAATATACCTGTGATCGCAATGTTGAGAGGCATCAATGATGAGATCGAGTGCAAGTGTCTGGAATACGGAGTATGGGATTTTATGGGGAAACCTTATGATCCGACGATCGTGCGTTTTCGTGTAAAGAATGTGATCGAGCGCAGTCAGATGAGAGTGGATGATGAATTAAAGTACCGTGCAGAGTATGATGTGCTCACCGGCATTTTGAACAAATCAAAGTTCTTTTATAATACGAGAAATATGCTGAATATTTTCGGTACGGAAGATTTTGCATTCATCAGGATCGATATTGAAAAATTCCAGCTGATCAATTCCTTTTTTGGAATGGATGAGGGTGATCATTTATTAAAGTATATGGCAGATTATCTGCAGAATGTGGAAAAAGAATATCGTTATATTACTTATGGAAGAATTGAGGCAGATATTTTTGCGGTATGCTTTTCTTATGATAATGAGAAAGAGATCACAGACTTTGTGAAGAAATTCACGAATCAGATGGAAAAATATCCTCTGGATTTTGATATCACGCCTTTCTTTGGGATATATCTTGTGAAAAACCGTGATCTTTCCATCAACGAAATGTATGACAAAGCCAATCTTGCATCCAAAAACTGTAAGGGAAATTATATCCAGAACTATTTCTTTTACACAAAAGAGATGAGCGAGGAGATCATCAAGGAGCAGCACATCATCAACAATATGAAGAATGCGCTGAAGAACGAAGAGTTTGTGCTGTATTTGCAGCCCAAATATGAACTTCAGCGAAATTCCATTGCAGGAGCAGAGGTTTTGGTGCGATGGATCACAGCAGATGGCAGGATGATATCGCCGGGAGAATTTATCCCGGTATTTGAGAGGAACGGTTTTATCCTGAAGCTGGATCAGTATGTCTGGGAAAAGACATGCCAGCTGCTTGCGGGATGGAGAGATGAGGGAAGAAAAATATTTCCGGTTTCCGTCAATATTTCGCGTGTAAGTCTTTATAATCCAAAAATTGTGGATGTGATCTGTGGACTGACAGAAAAATACAATATTCCACCGGAATGGCTGCAGTTAGAACTGACAGAGAGTGCATATACAGGAAACCCAAAAGCAATCAAAGAGATGATGGAACAGCTTCAGAAAAAAGGTTTTTCTATTTTGATGGACGATTTTGGAAGTGGTTATTCCTCGCTGAATGTACTAAAAGATATTGCGGTTGACGTCCTGAAAATTGATATGAAGTTTTTGGATGGCTCCGGAGATGATGGCAGGAGTGAAAACATTCTGGCATCGGTAGTCCGCATGGCAAAGTGGCTGAACATGCCGGTCGTAGCTGAGGGTGCGGAGCGCAAAGAGCAGGTATCGTTTCTGCACAGCATCGGATGCGAATATGTGCAGGGATTTTATTTTGCAAGACCAATGCCGGTAAAAGAATATGAAAAGCTGTTGTATGAACAGCCATACTTTGAAGATGATGAGACAAGAAGAACATCCAACGATACAAATGCCATCTGGACGGCGAATATGCAGATGGAAATGATTTTCTCCAACATGATGCAGGCAGCCGCAATTTATGAGTACAGCGACGGAAATATTGAAGTGGTGCGTGTAAATGACGCTTATTTTGACATGTTTGGTTATCATGACACAGACCGTGTGCACAAAGAGATTGAGGGATCCATTGATCATGTTGACAGAGAAAGGTTTATGGATACTTTTGCACAGGTTGTGGAGAATCAAAGTACTGCGGAATGTGAAGTGAAACGTTTTCTCGAGTCTGGCAGGGAGATCTGGATCAAGCTCCGTCTGAAGTATATTGACAGGGTAGGGGAACGCCATATTATTTTTGGCTGTATTGACGATATCACGGTTCAGCGGGAGATGGACAATGAACTTGCAAAGTACCGTCTTGCACTGATGGAAGAAGAGGTAAACGAGAAAATCATGCTTGTCGTGGATGATATGGAGATTAACCGGGCATCGCTGGAGAGTATTTTTGAAACAGATTACCGTATCCTGCAGGCAGGAGATGGGGAAGAGGCACTTCGTATTTTAGAGGAACAGAATTATAAAGTGGATATGATCCTGTTAGATCTGATGATGCCTGGCATGAATGGACAGACTTTTATGCAGGAAAGGAAGAATGATCCAAGGATCTTAAATATTCCGGTGGTGATCATCACGGCGGATGATACAACAGAACAACAGGTATTGACGATGGAATTAGGTGCAAGCGATTATATTGTAAAACCGTTTATTCCGGAGATCGTGACCAGACGTGTGCAGAATGTCTGGGATTCCACAAGGCGAAAAAAAGAAGTTCTGCAGGAGCATCAGAAGTAGTGGATAATCAAAAAAAACTGCGCGTGTTTTATTCAGATATCAGTGCCTTGCGCGACAGATCAGATCAACCACAGCTGTGGGAGTTTTTGTGCTGCGCCAGACAACAGAAAATAAAACAATGTAAAAATGAAGATGACAGGCTTCGTGCCTTTGGGGCAGGTCTGTTATTGGAATACGGTCTGCGGCAGTATGGTTACACGCAGACAATACCTGTGGGATCGCCTGCTGCAGCAGAGTGGGAGCAGACCGGACAGACACGGTCTTTGCAACAGGTAAGATTCGTTTATGGTAAAAATGGGAAGCCGTATCTTGGGACAGGGCAGGGAGAACGGCTTCCGCTTACGTTTAACCTCAGCCATTCGGGCATGTATGTGGCAGCAGCTTTTGGCACAGAGGATGTAGGTGTGGATGTGGAGCTGATGCGCACCGGAAAACAGAAGATCGCACAGCGTTTTTTTGCAGAAGATGAGAGAAAATATCTGGAAAAATGTTGGACGGATGAGGCTTTTACCGGAATATGGACGAGGAAGGAAGCCTACATCAAGGCGGTTGGAACAGGGATCGCAATGTCTTTGGATTCTTTTTCCACGATGGAAGAACAGGTGGGAGAATATTATCTGAAAACATGGAATGTCGAACGGGATGTCTGGCTGTCTGTCTGCCGGAAAGGGAGTGCGATCGAACGCTGTCTGCCGGAGAAAATCGCATTAGAACAGGTGTTTTTATAAGAGACAGATCTGCAGATCATAATGAGAATGGTACAGGATCAGTACCGATAGAGATGGAAAATGGAGGTGGGGATTCATGTATGACGAGTTGACCGAACAGGACATAAAAAAAATGGAAGAAGAGATTGAGTATCGGAAGCTGGTTGTGAGAAAAAATGCGCTGGAAGCAGTCAAAGAGGCACGTGCACATGGCGACCTCAGTGAAAATTTTGAATACCATGCAGCAAAAAAAGACAAAAATCAGAATGAGAGCCGTATCCGTTATCTGGAGAAAATGATCAGAACGGCAAAGATTATTTCCACGGATTCTGCGGATGATGAAGTCGGAATGAACAATACCGTTACGGTCTATTTTGAGGATGATGACGAGGAAGAAACCTATAAAATTGTCACAACCATCCGCGGCAATTCCCTGAAAAATCTGATCAGTAACGAATCGCCGCTCGGAAAAGCATTGTTGGGACACAAAATAGGTGACCGCTGTGAAGTAAAAGTAAACGATAACTATTCCTATTTTGTGGAGATACGAAAAATCGAGAATACGGTGGATGATGGAACGGATAAACTGAGAAGTTTTTAATATATAAGAAAGAAGATTGAGGAACAAAAAGATGAGATTAACAGAATTATTAAACAAAGATGAAGTGACGATTTCCTGCGAGCTTTTTCCACCAAAACAGGGTGCGCAGTTGGAAAATTATAAAAATATCGTAAAAGATATGGCGGCATTAAAGCCGGCATATATGAGTGTCACTTACGGCGCAACAGGTGGAACATCTGATTATACGGTAAAGCTTGCAGAGGAAGTACGTAACAATAACATTCCGGCGTTGGCACATCTGACCTGTGCCTCTTCCACCAGAGAAAAGGTGGCATCTGTCATTGAGGAGTTAAAGGCAGCAAATATCGAGAATATCCTTGCACTCCGTGGCGATATTCCTGCAAATGCAGATTTTCCGCTGCCGGATCAGTACAAGCACGCAAGTGAACTGATCGCAGATATCAAAGCACAGGGTGATTTCTGTATCGGTGGTGCATGCTACCCGGAAGGACACCCGGAAGCAGCAACGATTTTTGAAGATCTTGACCATTTGAAAGAGAAGGTGGACGCAGGATGCGAGTTCCTCACCACACAGATGTTTTTTGACAATAACATTTTATACAATTTTATGTTCAAGGCATTAAAAAAAGGAATAGATGTTCCGATTGTAGCAGGTATTATGCCTGTCACCAATGTAAGCCAGATCAAGCGTATCACATCTTTGTCCGGCAATATGGTTCCACCGAGATTTCTTGCGATCGTAGACAGGTTTGGAGACAACCCGGCAGCAATGCGTCAGGCAGGAATTGCATATGCAACAGAGCAGATCATTGATCTGATCGCCAACGGCGTCAATCATGTACATATTTACACGATGAATAAACCGGATGTTGCAGGAGAGATTTTAGAGAATCTTTCCAATATCTATGTGAGATAGTGGATATAAAATGATTGCTTAAAATGTGAAGAAAAATCAATATTTATGAAATGACAGGATACCTCCTGAGCAGATGCGGTAACACCCCCGAATCTGCCGGGAGGTATTTTTGCGTACTTGAAGAAACAAAGTGCATTTTTCGTGCGGTCTGCTGCATAAAATATTCGTGTGACCATTGTGTGACCGGGGATACCTATAATAACACAAGGATTTATAAAAAATTCAATGGATGAGCGGAGGAGATGGAGAGTGAAGAAAAAATACATGCTTATGGGAATCGCTGCAGTATTGATCCTGGCAACGATGGTTGGCGGAACGCTTGCAGCTCTGAATACAAAAAGTGAAAAGGCAGTGGCAAATATTTCCATTAAGAGTGTGGGAGTCACGGTGATCGGGGATCAACCTGTGGCACTGGCAGACGGCGGGGAAAAAGAACCGGTTACGATCGTACCGGGGGAAACGATCGTCATGCCGAAGGCAGTACAAAACGATATCCCGGATGGTTATGATGTGTATGTAAAAGTAGTCATTTATCATGCATGGGATACAAAAAGCGGCGGACTTGTGAGTGCAGGGGAGGCGGATGATATCTATGTACATAATCAGGACTGGATCATCGGGTATGAGGATGATGAGCAGATGGTGATGTACTACACAAAGCCGCTGGCTCCAGAACAGACGACAACAAACTTTATGGACGGAATTCATTTTAAGGAATCTATGGGAAATGGATTTGCAGATGCAGTCTATACGTTAGAATACGAAGTTACGGCAGTTCAGGCGAATAACGCAAAAGATGCGATCGCAGCAGAGCTTGGCGTGTTCCCGGAGTTTGATGAAAATGGAACGATTTTGTCTGTTTCAGAAACAAGATAACGGTTGAAGGAGATTGGAGCATATGAAAATAAAAAACATAGCAGCCGTTCTGTTGCTTATTTGGACTTGTGGATTCTCATCGGTGGTCAGTGCGGCGGAAATTCAGACTGTGCAGCTGACAGAGGAAAATCAGCTTGTGTATACAAAAGATAAGGCAGAGCTTGCCGGTGCTTTTGATGGCATGGCACCCGGAGACAGCAGGACCGTTGTCATTAAAATCGAGAATCAAAACAGTCATAAGGCATCTTTTTTTATTTCGCAGAAGACAACGGATGCTTTGGAAGAAGCAGGAAAAGCGTCTGGCGGAGCATATGAGTTTCAGGTGGAGATCGGCAATGATACGAACAGGACATCTTTGCTGGATGCAGATGCAGGTGGTTATGCAGAAAATGTGGCAAGTGCCGAAGGTTTAGCTGAAATTACAGAACTGAATGAGTATCGTTATATGACAGCGCTGAATCCGGGGGAATCGGCGGATGTCTATGTGACGTTGACCTTAGACGGCGAGGGCATGGACAGTGCAAATGGGATTGATTATTCGCGTGCAGCAGGTGCGATGGAATTTGAATTCCGGGCGTACTATGCAGACGACAGAAAGCCGGTTGTGATCACAAATTATGTGACAGAGTACGGAGAAGACAATGTGGTGACAAAGGTTGTAAAGAAAGTGATTCCAAAGACTGTCACAGAACAGCTTGTTCCACTGGCAAATGGTGTCAGGACAGGAGATCCTCTGACAGTGACGGTATCTGCAGGAGTTCTGGTGGCAGGTATTGTGATTGTCGGGATTGCGGTGAAAAAAAGAAAGGTGGAGCGTGAGTCATGAAAAAAGTAAAAAAAATAATTACAGGCTTTCTTATGGTTTTTATCTTCATGGCGATGGTGCTTCCAATGACAACGGTGAAAGCTTCGGAGGAGAAAGAAGCGGTGGAAAAAAGAATGTATACAGTGACATTCCGTGCGGGAAATGTTGCAAGTTTTGATATAGATAAGATCACTGTTTCCGATGGAATGGAAGTGACAAAAAATTATATTAAAGTAAAAGTTGCAAAGGGAGATACACTTGCTTTTACAGTGCCTGGCTGGGAAAGTGATGCAGGGCTGACATCATGGTTTTCTAACTGCCTGCACTATGAAAAAGAGGCAGCATATGGGTTGAAAGCGTTTTCCGGCGTTGTGGGAACTGCGGTGGAACGGAATACAGAGTACGTTTTGGATTATAAGCGTTTGATCGATCCGGTTTCCTATACGGTGAGTTTCATAGACAGTCAGACGAAGGAACAGATTGCAACTCCACAGATCATCTATGGAAATGCCGAAGAAACCATTATGGTCACTCCGGTGACCGTTTCGGATTATACACCGACGGAGAGCAGTAAAATTATAAAACTGGAAAAAGGGAAAGAGAACACGGCAACGTTTGAATACCGCTACACCGGGGCTGTGGAGACGATCACCAGCACGGTGACAAACGTGGTTCCGGGCACAACACGGACAGAGACAGTCGTAAGTGAGGTCGAGGAGACGGTCATCATTCCCGGAGCTGCCCAGCCGTCCGGTGTTACTGCAAATGTAGTAAATAATGCGTCAAATACAGCAGACAACCGCGCAAATGGTGGCGGTAATGCAGCAAATACAGCGGCAACGAATACAGCAAATAACGTGGCAGATAATAGTGCGAATAACGCAGACCAGAACGTAGACAATGGCAATGTTGAAATTCCAGAGGAGCAGACACCGTTGGTAGATGGAGATGAGAACGATGGAGTTGTCGACATCGAAGAGAGCGAGACACCGTTGGCAAACACAGCAGAGGATGAGAGCACCGTTTCCGGCGATGTGGACGGGAAAGATGCCGACCTTGCAGCACAGGAGATCGATGCAGCATCTGTACCTGTGGCTGTGCCGGTGATCGGCGGTATCGTAGCAGTTTTTATTGCGGGACTGATTGCTTTCCTTGTATATAAAAATAGAAAAAGGTCGAAGTAAGCAGGATTTTTAGGTACAGTATTCGACTTTTATGGCAATGCATGCATGTTAGACTTACAGGAAAAATCTGGCAGTCAGAGCTGGAAAAGAGGAGGAGAACTGCATGCTGACGATTCGGACTCTGGGAAAATTTCAGATCAGGGATGAAGAACATATTGTGAATGAGGAAGAGATACGGTCTCCCAAAATGATAAATCTGCTGGCTTATCTGATCCTTCACAGAAATCAGACGCTGACTTTTTATGACATGGCAGATGCACTGTGGCAGGAGGAAGAAACGGGAAATCCGGCAGGTGCATTGAAAAATCTGATGTATCGTCTGAGAGTCTTTCTGAAGAAAAACTTTGGAGATGAGGATTTTATCCTGACCGATCATGGTTCCTACCGCTGGAATCCCAGACAGGAGGTGGCGGTGGATGCAGAACAGTTCGAACAAATGTTTGAATCTGCAAAGCAGAAAACTATTTCAGAGGGGGAGGCAATCCGGAAATTAAAAGCGGCGCTTGCACTCTATCAGGGTGATTTCATGACAAAAGTTGCAGATATGCACTGGGTGATGACGCTGAATACTTATTATCACTCTTTGTATTTAAACTGCGTCCGGTATCTGTGCGAATATTATGTCAGCACAGAAAAATTTGAAGAGTTAGAACAGCTTTGCAGTCAGGCACTTCAGCAGGAAAGTCTCGATGAAGAGTTATATTGTTATCTGATCAAGGCTTTGGCAGGAAAAAATAAAATTGGTTCTGCTCTGGAAGTTTATGAGAATGCCTGCCGGACGTTGCAGCAACAGCTTGGGATCTGTGGACTGTCAAAATTAAAGGGCGTTTATGACAAATTACTGAGACAGAATAAAAGAGGAAATGCGCTGGGGATCGCACAGGTACATGAGGATATTGCAGAACAGGATCCGGTGGGGGCATTTTTGTGCGGGTATCCGGTTTTTCGTGAAATTTACAGGCTGCAGGTAAGAAAGACAGCCCGTTTTGATGAAAATGAATATATCCTCCTTCTGACTTTAAAGGCGGGGGAGCATACCGGAAGCAGGGTCAGTGATGTAGATCTGTTCCGCATCCGCAATGCGATGCCGCATCTGGCGGAGACATTGAAAAAATCGCTCCGTCCAGGGGATGCAGTGGCGCAGTTCAGCGATTCACAGTATGTGATTTTGCTTTCTGCATGCACTTATGAGGGTGGAATGCTGGCCGCAAACCGGATCATTTCAAAATTTTATCAGGATCATAAAGTTTACCGGAATCTGAAAATCAAGATCCATATAGAGAAAGTGAAAACAGCGGAAAATATTTTAAATAAATACAGTGGATGAGATCTTTGGAAGAGAAAACAGTAGATCAAAGGGCAAAAGTAAGGAGGATTCTATGAAATTTGCAGCGAGTGTAAAAAAAGTGATAGCATTCCTGTTATGTTTGGCGTTGCTGACATCCGATGTGACTGTCACCAATGCGACAAGCGTAGACACCACAGATGTTTTTGCGGAAATTTCCACAGAGATGTTGAATGAGACGAAAAATGCAGGGCAGGAAAGTACCGGGCAGGAAGGAAAAATGTCAGATCCAGACGGAACAGGAAATACAGAAAAAGTCAGGAATACAGAGAACAGCGAGAGCACGAAAGTGACCAACAACATCGGGAATGCAATAGGCACGGAAGCAGTCGAAGGCACCGAAGCAATCGAGAATACAGAAGTGACCGATGACACGGAGAGCACTGAGACGACAGAGGCAGTCGAGGAAACAGAGGAGACAGAACAACCGGAATTAAAAACGGTATTCGACTATTCCAATGACGCAGTCCGCGTGGTTGTGACACTTTCGAATGAGACCGATCTTCCGGCAGGCGCAGAGCTTGTCGTGGCACCGGTAGCCGTCACGGCAGAAATGGAAGCGTCCATTGATAAAGCGATGTCGGGCGGGGCGAAAGAAAAAGAGGAGGTTGTGGCGTATGACATCTCCTTTGTAAAAGATGGAAAAGAAGTGGAGCCCGGGGCAACCGTGCAGGTGCAGTTATCGCTTGCGCAGGTGAAAGAGGGCGATTCGGCGAGCGTGTATCATTTTGATGAGACAAAAAATGAGATGTTGGATATGAATGCGAACACTTCTGCCGACGGCGAGGTGACATTTGGCACGGATCATTTTTCAAAATATGTCATCGTCAATCATGGAGATAACAACGTGACCGTGACCATCGAACATTATGACAACAGCAAATATCAGGCGCAGGATGAGCAGAGTGCAAAAATTTACAGCGATGACGTCCGCACGATGGCACCGGGAGCAAAGATCAACGACTACAATAAGGCGTTAAACTGGGATGTGGATCATGTGCAGGTAAACGGAGAAGCATTTTCCCAAAGTGAACTTGAAAACATTGAGATCCATGAGGACAGTGTTGTAAAAGTTTTTTATCAGGCAAAAAATACGGACTATATCGGTGAGGCATCGTTTTATGACTACGAGGTGATCCCTTATGACAAAGCCGGACAGCAGAGGGCGGATCTGAGTATCAATGCGGATTCCAACTATCCGTCTGAACAAAAAGACAACCGTTTCACGGTCGGAACGGTATCTCAGAATTTAAGTGAAAATCAATATGACACCGTCACGAAAAAAACAGGTCAAAACGGAACCACAGACGACCAGCATATCAACGTGTATACCGGAGGAACTGGAGAAAATGCGAAAAAAACAGGAATTGTTACCGGGTTAAGTGATGATTACAAAGAAGTTCTTTTCAGTGTGAATGAACCGGGCGTTTTTCCGAAAGACGGAGCAGCTGCGGCAGAGACAAAAGGTCTGACAGTGAAAGAAGGATACAGATTAAAATTTTCACAAAGTGGTGACACTTACGAACTGAAAGAAGTTTTAGACAAAGAGGACAACGTGGCAGCAACTGCGGGGGCGGATTTCCTGCCATTTGGAAATAATAATTTTTATTTTGGAATCCGCTATGATGTAACCTTTACACTTGGAGATTATATCGGGGAACTGAACTATTCTTTTACCGGGGATGATGATCTCTGGGTGATTCTGGATGGAAAACAGGTGGTCATTGATCTTGGCGGTATCCATGACGCTCTGACAGATACGGCCGATCTCTGGAACTATATTGACAGGACAGACAAAAACAAAGAACATCATCTGACCATTTTATATATGGAGCGCGGTGCAGGAAAGGCAAACTGTAACATGAAGTTTACGCTTCCGAATGCGGACGTGATCAAAGTGGTGGACGACGACGTGCCGGATATCCCGCCGGAGGAGCCGGTTGATTTTACGGAGAAGGATGTGGAATATCATAAGACAGTGAAACTGACGGACTGGGAGAACAGAGAGTATCAGATCGATCTTGACGCAAGTTCACTTGCAACCTCGCAGAGCACAGTTGAAAAAATACAGACAGTGGATGCCATGATGGTATTTGATCTGTCCGGCTCGATGAATGAAATTTTGTCCGGTGAAAATCAATTAAAGGACATCGGAGAATTCAGCAGTGTGAAGAATCAGATGGATATCAATAAAGTGTACTACTGGAATAAATATGAAAAGAGTGGCTGGTGGCCATGGACGTACGATGAGAGTGTCGGAATGGGAACGGCGGCTGTATCCGGTAATGTGTATGCGAAGTATCCGGTAAAATATATCGACGGACAATGGAAAAAATATGTGGACGGCAGTTATCAGAGCATTTCAGACAGTGATGTGATCGCAGCATGGACGTCTAAGATTTCTGCGTTAAAAGACGCCGCCAGCGGATTTGTGACAGGTATTTCCGATACATCACCGGACAGTCTGGTCGGAATCGCCACCTTTTATGGCATTGGCAATGGGTGGAACAGCAGTACCGAGGGCAAATTAAACCACGGTCTTTCAAAGGTGAACAAAGACGAGATGTTAAAGTCCATCAATGCTCTTTTTGCGGATGGCGGAACCTCTCCACAGAAAGGTCTGGAACATGCGTATAGCGAATTGCAGAAGGCAGAAGATGACAACAAAAAATATGTGATCCTGTTCTCCGACGGAGAGCCTTCGGACAGCAATGACAAAACGGAGACAGAAGCATCAGCGGTGAAATTGAAAGAGGCAGGCTATACGGTCATCACAGTCGGGCTTGGTTTAAATAACGAGACTGCCACATGGCTGGGAGAGAAAGTGGCGTCAGCCGGCTGTGCATTTACGGCGGATACTGCGGAGGAGTTAAACAAAATCTTTCAGAACATCCAGAGCACGATCACACAGTCAAGATCCCTGACCGGAGTGCAGGTGACGGACATTATTGATGCGGAATTTGAGCTGACAGATGCCGAGATCCAACGTCTGAGAGCGGATGGCGCACAGGTAACGGTCAATGAGGATGGCACAACGACGGTCAGCTGGCTTGATCAGGAAGTAAAGCCGAAGGAAAACGGCGCCTCCGGCTGGCAGAAAACAATCCATATCGTGGCAAAAGAATCCTGTCTGGGTGGAAATAATATGACTACAAATGTAAATCGGAATTCCTTTTTAAGCTTTGGCGGCACACAGCTGGAATTGCCGCAGCCGACCGTGAATGTGAGAATTGCGTATCAGATCACAGACACAGCAGATACGATTTTTCTCGGGGAAAATCTGGAAAACTATGCAGATGATGCGGCAGTGCGCATGAAAGATGCGGACAGCGCCAAAATGACAAAGGTGTATCTGACGTTCTACACGGACAAAGGCTGCCGTGAGGAGATCACGCAGGAAAACCTGAAAAAAGAGAGACCTAAACAGGATACCACGTATTACGCAAAAGCATTTCTGCCGGTGGAGGAAGCGACAGATGCTTCCAACGCAAACTCCACGTTAAACGGTGTGATCTATAAAAACGAGGCACAGGTGGAGGCAGCACATGTGGATGGGGAAGCCTATGCAGGAAAATATGATGTAAAAGTGAAAACAGGAACGCTGATACTCACAAAGAAAATCAGTAAAAAAGATATCAGAGCGTGTGAGGGTGATCCGATCTTTACATTTAAGATCACCAATCAGACGACAGGCGATGTTTATTATAAGACGTTAAGGTTTGGTGAGAACAGCGCAGAGGATCAGACCACGACAGCCGGAATGTTCAATGTGAAAGCGCAGACGACGCTGGAAGGACTTGCGCAGGGAATCTATAAAGTAGAGGAACTTGACACGATGGGCTTTACGTTAAAAGAGTTTACCGCAGACACAAACTGTGCGTCACAGATTGCCGGAAACAGCGCACAATTTGCAGTTGGTATCCGCAGCAGAGACGAGGCCTGCAGCTTTGACGCAGAGGACTTTGTCACAACAGCGGCAGATTTACACTTGCAGGCAGACCGTGTGAACGTCACAGCCAAAAACAATAAGACCAGAAGTGATGGAAAACTCACGGATACGGATGCCGTGAAAAATCAATTTGTGATCCATGAAAAAGCAACCAGGACGACAGATGTTGATAATCATTCCACAACAGATGTGCGCAAATAATCGGAGGCAGTGTGTATGAAAGAAATATGGAAAAAGAAAAAAATATTTGTGATCACAATTGCACTGATGGTTGGAATTATTGGAACAGCAGCAACATTTGCAATTATCACAGCAACAGCAGGAACGGTGACCAATACGTTTCAGGCGGCAAAAGTGGCGACTGAGATTGAGGAAGAGTTTGAGGGCAAAATCAAAGCAGGAAGCACCGTGAAAAAGAATCCGAGTGTAAAAAACACTGGAATTTCGGATGCATTTGTTCGGGCAAGGATCACAATCTCACCGGAACAGACAGAAGTGACGCTGTTAAACGGCACCTGGAACGGAACTGCTTTTACGGAGAAAGGCAAGGCAGCGGACAGCATTGCGACCGAGAGTACGCTTTATGATCCTGACGGTGACGGAACCGGCTGGTATCAGGGCACGGACGGCTGGTTTTACTACAACAGTCCGGTTGCGCCGGGGCAGAACACGGATAATTTATTTGATGCAGTGAAAATTGGAAATGTGACAAAAAATTTCGATATCACGGTTTATCAGGAGGCAGTGTTTGCCGGAAGTTATGAGGCCGGAGATAAAGTAGGGCTTCCGGTTTTGAAGGGATTTTTTGCAGAAGTAACCAAATAAGTCAGAAAGGCGCAAAAGAAAATGACAAGGAAAATTTGCAGTGTATTATCAATGGTGGTATTTCTCGGACTGCTTGTGATCGCAGGCTTTCTGTTTGTCCCGAAAATGCTTGGATATGATGAGTATGCGGTCTTAAGCGGCAGCATGGAACCCGGGATCCCGGTCGGGGCGATCGTCTATGATAAAAATTTTGCCGCGAGTGAGGCGAGGGAAGGAGCAGTCGTCACTTATCAGCTTCCGGCGGGAACGCTGGTGACGCACAGGATCATTTCGGTGGATAAGGAGGAACAGACCGTTGTCACGCAGGGAGACGCTAATAATATTGCAGATGCAGCTCCTGTTGCATGGCAGCAGATCATTGGGGTGTATGCATTTCATATCCCGTATCTTGGATATATTTCCATTTATGCAAAGACACCGCTTGGTATTGCGGTGGTGTGCGGTGTTTTGATCGTGCTGATCCTCTTAAACTTCATCCCGGATATTTTAGAGGAGGATAAGAAGAAAATTTCAGATACGGAATGAAGAAACGTTACTGAAAATTCTGATATATGACCGCCGTGTGACCATTGAGTGATAAAACAGTATCGTAACAAAACGGTTTCTGATAAGGCAGAAACCGCATGTTACAGAATGGAAAGTACATAAGAATGAAAAGATTATCATGAAATGAAAAAGGAGATCAGCAATTATGAAGAAAACAAAATTAGTCACAATGCTTGGAGCGATCAGCCTGATCGGAGCAATTGGCGCAGGCAGCACATTCGCTTACCTGACGAGCACAACCGGAACTGTCACCAACACCTTTACCGTCGGCAATGTAAACTTTGATGATGATCCGCTGACAGGCGGTTTATCCGAGTCCAAAGTGGCAAGAGATGAAAACAGCGGTCTGTATGTGGATGCTGATGGCACCGGAGAGTGGACGGTAAAAGAAAATAAGTACGAGGATCTGGTTGCAGGAGAAGTGGTATACAAAGATCCGACCGTACACATGGCAGATGATTCACAGGACGCATGGGTATTTGCCAAAATCGTGAATGACAACCCGGAACTTACGATCGCATATGCTTCTGACTGGGTAGACGTGACAGACGCTTATAAAACAGCACAGAACTTAAACGACATTGACTACAAAGTATATGCAAAAAAAGATGTGATTTCTAAATCCGCTCATTCAACTATCTTTGAAGAAGTAACGGTTGGAAACAATGTGACAGAGGATACCACATTTACCGATATTAAAGTTTCCGCATGTGCAGTTCAGGCAGCCGGCTTTGCTAACTATACAGCCGCACTTGGAGAAGTTTCTTTCAACTAAATAAGTTAGAACATCTGAGCAGATTTTCATAGACACTATGAGGTCTGCTCATTTTGTGGTACAATAAAAACAGTGCAGACATTTTTTCGTGCACAGCAGAGTAAAGTGGGAGAGAAACGGGCATGAAACAAAATAAAAGCAGCCGGTCAACAGTTCTTCTTTTTTTTCTTGGCGCAGCGATGATCGTGGCAGCACTCATTATGCTGGTGCCGGATCTTTTAAATTACAAACAGTCCAACGACACCTATGAGGCATTAAAGGACACCTATGTTTCAGAGAAACCGGAGAATACGGAAGTGGCAGAGGAGACAGGCGGGGATGATTCGTGGTGGTACACAGATGTGGATGTGAATCTGGAAGAACTTCAGCAGGTCAATGCGGATATTATCGGCTGGATACGGTTTGATAATCTGGAGCAGCTCAGTTATCCGGTTTTATATTCCGGGGATGATGAGAAGTATCTTCGCACGGATATTTACGGAAATCAGACGATTGCCGGATGTATTTTTATGGAGGGGATGAACACACCGGATTTTCAGGATTACCATACGATTTTATATGGACATAACATGAAAAACTTAAGCATGTTTGGCAGTCTGAAAAAATATAAAACAGAGGATTTTTATAAAGATCATCAGTTTTTTACAATCTATACATCAGAGTGTGCGTACCGTTATCAGATTTTTGCCTACTATGATGTGCCGGAAACCGACGAAGTTTACACGGTTGGCTTTGCACCGGATGAGACTTTTCAAAAATTTATTGATAAGATGAAACAAAAGTCCTATGATGATACAGGAGTGAACGTGACGAAAGACGATCATATTATGACACTGTCGACCTGTTCCACCACGGGAAAACGTTTTGTAGTGCATGCAGTGCGCATCGGGGAACATGCGTTGGAGAAATAGAAAAGAACAACATAAGGAGAAAAACAATGAAAAGACCAGAAGAATTGAGTCATATGCTGACAGAGATGTACAATGATACGAAGGATGGAAAAATCCGCTGGAACCTCAGTGTGCAGACAACGGAAAATAATGAAGTATCCGAGAAACCGGTCGAAGTGGAGGATGGTGTTTCCTGGACGATCGATGAATGTTATGTTTCCTATTATTGCAAATATAAGGGACAGGATTTTCTGATGATCACCTATGAGATGATCAAAACCGCCGGAGATAAGGTACATACGACCAACATGATCTTCCTCCCACCGCTCGGAATCCGCGTGTTCCAGCTTCCAATGCTGTTGCCATATGCGATTCAGGCGTCCGGTGTGCTGGCAAATCAGATCCACAATCTGTGGGAATTACTGCTTGCGATGAAAAAGGCAGACCCGGAGAGTGTATTTATGGAAGTGTCAGCAGGAAAACTTGTGATCGAGGATGAAAAATAACCTGTGAGAGGTTTATATCCTATATAACATAAGTTTGTACAAATAGATAATATAAGGAAAAAGATGTTCGTGGCTCTGGTTGTACCACAGAACATCTTTTTTAATGCAAAATCAGTTAAAGTAAGAATATCCTTGTGAACATTTTTGAAGAGTTTTTCCGAAAATCCCCAAAAAAAGGGAAATAATCAGCTAGAAATAATATACAATTTTGTCAAAAAGTATATGAAAATGTAAATAATGTTGAAACTTTATAAAAAAAGTGTTAAAATCATAACAATCACTGGTATGACCAGGAAAGAAAAAATTTATAAGGGAGGAAACAATATGTTAAATCATGGACTGTTGTTTCAGGTTTACGGCGAGGGAGCTGCATGGCAGTTTCTTGGTTGGATTTTAGTTTTTGCTTGTCTCGTACTTGCAAATGAAATTGCCAGACGTACAAAAGCCGGCGGAATGTTATGTTTCGTTGTTCTTCCGATCATTCTGACAGTTTACTTTATTGCAATTTACGTTTCAGCAGCAGCGGGAGCTGAATGGGCACTTAATAATAATACATATGTACATATGACAAGCTGGTTCCACTATGCGAAGTTATATGCAGCTACAGCTGGATGTATTGGTTTTATGATGCTCAAATACAAATGGGGTATTGGAAAAACACAGTGGTTTAAGGCTTTCCCATTTGTCATCGTAGCAATCAACATTTTGATCGCAGTATGCAGCGATTTCGAATCTGCCATCAGAGGTGCACAAGCACTTGCAGAGACAGGAACAAGCTGGTGGTTATCATCTGAAGGCGTATGGTTATATGGTGGATGGTGGAACGTTCTCAACGGTCTTGCAGGTATTATCAATATCTTATGTATGACAGGCTGGTGGGGAATCTACACATCTAAGAAAAAAGATGATATGTTATGGCCGGATATGACATGGATGTTCATCTTAGCTTATGATGTATGGAACTTCCAGTATACTTACTTAAACCTTCCGACTCATTCCTGGTATTGTGGTGTTGCATTATTACTTGCACCTACATTTGCTGCAGCATTCTGGAACAAAGGTGGCTGGATTCAGAACCGTGCTAACACATTAGCATTATGGTGTATGTTTGCCCAGGTATTCCCATTATTCCAGGATCAGGGTAAATTCGCAGTTATCCCAAGACTTTACGCAGATGGATTCATGGATGCAGCTACACATCCAACAGCAGTAGATCCTACAGCACAGGGTGTGATCTCTGTTCTTTCAATTGTGGTCAACGTTGTTGTATTCGCTGCGATCATCAAACGTTCTATGAAGTTAAAGAAGAATCCTTACAAAGATGAGATCTGGAAAGGCACAAAAGATTACGAAGAAGCTATGTCTCGTGCGGAATAATCTTCATCTGATCTGTAATGAAAAATGAGCACTGTATGGTGCATGAAAAAAGTCTGCTGGCAGGTAGTACCTGTCGGCAGACTTTTTTGTAGAGGAAAATAAAAAATCTGTTTTATTTACACATCTCCGCAATATCATAAATCAGTTTTCTGGAATCTTCCCATCCAAGGCAGGGATCTGTGATAGATTTTCCATAAATATGGTCGTGGATCTTCTGAGAACCCTCTTCGATATAACTCTCGATCATCACACCTTTTACCATGTTATGGATGTCTTGCGATAACTGACGGTTATGCATGACTTCCTTGACAATACGGATCTGTTCTTTGAACTGTTTGCCGGAATTGGAGTGGTTTGCATCAATAATGGCAGCCGGGTTCACAAGATCCATTTTGGCATACATATCGCAGAGACGGATCAGATCCTCATAGTGATAGTTCTGCGTGCTGTTACCGTGTTTACTGACGGCACCGCGGAGTACAACGTGGGTTAATGGATTTCCGGTTGTCTCTACTTCATAGCCACGGTAAACAAAATGGTGTGGATGCTGGGCAGCATAAACGGAGTTGAGCATAACGGCAAAGTCACCGCTGGTTGGATTTTTCATTCCGGATGCAACATCAAAACCGCTGACGGTAAGACGGTGCTGCTGGTCTTCAACCGAACGTGCACCGATCGCAACGTAGGAGAGCAGGTCTTCTACATATCCCCAGTTTTCCGGGTAAAGCATTTCGTCTGCACAGGTAAGACCGCTTTCTTCAATTGCACGGATGTGCATTTTGCGCATGGCGATCAGACCTTCCACCATATCCGGTGCTTTTTCAGGGTCAGGCTGGGATGCAATTCCTTTGTAGCCTTCACCGGTGGTACGTGGTTTGTTTGTATACACACGTGGGATGATGATCAGCTTGTCTTTGACATTTTCCTGAATGGAAGTGAGACGGCTGACATAATCGCATACAGAATCTTCGTTGTCTGCAGAACACGGTCCGATGATGACAAGAAAACGGTTGTCAAGACCTTTGATCACATTGCTGATCTCTGCGTCACGCTGTTTTTTTAACTCCTGCAATTTCTCTGACAGAGGATATCTTTCTTGAATCTGGGCAGGAGAAGGTAATTCGTTTAAAAATGTGAAACTCATGTGAAATTCTCCTTTAATAGGTTATATTAACAGTCATTCTAATAGATTGTGAATAAATTGTCAAATTCACAGATGTTCCAATTTTTTATAGTCTCCATGAATACTATTTATATTGCATGCATTGAATATTAGAGTCTGGTGTTTTAAAATAGAAATGATCGTGGAACATAAATCAGGCAGAGTTTCGCAAATCCGGTTTAGGATGGATAGAAAAGGAGCAGGAGAGGCATATGGAGATTAAGGGAAAAACAATTGGAACAGGAAAACCACTTTTATGCGTTCCGGTTATGGAAAGCAATACAGAAGAGATCATAGACGAATTACGGACACTTGCAAAAAGTGAAGCAGATATAGTGGAATGGCGAATAGATACTTTCGTGGATTATAAGAATTACAACGCAGTGCGCGAAGTGTTTGCGGCTGCGGCAGAGTGCATGAAAGAGAAGATCTTCTTATATACATTCCGAACCAAAAAACAGGGCGGTATGGGAGAACTCGCACCGGATGAACTGAACGACCTTCATGATCTTGCGGCAGAGTCAGGATGCGTGGATCTGCTTGATCTGGAATTTTTTGAGGAGGAGCATCCGGCAAGAAAAATCAGAAAGCTTCATAAGCAGGGCTTGAAGGTCATTGCCTCCCACCATGATTTTTATGAGACGCCGGACAGAGAAGTTATGAAGATGCTGTTAGAACAGATGTGTGCAGGAGGTGCAGATATTGTAAAACTTGCAGTTATGCCACAGAATATGGAGGATGTTTTAAAACTTTTATCTGTGACGTATGAGTTCAAGGAAGAGAATCCGGACACACCGGTCATCACAATGTCCATGGGAAAGATGGGAATGATCAGCAGGCTGTGCGGCGAGAGCTTTGGTTCTGCCATTACCTTTGCGGCACACAAAAAGGCGAGCGCACCGGGACAGATGGAGATGCACGAGGTGGCTGATATTTTGGAGAAAATGCATAAAATTATTAAATAAGTATAAACAAAAGAGAAAATAAATGGAAACACCGGCAAATTTCTTGACATAGATATTTGCCGGTGTTATTATTTGACACATGCAATATATAACAATGTTAAATAATAGCAGGTGGTGAGTGAATTATGGATAAATTATATGAAGAACTGTTCCGCGCGATGAATCAGTTCCGCAAGCTGAAATTTGCGGAGATGTTTCCGATGATCAACAGGACAGATTTTTTCGTAATGTGTACGATTATGGATAAAGGGGAGAATGGAAAGATTACCATTTCGGAACTTGCATCCAGAGCGAAAATGCTTCCATCCGCGATTTCCAGAACTTTAAAAGGGTTAGAAGAGCGCGGATATGTGGAGCGGAATATCAATAAAAATGACAGACGGAATACGTATGTGGAACTGACTGCAGAGGGAGAACGTCTGACAGAGGAAGCAAGGCAGATCATGGCGGACTTCGGCAAATCTGTGATGTCACAGGTGGATGAGGCAGATATGAAACACCTGATTTCTTATTTGGATAACATTTATCATATTGCGGAAAAAGAGATTGAAGCTAGAAAAGGGCAAGGCAGAAGAAAGGAAAGGGAACATGAGTAAGATTTTTAAAAATATGATTCCATATTGGAAATCAATTGTGATTATCATTGCGTTACTCTTTGTGCAGGCATGGTGTGATCTGTCACTACCGTCTTACACATCGGATATCATTGATGTTGGTATCCAGAACTATGGTGTGGAACATGTAGTGCCGGAGGCATTGACTGCGGATGAGTTTGAAACGGCAGAGTTATTCATGACGGATGAGGAGGCAGATCTCTGGGAGAGTATCTATGAGAAAGACGGTGATATTTACCGGCTGCAGGTGACATCCAGATCAGAATTAAACGAGATCGATGACACACTGGCAGTTCCGCTCATTATGAATTATCAGATGAGTGTGATGGAAGACTCTGAAGTAAAAGAGCATGTTGCAAAACCGACCGGAGCAGATGCCGGTACTCTGGAAAAAGACACCTTACTTTCCATGAGAGACAGTATGGAAGATACCATTGATACGATGGGAAGTTCCCTTGTGAAATCCATGGGCGCAGCCTATGCGGTATCCTGCGATAAAGCGGCAGGAATTGACGTGGAAAAGATTCAGAAAAGTTATCTTGTCACAGCCGGACTGAAAATGGTCGGCATGGCGCTGATGATCGGAATCGTGACGGTTTTAGTGGGCTTCTTTGCCTCCCGTGTCGGTGCAGGCATCGGAAGAACATTAAGAGAGAAAGTATTTAAACAGGTTGTTGGATTTTCTAATGCGGAGATGGATAAATTTTCCACAGCTTCCCTGATTACAAGAAGCACGAATGATATCCAGCAGATCCAGATGGTTTCGGTTATGCTGCTTCGTATGGTAGCGTATGCACCGATCTTAGGCATTGGCGGTGTGTTAAAAGTCGTGCAGACCGGAGCCGGAATGGGATGGATCATTGTCCTTGCGATCCTTGTGATCCTTGGTTATGTGATGGTGCTGATGGCAGTTGCCATGCCAAAGTTCCAGTTGATGCAGAAGCTGGTGGATAATATCAATCTGGTATCCAGAGAGATTCTGACCGGTCTTTCGGTCATCCGTGCTTTCGGCAGGGAGAAAAAAGAGGAAGAACGTTTTGATGTGGCAAACAAAGACCTGACAAAAACAATGCTGTTTACCAACCGTGTCATGACTTTTATGATGCCGGGAATGATGATGATCATGAATGTTCTTTCCGTTGGTATCGTTTGGGTGGGTGCCCACAAAATTGATGCAGGAACGATGCAGGTCGGCGCAATGACAGCGTTTATCACTTATTCGATGATGATCGTTATGTCATTCTTAATGCTCACGATGATGTCGATCATGCTTCCTCGTGCAGCCGTTGCAGCAGACCGTATTGATGAGGTCATTCAGACAGAATCCTCGATCCATGACGCAAAAGAGCCGGAAAAAGTGACAACACACAATGGAGTTGTGAAATTCTCCCATGTGAATTTCAAATATCCGGGTGCGGAGGAAGATGTGCTTCATGACATTGATTTTACAGCGGAACCGGGACAGACCACCGCAATCATTGGAAGTACCGGTTGTGGTAAATCCACACTGGTCAATCTGATTCCACGTTTATATGATGTGACAGACGGAAGTATTACACTCGATGGAAAAGATATCCGTAACATTACGATGTCTGATCTTCGTGATGAGATTGGTTTCGTTCCACAGAAAGGTGTTTTATTCTCCGGAACGATCGCTTCGAATCTTCGTTTTGGAAAAGATGATGCGACAGACGAGGAGATTAAGAAAGCAGCAGAGATTGCACAGGCAACAGAGTTTATTGAGGCGAAGGATGACAAGTATGAGAGTGCAATCGCGCAGGGCGGAAGCAATGTTTCCGGTGGACAGAAACAGCGTCTTGCGATTGCAAGGGCGATTGCAAAAGATCCGAAAATCTTTATTTTCGATGACAGTTTCTCGGCGCTCGATTTAAAGACAGACGCGGCACTGCGAAAAGCGCTTGCTGAGAATGTAAAAGACAGTACTGTGATCATCGTGGCACAGCGTATCAGTACCATTTTACATGCAGAGCAGATTTTAGTGCTCGATGACGGAAAAATTGTCGGCAAGGGTACACATGAAGAACTGTTAAAATCATGCGAAGTTTACCGGCAGATTGCAAAATCACAGTTATCCGCGAAAGAACTTGGACTTGAGGAAAGTGAGGTGGCTTTGAATGAGTAGAGAACAGGAAGTTAAAACACATCAGCCACGGAGAAGAGGACCGATGGGACATGGCATGCAGCCGGGCGAGAAACCGAAGGACTTCAAAAAATCCATCAAAAAGCTGATGAGCTATATCGGAAAATACAAAGCTGCAATTTTTGTTGTCATGTTTTTTGCAGCATGTTCTACCATATTTAATGTTGCAGGACCGAAAATTTTAGGAAAAGCGACCACTGCATTATCGGAAGGTCTGATGGCGAAAATTCAGGGAACCGGAAGCATTGATTTTGGAAAGATTGGAAGCATTCTTTTGTTTGTGCTTGGTCTGTATCTGTGCAGTGCGGTTTTCAACTTTATCCAGGGATGGATCATGACCGGGATCACACAGAAAGTGTGCTACCAGCTCAGAAAAGAAATCTCAGAAAAAATCAACCGCATGCCGATGAAATACTTCGAGAGCCGTACTTACGGCGAGGTATTGTCCCGTATCACCAACGATGTAGATACGTTGGGACAGGGACTGAACCAGAGTATTACCACGATCATTACATCCGTTGCAACACTGATCGGCGTGCTTGTGATGATGCTCAGTATTTCACCGCTTATGACACTTATTGCACTTGTGATCTTACCAATCTCCATGGGACTGATTGGATTTGTGACAAAAAAATCGCAGAAATATTTCCGTGCGCAGCAGGAGTATTTAGGACACATCAATGGACAGGTGGAAGAGGTATACGGTGGTCACCTTGTCATCAAGGCATTTAACCGCGAGAAAGATACGATTGAAGAGTTTGAGAAAACGAATGATATTCTCTATGATTCCGCATGGAAATCACAGTTTTTGTCCGGTATGATGCAGCCGATCATGATGTTTGTCGGAAACTTAGGTTATGCCTGTGTTGCCCTGACAGGTGGACTGCTTGCAATCCGTGGCACGATCACAATCGGTGATATCCAGGCGTTCATCCAGTATGTGAAAAACTTCACACAGCCGATCCAGCAGATCGCGCAGGTGATCAATCAGGTACAGTCTATGTCTGCAGCATCCGAGCGTGTATTTGAGTTTTTGGAGGAAGAGGAAGAAGAGCAGATTGTAGAACATCCGGCGGATGTTTCGAAAATTACAGGTGCAGTGACATTTGATCATGTCCATTTTGGATACAATCCAGAGCAGATCATCATCAATGATTTCAGTGCCAGCGTAAAACCGGGACAGAAAATCGCAATCGTAGGACCAACCGGAGCCGGAAAAACGACGATGGTAAAACTGCTTATGCGTTTCTATGATGTAAACAGCGGAGCAATCTGTCTTGATGGACATAATATCAAGGATTTCAACCGCAGGGAACTGCGTGATGCATTCGGAATGGTATTGCAGGATACCTGGCTGTTCAAGGGAACAATCATGGAAAATATCCGGTACGGCCGGCTGGATGCAACGGATGAGGAAGTGATCGCGGCAGCGAAGGCAGCGAGAGCAGATCATTTCATCAAGACGCTGCCGGGTGGTTACCAGATGGAATTAAACGAGGATGCAAGCAATGTATCACAGGGACAGAAACAGCTTCTGACCATTGCGCGAGCAATCCTTGCAGACAATAAGATCCTGATTTTAGATGAGGCAACTTCTTCGGTAGATACAAGAACCGAGATTGAGATCCAGAAGGCAATGGATAACCTGATGAAGGGAAGAACCAGCTTTGTCATTGCACACAGACTTTCCACGATCCGTGACGCAGATTTGATTCTTGTCATGAAGGATGGAGATATCATTGAGCAGGGAAGACATGAGGAACTTCTCGCAGCAGGAGGTTTCTATGCGAACCTTTATAATTCCCAGTTTGAGGATGTTGTAGCTTAATTTTTGTGCGTATCCGCAAAACAGGCACGCACGATTGCATCATCCCCATACTTATCACGGATTTTATCGATAGCAGAATTTAATTTGGACAACCGCTCAAACTTATCCTGATCGAAAAGATTATACTGCTCATAGCTTTCGTCGGTTGCTTTGCTCGTAGAGACACCGAGCAGCCGGATGGGGGCGTGATCCCAGCCCTGGTCAAATGCATTGCAGGCTGCCTCATAAATCTTTTCGGTCACGTTAGTGGCAGAAGGCAGGGATAACTGCTTACAGCGGTGATGAAAGTCATTGTCCACAATCTGAACCTGCACCACGCTGATGTAGGCTTTATCATAACGGATGCGCGCACCCACAGTCTCACAGAGAGATAACAGAATGTGGTGCGCGTTTTCTGTATCTGTGACATCATAAGGCAGAGTGACCGAGTTGCCATAACCCTTGTTGGCAGGAGATTCTGCAGTCACGGCAGAGGAGGAGATCCCATTGGCGGATTCCCACAGATAATCGCCCTGGGATTTAAAATTAGAGAGTAACATCTGGCGGTCTGCTTTTGCAAGTGCGCCGATGGTTGTGATTCCAAGAGAGCGCAGTCTTTTTGCAGTGGTTTTTCCACAGCCGTATAACGATTCCACCGGGAGCGGCCAGAACTTTGTCGCCATCTCTTCCGGAAAAAGAGTATGCACACGGTTTGGCTTCTCAAAATCAGATGCCATCTTTGCTAAAAGCTTATTTGTAGAGATACCGATATTGACGGTAAAGCCAAGCTCCTTATAAATCCGGTCTTTTAATTTTGTTGCGAAAGCAATGGGATCGCCGTAGAGTTTTTCCGTTCCGGTCATATCGCAGAAAGCCTCATCAATACTGCACTGTTCGATCACCGGGGCAACCTCTTCTAAAATTTCGATAAACTTTCGGGAGGAAGCAGCGTACAGTTCATGATCCGGCGGAACAACGACAAGTTCCGGGCATTTTTGTCTGGCATGGGATAATGGTTCGCCGGTCATAATGCCGTATTTCTTCGCAGAAGGAGATTTTGCAAGGACCACTCCGTGGCGCATCTTTTCATCGCCGCCGATTACGGCGTTGATGGTTCTTAAATCTAGTGCATCCGGGTTATCACGCAGGCGTTTCGCCGATTCCCAGCTCAAAAAGGCAGAGTTCACATCGACATGAAAAATGAGAGAGTGCATACAGATTCCTCCTGGTATCATAATGGTTTGTGCGAAACGCGTTCTACATTATGTACGAGTTTCGAGCTTTACATTACATCAATTATAGCAAACTCGAGGAAATCTGTAAACTAAAAACGAATATATGTTCGAATGTCATAACCCATACCAAACCTGTGTGTTGTGACACATAAAATTCACCGAATCGGGCATGATAGTAGCGAATAAGATGATTTTTGAGAGGTTTCAATATGTATATGATATGAGGGAATGCAATCAAAAGAGAAGGAGACACTGTGGAGCCGCCGGTTCTTAGAAGTCAGATTCTGCGTTTTATTCTGATTTATCAGAAATAAAATGCAGGATGTGAGTTCTTAGTACCGCTGCGAGCGACACGTAGCGGGAGCGTGTCTCCGAAAGTTTGATTGCATTCCCTCATATTTCAGTGCGTAGATTTACCTCTCAAAAATTATCGTAAACATTATAAACAACGATAAGGTGATTTTATTATGGTAAATATTCGAAAAGCCGCCATGATCGGCTGTGGATTTGTAGGTTCGTCCTCTGCGTTTGCATTAATGCAGAGCGGCATTTTTTCCGAGATGGTAATGATTGATGTAAACAGGGAAAAAGCGGAAGGTGAGGCGATGGATATCGCACATGGACTTCCGTTTGCAAGGCCGATCCGGCTGTATGCCGGAACTTACGATGACATTGTCGATGCGGCGATTATCATCATTACGGCGGGGGCAAATCAGAAGCCGGACGAGACGAGGCTTGATCTCATCCACAAAAATGTGGAAATTTATAAAACAATCATCCCGGAAATCGCAAAGCGAAACTGCGAGGGCATGCTTCTTATCGTTTCAAATCCAGTGGATATTCTCACTTACACAGCGTTAAAACTGTCCGGTTTCCCGGAGGACAGAGTGCTTGGTTCTGGAACGGTGCTTGACACGGCAAGATTAAAATATCTGATCGGGGAACATTTGAAGGTCGACAACCGCAGTGTGCATGCGTTTATCATCGGTGAACACGGGGACAGCGAGCTGGCAGCTTGGTCAAATGCAAACGTTTCCGGTGTGCGGCTCGATGCGTTCTGTGAGATGCGCGGACATTATTTTCACGAGGAATCCGAGGATAAAATTTATGAGGAAGTGAAAAACAGTGCCTATGAGATCATTCAGAGAAAACAGGCAACTTACTACGGAATTGCGATGGCGGTAAAAAGAATCTGCGAGTGTATCATAAGAAACGAGCAGTCCATTCTCCCAGTGTCTTCCATGATGCACGGAATTTATGGTATGGAAGATGTGGTCATCAGTATGCCTGCAATCGTCGGAAAAGATGGTGTGGAGGCAGTTGTGCCGATCGAACTCGATGAGGAGGAACAGGAGCAGTTAAAAAAATCAGCCACGCTTTTAAAAGAATTAAACACTATGATAAAAACCGAACATGGTGTAAAATGAGTGTCAGAAGTTTTCGATAACATGCTTTAAAGACAGGTGTTTCACATGAAGATAAAAATTTTTGCACTGACACATAAAAAATTTGAAGTACCACAAGATAAAATGTACCAGCCACTTCAGGTGGGCAGGGAGGGAAAAGAGGATCTTGGCTACCTCTGCGATAACACAGGAGACAACATTTCTGCAGAGAACTGTTATTACAGTGAGCTGACCGGGTTATACTGGATATGGAAAAATGTACACGCATATAAATATGTAGGAACCTGTCACTACAGAAGGTATCTTTTGAATGAGCAGGAAAAAATTTTTACAGAGGCGGAGTATCTGGAGCTTTTAAAGGACTATGATCTGATCACGACCAAAAGGGTTGTGCTGAACAACTCCTATCATTATGGTTTCGCGACAAATCATAATATTCATGCTCTCGATATGACAGGAGAGGTGATAAAAGAACTCTACCCGGAATATTACGATACATTTGTACAGCTCGAGAACGGAACGGAAACGTATTTTGGCAATATGATCGTCACATCGAAAAAATGGTTTGATACATACTGTGAATGGCTGTTTCACATTTTTTTTGAGGTGCAGAAGCGGATCTGTCTGGAAAATGGAGAGGACGATTATCACAAACGGGTGTTTGGATTTATTTCCGAGTTCCTGCTGCTTGTGTGGGTGCGCGTAAATCATCTGAAGGTTTATGAGTGCAAAGTGGGAATGTTAGGAGAAAAGGCAGAGACACGCGAGATGAAAGAACAGCTTGCGAGTTACTTCTTTTCTATGGATGTTTTTGGTGCAAAAACGTATTTTGCGGAAATGTTAAAAAAGCGGCCAGATGTTCTGATGGAGGCATCCGACATCACAGGCGAGCTGAAACTTTCCATGCAGATCATTGCAACCATGGATCAGGAATTACAACGGACGGGGCATTGCTATCTGAGAAAAGAAAACCGTTTTCGGGAACTTATCACTTTATTTACGAGATTGAATGCAGTGATACGTGCATACCTGAGCGGACAGGTCACAGAGGAGGACAGGCGCTTTTTGATAGAGCAGAGTGTTAGCGAGACAGCAGTAAAAGTCGGTGTTTTTATTCTGCCAATTTCAGCGGAGCAGAAAGAGGGGCTGGAAACTGAGATATTAAAAAATTTGAATGCATAAAAATCTCTTGAAATTTACACTTTTATCTGCTATGATAAATAGGCTGTTTGTGAAACAGATAAAAGAATATATGCGGCTGTAGTTTAATGGATAAAACATCGGACTCCGACTCCGACGCTGCGGGTTCGATTCCCGCCAGGCGCAGTAAAAAGATGTCAGTAGTGGCATCTTTTTTTTGCTCTGAAATAAAATATTAAGAATTGGAAAAGCCTGCCATTCGTTGACAATAAACAGAGATAATGCTATTATGTAATATGTTTGTTAGATTAATTTTTTGTAATTGCAGATAGGAAACAATTACATTTTTCATAATAGATACCGCAGACAAAATTCGGGTCTGTGACAGAAAGGTTTGGTAAAAATGGCTTCAACGAATCAGGATAATAAATCAAATAACATAGATATTCAGAAAATGGTAGAATTTGTAAAAAAGAATGCCAGATATTTCGTGGCAGGAGCACTGTTTGTTGTGCTTTTACTTATTTTAGTGAAATTCACGGGAAATGGAATCGGAAACGCAGACGATAATAACGTGGCGGTTACTGAGACGGTTGTGACAGAAGAAGCATATGAGGAAAATGCAGTTCCGGCAGTCAATGAGCTGATCAACAGCTACTTTACTGCTTATGCATCCGGAGATCTTGTCACATTACAGACACTGGCAACACCGATCACACAGAATGAGCAGAGTTATATCACACTGATCAGTCAGTACATTGAGCAGTATCAGGACATTAACTGCTATACAAAGTCCGGGCTTGACAGCAATTCTTATATGGTAAATGTCAGCCTGAATGTGAAGTTTATGGGAGTGGAAACACCTGCACCGGGGCTTTATTTCTTCTATGTCAGAACAAATGACGATGGAAGTCTTTACATTGATAATCTTTACAGTGAGTACAACCTGTCCAGACAGGAGAGTGCGTTGGATACAAGCATCCGCAACCTTATCACGAACTTCTACAACAGCGATGATGTCATTGAATTACAGAATGATATCCAGCAGAAATACGAAGCTGCATTGTCAACAGACGAGAACCTGTTGAATCTCTGTGCAACGACTATTCCAAATGCAATTACTGAGTGGCGTAATACCATTGTGGCAGACGCAACAGAGAGTACAGAAGAAGTGCCTGCAACGGAAGAGGTTCCTGCAACAGAGACTCCTGCTGAGGAGACTCCGACAGACGAAATTCCAGCGGAAGAAACGCCGGCAGAACAGACAACAGAAACTGTATATACAATAGACAAGGTAAATGTCCGGTCAGGTGCAGATACCTCAGCAGACAAGCTTGGCTCTGTTGAAAAAGGAACGGCACTTACCAGAACCGGTACAGAAGGAGACTGGAGTATTGTCGATTACAACGGTACAACAGGTTATATTAAGAGTGAATTTTTATCAGCAGAAGCACCGGAGAATGCTTCTGAGACAGCGGCATCAGAAGCATTGACAGAGGGCACAACGATCATGCTCTCCAACACAACAAACATCCGGTCTTCCATGAGCGAGACAGCAGACAAAGTCGGAGTTGCCTATGCCGGAGAGAAGGTAACGGTTGTGATGAGTTATGCAGAAGGCTGGACAAAAGTAACATGGAAGAATAAGACAGGTTATATCAAGACCGATTTATTAAAATAAAAAAGTAACAGAATGCTACGGAGGCTTCCAGCAAATTGAAGTCTCCGTTTTTGTAGTTATTTGAAGCTGTACAAAATAGAATCATATGGAATAATGACAGGAAAAGGAAAAGTATGGAAGAAAACGGAATCCGTATCAATAAATTTTTGAGCGAAGCAGGGGTATGTTCCAGACGCGAGGCAGACCGTCAGGTAGAACTTGGAAATATTACCATTGATGGAAAAGTTGCGGAAACAGGCGCAAGAGTGCTGCCGGGACAGACGGTTTTGTTTCAGGGAAAGAAAGTTTCAAAAGAAGAGGAAATGATCTTAATTGCGTTCCACAAACCGGTTGGCATTGTCTGTACCGCAGAAAAGCGCGAAAAAAACAATGTGATCGATTATATTAATTACCCGAAGCGCATCTATCCGGTCGGACGTCTGGATAAAGATTCAGAAGGGCTGCTGTTACTGACGAATAACGGTGATATTGTCAATAAAATGATGCGCTCCGGGAATATGCATGAAAAAGAGTACATTGTTACAGTCAACAGACCAGTCACCGAGAGTTTTATCCATGGTCTGGCAAACGGAGTGCCGCTTGCTGAACTGAATACAATGACCAGAAAATGTCATGTAAAACAGATTGGAAAGAAACAGTTTAAGATTATTTTGACACAGGGACTAAACCGCCAGATCAGACGGATGTGTGAATATTTCGGTTATCGTGTGGAGAAACTTGTTCGTACAAGAATCATGAATATTGAACTTGGAGACCTGCCGGTTGGAACCTACCGGGATGTTACAACGGAGGAGTACAGACAGCTTTTATCATTAATTAAAGATTCCTCCAATGAGACGGTCATCCCGAAGAAATATCCCAAAAGTGAGCGCATGAAAGAAAAATCAAAAAAGTAGAAATGGATGAAAAAAATGTCAGCAGAAGAGAGAATTGCCGAGTTAAAGAAAACACTCGAATATCATATTGACCGCTATTATAATCAGGACAGTCCTGAGATTTCAGATTATGAATACGACATGATGATGCAGGAACTGAAGAACCTGGAAAAAGAGCACCCGGAGCTTGTCACGCCGGATTCTCCGACACAGCGTGTTGGTGGAACAGCAAAAAGAGAAGCGGGTGTGCTTGTGCGCCACAATGTTCCAATGTTAAGTCTTCAGGATGTTTTTTCCAAAGAGGAAGTATTTAACTTCGTGGAGGAGATGCAGAAACAGTTAGATCATCCGGAATTTGTTGTGGAATATAAAATTGACGGACTTTCCATGTCACTGCGTTATGAGAACGGAGAATTAATACTGGCGGAAACCAGAGGGGACGGCATTAATTTCGGTGAGGATGTCACTGCGAATGCGAAAGTGATCAAAGACGTAAAACAGAAGTTAAAGGACAAACCGGAGTATCTGGAAATCCGTGGCGAAGTATACATGAAAAATGCTGCATTTGAAAAGGTAAATGAGACACAGGAACTTCTTGGAAAAAAAGTGTTTGCCAATCCAAGAAACTGTGCAGCGGGAACACTCCGCCAGTTAGACAGCAAGGTGACGAAAGAGCGGGATCTTTCCATGTTTATTTTCAATATCCAGCAGGTGCGTGGCATGGAGTTTGCAACTCATACCGAAGGATATGAATTTTTGAAAAAGCAGGGGATCCATGTCATAGACGATTACAAAGTCTGCACGACCGCAGAGGAAGTGTGGGATGCGATCACGGCAATTGGTGAAAACCGCGGAAATCTGGCATATGATATTGACGGCGCTGTGGTGAAGATCAATCGTTTTTCTGACCGTGAGCAGTTGGGAGAAACATCCAAAGTACCGCGCTGGGCAATCGCATACAAATATCCACCGGAGGAGAAAGAGTCCAGACTATTAAATATTGAACTTTCGGTAGGAAGAACCGGAAGAATCACACCGACAGCTGTGTTTGAGCCGGTGCGCCTCTGCGGAACTTCTGTTTCCAGGGCAACTTTGCACAATCAGGATTTTATTGATGATCTGGATATCGGAATTGGAGATACAATTGTAGTTTATAAGTCGGGGGAGATCATTCCGAAGATCAAGGAAGTGAAGAAAGAGAAAAGACCTTCTGACTGGAAACGGTTTGTGATCCCGGATGTCTGCCCTGTTTGCGGTGCAAAGACAGAGAGGGAGAAAGACACTGCGGATATTAAGTGTACATCACCAAACTGTCCGGCACAGTTAGAACGCCATATTATCAACTTTGTAGGGCGTGACGCAATGGACATCAAAGGTTTTGGTACGGTTTATATTGAAGAACTTGTCCGTTTAGGGTATATTAATAATGTCGCTGATGTTTTTGTACTAAAGACACATCGCGATGAATTGATCGATCAGGGAATTATCGGAAAAGAAAAAAATACGGATAAGCTTTTGGATGCGATTGAAAAGTCAAAAGAGAACGATGCCTATAAGCTTCTCACCGGACTTGGGATTCCAAACGTGGGAAAGGCAGCTGCAAAAGCGATCATGAAGTATTTTAAAGATATGGATCATTTAAAGGAAGCTTCCGTTGAACAGCTCACAGAGGTCAATGATATCGGAGAAGTGAGTGCGCTTTGTATCCGGAATTTCTTTACAGATGAAAAAAATATCGAAATTTTAGACCGATTGAAAGAGTATGGCGTGAATATGCGGGCGGAAGAGACAGAGACGGTGGAATCTGTTCTGACAGGAAAGACGGTTGTAGTAACAGGAACACTGCCGACATTAGGACGAAAAGAAGCGTCTGAGCTGATCGAAAAATATGGTGGAAAGGCTTCCGGTTCCGTCTCAAAAAAAACAGATTACGTGCTTGCGGGAGAAAATGCAGGAAGCAAGCTGACTAAAGCACAGGAACTTGGAATTCCTGTTATTTCAGAAGAACAGTTGAAAGAAATGCTTGGAATTTAGTTTTTACTGTACTGGAAGATATAGCAGGATATACTGTCGAAAATAGGAGAGCGATTCTGATCGCGAGGAAGGGTTTGTAAGAAGATATGCCAATTAAGACACAGAGTGATTTGCCGGCAAAGGAAATATTGGAAAAGGAAAATATATTTGTTATGGACGAAAATCGTGCGACACATCAGGATATCAGAGCAATCAACATTGCAATTTTAAACCTGATGCCGTTAAAGGAAGATACGGAGCTTCAGCTTTTACGCTCGCTTTCAAACACACCGTTACAGGTAGATGTGACGTTTGTAGCAGTGTCTTCCCATGAGTCAAAAAACACATCAATGAGTCATCTGAATAAGTTTTATGAGACTTTTGCAGACATTAAAAATCGTTATTTTGATGGTCTGATCATTACCGGAGCGCCGGTGGAACAGATGGAATATGAAGAGGTGGATTACTGGAATGAAATGTGTGAGATCTTTGAGTGGAGCAAGACACATGCCACCTCTACCTTACATCTCTGCTGGGGCGCGCAGGCAGGGCTCTATTATCATTACAGTTTGAAGAAATATCTGCTTCCGGAGAAAAAATTCGGTGTGTATGAGCATCATGTGATGAACCGTAAAGTACCGCTTGTCCGAGGCTTTGATGACTATTTTATGGCACCGCATTCGAGACATACTGAAGTGCGTGCAGAGGATATCCGTGCCGTGAAGGAACTGACGATTTTAGCAGAATCAGAGGAAGCCGGCGTGTTCCTTGCCATTGCAGATGAGGGACGTAAAATTTTTGTGATGGGACATCCGGAATATGACCGGGTTACCCTCGACAAGGAGTACAAACGTGATAAGGATAAAGGTCTTGACATCAAAATGCCTGTCAATTATTATCCGAATGATGATGACACACAGAAACCGAGACTGCAGTGGAGATCACATGGAAACATTCTCTATTCAAACTGGCTGAACTATTACGTGTATCAGACGACACCGTTCCAGTTCATTAATACAGATGAGATTGTGGGAAAATAATTCAACCACAAAGAACTTTTGCAAAATCGTAAAAAAATAGGGTATACACAGTTCAATTAAGATCGGTGTATACCCTATAACTTTTATAACATTTGTGCGTTCCATTTTAATTTATCCTTGCTTGGGACAATTTTATTTTCAAATTGCTTACCGATAGCTTTTAAAGCACTGTCCTTAGATCCATATATGCGTTTTCTGTGGATTTGAATACCTTTACCGTAACATTGAGTTATCTTCTATATTAAGTGAAGAACAGGACGCATTTGATAATATGCCAGAAGGATTACAGAGCAGCTATAGAGGAATGTGTTCTGAAGATGCAATTGATAATATGGAAGAAGCGAGTGAGAAACTTGACGAAGTAATTGAGTTGTTGGGTGATATTGTGTAAAATGGAAATATGTAAATAATAGATTTACATGTGCGATGTTATAACATTGTATTGACAATGGATAAAATGGGAACTATAATATAATTAAAGGAAGGTGATATATATGGCAAATACGAATGTAACTATGAGAATTGATGAAACTTTAAAGGCTCAATTACAGGAACTTATGTCTAATTTAGGTCTTGATATGACAACTTTCTTTACAATGGCTGCAAAACAGGCGGTAAGAGAACAAGCGTTGCCATTTAAGCCAGATATGAATGAAACACCTAATATTGAAACCTTAAAAGCAATGGCAGAAACGGAGTATTTAATTAATCATCCAGAAGTGAGAAAAACGTATGATGACGTTGATAAAATGATGGAGGATATTCTTGGATGAAATATGAAGTACAACCGACAACAAAGTTTAAAAAAGATTTAAAATTATGCAAAGGCAGAGGTTATGACATTGAGTTAATTAATCAGATTATCAAAAAACTTGCTAATGGAGAAAAGCTAGAAGAGAAAAATAAGGATCACGATTTGCACGGAAACTGGGAAGGATATAGAGAATGTCACATATTACCAGATTGGTTGTTAGTATATAAGTATATAGAAGACGAATTAATTTTATATCTTACTAGAACTGGAACGCATAGTGATTTATTTTAATTAATGAATTGGAATTGTCGTAAGGCAGTTCCTTTTCTGTTAAAATGGAGAATATAATATTGAGGTGATAAACTATAATAATAGTTTATTTTAAATTAGCAAATGTTTTAAAAGAAAGAAAAGAAATCAGTGTAATTAAATAAAAGTGTAGTGTTCATATAGCATCTGACGGAAATAAAAATCTGTCAGGTGCTATTTTTATTCAGTATCGGTCACGTGGAACGTACCAAGCAGTGGAAAAAATATAATTTTATTGGCAAAAGAACAAAAAAACGATATGATAGAACTTGAGTATTAAACAAATATAAGGAGCACCGCAATGTACATCATCATATGCTTAGACGACAATAACGGACTTGCCTTCAACCACAGAAGACAGTCGCAGGACCGCATCGTAGCGGAAGATATCAGAAAAACAGTTGGAGAAAAGAAACTTTGGATAACTGATTACAGCCGGAAGTTGTTTCAAGCTGTTTCGAATTTAGAAATCAGTGAAAATCCAAAAGAGGAAGCGAAAAAAGGAGAATATGTTTTTCAGGAATTGGAAACATTGGATACAGATGACGAACAAATTGAGCAGTTTATAATCTATCGCTGGAACAGAGTATATCCAGCAGATGTTTCTGTTGAGATAGGAGTTGAATGGAAACTGACAGAAACGGAAGAGTTTCCCGGTTTTTCACATGAAAAAATTACAAAAGAAATTTATTGCAGAGAGTAGAAGGAGAAAAGGCAGAACGAACAGAGTTTTGTAAGAGTAAGGTAATGGAGAAGAAAAGCGGAATCTTAAACTGGAAAATTAAAATGAGAGCACTGGCGATGGTGATTTGTCTCGCATTGACGATGCAGTTTGCTTCTGGATGTGGAACGACAGAATCAGCACAGAGTACACAGAAAAATGCAACGACAATCGCAGAAACATTTGATTTTGCAGCCGTTCCGGCATATGATGGAAAGGCATATGTTGCAGTCAATGATAACGTTCCTTTTTTTACAGAGGAAGAGTTGAGCAGTGCTTCTTATGAGACGTATGGAGAATTGGATCCGCTTGGAAGATGTACGGTCTGTGTGGCGAGCGTGGGACAGGATCTGATGCCGGCGGAGGAGCGTGGAAATATTGGTGCGGTAAAGCCGACCGGCTGGCATACTGTGAAATATGATTTTGTCGATGGAAAATATTTGTATAACCGCTGTCATCTGATCGGTTATCAGCTTACAGGAGAAAATGCAAATGAAAAAAATCTTATTACAGGAACCAGATATTTGAACATAGAAGGAATGCTTCCGTTTGAAAATATGGTAGCGGACTATGTGAAAGAGACAGATCAACACGTTATGTATCGTGTGACGCCGGTTTTTGAGGGTGATAACCTTCTGGCGGCAGGCGTGCTGATGGAGGGAAAATCGGTTGAAGACAACGGAGAAGGCGTTTTATTCTGCGTTTTTGCATATAATGTGCAGCCGGGTGTGTCAATTGATTATGCGACAGGAGAAAGCTCTGCGGACGGAACAATTGTAAATGATACCAGTGCGCAGGAAGAAACAAAACAGTCCACCAGCACAAGTGTGCAGCAGGAGGAAACGCAACAGTCGACAGATACCAATGTGCAGCAGGAGGAAACACAGCAGTCCGCAGAAATGCAGACATATGTACTGAACACGAACACACATAAATTCCATAAGCCGGGATGTTACAGTGTAGAGAAAATCAAACCGGAAAATTATGCGGAATTTACAGGAACGAGAGAGGAAGCGATTGCATATGGATATGATCCATGTAAAAACTGCAATCCATAAGAAAATGAACAAGATAGAAATTACAGATTTAACTTTACCTGAATTACAGGTGTATACAAGCCTCAATGAGGCGCAGTTATTACATTATTATGAACCGGCACCGGGAATTTTTATTGCTGAAAGCCCTAAGGTGATCGAGAGAGCATTAGAGTTCGGATGTGAGCCCATCTCCCTTTTGATGGAGCAGAAGGATTTCGATACCTGTGGAAAAAATATCATTGTACAATGCAAAAACACACCGGTTTACACAGCAAAACTTGAGGTGTTAGAACAGATTACAGGATATAAACTTGCAAGGGGAATGTTGTGTGCCATGCACCGCCCGGCAATGCCTTCGGCAGAGGAAATCTGTAAAAAGGCAAGGCGCATCGCAGTGTTGGAAAATGTTGTAAATCCAACAAATGTAGGAGCGATTTTCCGGTCAGCGGCGGCATTAAACATGGATGCGGTGCTGTTGACGTCTGCGTGCAGTGATCCCCTTTACCGCAGGGCAATCCGTGTGAGCATGGGAACTGTATTTCAGGTGCCGTGGACTTACATTGAAAATAAAAATGTCTCCTGGCCACAGGGTGGGATGGACTTATTGCATGAGTATGGATTTAAGACGGTTGCCATGGCTCTTCGGAATGATTCTGTCCGTATTGATGATGAAAAATTACATGCAGAAGAAAAGCTTGCAATTATTTTAGGAACTGAGGGAGATGGTCTGGCTGCAGAGACTATGGCAGACTGTGACTATACAGTAAAAATCCCAATGAGCCACGGAGTGGATTCTTTAAACGTAGCGGCGGCGAGTGCGGTTGCTTTCTGGGAATTTGGAAAGTAATGGATTTACAAAAGAAATGGGATGGAGTTTGGAAAATGAAATTTATACAGCAATATAAAAATCTGAGCAAGGAGATTTACATTCTGTTCTTTGGCAGAGTTGTGACCAGTATGGGTTCCCTGATCTGGCCGCTTCTCACTTTGATTTTGAAAAATAAATTAGGATATAATGCGACAACGATTGCCACCATCACAATGGCAATGTCCATTTTGCAGTTTCCAATGCTGCTGCTTGGCGGAAAACTGGCAGATACGATGAACCGTAAAAAAATTATCGTATGCTGTGATATGGTTACAGTTATTTCTTATATTATCTGCGGTCTGCTGCCGTTGTCTGGATATAGCATTGCACTTTTTTACCTTGCCGGAGTGTTTGCAACAATTGAAGGCCCATCCTATGATGCGCTGGTTGCAGATCTGAGTGACAGCGAGAGCAGGGAAAAGGCGTATAGTCTGCAATATCTCGGAATGAATTTAGGACTTGTGCTTTCCCCGACAATTGCCGGATTTTTATTTGAAAACTATCTGGGACTGGCATTTATAATTACCGGAATTGCAACATTTTCCTCCACGCTTTTGATTATTTTATTTGTAAAGCAGCTTCGGGTAGAGAAGAAAAAAGTGAGCGAGTACGAGGAAAAACGGGAGAATGAGCATGTATTTAAGATTTTATGGGAACGCAGGCCAATCCTGATTTATGCTTTGGTGGCAGGTTTTGGAGGGCTGGTCTATGCACAGTTTAATTATCTTCTGCCACTGAACATGGAAACATTATACGGAGCAAAAGGAGCTGCTATTTTTGGCATGCTGACAAGCACAAACGCATTGGTAGTGATCATTGCAACACCAATTATAACTACTTTTGCAGGAAGAATAATAGATGTCCGAAAAATTCTGATTGGAGAAAGCCTGATTATTTTAGGATTATCCGGGTATCGGTTTGTACAGGGAATCATGCCGCTTTATTTTGTGCTGATGGTTATTTTTACAGTTGGCGAAGTGTTTAATACGCTGGGAAACCAGCCGTATATGACCAGACGGATGCCGTCCACGCACTGGGGACGTGTCAATTCGTTCATTTATACGGTAAGCGGTGCATTTTCTGCCTGGGGCAATATTCTGATCGGAAAAATCGTTGATAACAGTGGATATGACCGAGCGTGGCTTGCAGTGGGGGCTTTTGGTGTTGCAACCATCGTTTTGGCGGTGACACTCAACATTATGGATAAAAAACAGTTTTATTTACTGTATGAGAAAAAAGAAGGAAAGGTGGAAGGATGAGGAGAAAATATATGAACATCTGTCTGATTTTGGGATTACTTTGTCTGGTTTATGGGTTGACTGTGGCGATTGCAGGCTCCGGTGGAACAAAATTTTTTATTGTATGGATTGGCATTGCAGTGATTCTCTTTGCGCTGGCAGGTCTGCTTCATATGGGAATTTGGGACAGGATACCGCAGATCGTTAGGTGGATATTTGGAATATTGTGCGGTATATTTTTCCTGTCGTTTCTTGTGATTGAGGGAATGGTGATTCACCAGATGCATGCACAGGGAGAAGATAATCTGGACTATGTGATCGTGCTGGGTGCACAGGTGCACGCGGATAAACCGAGTGTGGTATTGAAATACCGGCTGGATGAGGCAATTTTATATCTGAATGAGAATCCGGAGACAGTCTGTATTGTAGCGGGCGGTCAGGGGAAAAATGAACCTTATTCCGAAGCGTATGGAATGGCGCAGTATCTGATGCAGAATGGAATTGACAAAGAACGGATCCTGTTGGAAGATCAATCGAAGACGACCGAAGAAAATCTGCGGTTTAGCCGGAAATTTTTACCGGAAGATGCGGAAGTCGGGATCATCACGAATGATTTTCATATGTTCCGTGCTTTGCAGATCGCCCAAAAACAGGGGCTCTCTGATGTATGTGGAATTGCAGCAGATTCGACAAAATTCTATCTTCCAAACAATATGCTGCGGGAATATTTTGCGGAGATCAAGTTTTTGATCCGCAGTGTAAAGTAAAATAGACAATTGCGAAACTCATAGAAACCTAAATTGAATTGTGAAAAATTAACAAAAGCTTGAGAAAACACTGGGGAGCGGTC
>ERZ772969.338-NODE-338-length-45607-cov-4.037627_pt1 | contig 45607 bp, 44 predicted proteins | sample MGYA00511676_ERZ772969 | MGnify/ENA primary metagenome ERZ772969 (study PRJEB29015, sample SAMEA2737651) | human gut metagenome | biome: human gut; feature: human-associated habitat; material: faeces | place: China | collected 2012 ... | reverse complement strand
ATAAAAACGGAGCTGTTGCTCCAGTAGATTATTTATCTACTTTTGCAACAGCCCCGTGATTTATCCAAAACCTCATTTATTTATGATAAGGCTCATGGTACATGATCCGGTACGCCCGGTACACCTGCTCTAAAAGGATCACACGCATCAGCTGATGAGGAAATGTCATCCTGGAAAATGACAGCCTCATATCGGAACGCGAAAGTAGAAAATCAGCGATCCCAAGCGATCCGCCGATGATAAAAATAATATGGCTGATTCCACCTGTGCCAAGCTTCTCCATTTTTTGAGACAGCTCTACAGAGTCAAGCTGCCTCCCATCAATCGCAAGCGCACAGACAAACGCTCCGTCACGCAGATGCTTCGCGAGCCGCTCCGCCTCCTTTGCCTTGATCTGTTCTTCCACAAGCTCGCCGGCGCCGTCCGGCGTCCTTTCGTCCGGCACCTCAATAATCTCCAATTTGCAGTAGCGGCTCAAACGCTTCTCATATTCTGCTACCGCATCTCTATAAAATTTTTCCTTTATTTTTCCAACGCATAAAATTGTGATCTTCATGAGCAAATTATAACATATCTTACTTGCTATCGTCCATGAAATCTCCTATAATGAAAAAAGAATCCTAAGCGACGGATGTTTGCGAGGCATTCATGCGCTGATAAAAACGAACATGAGGTAAATTTTATGTGGTGTCCAGAATGTAAAAATGAATATATTGACGGAATCACGCACTGCGCAGACTGCGGTGTGGCTCTCGTAAAATCGCTGAAAACTACGGAAGATGCTGCCACGGAACAGCCTGTGACAGCAGAGATCTGGGGTTCGATCGGAGAATCTGCCGATTTTATAAATGATATAAATGAAGTCTCCTCGAAAGACTGCGACGGCACAACGGAAACGGCACGCGTTTATGTCTCCGGAAAAACCAAAGCCGCAGACATGAAATCGACAGCTGTCACCTTTACGCTGGTCGGCGCACTGGGGTTAGTTCTTCTGGCTCTATTCGCTTTTGGCGTCTTTCCCATCTATATGGCTTTTTATATGAAGGTCATGATGTGTTTTGTCATGGGAACAATGTTTTTGGTCTTTCTGCTCATTGGAATTCGCTCGTTTTCTCAAATGAAGTCCTGTGAAGCGGCGGCTGACCGGGAGGAGATGCTTATTACAGAAATAAAGACATGGTTTCACGAAAATTATAGCCAGACCTCCATTGATACAGCGCTTGACGTCACACAGCCGGAGGAAACTCTCTATTTTGCACGCTATGATGTCATACGTCGTACACTTTTGGCAAAATATCCCGATTTGGAGGAGACGCTGCTTGATCATCTGATCGATACCTTGTATAGTGAAATTTTTTCCTGACAGACAAACCAGCATGATATTTTTCATATGCGTTTCTTCTCTACCTTCTTTCCCGCACATCCATAAATTCACAGCGTCTGACAGATCTGCCAGACGCTGCATTCCGGCAGCCGCCACTGCCGTCTCATTCATGGATAATAAATAAAATTTGTCCGGTAAACACCGCTGTTTAATCCCGTCTGATCGTTGACAACCAGAACGGAAAGGACGGTATTTCCTGTCGGGATTTCCACCGGTCCTTCGTATTTTAAGGATGTCTCCGTCGGCTCTGTCCCGTCCCATGTATAATAAATACTGCAATTTTCCTCAGCTTCCATCGTAACCGTTGTTGCTGTATCAATCTGCCCTCCGTCAGGAGAGATTGTCGCAAAAGCAGGCGGAGAAACAGAAATCTCATACTCAGCCTCTGCAATCTCACTTAAAATCCCCTTATTATTGACACAAACGGCACGGATCGTATAGCTTCCTGCCTCATCCAGCACAATACCATCCTTTTTCTCATCATAGCGCGTACCGTTTTTTGTATTCGGGTCTTTTCCGTTTAAGGTATAATAAATATCAAAGTCCTCCAAAGAGGTCAGCTCCACAGTCAAATATTCGTCATACTCCCCGGCAACCGGAGAAAAAACAGGAGTCGCAACGAGATAATCTGTAAAGAGCTTCAATATCGCTATATCATCTACGCCGTCTGCCAACGCCGCGATGCTCTCATAATCTTCCTTTTTCTCATAAATAGCGATCAGCTCCTCATAAGCCGTCTTATTTTGATCATCCAAATCAATGACCTCCATCAGCAAAACCGCAGCGGAATCATATTCCTCCTGCTCTGTATAAATTTCTGCCATTGCCAGACGGACCGGAACATCATCCGGACGCAGTGACAACGCCGTTTTATAATAATGCAGTGCATTTTCATAATCCCTGTCAAGCATTTCCTGTTTTGCTGCACGCATCTGATAATCATAGGAATTTGCATTGCGGCGGTCGACCCAAAGCTTTAGAAGAATGCCGAGCAAAATAGCAAGGACAAGCAGACCTCCTGTCACAAACAGGGGAACGCGGCTGTTCTTTTTCTTTTTGGATGCGGTTTTTTTGCCATTCCCTGAAGCTTCTGTGGAAGCCTCGGGACGCGGTGCCCTTCCTGTCTTTGGGCTGTCTGCCCCCTTATGTACGCGTGACGTGACGTTCTCCCTTGACGGCTCCTCCTCCCGCAGGAGTGCGCGCAGATAATCATCCTCCAACACGCTGTAGTCCGGTCCGATCTTAGATTCATTGCCGCAGACAGAACAGTAAACGCGTCCCTCTTTTAATTCTGCACCGCATTTTACACACTTCATATGAGTTATCCTCTCTCCTGTTTTAGCGTGACACTGAGTCCACACAATTATTCATCAGCATTGCGATCGTCATCGGGCCAACGCCTCCCGGTACCGGGGTGATCGCAGACGCAGACGGAAATACCTCGTCATACTTTACGTCTCCGCAAAGCTTCTTTCCCTCGCCTCTGTGAATGCCGACGTCAATCACGACAGCCCCCTCCTTCACATAATCTGCCGTTATATACTGCGGCTTGCCGATCGCCACGATCAAAATATCCGCCTGTCGGCACAGTTCCTTTAAATTCTGTGTCTTAGAATGCGCCACGGTAACAGTCGCATCCTCCCGAAGCATCAAAAGCGCCATCGGCTTGCCGACAATATTGCTCCTGCCGACAACAACACAGTTCTTGCCGCTGATCTCGACGCCGGAACGCTTCAGCAGCTGAATGATCCCCGCCGGCGTACAGGAAACAAAGCCCTTCCCCTCCGTCACAAGCCTTCCGACATTTTCCGGGTGAAAACCGTCCACATCCTTGTTAGGATCGATCGCCCGGATGATCTGCTCCTCACGGATCTGCGAAGGAAGCGGAAGCTGTACCAGAATACCGTTAATGGAAGCGTCGCGGTTTAGCTTATCGATCAGGGAAAGCAGCTCCTCCTCCGTCGTCTCCTCCGCAAGCTCATAAGAAACAGAACGGATCCCGATATATGCGCAAGCCTTTTTCTTATTATTTACATAGACGCTTGAGGCAGGGTCATCGCCAACCTGGATAACGGCAAGCGAGACCGAGATCCCCTCCTCCTGCAAAGCTAAAACCTTCTCGCGCAGCTCATCCTTAATCTCCTGTGCAATCTTTTTTCCATCAATCATCTGTGCCATGTCAGCCTCCTTACATCAACTTCAAACAACGGTATGCCGTAATCTCTCCGACCTAAAACAATCCGGTGATCACACCCTCATCATTTACATCAATCCCATAAGCAGCCGGCTTCTTTGAAAGTCCCGGCATCGTCATGATCGCTCCTGTCACTGCAACAACAAAGCCAGCGCCCGCAGATACATAAACCTCACGCACATGAACGGTAAAATTCTTGGGACGCCCAAGCTTTGACGCATCATCCGAGAGCGAATACTGCGTTTTTGCCATGCAGACAGGGAAATGCGACATCCCCATATCGGCAATACGCTTTAATTCCTTTGCAGCCGCCGGTGCATACGTCACGTCCGCCGCGCCGTAAATTTCTTTCGCAACGGCTGAAATCTTCTCCTCCAGCGACAGTTCATCTTTATACAGCGGCGCAAAATGACTTTCCTTATTCTCTAAGGTCCAAAGAACCTTCTCTGCAAGCGCAGTACCGCCCTCTCCGCCCTTTTCCCATACTTGGGATAGCGCAAACTCACAGCCTCTGTCCTTGCAGAAGCGCTCGATAAAATCTGTCTCCGCTTTGGTATCCGTCACAAAGGAATTTAGCGTAACGACTACCGGAACACCGTATTTCTGCAGATTTTCAATATGCTTTTCCAGATTGACAACGCCTCTGCGCAAAGCCTCCAAATCCTCTGTTCCAAGCTCTGTCTTCGCCACGCCGCCATTATATTTTAGCGCACGCACAGTAGCCACGAGCACGACTGCATCCGGACGAAGCCCTGCCATGCGGCATTTGATGTCAAAAAACTTCTCCGCGCCAAGATCAGCGCCAAACCCTGCCTCCGTGATAACATAATCCGCAAGCTTTAGCGCTGTCTTTGTTGCTCTCACGCTGTTGCAGCCATGCGCGATATTTGCAAACGGTCCGCCATGCACGATCGCCGGCGTATGCTCAAGCGTCTGAATGAGATTTGGCTTTAACGCATCCTTAAGCAGCGCCGCCATTGCGCCCGTCGCCTGTAAATCCTCTGCCGTGACCGGTGCTCCCTGAAAATTATACCCCACGATAATACGACCCAAACGCTTTTTCAAATCGTGCATATCGTCCGCCAGACAAAGGATCGCCATAATCTCAGAGGCAACCGTAATGACAAAGTGATCCTCTCTGACCATACCGTCAAGCTTGTTTCCAAGTCCCACAACGATATTGCGCAGCACACGGTCGTTCATATCCATACAGCGCTTCCAGACGATCTGTCTTGGGTCGATGCCAAGCTCATTTCCCTGCTGGATATGATTATCAAGCAGCGCCGCCAGCAGATTGTTGGCGGAAGTGATCGCATGGAAGTCTCCGGTAAAGTGAAGGTTTAAGTCCTCCATTGGCACAACCTGCGCATAACCGCCTCCTGCCGCACCTCCCTTAACACCGAAGCATGGTCCCAAGGACGGCTCGCGAAGCGCGATGACTGCTTTTTTGCCCAGTCTTCCAAACGCCTCTCCAAGACCGATGCTCGTCGTCGTCTTTCCCTCTCCGGCAGGTGTTGGATTGATCGCTGTCACAAGGATCAGCTTACCGTCTGGTCCATCCTTCACGCGTTCCATAAGCGAATCCGAAAGCTTCGCCTTGTACTTTCCGTAAAGCTCCAGCTCATCCTCCTGCACGCCGAGCTGTTGTGCGATTTCCCCGATATGCACAAGCTTCGTCTCCTGTGCAATTTCAATATCACTTTTCATCCTGCCCCTCCTATAGATATTCTTCCTCATACTGCTCAAATTGTTCCGCAGACATCAAGACACGGCGCGGCTTTGTGCCCTCCTCCGGTCCTACAATGCCCGCCTCCTCCAACTGGTCCATAATGCGCGCGGCCCGGTTAAAGCCAATCTTAAAGTAGCGCTGGAGCATACCGATCGATCCCTTTTCCTTATCAATTAACAAGCGCGCGGCGTCTGCAAAATAGGAATCCCTGCCGTCTCCCATGCCGGAGCCCGAATCAATGCCAACCGTCGTATTCCCTGACTCTAAATGATTCATCTTCTCCTCAACGTCTGCCCGATAGACGCCCAGACTGTTGTGCTCCTTTAGGAAAGCAACGACATCAGAAACTTCCTTATCCGAGACAAATGCCCCCTGTACACGGAGCGGCTTTGGCATTCCCTGCGGATGAAACAGCATATCGCCCTTTCCGAGCAGCTTCTCCGCGCCGTTCATATCAAGAATCGTTCTGGAATCAATACCGGACGTTACCGCAAATGCGATACGGCTTGGCATATTCGCCTTGATCAGACCCGTGATGACATTTACGGACGGACGCTGCGTTGCAATGAGCAAATGGATCCCACAGGCACGCGCCAACTGTGCGAGACGGCAGATCGCCTCCTCCACATCACCGGCCGCAACCATCATCAGGTCCGCCAGCTCGTCTACAATGATTACGATCTGCGGTAATTTTTCCGGCTTCGGATCTCCCTTGATCGTCGGCAGCGTATCAAGCTTGGCATTATAGCCCTTTAAATCCCGCACACCTGCCTCCGCGAACTTCTGATAGCGATCCGTCATTTCCGCAACCGCCCAATGCAGCGCACCCGCCGCTTTTTTCGGGTCTGTCACAACGGGGATCATCAGGTGCGGAATCCCGTTATAAACGCTTAACTCCACAACCTTTGGGTCGATCATGATCAGCTTTACGTCTTTGGGGTCCGCCTTATAGAGAATACTCATAATTACCGTATTGATGCATACCGATTTACCGGAGCCCGTCGCTCCCGCGATCAGAAGATGCGGCATCTTTGCAATATCTGCAACCGTCACCTTGCCCGCAATATCCTTTCCGACACAGAAGGATATATGGGAATCATGCTTGGAAAATTCCTCCGATTCCACAAGCTCACGAAATGACACCATGACGTTTTCCTTGTTCGGAACCTCAATCCCGACCGCGGCTTTTCCCGGGATCGGAGCCTCGATACGAATATCCGCCGCGGCAAGATTCAGCTTGATGTCATCCGCAAGATTCACAATTTTGCTGACCTTTACGCCCATCTCCGGCTGCAGCTCATAGCGCGTGACCGCAGGTCCGCAGCTTATATTCGTAATCGTGACATTCACGCCGAAATTTTTTAAAGTCTGCTGCAGCTTAAGCGCCGTTTCCTGCAAATGCATTCTGGAATCGCCCGCTTTTTTGGGAGGCTGTGCAAGCAGGGAAACAGGAGGAAATACATACTCTCTTTCCGGCTCCTCCTGCACCTGTATCTCATGTGCGATCCTTGCAATATCATCCGTTTCATCCGCAGGCTTCTCCTTGGAGGCAGCAGCTGTCCGATTGCCTTCTTCCCTCTGCATAAGCGTCTCTGATTGCTCGTACTGCGGCTGCTCCTGCCGCTGCACATAAGACGCCTCCTGCTGCTCCTCGTTGCCCTGCGCATAAGACGCCTCCTGCTGTTCCGGCTTAAGCTCTGCCAGACTTTCTGTGACCACAGCGACACGCTCTCGGATGATCTCCTCCGGCTCCTGCGCCGGATATGCCGACAGCGCTGCCAACGCCTCATCCGAAAAAGCCGACGGCGCGGCTCCCTCCGGTTCCTCCTCATACAACACACCGGAGGTCAGCGTCACATGCTGCTCCTCGTCCACCTGCGGCAAAGTGATCTGCGGCTGCTTGGGCGACAATTCACTCAGCTCATCCGAATACGCCTCCTGCGTCTTTGGCATGACGCGCGTATCAAGCGCAACGCCCTCTACCTTACGGTCCATACGCCGCAGCTCGCGCTCCTCCCTCCGCTGCTCCACCCGCTCTCTGTAGCGTTCATTGCTGATCTTTGCAGATTCATAGACCTTTTTGCTGCCCTTCTGCACTCCGCGCAGCGCGGAACGCTCCGTGATAAGCACCAGAGAAATGATCAAAACGATGGCATCGATCACATAAGAGCCGATCAATCCAAAATTCGGACAGATCAGCCATGCGAGAAGTCCCCCGATAAATCCGCCTCCGAACCTGTTTTCATAGCTGTAGCGGTATGCCCCGGCTGGGGTCTGCACATCCGAGCCGTGAACGATCAGCTCCATAAACAGACACAAAAACAGCACGAACAAAATGACCGCCACCATTTTTACGATCGCAATCCGGTTGCCCTTATTGGAAACGGCAAAAAAAGTTCCCACAAGCAGGATCACGGGAAATATGTATGCGATCAGTCCAAAAATACCAAAGAAGAATCGGCTCACGGCATTTCCGATCGTTCCTCCGATCCCAAAATTACTGATAAACAATAAAATAGATGCAGCCAGCACACTCCATAGAATGATCTCACTCGTAAAGTTTTCCTGCTGCTTGACTTCCTTTTTGGCGCCGCGTCCCTGTGCCGCCCCTCGCTTTGTCTGCGTTCCTTTTCCGGCAGCGCCCCTTTTCTTTCCTGTTGCCAAAAAATATTACCTCCCAAATTATGCCATATAAAAGTACCCGCCAATGGACAGCATCCCAATGAACAGGCAATACACTGCAAAAATTGTAAATTTTTTTCTGCGTACGATGACAAGCATTGTCTTAATGCAGATATATCCGATGACGGCAGCCACAAGCATACCGATGATGTAAGATGCGAGCTCTGTAGGCGTTGCAGCAATCTTACCAAGCATTGTCAATTTCAGCACAAGCGATCCCAAAATTGCGGGGATAGACATGATAAACGAATATTTGACCGCAAAATTGCGCTGATAGCCGCACAAGAGAGCCGCTGTGATCGTCGTTCCCGCGCGTGAAAGCCCGGGCAGCGTTGCGACGCCCTGCGAAATGCCGATGATAAACGCGTCTGTGTATGTAGCGCTTTTGGGAAGCTTTCCTCCCTCCCTGCTGTGATCCGCGATAAAAAGAAGAACCGCCGTCACGATCAGGCAGATACCCGGAACAAGGAGAATCTGCGACGCCAGCGCTACCGCATTTCTCCCAAAAAATCCAATGACTCCGGTCGGGATCGAGGATACAAGCACCAGCATCACAAACTTGCGGTAACCGTTTGAGATCACCTTGCGGTATTCCTCACTCTCCCGCTTGATCTGATTGCGGAAAAAAATCAAAACATTGACAAAGGCGTCGCGCAAAATGCGGCACCCTTCCGCGCACAGCTTAAAGATGTCTTTATAATAAACGAGACAGATTGCCGCAAGCGTCCCCACATGCAGCAGAATCTCATACAAAATTCCTGTCTCTGCTTCTATCCCAAACAGTATTTTAAAAAGCGCAAGATGTCCGGAGCTGCTGACCGGAAGAAATTCCGTCAGTCCATGGATCACACCCATGATAATTACCTGCAAGAATGACATGGCTGCCTCCTTTTATCGAGATGTACATTTCTATCATACAACTATTACATGCATGTTCTATCTTATCATACTTCTATCCGATTGTCATTAAAAGGTTTTTTAATTCTTTTTGCTCTTACGCGCGTCGATCAGACTGTGCAGCTTTAAAAATGCCTGATTGATCCCTCCGACCTCGTCGATCAGACCCTCCTTCACCGCCTCCTCGCCGACAAGAATCGTGCCAAGATCCTTCGTCAGCATTCCGGTGTTCATCATCAGCTTTTCCAGACGCTCCTCCTGTGCCTTTGAGTGCATGGCGATAAAACGGAGGATTCTATCCTGCATCTGCTTAAAATAATCGTAGGTCTGCTGTGCCCCGATCACCATGCCATTCATGCGCACGGGATGGATGACCATCGTGCCGGACGGTACGATCAGGGAATAATCGGTGGAAACCGCAAGCGGAACGCCGATCGAATGACTTCCCCCAAGTACCAGCGAAACCGTCGGCTTGCTGATCGATGCCACCATCTCCGCGATCGCAAGACCACTCTCCACATCTCCCCCTACCGTATTCAGAAGCAGAAGCACACCCTCCGAATCTGCATTATCTTCGATTTCTGCCAGCTTTGGCAAAATATGCTCGTATTTCGTCGTCTTTGTCGTCGCCGGCAGACAGTCATGCCCCTCGATCTCCCCAATGATCGAGAGCAGGGATATTTTGTTGTCCTCTCTGTTATTGTTTAGTTCAATCTGCCCAAACTCCCGCACCATTTCATTTTTCTTTTCCTGCGTTTCTGACATATCCTCCCATTTCCTCCATTCACTTAAGCTAAAAGAAGGCGCATCTGCGCCTTCTTTTAGCTTTCACATATTCTGGAGTTTTATACAAAAAATCAGCACTCTCCGAGCAGATAGCGGTACAAGCCCTCATAACGTCCCTTGGAGTTTTTCCACGAATAATCGTTTGCCATACCGCGGTCGATCATCTGATTCCACTGCTTTCTCCTGTCAAAATAAATGTGCTTGGAATAATTGATAATGCCAAGCATCTCTCTGCTATTGTAATTCGCAAACGAAAATCCGTCGCCCGTATTCTCATATTCGTTGAACGGATGCACGGTGTCCTTTAATCCTCCCGTCTCCCGCACGATCGGAACCGTCCCATACCGGAAGGAGATCAACTGCGTCAGTCCGCAGGGCTCAAAGCGCGACGGCATCAAAAATGCATCTGCCGCCCCATAAAGCTTATGGGCAAGGTCATCAGAATAGCAGATATTTGCAGATACACGGTCTGCATATTTCCATGCATAATGGCGAAACATATTTTCATACTGTGCATCTCCGGTGCCGATCACGACAAGCTGTGTGTAGTCGTTCACAATGTGATCCATCACATCACGGATCAAATCCAGCCCCTTTTGGTCCGTCAGACGGGAAATCAGACCGATCATATATTTCTTTTTATCTACCGCCAGCCCGAGCTCCTCCTGAAGCTTCGTCTTATTCAGATATTTCTTCTTGCGGAAGCTGTGTGCATCGTAGTTGACAAAAAGCTTATCGTCAGTCTGCGGATTATAAACCTCATAATCAATCCCGTTGACAATTCCCTGCATGTCAAAATGACGTGCCGCAAGCAGTCCGTTTAAGCCTTCTCCGTAATATTCCGTCTGAATCTCCTGCGCATAGGAATCACTGACTGTTGTGATATAATCGGCATACACAAGACCGCCCTTTAGCATATTCGCATCCTTACGAAACTCCAGCTTATCCGGCATAAACAGATTTGCGGAAAATCCCGTCAGCCCCCGCATCGTCTTAACATCCCACACCCCCTGAAACTTAAGGTTATGGATCGTCATCACCGCCTTGATGCCCCAATAAAAGGAGTCTGCCTGAAATTCATTTTTAAGATAAACCGGGATCAGACCGGTCTCCCAGTCGTGACAATGGATAAGATCCGGGCGAAAATCAATCTGCTTTAAAATAGACAGGACCGCCTTGTCAAAAAAGCAAAATTTCTCAATGTCATAACGAATATCACCGTACGGCGTCTCGCAGTCAAAATACTCCCGATTGTCGATCAGATAATAGGTAATCCCATCCAGCACATACTTGAGCACTCCCACATATTTATCAGTAATATAATTCCCTGCGCTCATATAAAAATGCGTGACATAGCGAAACTCTCTGCGATACTCCTCCCTGATGCAGGAATAATTTGGAAGGACAACGCGCACGTCCCATTCCGTTTTGTCAAATTCCTTTGGAAGAGCCCCGCATACGTCCGCAAGTCCGCCAGTTTTGATAAACGGCACACATTCCGATGCCGCAAAAAGTATTTTCTTCATAACCCCCCTCCAAAATGATATTAGATTCCCGCGAGCGCCTGCTCCAGATCCCAAAGAATGTCGTCGATATGCTCAATGCCGACCGATAAGCGCATCAGCTCCGGCGAAATGCCCGCCTCGATCAGCTGCTCCGTCGTCATCTGCCGGTGCGTATGGCTCGCAGGATGCAGAATACAGGTTCTGGCATCCGCCACATGCGTAACGATGGCAGTCAGCTTAAGTGCATCCATAAAGCGGATCGCCCGCTCCCTCTCCCCCTTGATCGCAAACGCTAAAACGCCGCAGGTGCCGTTTGGCATATATTTCTGTGCCAGCGCATGGTAACGGTTTCCCGAAAGCCCCGCGTAATTGACCCATGCAACCTTCTCGTGGGCGTCCAAAAACTCCGCAGCCTTCTGCGCATTTTCACAATGGCGCGCCATCCTAAGGTGCAGCGTCTCAAGTCCGACATTCAGCAAAAAGGCATTCATCGGCGACGGGATTGCGCCAAGATCGCGCATCAGCTGCGCCGTCGCCTTCATGATATAAGCCGCCTTGCCGAACTGCTCGGCATAAGTAATGCCATGATAGGATGCGTCCGGCTGCGTCAGCCCCGGAAACTTCTCTCTGTGCGCCATCCAGTCAAAATTACCGGAATCAATGATCGCCCCGCCGACGGACATGGCATGTCCGTCCATGTACTTTGTCGTGGAATGCGTCACAATATCAGCGCCCCATGCAAACGGCCGACAGTTCATCGGGGTTGCAAACGTATTATCCACAATGAGCGGCACGCCGTGCATATGCGCAAGCTCTGCAAACTTTTCAATATCTAGGATTACAATCGAAGGATTTGAGATCGTCTCCGCAAAGACTGCCTTCGTATTCGGGCGCATCGCCAAGGACAGCTCCTCTAAAGACGCGTCAGGATTTACAAACGTACATGAAATCCCCTGCTTTTTCATCGTCGTTCCAAACAGGTTATACGTTCCGCCGTAAACGGAATTTGAGCACACAATATGGTCTCCCGACTCACAGATATTAAACAGTGCATAGTAATTCGCCGCCTGCCCGGAGGAAGTCAGCATACCTCCCACTCCACCCTCAAGCGCAGTGATTTTGGAGGCGACGGCATCATTCGTCGGATTCTGCAGTCTTGTATAAAAATATCCCTCTGCCTCCAGATCAAAAAGCTTGCCCATCTGATCGCTGTCATTGTACTTAAAGGTCGTGCTCTGATAAATCGGCAGAACTCTCGGCTCCCCGCATTTTGGCTGCCAGCCGCTCTGGATGCACCTTGTCTCAAGCTTATAGTCTTTTCCCATTTTCTCTATCGCTCCTTACCTCATTCTTTGCTCCTATCATACAACATTTTTATGCGTAATTCCAGATTTATTCCATAAAAATCAGAAAAATAACAGGAAAAACGAAACACCTCTGCGAGCCGGATGCGCGAAAAAACTGCCTAAAAACTCTCCCGCTCTCGTTTATTTTTTCTTTCTTTATAAAATTTTCAAAATTACACGCTATTCTACCCCTATCTTAATCAAATGAAAGGACTCTATCAATTACGACTATGATGTTGCAAACCACAGATCTCTGCAAATCATTTCGCGGGCAGACGGCAGTCAGCCGCATCTGTCTGCACATTGAAAAAAATACCGTCTACGGTCTGCTCGGACCAAACGGAGCAGGAAAATCCACAACGCTCAAAATGATCGCAAGCATTTTAAAACCGACTGCCGGAAGCATCACGTTTGACGGTCATGCGTGGACGCGCAGCGACTTAAACCACATCGGAGCGCTGATCGAAACGCCGCCCCTCTACGAAAATCTGACCGCCCGCGAAAACCTGAAGGTCAAAGCAACCCTCTTAGGGCTGCCGGACAGTCGGATTACGGAGGTTTTACAGACCGTCCGCCTCGCGGATACCTGCAGGAAAAGAGCCGGACAGTTCTCTCTTGGCATGAAGCAACGTCTTGGGATTGCGCTTGCATTGCTTGGTCACCCCAAGCTGCTCATCCTCGACGAGCCTGCCAACGGACTTGACCCGGTAGGGATCGAGGAGCTTCGGGCGCTGATCCGCTCCTTTCCCGCAAAAGGCATCACCGTCATCCTCTCCAGCCATATGCTCTCCGAGGTGCAGCAGACAGCCGACCATATCGGCATTATTGCCGGCGGCGTTCTGGGATATGAGGGGAAATTTAATGCAAATGAAAATCTCGAACAGCTTTTTATGGACGTGGTAAAAAACAATCGCAGGGAGGGCATGGCATGAACTATTTCAAATCAGAACATCTAAAATTTAAGAGAAGCGCCATCAACAGGCTTGTCTTTCTCCTTCCGCTGCTCACCGCTGTGTTTGCGTGGGTCGTTGGAAGCTTTACGGGCTTTCAATACACCGCATTTTACTGGTGGTACGCGTTTTTGCTCCCCGGTACGATCGCGATCCTATGCTCTTTATCGCACCGGAAAGAGGAAAATGCCGGAAAATACTACTCTGTATTTTCCATGCCCGCAAACCTGTTAAAATTTGAATCTGCAAAAGGCATGATCCTGACCGAAAAACTGCTTGTCTCTGCACTATTTTTCGCCATGCTCGTCTCTGTGAGCCATCTCATCTCTCCGGCAACGGCGGTATATTCTGTCGGGCAGAGTATTTGCGGCAGTATCGGGATCGTTCTCTCGTCCCTCTGGCAGATTCCGCTGTGCCTTTTCCTTACACGCAGAACAGGACTCTTTTTTCCGGTCGTCTTAAATACCGTACTCGGAATCTTCCTGCCCATTGCATCGGGAAATACGGCGGTCTGGTATTTCGTACCGTATTGCTACGCCGCAAAACTGGCGGAGCCGCTGCTGGGGATCCAGTTAAACGGAACGTTTACTGGCAGTTCCTCCTTTTCTGTCACCGCTTTGATCTGCGTCGCACTGTTGCTGCTGCTGTTTGCTGTTTTCACTTATGCCGACGCAAGGGACTTTTCAAAAAGGAGGTAACGTATGGACTTTTTCGGAGGGGTTCATTCTGAACTGTTAAAAGTGAAGCATACGCCGTTTTGGACGATGCATTTATGTCTGCCTGTTGTGGGAGCGTTACTCTTTATGGTTTACTATGTCCTTTATGGAAACACAGCGGATGACAAAAAATTAAACATGATACTGGAGCTTACAGCGACCGTTTTTCCCTTGCTGATAAGTGTGATCGTCAGCCTGAATGTTTTATTGGAAGAAAAGGCTTCACACTTTCAAATGTTGCTTGGAGTACCTGACCGATGTAAAGCCATGCTGACAAAATTGGTCGTTTTATATGGAACAGGAATCGCTGCACTGTTTTCTCTGTTTCTTCTCTTTCTTCTTGGCGTTCATTTTTTGAGAATAGCAGATCCCGTACCACTTTATATGCTCGTCAAGGCAGCCGCAGGAATGGCATTTTACAATTTCATCATTTACGCCCTGCATTTGTTCCTTAGCTTTCGGTTTGGACTTGGTATCTCATTGTTTTGGGGCGTATTTGAAAGTCTGCAATGTATTTTATATAGCAATATTGAGCTGAATGGTATGGCGCGATATATCCCCTTTGCATGGTCTATGAACTGGGTGCATGATGTTATGAACGACAGGCTTTCTGTTCACGCAACAGAATGGATATGGATCGCTGTATTCACAATAGGAGGCGTGTTATTGACTTTTTTATGGTTTTCTCATTGGGAGGGACGAAAAAATTATGAATAAAAGATTTGCGGCAGTGACAGCTTTTCTGCTTTTTTGAAGTATGCTATACTAAAGGACACAATGAAAGGGGGCGATAACATGGCAGCAATTCTTATGATCGATGACGAGCCGTCTATTTTAGAGCTTGTCAAAAATGGATTACGAAAAGACGGACACCTAGTTACCGTCTGCACGTCTGCCGTACAGGTTCCTCCCGACAAGCTGGGCAGCTATGATCTGATCCTGCTTGACATTATGATGCCGGACGTCGACGGCTTTTCCTATTGTGAGAAGATCCGTTCTCTGGTGGACTGTCCCATTCTCTTTCTGACTGCAAAGACAATGGAGCATGACATTACTTTCGGGCTTGGACTTGGCGCGGACGACTATCTGACCAAACCGTTCCGCATTGCAGAGCTGAGGGCGCGCGTCAACGCCCATCTGCGCCGAGAGCACAGAGAACGTCATACCGCGCTTATCTTTGACCGGATAAAAATCGATCTGTCAGCCAAGGAATTGCGCGTAGATGGCACGCCCGTTCCCCTGACGAAAAGTGAATACCTCATCTGCGAATATCTTGCGAGAAACAAAGGTCAGGTGTTTTCCAGAGAGCAGGTTTACGAAGCGGTTTTCAGTCTGGACGGCGACAGCGACAACTCCACGATCGCAACACATATCAAAAATATCCGGGCGAAGCTTGGAAAACTGGGCATCCAGCCGATCGCAACAGTCTGGGGGATTGGGTACAAATGGGAATAAAGAAAACAACGTCACTGAAAGCATCCTTCTGGAAATTTTTATGTATGCTGCTGCTTGGTCTGGCTGCTTCTGTCATCCTTCCATTCAGCCTTATTTTTATCGGGGCGACGACCGGATTTATCACCTACGCCGATTATTCCGAGCAGAGTGCCAAAAGCCTTGTTCCCGTTATCGCCGCAACGCCCGATCTGGCAGATGTAGCGCTTCCCGTGGGGCTTAAATATTTAGTGCTGGATAAAAATTATCAGGTACTGGAAACATCCCTTAAGGGCGACGACTTTGCGCGTGCCATGGATTATGCCGTCGCCGGAAAGATCAATGAAAACCTGAACAAGCAGTATTTATTTATCACACGCGAAAAGGAATATGTAGTGCTTCAATATTACATTGGCTCACAATTTACAAACGAATGGTTTTATGCGCACTTCCCGTCACCGGAGGTTCTGCTCGTCATCCTCATTGGGATCAACTGTACGGCGGTATGTGCGCTGCTGACGGCAAAATTTGCAAAAAATCTGCGGGCACAGCTCTCCCCGCTTTTTGAAGCCACAGCGCAGGTGGCACAGCAAAATCTTGATTTTGAGGTGGGACATTCCAGAATCCGGGAATTTGAGGACGTACTCTCCTCTTTTTCTGATATGAAAGACAATCTGCAGGCATCGTTAAAGCAGCAGTGGAACGCAGAACAATTACAACGGGAGCAGATTGCCGCGCTCGCCCACGACTTGAAAACTCCTTTAACTGTCATTCAGGGAAATATCGACCTGATCTGCGAGACAACGCTTGACGAAGAACAGCAGCTATATGCAAAATACATCACGGAAAGTTCAGAGCAGATCGGCGTTTACATCCGGACGCTGATCGACATATCGCGAACGTCTGCGGGGTATCAGCTTCATTCCGAAGCGTTTGATCTGTCCGATTATATGGAACAGATCGCTGCGCGGGCAGAGTCTCTTTGCCTTACGCAGGGAATTTCTCTGCGCATGGAAACCGGCAAAGATTTAGGCACGCTTGCTGCGGACAAACTACTGCTGGAGCGGGCGATTTTCAATGTGATCGGCAACGCGCTTGACTATTCGCCGCCCGAAGGAACCGTCTATGTAATGACACAAAAAGTGGACGGCTTTCTGCAAATCTCTGTCACGGACGAGGGGAGCGGTTTCACGCCGGAAGCGCTCTCCCATGCGCGGGAACAATTTTTTATGGGGGGGGGAGAAAAGCCGGACCTCAAAGCTCCACTTTGGCATGGGGCTTTTTATCACCGACAGCATCCTCCGGCAGCATAACAGACAGCTTACATTAAAAAATTCAGCGCAGACCGGAGGCGCCGTGATCACTCTTTCGCTCCCTTCTCCCTGACCCTCACGCCCCTGCCCATACAGTCCCGGATTCCTTAAAAACCGATTTTCATTGACATGCCTTCCATAAAAACACCTGCCGAAAATGTCAGGGGCAGCTTTTGCTCCGCCGAAAGGCCAATGGTCTCTCCATCCCGCAGAACGGCTCCCTCCTCCAGCAGATACTCTGAAATGTACAACATCATGCCGTAAACCTCCTCGGGAGAATGGCTGCTTCCAACAATCTCCAATTCTTCTTTCCCAAATGCTCTAAGACCGTTTGTCCAGCTGCTGACGCCCTTCTCATCAACCGCTGTCGCGATCTTTTCCTGCTCTGTCATTGATAACCCCTCCCCCGTTTCTATCGTTTTTAAAATTATACCTGATAGCGCATGCTCTGTCCATGCCTATAAGCTTGTCTGATATAAGTCATGGATCACAACGAGCGGCATACTATGTAAAATGAAAAAATAGAAATGAAGCAGACGCATTATTTTCTCTGCCTCTCTTGCATCTTTTCGCAGGCATAGTATAATAAAAGAAAAAAAGGATGAGGTATCACTATGCAAAAATTTATCGGTGTTGATCTTGGAGGCACAAATATCCGTGCAGCGATCGTGCTTGCGGATGGTACGATTCAATGTATGAAAAAATCAGAAAGTCATCCCGAACGCGGAGCCGAGCCAGTCATGGAAACGATCATCTCTCTGATCGAAAGTCTTGACGGCTATGAGGACTGTACGGGAATCGGACTTGGCATCCCCGGTCCGATCGATACGAAAAACGGAAGGATCATCGTTTCTACAAATCTTCCGAAGCTGATCGGCTTTCCGATCGCAGACTATATTGGCAAGCATTTCCAAAGGCCTGTCTTTATGGACAACGATGTGAAGGTTGCAGCTCTGGGAGAGGCAGTGCTTGGCGGGGGAAAGGGCTATCCGATCGTATACTATGTCACAATTTCCACAGGGATCGGAGGCGCTCTTGTCATTGACCAGAAGGTCATCAGCGGGCAGAACGGACATGCGGGAGAAATCGGAAACATCTGCATTGACCGGAACAGAGAAAAATACAATATTTTAAATGTTGGAGCCGTTGAAAATGAGGCAAGCGGAACTGCAATCACCCGTAAGGGACGTGAGTTATTCGGCGAACAGATCGCGCATGCCGGAAATGTATTTGAGCTTGCACGCACAGGAGATGAAAAAGCATTAAAACTTGTAGACGATATGGCTTATGATCTGGCAATGATGTTTTCTGCGATCGGTCACATCATTGATCCGCATGTATTTGTTGTTGGCGGAGGCGTTATGAAAGGAAAGGACGTATTTTTCGAGAAAATGGAACGCTTCTATCGCTCAATGATCCACGAGGGTATGCAGCCTGTCATATTCAAGGAGGCTGTTTTGGAAGAACCCGGAATTGTGGGAGCCGCGATGCTTCCTATGACACAGATCAAATAGCCCCATGATACAAAACGAGTGACAAGCTTTGCGAGCCACTCTTAGGTCAACAACGAGCGACACAATTACGCTCTGCCGCAATGCGGTCAGCAAAAAGGCAGCCTGTACCTGATTTTGTACAGACTGCCTTTTTTCCAACCTAAGAGCTGCTTCGCAAAATGTGCCGCTCATTCTTAATCATAAATAGAATCTACATCATATTCCAAGACATTTCCGGTCACAGCATCAATCGTATAGTCATATTCCCACGTTCCGCTGTAAAATTCAATTTCATATTCCGCGCGTCCGTCGTCATTTTCAAGCTTCGTTTTTACATAATTAACTCCGGATGCTGAAAGTCCTGCCTTTCCAAGCGCAATATTCTTCGCCTGATCTACACTGATATAGGTATTATTTTGTGCTGGCTGCTGTGGAGCTGGCTGCTGTGGAGCTGGCTGCTGTTGCTGCTGTGCCTGCTGTTGCTGCTGTGCCTGCTGTTGCTGCTGTGCCTGCTTCTGTGCTGCTTCCGCCTGCTGTGCTGCTTCCTGTGCCTGCTGTTGCTGCTGTGCCTGCTGTTGCTGCTGCTGTGCCTGCGCGGCTGCTTCCGCCTGCTTCTGCGCCTCCTGCGCCTGCTGTGCTGCTTCCTGTGCCTGCTTCTGCTGCTGCTGTGCCTGCGCTAACGTCTCTTGTGCCTGTGCCAGTGTCTCCTGTGCCTGCTGTTGCTCTGCTGACAGCTGCGGTGCTTGCTGCTGCGCTTCTACCTGCGTTTGATTTCCGTTTACATTTGCCACATAACCGTCCATCGGTTCGCTGTCTCTCCAGAGGATCGTACCGTCAGATGCCTTGATCCGATAATCATACTCCACTCCGTTCGATGAAAACTCTACTTCATACAGGTACTGACCATTGTCATAGTCAAACTCCGTACGGTGAATTCTCGCCTGTGAATAGTCAATACCGGCATCCTTAAGCGCAATATCCTCCGCTGCAATATTTCCGATCGAATTATTCTTCGCAACGGAGGCAGTCACTGCGACAGAGCCTGCCGTCAGTACCCCAAGTCCTCCTACGAGGCATACAGATGTCACGATCGCTTTTTTCGGTGTTGCAAAAAAATCCTTTACTTTTTTCATATGTGAAATACCCCTTTCCTGTTTCTGTTCTTACTATAATTCACAAAGATTAAACAAACATTAATACTTTTTATTTTTAACTGAAAATAGATTCCATGCTGTATCCAAGCACAGTTCCGTTCACTGCATCAATGGAATACTCATACTCGGTTGTTCCCTTATAAAACTGAATCTCATACTGCTCAATGCCATCGTCATACTCCAGATATGCATTCATATATTTTACTTCATCCGCTGACAGTCCTGCATGGTCTAATGCGATCTGCTGTGCAGCCTCAATGTCGATGGTTGCAGCAGCTGCATTTGGAGCAGCCCCCTGATTACCCACCGGCTGCTGTGCAGCAGCTGCATTTGGAACAGCCCCCTGATCTGCGCCTGCATTCTGGTTTTGATTTGCCGCAGCAACTGCATTCTGACTCTGATCTACGCCTGCATTCTGGTTCTGCTGTGCAGCAGCTGCGTTCTGATTCTGATAGGCATATGCCCCATATCCTTCCATCGGCTCGCTGCTCCTACTAAGAATCTTTCCGTTTGAGGACTTGATGTGGTAATCATATTCCATCCCGTTAGCAGTAAATTCAACCTCATAAATATAATGCCCGTCGTCAAAATCAAACTGTGTATGATACACGCGCGCCTGTGAAAAATCTGTACCCGCGTCTTTTAACGCAATGTCCTCAGCCTTCGTAGTCCCTATTCCTGTTCCCCTTGCAATTGCGCCCGCCGCAAAAACAGAACCTGTTGCAAGAACTCCAACGCCCGCCACAAGGCAGACAGATGTTATCACTGCTTTCTTCGGTGTTGCAAAAAAATCTTTCATCTTCTTCATATTTAAAAATGCTCCTCTCTTGTTTCTGACCTTACTATAAAGTCCAAACATTAAAGGAGCATTAAAACATTCCATATTTTTCATTTTTTTGATATTTATGTACGACTGACTTTTACCTGAAAGAAGAAGGTACTCCCCTCCCCCGGTGTGCTCTCGGCAAAAACCCTTCCCTGATGAAACTGTGCGATCTCACGGACCATCGCAAGACCAAGCCCTGTGCCACTGCCGCTTCTGGCAGTGTCGGACTGATAAAAACGGAGAAATATCTTTTCCAGCTCCTCCCGCGAGATTCCAACGCCGTCATCCTTAACCGACAGCGTCACTTCCTCCGCATTACTGCAAAGTGCAACTGTAATGTGCCCATTCTCTTTTCCGTATCGGTAAGCATTCGTGATCAGATTTGTTAAAAGCCGCACGAGCAGATCATAATTTCCGAAAATCCATATCTCCGGCTCAATCCTTGCAGACAGCGAAATATTTTTTTCTGCAATATGCCGCATATCCTCGCATACATCCTCTGCCAGCTGAGAAAAATTGAGTTCCTTCATAGAAAAGGCATCTGCCCTGCGCTCCATGCGGGTAAACATGAGCATATCCTCGATCAGACGCGACATCTTTTTCCCCTGCCGGTAAACCACACGCATCGCGTCCTCGTATTCCCCGCTGCTTCTCTCCTGCTCCAGCATATATTCACACTCCGCCATGATCACCGCCATCGGCGTACGAAGCTCATGTGACGCATCCGATGTAAACTGACGCTCCGCCTCAAACGAAGCGTCAAGCCGCTCAAACATCTCGTCAAACGTAAGTGCGAGCTGGTGAAGCTCATCCTTGCTGCCGCCCTTTAACGCAATCCTCTGCTTTAAGTCCCTGCCCTGTCCGATCTGCGCTGCGGTCTGTGTGATCTGCTTGATCGGAGAAAGAAATCTTCCGGCGATCAAATATCCGCCGCAAACTGCAAGCAGCATCAACAGCGGCATCAGGATCAGGGAGAGCCGCACCACAGCGGAGAGCTGCAGATTTCCCTGTTCCGAAGAAACCGTGCCGCGCAGCCAGACTCCTTCCAGCCCTTTCGTTGTCAGCTCCCGATCAAATGAATACCAGACAACACCATGTACTGTTTTTTTATGGACCTGACCGTCTGAAAAAACAATCTCTCCATCCTCCGTAGCGATCGGATTTTCTCCATAGACAAGCGTACCGTCCTTTTGATAAAGCGCTGTATAGATGCCGTTGACCTTATCAAGAAAATCATCGTCAATCTCCATGTAGCCGCTGCTGTGGCGCAGATACAAATCTGTTCCGTTATCCACCTTATTCTTCGGATAGACCCTGTAATATTCCACCTCGTCTACATTGTCCTCAACCGTTGTGACAAGATTATCCTGCAGCTGCTTTTGCATCATAGAATCGCTGATCGACAGCGCCACAATATATGTAAGTCCCACCATGACAGCCAACACAGCGCCAAACCATAGTGTAATTTTCATACGGATGGAAAGTTTTTTCATGCTTCCTTCCTCAGGACATAGCCGCTGCCACGCACAGTATGGATCAGCTTTTTCTCATGCCCGTCGTCCAGCTTTTTGCGGAGATAACGGATATAAACGTCGACCACATTTGTGCCGCCCTCATAATCAAAGTTCCAGATATGGTTCTCAATCTTCTCTCGTGAGAGAACGATCCCCCGATTGCGCATCAGATATTCCAAAAGAGCATATTCCTTTGCGGAAAGAACAATCTGCACGCCGCCGCGTGTGACAGTGTGGGCATTGCAGTCCATCTCCAGATCCGCAACCGAAAGGATATTGTCTGCCATGCCGAACGTATTGCGCGTCATTGCGCGGATGCGCGCCATCAGCTCCTCAAAGGAAAACGGCTTTACCAGATAATCGTTCGCCCCTCCATCCAGACCGCGCACACGATCCTCCACCGCGTCGCGGGCAGTCAAAAAAAGTACAGGAGTTGTATTTCCGTCTCTGCGAAGCTTCTTTAAGACTGTAAGTCCATCTGCCTTCGGCATCATAATATCAAGGATCACCGCATCGTAATCCGCCACCTCAAGCGCCTCAAGCGCCTCCTCACCGTCATGGCAGCTGTCTACACTGTAGCCGTCCTGCCTGAGCTTTAATGTGATAATGTGATTGAGATCCCTCTCATCCTCTGCAAGCAAAATCCGCATCGCCCACATCTCCTCTCCTGCGCCTTTGATCTCCTATTCCTCCCAGTTGTGGTAAACCTCCTGCACATCGTCATCCGCATCAAGCAAATCCAAAATGCGGTTGATGTTTGTCAGATCCTCCTCTGCGGTAAGCTCCACATAGGTCTGCGGGAGCATCGTAACAGAAGCCTCCGCCATAACGATATTTTCTTTCTCCAACGCCGCGCGGACTGTTTCAAACTCATCGGGAGACGTTAAAATCTCAAAGGAATCCTCCTCCTCGGCGAAATCCTCTGCACCCGCGTCAAGCGCAAGCATCATCAAATCGTCCGCATCCTTTGCGCAGTCCTCCTTTGCAATGATGATCTGTCCCTTCTCATCAAACATATAGGAAACGCATCCCTGCGTACCGATGCTCCCCTGTCCCTTTGTAAACGCATTGCGGACGTTGGCAGCCGTACGGTTCTTATTGTCAGTCAGGCATTTTACGATGATCGCCGTTCCGCTCGGTCCATACCCCTCATAGGTACAAAATTCATAATTGACAGCATCGCCGTCTCCCGCCGCCTTTTTGATGCCGCGGTCGATCGTGTCATTTGGCATATTGTTCGCCTTCGCCTTTGCGATGACCTGTGCCAGCTTGTAATTATTTGCCGGATCAGGCCCTCCCTCCTTGACCGCAACGGCAATCTCACGTCCGATCACGGTAAAGATTTTTCCCTTCGCCGCATCGTTTTTCTCTTTTTTGTGTTTAATATTGGCAAATTTTGAATGTCCAGACATAATTTTTATCCTCTCTATTTTTACAAATTCCGCTATATTTTATCATTTATCCCGGCTTCTGGCAAGCCTCCTCGTCGGCAGGATCCGCCGCAGGAGCGCCGTTTTCTGCCGCCTCCTCCGGCAGCCTTGCGACATGCACATTCTTTATCATTTTATTCTCAACTGCTAAGATTTCAAATAAATAGCCGTATGCCGTCGTGGAAAACACCTCGTGTTCTCCCGGGATCCTGCCGAGCAGTGCGATCAGAAAGCCACTGAGTGTCTCAAACTCGTCTGCCTCCTCCTCACGCTCGATGCCAAGCTCGTCCTTCACCTCATCAAACGGCGTCATGCCCCGCATCAGATAGCTGCCATCCGAGCACCTTTCGATCATAGACTCCTCGTCGTCATGCTCGTCTTCGATATTTCCGACGATCTCCTCTAAAATATCCTCCATCGCAACAAGCCCCGCGGTCTGTCCGTACTCGTCCACAACGATCACCATATGACTCTTATCCGACTGCATGGCGGCAAACAGCGCGTTGATATTTCTCGTCTCAGGAATAAAATCAACCGCAAGGATCATGCCCTCCATATCCTTGATCGGTATTTCATAAACGGATGCGTCCATGCTAAGATCCAGCGCTTCCTTAATATGTAGCACGCCGATGATATTATCGATATCGCCGACGTAAACCGGAAATCTGGAGTAATTGCTCTCCTGTATCACAAGTAGCGTTTCCCGAAACGTCTTTTCCCCGTCAAGCGCCACAATATTTTTCCGGTGCGTCATAATATCCTTCGCTTCTTTGTCGCCGAACTCGAAAATATTGTGTATCATTTCCGCCTCACTCGCCAAAAGCACGCCCTGCTCGTGACCTTCGTTGACCATGCTGATGATCTCCTCCTCCGTCACGTCGTCCGTATCGCTGAGCGGGTCTACGCCAAAAACACGCGCCAGCATATTCGACATCACATCTGTCAGCCAGATCAGCGGAAACAGGAGAAGCTCAAGCGCGTGCACCGGAACGACCAGCCGAAGCGCCCAGCTTTCCGGCTTCCTTGCCGCCACCTTTTCCGGCGTGTAGATGCCAAAGACAAGCACCAGAAATATCAGCGCCAGAAAAATCGCGACATGCGCAAGCACAAACAAAAACGTATGCTCCTTCCCCGCTAAAAAATGCTTGATCCAGAGCGGCACCTCAAAAAATCCGAGCAGCATATGCGCCGCAAGAATCAACAGCTGACAGATATGCGTATAGCGCTCCGTCTTATCCATATACTTTAAGAGCAGCTCCATGGCTCTCGTTTTCTTGTTCTTTGCCATCTTCTCAATCGCTGTCTCATTGAGATTCTGCATGGCAGCGTAAAAGCCGAAAATCACAAAATCTGCCAGTATGACTCCGGCAAAAATGAAAATCCCGGCGATGGGATTTGATCCATCCTCCATAGGTATCTCTTTTCTCTCCTTCTCGTATCTTAAAATTACACAAAAAACTGTTAAAATCGTATCATTTTCCCGTGTAATAGTCAAGCTATGTATATAGTTCAAGACTTATCTCAAGCGCTTTATCTATTTTCACAAGAATCTGCGCGTCCAGATGGCACACCTTATCCTTAAGCCTTGTCTTATCGATCGTGCGCAGCTGCTCCAAAAGGACGACAGAATCCTTCACGAGCGCATAGCGTCGGCTGTCAAGCTCCACATGCGTCGGCAGCTTTGCCTTATTCATCTGCGAGGTGATCGCCGCACAGATGACTGTCGGGCTGTGCCGGTTTCCGACATCGTTTTGTATAATGAGCACCGGGCGTACGCCTCCCTGCTCCGAGCCTACGACAGGTCTTAAATCTGCATAAAAAATATCCCCACGTCTGATTACCATATACTTTCCACTCCCTATTGTTTTAAGGATAGTATTGCCAATTTTCACGGGTGTATTCTGTTTATTCGGAAAAATGATCTTTTGTCCCTATCACTCTGCCGTTCTGCAGATAAACTCTTGGGATCCTCTTTCCAAGATCGCAGACAAATTCATAATTAAAGCGGTCGGAAAGCGCGCCAAGCTCCTCCATCGTGATCTGCTCCTCTCCGTCCTTTCCGATCAGCGTCACCTTATCGCCCGTCGCCGTCTGCGGGATGTCCGTCACATCCACCATGAACTGATCCATACAGACTCTGCCGCAGATCGGTGCGCGCTTTCCGTGGATCAGCACATCCGCACGATTGGAAAGTCCTCTTGCATAGCCGTCAGCATAGCCCACGGGGATCGTCGCGATCCTCTGCCGCTTTGTCGTGGTGTAAGTGCCGCCGTAGCTGATCTCTCGTCCTGCCGGAAGCTCCTTGACATAAGCAACATGTGTGACAAGGGAAAGCGCCGGTTTTAGATCAATCCGGCTCTTATCCACCTCCGGCGACGGCCACAGACCGTACATCGTAATGCCCGCGCGCACCAAATCCATATTTGTTTCTGGCAGATCGACGATCGCCGCGCTGTTCGCACAGTGATGGATCGGAATCGTCACCCCACGCTCCTTTAGCATCCCGATCATCTGACGAAACAGGTCAAGCTGCCGGTAAGTGCTCGTCTTATCCGCTTCGTCCGCCCGTGCAAAATGCGTGAAGATTCCCTCTACCACAATATGCGGGAGGGATGCGATCCGTGCCATTTCCTCTGCCGCCTCCTCCGTCGCCTGATAACCGATGCGGCTCATTCCCGTATCTACCGCAAAATGGATCGGACACTCCACCTCAAGGCGCCCTGCCATAACGGACAGGCGCTCCGCCATATCGCTCGTAAAGACAGTCGGACGGATACGCGCCCGGATCATATCATGATACTGCTCCGGAAAGACATAGCCAAGAATGAGGATTGGCTTTTCAATACCATGATTACGCAGAATAAGCCCCTCCTCAACGGTTGCCACGGCATAACCGAATACATAGGGCAGCCCGTCGATCGCCTCCGCAATCTCGACTGCTCCGTGCCCGTAGCCGTCTGCTTTTATGACTGCCATAAGCCTTGTGTGCTCCGAGACACACTGATGCATTGCTTCCATATTGTGAAGAATCGCATCCAGATCGATTTCTGCATGAACTCTGCTGTATCTTTTCATGCTTTTCCTTCCTTTCCAAACTGTTCTGCTTCTTTGAGTACCAGCCGCAGCCCCTCGTGCAGATCAGACGCCATAAGCCCGGGAACGCTGTATCTTTCCCGCACGGCGTCCCCCGCCGCTCCATGCAAAAACACGCCGAGCGGCGCAGCATCCTCCGCGCGCATTCCCTGCGCCAGCAGTCCGCCGATCACACCGCTTAGCACATCTCCGCTTCCGGCAGTCGCCATACCGTCGTTTCCCGACAGGTTGAGATAGGCGCCCGCACCGGGAATACATGTGACCGTGCGCTCGTCCTTTAACACGCAGATCACATCATGCTCCGCCGCGAAAGCTTCCGCTGCCTCAAGCAGATGACTTTGCAGATAAGAGATACTTTTTTGGCATAAACGGCTCATCTCACCCAAATGCGGCGTAACGATCACCTGCACCCTGCATGTTTCCAACATTCCCAGATCACGCGCCAGCAAATTCAGGGCGTCCGCATCCAAAAGAAGCGGAACCCGCGTCTCGCAAAGCACCTTCTCTGCCAATCCTACTGCCGTTTCCGATGTTCCGATGCCCGGTCCGCACACAACCGCATCCGCCCATGCGAGCTGCTCCCTTAGCCACGCTTCCTCCGGCGCTCCTTCATATGCACACACGATCGCCTCCGGGAGCTTCATCTGCAGCATACTGCGGTTTTCCTCCGGTGTGACGATCCGCACCAGACCACAGCCGCAGCAATACGCCGCTTTGGCGCAAAGATACGCTGCCCCCGCCATACCCGCGCTTCCTGCGATCACAAGTAATTTTCCAAAGCTTCCCTTGTTGGAATGACTCTCCCTCGCCGGAAGCCGTTTTAGATCCTCTCTCTCAAACGCCGCAAGCTTTGGCGACCGCCCCAAAAAGCTATGCCCGTCTATCCCGATCTCCTTAACACGCACTGTTTTGGCATAGGTATTGCCCGGCCAGAGCGCCGTTCCGATTTTCTCAAATCCGAACGCGATCGTCAGATCAGCGCGAAACGCCGTTCCAAGCACCGCTCCGGTGTCCGCGCAGATACCGGACGGAATATCTAACGCGATCTTCATACCGGAAAGTCCGTTCATCTGTGCAAGCAGCGCGGCATAGTCCCCCTCTATGCTGCGGGAGAGTCCCACGCCGAAAACAGCATCGATCACTGCACTGTAGCATCGGTTGTCTGGTATCTTCTCCAGAATCCTCCCGCCGTATGCGCGAAAAATATCTGCTTGACGCCGGTTCTCCGCTGTTCTCCCTAAGGAAGCAGGCGCAGCTACCACATCCACCTCACAGCCTCTTTGCAAAAGCAGACGCGCGACGGCATAGCCGTCTCCTCCGTTATTTCCGTTCCCGCAGACGATCAGTATACGCCCGCGCACCGCCGGAGTTTCCCACAGCTCCTCCACAACAGAAAGCGCGGCGCGTTCCATCAGCACAAGCGCAGGAAGCTGTAAGGTCTCTATCGTATTTTTATCGTAGGTCTTCATTTCATCACCCGTTACAAGATACCGCATGGTTCCCTCCTCCTACAAACCAATGTCAGAAAAAAGCGCCCTTACCATAGGTGGGCGCTTTTTGCCTTATGATGAGTGCTCTATTTTTGCTCTGTTTTTTACAATATTATAGGAAAGCTGCATCAGACTGTCCGAAAGATGCACGTTCTCAATGACGACATCCTGATCGATCAGGTCAAGGTCCACATGCGCAAAATTCCAGATCGCATGGATGCCGAGTTCTACAAGACGATGCGCGCTTGCATCCGCCTTTTCCTTTGGAAGCGTCAGAGCCGCAATATCTACCTGATGCTCCTCGCAAAAAGCCGGCAGCTCATCCATCATATGGATCTTAATCCCGCGCACCGTTAAGCCCTCAAGTGCCGGATTAATATCAAACAAGCCAATGATCATAAAACCAAGCTGCTCAAATTTCACATAGTTGGTAATTGCCTGCCCCAGATTTCCAGCGCCTATGACAATGATATTATGTCTCTGATCCAGACCTAATATCTTTCCGATCTCATCGTGTAAGTATTTTACATTATATCCATAGCCCTGCTGTCCGAATCCGCCGAAATTATTTAAGTCCTGACGAATCTGCGATGCAGTCACCCGCATAGTGCGGCTTAGATCATTCGAGGAAATCCGCTCTACACCATCCTCAAGTAATTCCCCCAGATAACGGTAATAGCGCGGCATTCTGCGAATGACAGCCTGCGAAATCTCCTTTTGCTGCACGTGATTCTCCACCTTTCCTACAAAACCTGCTAGTGCTATTATAATGATTATCGGGGTGTCTGTCAATGTGACAAAAATTTAACAACGTCAGTCTGCGAAGTTTTCTGTCTCAAGCGATAAGCGCTCCCATGTCTCATAACACGCATCCAATTCCCTTTGGCATGTCTCTCGCCTTTGACCCAATTCATTCAGCTTTGCGGAATTTGTCGCGTTTTGCGGCAGCGCACATGCCGCGTCAATCTCTGCAAGCTCCGATTCCAGTGATGCAATACGCTCCTCTGCCCTTTTCAGCTCGTTCATAAGCTTGCGCAGACGCGCCTGCTCTGCCTTTTGCTGCTTCCAGTCTGTCTTTGCCGCCGGTGCCACCTTCGTCTCTTTCTCGCTTTGCGCATTCCCTAAATCGTCCGGCAAAGACGCATAGACACGCGTCAGCTCCTCACGCTTTTCCAGATAATAATCATAATTGCCAAGATAATTGACAAGCGTCTCTCCCGTCAACTCCAGAATCCGTGTCGCTGTCTGATTGATAAAATAGCGGTCGTGCGAGACAAATAAAACTGTTCCCGTATACTGATTCAGGGCGCTCTCCAAAATCTCCTTTGAGGTAATATCCAAATGGTTTGTCGGCTCGTCAAGGATCAGAAAATTTGCATTGGAAAGCATCAGCTTTACCAGGGAAACCCTGCCGCGCTCTCCGCCGCTCAGATCGGAAATGCGCTTAAACACATCGTCATTCGTAAATAAAAACGCAGCCAGCACATTCCTTATTTTTGTGTTATTTAACTGCGGATATGCGTCGGAGATCTCCTCAAAAATCGTCTTTTCCATATGAAGCAGCTGATGCTCCTGATCGTAATAACCGATCTGCACATTTGTTCCCAGCGTAATGCTGCCGGCGTCTCCCTCCGCCAATCCATTGATCAGCTTAAGGATCGTCGTCTTTCCCGTTCCGTTATTTCCGATCAGGGCAACGCGCTCCCCGCGCTTTAATTCAAAGGAAAGGTCTGAAAAAAGACGATGCGCCCCATATGCTTTCGCGAGGTTTGAAACAGTTAAAACATCGTTTCCGCTTGTCACTTCCGGCTCTAGGACAATGTAGACATCCGTATGCTCCTCCGTCGGCTTCTCAAGACGCTCCACCTTATCCAGAAGCTTCTCCCGGCTCTCCGCGCGCTTAATTGATTTCTCCCGATTAAACGCTTTTAGCTTCGCGATGACCTCCTCCTGACGCTTGATCTCCTGCTGTTGGCGATAGTATTGCCGTAGCAGATCCTTGCGCACCTTCGCCTTCTTCTTTGCAAATTCCGTGTAATTTCCCTGATAGACAAACCCCTTGTGCTGAAAAATTTCAATTACCTTTGTCACGACCCGGTCCAGAAAATAACGATCGTGCGAGACAATGACGACAGCCCCCTTATAGTTTGCAAGAAAGCCCTCCAGCCAACGAATCGACTCCACATCCAGATGGTTCGTCGGCTCATCAAGCAAGAGCACATCCGGCTTTGTAACGAGCAGCTTTCCCAGAGAAACGCGCGTTTTCTGCCCGCCCGAGAGCTCTCCCATCTTTCTTGTAAGCTCCTCGTCTAAAAACCCAAGCCCCTTTAAAATACCTGTGACCTCGCTTCGATAGGTGTGACCGCCAAGCAATTCAAACTCGCGGCTTAGCCTGTGATAATTCTCCAGAAGGCGCTCCAATTCTTCCCCCGCGAGCAGATTCATCTGCGCCTCCTGCTCCCGCAGGCGCGCTTCCAGCTCAAGCACCTCCCCGCGTGAGGAAAGCACCTCCTCATAGATGCTGTGATCACCGGAAATATCCTGATACTGCGCCAGATAACCAATCGCTGCATCCTTAGCCAGAACTACCTCTCCGGCGTCCGCCTGCTCCTTTTGCATGATAATTTTCAGTAGCGTCGATTTCCCGGCGCCGTTGATGCCGACGATCGCCGCCTTTTCATTTGCTTCCAGATGAAAGCTGATATCCTTTAATACTTCGTCAGTCCCGAATGACTTTGAGATATTCTGACAAGATAAAACCATAGTCTTACATTCCTTCTAGTGTTATACGAATTTCCTTAATAAAATCTGCGCTGTTTAGTACGGTCGGCTTCGGATGCGTGGTGATCAGAGCAAGGTCCTTGGTCATCTTACCGCCTTCCAGCGTCTTGATGCAGGCGCTCTCCAATTTGTCCGCAAAGCCTGTCAGCCCGCTATTTCCGTCAAGCTCGCCGCGCTTTCTAAGCGCGCCCGTCCATGCAAAGATCGTAGCGACAGAATTGGTGGAAGTCTCCTCCCCCTTTTGGTGCTTGTAATAATGACGCTGTACCGTTCCGTGCGCTGCCTCATATTCATAGCACCCGTCCGGCGATACAAGCACGGAGGTCATCATTGCCAGCGAACCGAAGGCGCTTGACACCATATCGCTCATCACATCTCCGTCGTAATTCTTACACGCCCAGATAAAGCCGCCCTCCGCCTTCATGACGCGCGCGACCGCATCGTCGATCAAGGTATAAAAATAAGTGATGCCGGCGGCCTCAAATTTTTGCGCATATTCCGCATCGAAAATCTCCTGAAAAATATCCTTAAACGTATGGTCATACTGCTTGGAAATCGTATCCTTCGTCGCAAACCACAGGTCCTGCTTCGTGTCGATCGCATACTGAAAGCAGCTCCTTGCAAAGCTGTCAATAGAAGCGCAAAGATTGTGCTGTCCCTGCACGACACCCGCACCCGTAAAATTATGGATCAATTCCCTTACCTCAGTTCCGTTCTCCGCCGTGTAGATAAGCTCGCATTTTCCGGCGCCCGGAATCTTCATCTCAGACGCCTTATAGACGTCCCCATAGGCGTGACGCGCGATCGTGATCGGCTTTTTCCAATTCTTTACGCACGGCTCAATCCCCTTTACGACGATCGGTGCACGGAACACCGTACCGTCGAGCATGGCGCGGATCGTGCCATTTGGACTTTTCCACATTTCTTTTAGCTGATACTCCTTTACACGGGCGGCGTTTGGCGTGATCGTCGCACATTTTACGGCAACGCCGTATTTTTTCGTTGCGTTTGCCGCGTCAACCGTCACCTGATCCTCCGTCTCATTGCGATGTATCAGACCAAGATCGTAATACTCTGTATTTAAATCGATAAAAGGAAGCAGCAGCTCCTCCTTGATCATCTGCCAGAGAATACGGGTCATCTCATCCCCATCCATCTCCACAAGCGGTGTCGTCATCTGAATCTTGTCCATTCTCATTTTCCTTTCTCGCCTATTTGCGAAGCACTGCAATGTTTACAATATCCTCCTGCTCCTTCCGGTAAAGCGCTGATCTTCCGCCAAGCGCGTCGATCGCAAGCTTCGTTGCCCACACAAGCTCCCTGCGCAAAACGGGATTTTTTACACGCCATTCCTCAGAGATCTCGTTGCCCAGCGCATCTTTACTGATCCCATAACGCACGCGCAGGATATAAGCCTTCTCCGCTTGCTCGATCAAAACCTGAATACGGTAGCTTTTCTGAAGATCTCTGCATACACCGGTGATCAGGCGCAGAATATAAGCAATCTCATTCATCGCTTCAGGTTCAATTTCCTCCTTCGTGTGTTTCTGCATTTGAAAGCTGCAGCCGCTTTCCGGATTATGACAAAACGCAAGCTGTGAACGCAGCACCTGCTCATAGGTTCCCGTTCCGCCCAGATAGATCCGTACATATTCCTCCAGCATCCACTGATACCAACGCTTGATCCGCTCCTTCGCGTCAATGTTCAAGTCATTCCTTGTATCGATGCTGGCGGCGTTTAAGACGGCAATGATCGCCAACGACTGACGCTTTTCCTCCTGCTCCGCCTGCAGCAGTCCCGATGTCTCCTTATGAAGTTCGTAAACCCTGCGCCACTCCTCATCCTCCTTCTGCGCAAGAGCCGCCTGTCTTGCAAGCTCCTTTTGACGTGCAAACGCCGCATAAATCGGCGTCAGCAAATCCTCCGCCAGGCGGCATGGCTTTAGGATGATCTTAAAAATCCTGCATGTATTTAAAAATGTGATCAGCTCCCTCTGCTTTCCGCCGTCTGCCAGCGCAATACATACCGTTTCCGGCGACATCATCTGGATCATCGAAAATAATTCCGTTCCGCTTACCACCGGTATATGGATATCAGCCACCAGCACATCCGGTTTCCGGTACTCGACAGATGCAATCGCCTCCTCGGCGGAGGTATGCAGTTCATATTCAAAATTTACCTCAATGTTCTCTAAAATCGTCCGAATGCGGGCGGCATTTACCTCATCGGACTCCACAATCAGCACAAAACTCATTCTTCTTCGCCAACCTTTCGTCTCGTTCCTTTGTCCTTTTCTTATCATAGCAAATGAAGCGCCGTGAAACAATTCTTTTTCAAAAATTTTGTAACACTTTTTTCTCTCTGTCATAAGATACAGTGTAAGAAAAATTTGGAGGAACAAATATGAGTGATTTAGCTGCAACAAACTGTGGTGGATGCAATTGTAACGAGGGAGGCTGCGGTTCTATTCTCTGGATCATCCTGTTATTGTCCTGCTGCGGCGGCAATAACGGCGGTTTCTTCGGCGGCAACAACGGATGCGGCGGCTTTGGAAATGATAGCTGTCTGTGGATCATCCTTCTTCTGTTCTGCTGCGGCGGATGCGGCGGCAACAATGGATGCGGAAGCTTCTGCTGATCGCCAGACATTTCCGGATGAAAATAAATCCGTGCAGCCATCAAAAATCTCCGGTCCCGCTTGGGGCCGGAGATTTTATTGACATAAGAGCGGCTCGCGAAGCGTGTCGCTCGTTGTTTGACATAAGAGCGGCTCTTAAAATGTGCCGCTCGTTGTTATATCAAAACACCTTTCATTTTTTCTTATCTTCCGCAAAATGCCGCTGTCCTTCTCTCCTCTTATGCTCCCGCAGAAGCTTCTCGTGCACCTTACACTCCTTCGGCACCTTTCGTTTCTTTAAGCATTCCTCGTCTATCTCATAAACGCTGTCATCTTCTATAATCAACATAATGATCTCCATTCCGAAACGGTTTATCGCAGGGAAGCGCACGTCGGATCTGAAATTTAACTCCGCCATTGAATTTGTGATGCTTCCACACAAATCCCTCCCCTTACTATCCTATGCAGGGTTTGTCATAAAGCACCTTATCCTGGCATAAACTAAAAGAAAAAAGGGTATTTATGGAAAACTCACCATTCACGCCATTTGACTATATGACGCAGACAAAACAGCTGCAAATGCTAAAAACCATGCTTCCCTACATGCAGGAGGCACAAAAAAAACAATTTGCCATATTGATAAAATATATGGAATTACAAAATACCATACAGGTATTCTCTCAGGAGGATAAGGTCCTGTCCATGTGCTCTGTGGAGGAAGGCGGCAACACCATGCTTGCCATGCTGAATGATCTCCGCCAGTTCTGCAACAGCAAGGAACAGGAGACGCTTGATATGCTCGCGAATATGTTCTCCATGCTAGAAACCTACGAAACTATCTTTAATTGAAAAGGAAAGGAAACGTCCAATGGAAAATAATCTGTTTCAAAACAACCCGCTGCTTCAAAATATGGCGCCGGAAAAGCTGCAGTTTCTAATGAACTTTGCATCCGCCAACAAGCCCACGGATATCAAAGAGATGATGCCGTTTCTGCTCTCGACCATGAACTCAGCCAAAGCAAAGAATATCCAGTTTACAGACCCGGAAACAGAGCTCTTAGTCACGATCCTAAAACAAAATATGTCAAAGGAGGAATCGGAAAAGGCAGATAAGATTCTCCAGCTGATGAAGGGCAGACGGATGTCCCCTTAGCTTTTTCGCATCATCAAACCGTTTAGATTTCGATGACAAAACCCGCGCAGACTTTTCTGTGTCACAAATCCCTGTCCCGCCACAAAAAAGCAAAACGCGGGTCTTCTGATTTCCGATCAAAGACTCCTTTCGTCATCGTCCGGCTGCTCCTCCCTCACCCACCGAAAACGGTTAAAGTCTGTCACAGCCTCCCGGACACACCAGATGATCGTGTCGAATGCTCCAACCTCATACAGATTCAGTAAGATCATACCGATCGGTATTGCGACGATCATACCAAAAACGCCGCTGAACTTATAGCCGATATACATACAGAATAAAGCTGCAAACGGGTCCATTCCAACCGAATCTCCCACAAGCTTTGGCTGTACCAGCTGATGAACTGTCAGCGCAACCGCGTATAGGATCATCATGCCAAGCGCCGCCACATAATTTCCCGAAAACAGCTTTACCGCCGCCCACGGCCAAAGCACTGCACCCGCGCCAAACACAGGCAGCATATCAAGAAATGCGATCCCAAAGCCGATCAGCCATGCATACCGCACATCCAAAATTACAAGTCCAAGCCATATGATCAGATAAATAATGAGCATGATCTTAAACTGCGCCTTAAAATAGCCGCCGACTGCCTTTCCGATCTGATGCCATGCCCTTTTCATATGCGTACGAAAGGAAACAGAGAGATGACGCTCCAGAAAAAGCATCAGCCTGTCTCTGTCTGCAATGAAAAAATAAGTCGCAAGCAGCCCCATCACAACACCGAACAGCATATCGGGAATCCGCTTTGCAATGTCTCCAATCGCACCGAAGGTAGGCTCGCTGACCTGAGATACGAGCCCTGTCACATAGCTGCTCATGGAATCGCCAAGTCCGCTAAGATCGATCGTTTCCATAAAAGGAATGCGCTCGATCAAAAGCTCAAGCTGATCCGCCGCCCGCTGAAGCTCTGCGCTCGCATCCTGATACATCGTCGGCAGGTAGGTAAGAAAGCTCTCGACTCCGGTCAATAGGATTGAGATCACACCGTAGCACGCCAGGACGACTGCCGCGATCACAGCCGCGATCATCAGCGCAGAACCGTATTTTCGTTTGATCTTAATTTTTTTCTCAAGAAACCGCACCACCGGATTTGCGATCAGCGATAACACAAATCCGCATACAAACGGAAGAAAATAACTAAGCAGACGCGGGAACAGAAAAATAAAAAACAACACTCCTCCCACGGCAACACAAAGATTACTCAATATTTTTAAATATTTAACTCCAGGCTTCATTGTCATACTCCCTTTCTTCTCCGATATTGTAACACACCGTCCGTCTGTTCGCCAAAGTTTTTTTCCTGCGCACGCTGCTTTTGCTTAAATTTTCTTTTTTTTACAATAACTGTCTGTTTATCTTTTTTGTTGAGAGACATACTATCACTGTACCAAAGATAACATAGAAAAAAGACCAAAAGCATATAACACACAAAAGGAGGAAACACATTATGGCAAGTCGTTCATCTAACAGAACAGCAGTTCCTGAAGCAAAGGGAGCATTGGATCGTTTTAAGTATGAGGTCGCAAGCGAGCTTGGCGTACCTTTAACGGATGGTTACAATGGTGACTTAACCTCCAGACAAAACGGATCTGTCGGCGGCTATATGGTGAAAAAAATGATCGAGGCACAGGAGAGACAGATGGCGGGCAAGTAAAGCCTTTGCGCAATCACATTTGTCGCAAATAGAAAAACAGGATGCGTTCTGCGCATCCTGTTTTTCCGTGAAATCATAAAAGTCCCTGTATCCGGATCGTTTCTTCCTGTGTCTACAAGCTCATCTGGTTTCTCTGTTCTAAAAGAAATCGTTCCATATGATCATGCAGATTGCGGTGTTCCTCCTCCAAAAGCTCCGAGTCCCTCTCCAAAAGCTCCGTGACTGTTTCAGACGCCTTTTGCAAAACGCCGGCATCCTGATAAATATCAGCCAACGCAAATTGAAGCTCGCCTGATTGCCGGATTCCGAAAAAGTCTCCCGGACCACGCAGCTTTAAATCCGCGCTTGCAATTTCAAAGCCGTCGTTTGATCTGTTTAAAATATCAAGACGCTTCTGCGCCGTATTCCCCTTTGAGGTATTGAGCATAATGCAATAGGACTGCGCGTCGCCGCGTCCCACACGGCCTCTGAGCTGATGCAGCTGTGCCAGACCGAACCGTTCCGCATTTTCGATCATCATGACGGTCGCATTCGGCACATTGACGCCAACCTCAACCACCGTCGTCGATACCAGCACCTGCACCTCATTTTTTAGAAAGGCTTCCATCACCTTATTCTTCTGTTCCGGCTTCATCTGTCCGTGCAGAAGTCCAAGCTGCAGCTCCTCCGGAAAAATACCGCGCAGCTTTTTTACATAATCTGTCGCATTTTCAAGCTCCATGCTCTCCACTTCCTCCACAAGCGGACAGATCACATATGCCTGATGACCTTTTTTTACTTCTTGTTCGATAAAGGCATACGCCTTTGGGCGGTATCCTGTATCAACGACGCAATTTTTTATCGGAAGTCTTTTTGCGGGCACCTCGTCTACAACCGATATATCAAGATCGCCATACAAAATGATCGCAAGTGTGCGCGGGATCGGCGTCGCACTCATCACAAGGATATGCGGATGTCTGCCCTTTTCGGCAAACACCTCACGCTGCCGCACGCCGAAGCGGTGCTGCTCGTCCGTGATCACAAGCGCAAGATTATCATAAACTGCCTTCTCCTGGATCAATGCATGTGTGCCGATCACCATCGCATTCGGATAAAGCTGGAGCGCCTCGTATGCCATACGCTTTTGGCGTGCCGTCATGGAGCCTGTCAGAAGCACGATCGGAATCCTCAGTCCAAACTGCTCGCAAAGCTTTGTAAACGTCTCATAATGCTGTCTTGCGAGCACCTCCGTCGGCGCCATGATCGCCGATTGGTAATCATTATGCGCCGCATCCGCCATTGCCAAAAATGCAAGAATCGTTTTTCCCGATCCGACGTCTCCTTGTATCAGACGCTGCATCACATAGGGGCTGCGCATATCCTTGTGCACATCAAGAAGCGCTCTTTTCTGCGCACCCGTCAGCTCATAGGGCAGCTTTCCGATCAAATCCTCCACAAACGCATCTGCCTGAAACTCAAAAACATTCTCCTCCCGAACCCGCTTTTCTTTCTGATACTGCATACACAAAAGAAACAAAAAAAATTCATCGAAGACGAGACGTCTGCGCGCGGTGACGAGCGTGTCCATATCGCTTGGAAAATGGATCTGTCTGATTGCATAATTATACTCGCAAAGCTCATGAGCGTCGCGGATCTCCCGCGGGAGATAATCCAAAAACAGCTGCTCCTCTCCGAGTACAGACTGGACGGTTTTCGTGACAAGGTGATTGGAAACACCGCCTGTCAGCCCATAGACCGGAAGAAAACTCTGCTCCATTTTGGCATACTGCTCCGTCTGATAAATAGCTGCCTGCTCCACCACAAGCCTACCGTTTTTGCGCTGCACCTTCCCATAAAATACATAGGTATTTCCCGCAGCAAGCTGATTTTTAATATAGGGCATCCGAAACCACACAAGCTCCATAGAACTCTCCGCCGTTCCGATCGAAGTAACCGTAACAGGCATACTGCGCGTCCGGCGGACAACCGGAGTCTTTAGCACTCTGCCTATGATCGCTGCCGTCTCCCCCTCAACCGTCTCACTCACATACTTCGCCTTTGGGTACTGGATGTAGCTTCTTGGATAATGAAGGAGTATATCACCTACGGTGTATACTCCCAGCTTATGAAACAATTCTTCTGTTTTTGCACCAATCCCCTTTACCTCTGAAATCAAGGATTCACGGTTCATATTCCCTCCGATCCTGTGCGTTTATTCTTCTCTTAATTTAAAGCGGGCAACCAGCTCGTTCATGGAAACTGCCTGTGCGGATAATTCCTCGCTCGTCGCGGAGGTCTCCTGTGCCGTCGCAGAGTTTGACTGCACGACCTCAGCGATCTGGCTGACGCCCTCCTGCGCCTGCTCCATAGCCCTCGCCTGCTCCTTTGTAACTTCATTCAACTCCTTTGCGGAATCTGCAAGCTCGTTCATGCCGGCAACCGCTCTCGCAATCGAAGCAGAAACGCTTTCAGCAGCCTTATTTCCCTCTGTCACCTCATGAAGCGCACCCTCGATCAGCTCTCTTGTATTAACTGCCGACTGCGCGCTCTGCTCTGCAAGCTGTCGGATTTCTTCTGCGACAACCGCAAATCCTCTGCCTGCCTCTCCTGCTCTCGCCGCCTCGATCGAAGCATTTAAGGACAGCAGGTTTGTCTGGCTTGCAATATTCTCAATTTCCGAAACAATATTTGCGATTCTCTGCGAGGTCTCATTGATGCGTGTCATCGCATGTACCATAACCTCCATCTCAGCGCTGCTCTGATCTGCAATATCCGCGCATTCTCTTGATTTCCGATAAGACTCCTCCACTCCCTCGGAGGTCTTTTCGACCATCTGCGTAATCGTGACGAAGGTCGCAGACAGCTCCTCGATCGAACCAGCCTGATCGGTCGCTCCCTCTGCTAACGCCTGTGCTCCCTCCGCCATATTGGTAGAACCCGCAGACACCTGCTCCGAAGCAGCCTCGATTTCAAGCAGTGTGGAACTCATCTGGCGGTTCATTCTCCGTACCTCATCCAACAGCGTCCGAAATTCTCCTACATACCGGTCCTTTGCATGCGTCTTGATATTAAAATTACCGTCTGCCATCTGCTCTAACAGATGAGACAGATCCTGAATCAGTATACGAAGATTCTCTGCCATTCCGCTTGCCACAAGCACCATGTCCGAAATCTCATCCTGCTCCTCCATCTGCGGAAACTCTGAGGATAAATCTCCATCTGCAAAGGTAGCCAGACGCTTAGAAAGCGAATCCAGCGGAACTGCGATTCCTTTTGCGATCCTCTCACCTCTCTTTATAGAAATCAGGAAAGCAATTACGATGAGGACTACCACAGCGCCGATCAAAAGAAAAATCAGAAGCGTCAGCTTTCCCTGTGTGGCCTCGCCCTTGCTGACATTAATATCCATAAGCTCTGACAAACCGCTATAGACCTTATCGTAAGCAGGGGCAAGCTCCTCAAATGCACGGTCCTGCGCCCTTGCAGCAACTGCCGGATCTGCAGACGCGCCCTCTGAGATAATATCATCTGCAATCTCCCAGTAGCTTGCGGCATCCGCGGCGATCGCCTCGTACGCTGCCCGGCCCTCCTCTGTCACGATGATCGCCTCGATCTGTGCGAGATATGTATGAAACTCCTGCTTCGTCTGCTCATAGGAGTCCTTCATCCGCTCCACACGCTCGCTGCCCTCATAACCGATCGCTCCTCTGACTGCACCTCTTGCGTCCGCAAAAGCGGTCATAGCCTTTCCGATGTCTCCCTGTGAGAACCCAAAATTCTGCAGCGCATAATCGTATCTCCACGACATAATGACAATAGCGGCGCATGCGATCACAACCGCCAGCGTTCCCAAAATTGCAACCTCAAAAAATCCTTTGACTATTTTTTTCCTGACACTTCCTGTCTCCTTTGCCTGATTCGACATTTCAGTCATCCTCCTTTTCATTCGTGCCTTTTGTGTAAAACTCTGCGCGTCTGTCTCATTCCTCCGACAGCTGCCGGTATTCGCAAATAATGCTCATGTTACGCACGGAATCGTGCAGCGCCAAAATTCCTTTCATCACTCAGCCTCTGCACGATCACTCGTTTTTTATCTTTTATTTTCTGTTCAAGTGCGGCTACTCCACGGAAACCACATAGTAATAGATCGGCTGACCGCCATAGTGGATCTCTACCTCCACCTCAGGATGCTCCTCCTCGATCCTGCTTCCGATCTTCTCCGCAGACTCTTTTGAAATCTCCTCGCCATAATAAATACTTACGATCGCAGACTCCTCATCGATCAGATCATTTAACATCTGAAGCGCCGTCGCCTCAAGCTCCCTGCCAACCGAAAGGATGCCGGAATCACCGATGCCCATGTAATCTCCCTGCTTGATCTCCTTATCGTCAATGACAGTATCACGCACAGCATAGGTCACCTGCCCCGTTTTTACCGCTCCGATCTCTGCCTCCATACGCTGGGCATTTTCTGCCGGCGTACTGTCCGGAATATAATTGATCAAAGCCGTAATCCCCTGCGGGATCGTCTTTGTCGGGATCACGATGATCTCTTTATCCTCCACAAGAGACGCTGCCTGATTGGCTGCAAGGATGATATTCTTGTTGTTCGGAAGAATGAAAATTGACTTTGCATTCACGCGTGCGATCGCATTTAACATATCCTCCGTACTCGGATTCATCGTCTGTCCGCCTTCAATGATATGATCAACACCAAGACCCGTAAATATCTCGTTCATTCCCTCACCGATGCTGACCGAGATAAAGCCCATCTCCTTTGGAGGCTCCGTAAAGACAGGCGCTCCAGGCTCCTCAGTCTTTGCGTTCGGCAAAACGCCCGACTGCATCTCCTTTTCCTTGAGCGCGGAAATCTTCTCATCACGCTCCAGTCTCATATTTTCGATAATGATCGTTGTCAGGCTTCCATAGGTGAGACCTCTTTGCATCGCAAGTCCCGGATCGTTGGTATGTACATGTACCTTTACGATCTCATCATCTGCGACCACAACGATCGAATCGCCGATACTCTCCAAATATTCTTTATAATCGTTCTCCTGTCTGGAAGTGATCGGCTGCTCCAGCATCACCAAAAACTGCGTACAGTAGCCAAATTTGATCTCCTGCTGTGCCTGTGCTTCTATATTATAAGAAACCGCCGCACCTGCCACACCTGCCTTTGGGAGCTCCTCGATCGTGCCCTCGATCTCCTTGCCAAGCAGCGAATCAAATGCTCCCTTCATCACCTGCATCAGACCCTGACCGCCGGAATCGACAACGCCCGCCTGCTTTAATACAGGAAGCATATCCGGCGTCTTGCTAAGAACACGGTCTCCCTCTTTGATCACTCCCTCGCAGAAAACAACAAGATCGTTCGTCTCGTCGGAAAGCTCAAGCGCACGGTTCGCCATGCCTCTTGCAACCGTTAAAATCGTTCCCTCCTTCGGCTTCATAACTGCCTTATATGCTGTCTCAACGCCCTTCTCGAATGCCTCGGCAAGAATCTGAACGTCAAGCTCCTCATACTCTGCGATCACCTTTGCAAATCCGCGGAAAAGCTGTGAGAGGATAACGCCGGAATTACCTCTTGCCCCGCGCAGTGATCCGGAAGAAATTGCCTTCGCCACAGACGCCATATCCGGTTCTTCCATTGCCGCCACCTCGCGTGCCGCAGACATGATGGTCATTGACATATTCGTGCCGGTATCTCCATCGGGAACCGGGAACACATTCAATTCATTGATCCATTCCTTCTTCGCTTCTAAATTCTTTGCTCCCGCCAAAAAGGCTTTGGCAAGAACACTGGCATTTATCGTTGTGATCTCCACTTTAAAATCCTCCTTAATCAATCACGCGTACGCCTTCGACGTAAATGTTAATTTTCTTGATCTCCATTCCGGTAAATTCCTCAACCTGATACTTCACAGTCTCGATCAGATTATCGGAAACCGTGCTGATGCTGACGCCGTAAGCTACGATAACATGAAAATCAATCGTGATTTTATTGTCTTCATCGATCGCTACATTTATTCCATGTGTCAGATAATCCCTTTTTAATAATTTTACCAGACCATCCTTCATATTGACAGCCGCCATTCCGACAATGCCAAAGCATTCTACTGCAACGGAACCCGCATACATTGCTATTACTTCTGAATCAATCGTGACTCTGCCCAATTTGGTTTCCATCTGTCCATTCATATAATATCGATGCTCCTTTCAAAGCCATATTAACGCTAGTTTATTGATATTATAACCTCTTTTGCCGAAAATTCATAGACATAATTTGAAATTTTTATATTTTTTTTAATTTCTACTTGCATTCTTTGGGTCAATCTGTTAGAATAGCCATGTTATGAGCCTTTAGGCTGTAGGTAGATTCCTCAGCCGCAAAATAGAAAATTGCAAGGAGGTGCAGGACTATGGCAAAATGTGCAGTTTGTGGAAAGGGCGCTCATTTCGGATGTAATGTGAGCCATTCTCATAGAAAATCAAACAGAATGTGGAAATCAAACATTAAGCGCGTAAGCTGTAAGGTAAACGGAACACCAAAGAAATTATATGTATGTGCTTCCTGTTTAAAATCTGGAAAAGTTGAACGAGTTTAATAAAATCAAAGGGCACTTGCAGGTCTGCAGGTGCTTTTTTTATGAGATAGGAAATTGCTCCGCAAATCCTATCTCATAAAAAACACTTCGTGTTTTTCTTTCCCCAGTTTGAGATATAATAAAGCTTATAAACAACGATGAACGGAGGATTTATATGAAAGAATTTATGGATAAAAATTTTCTGCTGCAGACGCCGACGGCACAGAAGCTATATTTTGATTATGCAGCCGTCACTCCGGTGCTGGACTATCACTGCCACATCAATCCGCAGGAAATCTACGAGGGCCGTCAGTTTGAAACGATCACGCAGGTATGGCTTGGCGCGGACCACTACAAGTGGCGCTTTATGCGCTCCTGCGGCGTGGAGGAGCGATATATTACCGGAGACGCCACAGACAAGGAGAAATTTTTCAAGTGGGCAGAGGTGCTCGGCAAGGCGATCGGCAACCCTCTCTTTCACTGGAGCCATCTGGAGCTTCAGAAATATTTTGATTATCACGGCGTATTAAACAAATCCACGGCAGAGGAGGTATGGGAGCTGTGCAATAAACGTCTGGCTGACCCTTCCATGAGCGCCCGCAATCTCATCCGCCAATCGAATGTGACGCTGATCTGTACGACAGACGATCCCATCGATTCGTTAGAGTGGCACAAAAAGCTTGCAGATGACGAATCCTTTGACGTGCAGGTGCTTCCTGCATGGCGTCCGGATAAAGCGATGAACCTTGAAAAGGATACCTATACCGACTATCTTGCGCAGCTATCCGAGGTTTCCGGCGTTTCGATCCGCTCCTTTGCCGACCTGTGCAGGGCGCTTTCTATCCGCATGGATTTCTTCGCCTCCCTCGGATGCCGTATTTCCGACCACGGACTCTCCTACGTCATGTACCGTCCTGCATCCGCAGAAAAAATCGAGGAAATTTTCACAAAACGTCTTAACGGCTTTGCCCCTACGCCGGCCGAGGAGCTGGAGTTTAAGACAGCGTTCCTTCTTTTTGTCGGAAAAGAATACGCCAAGCGCGGCTGGGTATCGCAGCTTCATTATGGCTGCAAGCGGGACAATAACAGCCGCATGTTTGAAAAGCTGGGACCTGACACCGGATTTGACTGCATCAATAATTATGCTCCATCCTCCGAGATGGCAGATTACCTGAATGCTTTAAACCGCGACGGCAGCCTCCCAAAAACAATCATCTACAGCCTGAACCCGAATGACAACCAGGCGATCGGCACGATCCTCGGCTGTTTTCAGGATGACACTGCGGTTGCCAAAATTCAGCAGGGCTCTGCATGGTGGTTTAATGACCACAAGACCGGCATGATAGATCAGATGATTTCTCTTGCCAACCTCGGAAATCTCTCGGGATTTGTCGGAATGCTCACAGATTCCAGAAGCTTCCTCTCCTACACGCGCCATGACTATTTCCGCAGGATCCTCTGCAATCTCATCGGCGTCTGGGTAGAAAACGGAGAATTTCCCGCAGACTATCACACGCTGGAGGAAATTGTCACCGGCATCTGCTACCGCAATGCAGTCGGTTACTTCGGTTTTGATCTACCTTTATAAACAACGGGCGGCATGCTTCGCAAGCCACTCTTATACTTTTATGTTAAGCAAAATAAAACTGCTCATGCTATTTTGAGCAGCTTTATTTTGTCCCATTCTTTTAATCACAGCTAAAAATATAATATCCGGCAAGCATGGTGAGTACGATCAGAAGAAACCCAAAGAAACGGTTATGGATGATCAGCATCACCAACATCCCCATCGAGAAACAAAACAATGCAAATCCAATGATCCGTTTCATAAAACCACCAAAAAAGCATATATCCCTATTAATATATGCTTTCCTGTCGCTTCTATTTACTTATTTTCTTCCTGATTTACAGAATCCTTCAGCAATTCCTCCATCTCCTTTGCCGCCGTCTCCTTAAAACCGGATGCCTCATCGTCCGATTCCGAAGCAGATGCGCCCTCCTTTGCGGTAAACCGGTTGACAAAATCCGGTATCATGTCAAGAATCTTTGTCACGCCGTCCTGATTCTTAATATTGACAAGCTTTGTCGTGCCGTTTTGGATCACGAGCACTGCGCTCGGCATAATCTTTCCGCCCATACCACCCGCGCCGTTATTCTTCTTATCCTGCGAAAATGCTCCCGCCGCTACGCCAAAGGACACATCCACTAACGGGAGGATGATCGTATCTCCTACATGGATCGCGTCTCCTACAACTGTCTTTGTCGTGATAAAGCTGTCCATTCCCTTAAATAAAGATTCCACTGTTGTGTTAAAGCTGTTGTCTGCCATATCTATGACCTGCCTTTCTTTGTGATGAACGCCGCTCCCTTAACCGAGCAGCTCTCTTATAAAACTGCGCACCTCTTTCTTTTTCCAAAGACGCACCAGCGAAGCTGCAAAATGAATGACACGCATCCGCCCTTTTAGGAAAACCTCGCCTCTGACATATGCCTTCTCTCCCTCAAAATCAGGAAGCACCGAAACCTGCTTCCCATAGAGAAACGGAAGCATGGATAAAATCCCAAGCGCTTGTCCCGTTGCCGCCGGATCTCCTGCACAAAACTGTATATCCGCAAAAAGCTTTCGGAATCTGAAATGACCAAGCAGATATTGAAGCTCTGCCAACACCGCCAGAAGCACTGTTTTATTTTCCTCGCGAAAAAGCCGCTCCTTCCGCATCCCAAGCTGCCCCCGCAGCGTTTTAAGCCTTCTTCCAAGCTCCTTTTGCCTTTCAAAAAAAGCCGCTTTCCCCGGATGCTCCGTTTTCTTTGGCTCATCCTCCGCAAATTGCTTCGTCTTTTCTTCTTTGGCACTTTCTCCAAAAGCT
>ERZ772969.327-NODE-327-length-46622-cov-11.072562_pt1 | contig 46622 bp, 63 predicted proteins | sample MGYA00511676_ERZ772969 | MGnify/ENA primary metagenome ERZ772969 (study PRJEB29015, sample SAMEA2737651) | human gut metagenome | biome: human gut; feature: human-associated habitat; material: faeces | place: China | collected 2012 ... | reverse complement strand
GCAAATACTTCCAGAGTTAATTAGACAGTATGAAGTACTAGATGAGAAATATCCAGATTCTAAACAATCAATAGAATCCGCAAGTTTTGAACAGACTTTTGAAGGCCAACTACGAGGGCCCATTAAAGTGATTACTGCACTTTTAAAGAATAAAGCGACTAGAGATGGAAATTATCGTGAAGTAACTATTCGTGATAATGAAGCATTTATTTCTGAACGTGACGAACGGACCCCTTTGGTAAGTAGTCATACAAAAGTTATTTATGAAGATAAAGACTAATGGATCCTGTTGTTTACACAATAAAGGATGTTGCAGAACTGCTTCAATGCAGTGAAAGTAGTGTCAACAATCTTAGGGAACGCGGCATCCTACGTGAAATAAAAGACCTCCCCGGAGTACGTTTCAATAAGAAAGATGTAGACGCACTTGTGGGGATCGTAGACGAATACAGTCCACTACAATACAGGAAGTTAGAAAGGGAGCGTGATAGCTTACTTAAAGAAAACGAAAAACTTAAAAATACTATAAGAAAAATAACCAGTGATTTACTGGTTATGGTAGGAGGGGATTTGAAGTTATGATTACTGCTTTAAAATGGGCGGCTTTCATATGGATTATTGGATCCATGGGAAGCCTAGAAATCGATAGAATTGGGTTTGTTCAATTCTTATTGCAAATCATTACAGGCGGACTTGTTTGGGTGTGCGCCGATGTATATGAAAAAGAAAACGCCCGCTAATAGCAATTGGAAAGACTAGCGGGCTAGGTAAAAACCTAAGGTAATTATACCACGGAGGACAAATGAAGCGCATTGAAATCTTAATAGATGAAGCTAATCCAGATAAAAAGATAGGTATTAGCTATAACAAAGACAGTTTTGAAAATAATGAAGAAGTATTAGCAGTACTTCTTGGTGCAACAATTGGATTTGTTAAAGAAAATATATCAGACGATAACAAAGTCTTATATCTTCAAGTTTGCATCGGAACAATGCAAACGTATCAAAAACAAATTATTTTTGACGAACATTATAAAGATATGGATAGTAAAGATCCTTTTTATGACATTATTCAAATTTTAAAAAGTAAGGAGAAATAAATGGAAATAAATTTAACCCCTATTGTTAGTCAAAACGAACAAGTATTCAAATGGAATAAAGACGAAATCAAAACTTACTTTGAGGAACAATTAGAAAAATATAAAGGCCTTGTAGTAACAGAAGAAAACTATAAGGACATGGTAAGTGCTAAAAACGAAATCGTTAAGTATAGAACAACGCTTGATAAATTCTGTAAAGAGAAAAAACGAGAACTCAAAAGACCAATTGAGTTATTTGAGGAAGAAGTAAATGAAGTATTGAAAGTTGTTTACGATGCAGAAAAACCACTTGCAGAACAAATCAAATACTTTGATGAAAAAGAGGTGCAAGCAAAAACTGATGCCATTAACAAGTTTATTGAAAAGATGGTTGAGAAATATGGAGTGCGTGAAGAATACGCAAATCAACTTCAACATGATAAACGCTGGTTAAATAAAACGGCAAAGATGAAAGACATTGAAACCTCTATTGAGGGAATGATGATTGAAATTGCAAAGCGCCAACAATCAGACGATGACTACAAACAAATTTTAGCAGAGAAAAAAGGAATGATTGAGTTCGTTGTAGATACTTGTAATCAACAATACGAACTAGCAACACCAATCACATTTGATGAATGTTGGGATGCGGTAAAAGATATGCCGTTAGATCAGGCTAGAGAGTTAATCAATGCAAAATTTGCAGAGCGTAACGAAATGGAAGAGGCTGCACGAGCAAGTATCACAAATGAACCAATTGAAATAGTTGAAGTGGCAGAAACAAAAGTTGGTTTAACAGTAACTGTTTATGACTTAACAGAAGATGATGCAAAAGATTTAACTGATTTCTTAGAAATGCGTGGTTACAAGTACAAAGAGGTATAGATGGATAGTAGATATAATGCGGTAAAAACTGTACCGCAATCAGCGTTAAAAATAATTGACTTTGGGAAACTTAAAGGCAAGTATGATATTTCTCCACAATGGAGATGGGAAATATTAACCGAAGTTTATGGTATGTGTGGTGTTGGTTGGTACTTTGACATTGTAGATACGGAACAAGTATTAGTAGAGGCTACTGGCGAAACGATGCTTTATGTAAAAGTAAATCTATACATCAAAGATGGCGATGAATGGAGTAAACCAATTCCGGGTTATGGTGGTGATTTCTTAATCTACAAAGATAAAAATGGTTACCACGGAAATGATGAGGCATTCAAGATGGCGGTTACCGATGCATTAGGTACTGCAGCAAAAATGATTGGTGTAGGCGCTGATGTATATCGAGGTTTACAAGATACAAAAATCAATGCAGTGGCAGAAAAGGAAAAGAAAGAAAAAGAATTTGACCCTCACAATGCTTATGCAATCGTATTAAAGATGGCAAGTGAACATGGGTTAAGTGAAGAACAAGTAGCACACCAATTAACAGAAATGTTTGGTGTTGGTGTGATTGATAACGTTACAAGAGACCAAATGTCTAAACTTTATGACTGGGTAAAAGGCTATGAAGTGGACAACAAGTAATATTGATATACTTCGTAGTCCACTAGGTGTAATGGTAGTAATACCTGCACCACATGACAATGATCTAGCGAAATTAGATAAAGAAAAAGAATACGTGATTGAAATCAAAAAGAAATCAAAATCACGTAGTATGAACGCTAATGCATATTGCTGGGTTCTATGTCAAAAGATAGCGGAAGTCATGAGTAACCATTCGTATATGTCTAAGGAAGATGTATATAGAAAAGCAATCAAAGATTGCAGTCATTTCACATATGTTCCAGTCCGTGAAGATGCCATAGAAAGATACATTCAAATATGGCAATCACACGGCCTTGGCTGGATAGCCGAAGATGCTGGCGAGTGTAAAAGCATCAAAGGTTATCACAACATCATGTGCTACCACGGATCATCAGCATACACAGTTGCAGAGATGCAAAGGCTTATTGATTGCTTGGTTGATGAGTGTAACCAACTGGGAATAAAACTTGATGATAGCGATTACATTCAATCGTTGGTTAAGGAGTGGGGGAATGAACAAGCGAAAAAGGAATGATGATAAACTCTATAAAATCACAAGACCACAAGCTATCGAACGAGATAGTATAGATGGCTATCCGTGTTGTGTAATATGTGGCGCACCTGCTACTGAGGTACACCACATATTGCCTAGAGGTAGAGGCGGTACAAGCGAACTAAATAACTTAGCGTGTTTGTGTAGATATTGCCATGAGAACTTAGCACACGGAGTATTTGCAAAGGAAACCAAATTAAAGCTAGAAACAATCATTATGGAAAGGATGAAACAATATGAAAAGAATTGATGTTGTTGAACTATATGTTAAAAAACGCATTGAGAAATTAGAACAAACACAAGCCGAATACAAAGTAAATGAAAAAGAAATTACAGAATTGAAAGATGTGTTAGATGTAATTGAACAAACGCACCCAAATGTTAAATATGCCTGCGTTGGTAAAAGTAATGATTAGCATATGAGCGAACCAAAACGATACTTTTGGTTGAAGTTGCACAAAGACTTCTTCCAAAGAAAAGAAATTAAACGATTGAGAAAGATTGCAGGTGGTGATACCTACACAATTATCTATCTCAAAATGTTACTACGTTCAATCATGAGTGATGGAAAACTTTACTTTGACGGACTTGAAGATGATTTTGCATCAGAGCTCGCATTAGATCTTGATGAAAAAGAAGAGAATGTGCAAATCACTGTACAATACTTACTTAAAAGCGGACTGCTTGAAATGTGTTCTGATGAGGAATACTACTTGCCTGATACAAAAGATAGTACAGGATGTGAAACCGCAGTAGCTAGTAGGGTTCGCAAGTATAGAGAAAAGCAAAAAGCGTTACAATGTAACACCGATGTAACGAAAGTGAAACATTTGTGTAACGGAGAGAAAGAGATAGAGAAAGAGTTAGAGATAGAGAAAGAGTTAGAGATAGATAGTAGTGCAAAAAGCACTACAACAAAACGCAAGCGTTTTGAAAAACCGACTATCTCTGACATTAAACAATACTGTATAGAACGTAACAACAATGTAAACGCTGAACAATTCTTTGACTATTACGAAAGTAATGGATGGAGAGTTGGTAAAAACTCAATGAAAGATTGGAAAGCAGCGGTTAGGACTTGGGAACGTAGCGAATACAGAAAACCTAATTCTAAAAAGAATAGCAAGGAAGATGCAATCAACGTAGTTAATAACTTGATGAATAAGTTAGGGGGTGTAGATACTGAACAACCAACAACAGACTTTGAAAGCACTATCGATGTTACAGATAGCGTGGTCTACTGATATGCCGGAGCAACGAATGATGTTATATGTAACAAAGTTATCTAACGTAAACCCAGTTACCCTTGAACAAGCAATAAGCAATCTGATTGATAGATGTAAATTCTTACCAACGATTGCAGAAATTAAAGAAGAATGTTCCGCATTAAGTGCTTATGTAAATGCACATGAGGAACTGCCAATTGCACAAAGCGAATGGGAAAAAGTGATTAAGGCAGTAGGTGCTTATGGCTTTGAACATGGAAAAGAGCATTTGCAAGGTATAACCTTACAAGCTGCAAATACTATATGGTCTTCATTTAACCCTAGAATGGGGAATGAATATAACGAGTCAAGTTGTAGATCACAATTCATTAGATGCTACGAGCAATTAGCGGAACGTGAAACACACCGCCAACGGATGGCAAATTCAATTAAGGACAATCACTTGTTACTTAAAGCAAGGAAGAAAGCAGAAAAGGAACGAGCGTTACTCAATGCTGGTCAGAAAAGAATTGAAATGACTGCTACAGGTAACTTGGTAGAAGTAGCTAAAGAACCAGTAGATGTATCAGAAATGATTAACAAAAGCCAAATATCCGATAAAGGGAAAGAGTTATTAAAACAAGCAATAGGGGGATAGATGAAACAAAAGCTAAAGGAATTTGAAGTGAGTTGTAATGTATCGTTCAATGTTAGCTTTACAGTACTAGCAACCAGCGAGGAACAAGCAAGGGTAAAGATTGATAACCTACTTGAAATTATGCGGAATGAGGCAACAGTCGATTGCCACATTCACGAAGATTATGATGTGTACATTGATGATACAGAGGCATCATTGAATGGAATGTATTACTACTAAGGAGAATTGAATGAACACAGTACAAATTTTAGGTAATTTAGCACGTGATCCAGAAGTGCGATATACACAATCCGGACGTGCGGTGGCCACTTTTACAGTAGCAGCAACTAACACCTATATTGACTCCACAACAAATGAGACGAAAGAACAAACTGCTTTCATCAACTGTGTGGCTTGGGGAAAACTAGGCGAAGCAGTAGGAAACTACAGAAAAGGAAACCGCCTATTCGTAGAGGGGCGTATTCAAACACGTTCTTATGAAGATAGCAACGGACAAAAGAAATACGTTACGGAAGTAATCGCTGGTTTCGTTGGTGTATCCGCATTGAATGATACGGTAACGGAAAGTAACTTTGAAAATTTTGCAGATGATAAAGGGAACGATGAAAATCTTCCGTTCTAAAGGGTGATAAAAATGCTAGTAAAAAATGAGAATGAGTGGTGTTGGTGTTTTGGTGGGTATGTAGGTTGGCCGCAAAAAAGCATTGAAGATGCCGTTAATGATTTTGCAAGTACATATTCAGATGAGGAAGTACCAAGCGTTAGGGTGGCAAATCCATATTATTACATTCCGACTGTTGATGCAGATCGAGTTATTGAAGATATTGTGGAAATTGATCTTGACGATGAAATAGCGGAATGGTCGGAAGATTATCTACTAGATGCAAAACAAGAACATATAGACGAATTACAAAAAGAATTAACCGATGTATTTCGTAAGTGGGAAAAACGCCACGGGTACAACAATACTTCTTTTGTGGTATTTGAAACCATAAACCCTTTTGAAAATAAGGAGATAAAAAAATGAAAAATATTGCGCTTTTTGTGTATATAGTGCTTGTGCTATTAGTAAAAGCTTTAGGTTTTGCGTTTATTGTTTCTATGGTGTTATGGTTGCTAGGTTTATTCAATATTGCCGGAAATACGGTATTAGGATTATTTGTATCAACTATTGCTTTGGCGTTGATTGCTGGCGGGTTAATGGAAATGATTAAGATAGATGCATTATAAAAATACTAGATGCAAGTTGAGGTGAGGAGTAAATATGTTACAAATAAAAGTATTTCAAGGTGGATCAATAAGAATTTATAACACTAATTCATTCAAAGAAGGCTGCTTGAATATGATGCGCATTCGATGAGTGGTGAAACGAACATATGGGGCATAGTAAAGGGTGAATAATGAAACAAGCATTAATAAAAGGCGTTAAAAGTGATGAGTGGTACACGCCTATAGAAACAGTTCAAATGATGCTTAATGTATTCCCGCCAAATGCTGGCGATAAAATCCTATTGCCGTTTGATACAGATAAAAGCAATTTCACAAAAATTGTTACGCGCGAATATGATCCGTTAGCCATATACGGCATTAGTGATTTTTTAACCAAAGAATATGAATTTGATTATTTAATCACTAATCCACCGTATAGCAATAAAGATGAAATTATAGCGAGATGTATCGAAACGGGGCGCCCGTGTGTACTGGTATTGCCTATAGATACACTGGGGGGGGTACAAAGGCATAAATTGTTTAGCAAAACCAATATAAGCGTATACGTACCAACTAAGCGCATTAAATTTATAAGTGAAACGGGCGAGCATACAAAATCGCCCGCACATCATAGCGTTATTATGATGATTAATGCGCCGAAAACGGAAATATTATTTGAATATCAGTTGAAGGGGTAGTAAATGAAGAAACTTGTAAAAACAAACGATCTAACATATACACGTGAGCAATTTGCAAGTGCTTTAACCATTGTTATTGGGAATAGAATTTTAAAACCAAAGATAACCGCAAATTCTTATTGCATCATGGTTGAATATAGTATTCCAAACGGTAAAAAACAAAAACGGTTAAGACAAGTAATTTCAAAAGCAAATTTACAACATTTTAACGGAACAATGGAATTGTGTTTGTATCATATTAAGGAGCAAATAAAGCATTTATTAATAAAAGGGGAATTGAATTATGACGAATGAACAAGGCGCGAAATGGTTGTTACAAGAAATGTACGATGAGGGTTATCGCGATATTAAAATATTCGGGGTATACGCCTATTTTGTAAATCCTACTTTTATCGAAAACGGTGGACATTTTAAAGTGCGGGAACATACTCCGCGCGTTCCGTGTAGATTATTGGGCATCGCCGGCAACAATAAAACTTATTCTATTGCAAGTTTATTGGGCATTGTGGAATGGGAAAAAGTTCCAGTTGATACGCCTATCATTATTGAAACTATAAACGGTGTCGTAAGGCGGTATTTTGCTAAATTTGAAGGTGGACGGGTTTGTTATTTTTGTTACGGTGCGACAAGCTGGAGTAATGGGAAATCAGATGTGCTTACAGAAGCAGAACCGCGTAAAGTGAGGTTAGCAGAAAATGCCAATAATTGACATAGTATTCAAAGGTCGCCCAATCACGAAGAAAAACCACGGGCAAATAGTTAAGAACGGAAATAAACGGGGTTATATTCCGTCGGAAGCCTATTCAAATTATGAAGATGCATGTTTATGGCAATTGGCTGGAAAGAAACTGCATATATCTGGTATTGTAGTTGCTGAGTGTAAATATTACTTGCCTAATAAAAGAAGTTGGCCGGATTTAATCGGGTTGCTACAGGCAACAAGCGATATTTTAACAAAAGCCGGTGTGATCGATGATGATAAATGGATATGTTCATATGGTGAAAGCTGCATAGCTGGCATTGACAAAGAAAACCCACGGGCAGAAATTCGTATCATGGACAGGAAAAACGCCGTATTAGAACAACTTTTAAAATAGGGGGATATTAAATGGGTTTAATCTGTAAGTTAAAGAAGTTTGTATTGGGTCGCAAAAATGATAACACAATTAAGGTTAAGCGATTTATGCATAATGCGTTGTTACCGAAAATTGGTAGTGCAGATGCTGCCGGAATGGACTTCTACCAGCCGGAAAGTGTTGTTATTGAGCCGCATCAAACGCAATATGTAACGCTAGGTCTAGCAATGGAAATTCCAAAAGGATATATGTTAATGTTAACGCCACGATCTAGCATGAGTAAAACTCCGTTAGTCATTCCAAATTCATTTGGTGTGATTGATGCAGATTACCGCGGGGAGATTAAAGGCATATTTAAAAATACCAGCGATGATGCGTATCTAATTCAAAAGGGCGATAGATTGCTGCAAGGTATTCTTGTACCAGTTGGCGCATTAAAGTTGTTAGAAGTTGATGAATTAACAGAAACGGTGCGCGGTACTGGTGGTATCGGTAGTACAGGAAAGTAATAAAAGAGGTAAAAAATGATTAGAATTTGGGAAAAAACAGGAATTGAAGAATTAGAACAAAATTTAGCGGGTGTGAAGAAAACTGAAATCAAAGAGCCAGAATGGCAAACGCGCTTTAGAATTGAATATAGTGAATTAAAAGAACGATACAATAAACTTCATAAAATGTTGGTTAAATACGATGCGGGAACATTGGAATTCAAACCTACTTGCCCTATTGAATTGTTACGCAAACAAAAAGCCGCTATGGGGGAATATCTAAATATTCTTGAAATTAGAGCGGAAATTGAAAAAGTAACATTGTAGACGAAAGGGGAAATGTATAATGCCTATTATTAATCCGATGTATCTGTATTTGATTGAGGTACTACATAATTTAGATGTGCTAAATCACCTTGTTTTTATTGTGTTGGCGTTTGTGGTGTTTTCTCTTGGTGGCCTATATGTTTTTGAAGAGCATGCGAGGGAAGGAATACAGGCGAATAAATCAAAAGTTATATTGGTATTTGTGGCGTTTGCGGTTAGTTCATTGATCGTGGTAATTGTACCTACTAAAGATGCGATGTATAAAATGTTAATTGCTAGCTATGTAACAACTGATAATATCCAAATTGTGAACGATGCCATTAAAACCAATTTACAAGACTATTTAAATATGTTAGGGGAAACAGTTAAGAACATGAGATAAAGGGGAATATATGACGGATAAAGAATATAGAGAGTTAGCCAAAGAGTACCTAGAACCAATTAAGTTAATCACAATGAAAATTAAATCATTAAAAGAAGATCTAAAGCATTTGCAATCCGATATAACAACAATCGGGGCAATTGATTATAGTAAGGAACGTTTAAGCGGTGGCGGAACACCGGGCGGGTTAGACCGTCAAATAGTACGCCTTGAAAGTAAGCGCGATGCAGCGCAAAAGGAAATAGGGGCGTTGATTGATGAAAGGGAAACCGCAGCGGATATTATCAACACATGCACTAGTGGAAAAGAAAATATACTATTGATGCGTGAATATGTTGACGGCAAAAGTGCTAAGCATGCTAGATACTTTACAGATTTAGAAAAGTCGCAAGCGAGCGAACTAAAGACGGCTGGACTCATCAAAGTAGGGTATTATTTGCACCATACATATTGCCCAAGCATGCATACCGCCAAAACGGTAAAAGTCGGAATACATCGGACTATATCGGAAACATGCGGAAAAGCATAATATAGTATAATTATAGTGTCATATGTAGCTTTTAAAGACATTGACTAATTCTCCCGATACATATGCAACACAACGGGGAACATTGGGCCGTTCCCCTTGCGTGTTGTATACAGGCGCTGGCGTTAAATTCCTTTCACGAACACATGCCATTTAAGATACGATCCTTGTTAAAATATGTACTTTCCTAATAACATAACTACTTGTACGATTTTATAGATTGTCAGCGCTTGTATAGAACATACAAACAAACTGAATAAAACTAAAATAAAATGGGGTATATCCACGGCGATATATCCCATTTCTTGTATAAAAGTAACATTTAATTGTTGAAAACTGAACATGCTGCATTTATTATGTAAAGGTTTTAGACCAAATTAACCCAAATTGTTTTGATGTCAGATCACATTAAGTTGTGGCGTGTTTGGTTTTGAGTAATTAAAAAAGCCGCTATTATCTAGCGGCTTTGGTGTTGACTGGCGTCCAGCCTTCGCCCCAACTGTATGGGGTGTCTCCTTGCGCATCTGTAACGACATGTGTTATGGACGTTACGATATAGGAACCTTGAATTCGGTCGCCTATACGAATATCACGCATGCGGGAATACCCACGCACACCGGCGATGTATACCCTAGTAAGTGGATTGCCTATACAATCACCTTTTTGAGTTTTTGCAATTATTTTGTGAGCCATGATAAAATCCTTTCTAGTTAGTTATTGGCGGTAGTGGTTATCTACCGCCTTTGTTTGTTATTCAAATAAGAAGGCTATAGAGTTTCTAGTGAGGTTGCTGGAGGTAAGAACAACTTCATCATTTACCATAAAAGCCTTTAAAGGTGGTTGAGATTTTAAGAAGTTGTAAACCTCTTCTTCTGTAATGTTGCGTTTAAGAATTTCACATGTGATGTAATCTTCAACGTCATAAAGCTTTTGAGTCATTTGCATTGTTTTATTCTCCTATTTATTCTTTTGAATTGTGGACAACATTTTAACCGCCATATTGATTACATATTTAGGGGCGTTAGAACCGTATTCCCAATCTTGGAAGGTACGGAGCGGCATTTCTAAATATTCAGCAGCAGCCTTTTGAGTGAGACCCGCTTTTAAACGGGCCTCTTTTATTTTGTTGCTTGAAGTGGGCATTATTTAATCTCCTTATTCGTAAAAATGAGTTGCAATAACTTGATTATTTGTGTCTAGTAGTTGCCATTCAAAACCGAATGACATAGTTGAAATAAATTCAGATGCTTGTGATTGATTATCGAAGTTCCAAGTTTGATTTGAGTTCAAGTCTTTTAATGTGTACATTTTTATTTCTCCTTGTGATTAACTATTGGGGTTCGTTTCCCTTACCTTGATTAGAGTATAACACGGTCATCGCGACACGTCAACCGTATTTTTAAAATTACACGAAATGTGAAATATGATTATTTGAAAGGATAGCAATATGACGCAAATTCATTGCGATAGAAAGCATTGCTTAAACAATGATAAGCACGGCATATGCACGGCTAAAACAATCGAATATAACGGACGATGCCAAACATATTGCACTAGCCAACACGCAGCCAAACAACATGCCGGAATATGTCAACGATCACATAGAAGAATGAAGAGCAAAGATAGCAACATACTACGATAGAGAGGAATATCAATGAATTACATACCTAAAATTAAAAAAGTAATTACGGCATTACAAATCAAAAAAGGTTTAAGGTATGTTATTGATACTCGCCAATCATGGAGCAAGTGGGATAAGCCATTTAAAGTATTCATCGTAAGTCGTATGTATAACGAAGCGGAATATGCAGAAGCATTTCCAGAGAAGTATAAACGAAACCCGTTTAAAGAAGGGCAATTATTTAAAAAGGTAGCTGAATACGATACGTTAAAGCAACATGAGTTGTTAATATATTTAGTTAATGTGTTGAAAGGTGGTGAACGTAGTGAGTGATATTAAATTAAAGCCTAAAGAGTTAGTGTTTGCTGAAGAATGGCTAAAGACTACGAACGCCACGCAATCAGCGATAAAGGCTGGTTATAGCGCACGAACGGCGTATTCGGCTGGTAATCGACTGTTGAAAAAAGTTGACGTTAAACAATATATTGATGAACGACTAGCAGAAATGAAAGAAAGTAGCATCGCCGATACTAACGAGGTGATGCAGTTCTTATCTAGTACGATGCGTGGTGATATTCCCGACCAGTTCGGTTTGGATCCGGCGTTAAATGATAGGATAAAAGCAGCTGAATTGCTTGGTAAGCGTTATAAGATGTTTACTGATAAGCAAGAAATCAGCGGAGCGGACGGTGAACCGATTAAGGTTATATTTAGTAATATGAATAAAGAATAATAGGTAATTGCATAAATCTATCATTAAATGAGGTATATCCACGGCGATATATCTCATTTTTTGTATAAATCTATCAAATATGGAAATAACAATCGACTATAAACCTAATGAAAAACAAAATATATTCCACAACACAAAAGCACCTTATGCTGTATATGGTGGCGCTCGTGGTGGCGGTAAAACGAAATCATTGATTATGGACGTGTTTATTTACGCCTTAACGTATCCGGGTAGTCATTGCTATATATTTCGTGAAACATACCCAAATTTAGAAGCCAATGTAATTAGGGAATGGATCAGAAGTGTGCCGGCTGAATTATATAAGTATTCAGACCAAAAGCACATAGCCACCTTAAAAAATGGTAGTCAGGTATTGTTTAGATATGTGAAGAATGATAAAGATGCCGAGGGTTATCAAGGTCAAGAGTTTGATTACTTAGGCATTGATGAATTAACAAAGCATACAGAACGCACGGCCGAATTATTAACGGCTTGCCTTCGTAGTGCTAAAGGGTTTCCTGTTCGTTTCCGCGGGAGTTGTAACCCCGGAGGTCGTGGGCATGGTTGGGTAAAGCGTAAATATGTAGAAGCCACAAATTATGGGGAAAATCCTGTTATTGATGAAACTACTGGACTTGAAAAGGTGTTTATACCGGCGCAAGTTTACGATAACTATGTTCTTATGGCGAACGATCCGAGTTATGTCAAACGTTTAGAAGCATTACCGGAGCAAGAAAAGAAAGCGTTCTTATATGGTGATTGGGATGTGTTCATAGGGCAAGTATTTACGGAATTTAACAGAAATATACACGTAGAAGAACCTTTTGAAATTCCTAAAGGTTGGATACGGGTTCGTTCTATGGACTGGGGTTTTAGTAAACCGTTTAGCATTCATTGGTATGCTATTGATTATGAAGGTGTTGCGCATTGCTACCGTGAATATTACGGTTGCACAGGTGAGCCAGATGTAGGGTTGAAACTAACACCCGATGAAGTCGCTGCTGAAATGGCTAGATTAAGCGAGGGTGAAACCTATGCATATGATATAGCTGATAGAGCGATATGGCAGAAAGACGACCGTATGAAGTGGAGTATTCAAGGTGAGTCTATTGCGGAGATATTTGCACGCCATGGCATTAACTTTACAAGGTCGAATTCTGAACGTATTCCGGGCAAAATGATGGTTCATACCTACCTAAGGGAGAAGAAAATCAAATTCTTCTCTACGTGTAAGCATATTCTAAGAACACTACCGGAATTAGTATATGACGAAAGCAAACCAGAAGATGTGGATACAACGCAAGAAGATCATGCGTATGATGAGTTTAGGTATTTTTGTATGAGTAGACCTATTACACCTAAGAAACCGGAGAAACCATTTAATGACGGTTATAAATATGATGATGAAACAGAAGGGGAAGTAACTGCATGGGGCGTATGAGTGAAAGGGCGTTGCGTGATTACGCTTTTAGAGTGTTGAAGTCAGAATACGGCGAACGTGAAGAAAAAGGCGTTATTATTCCGGAGAAATACACCGATGCACAGTTAGCGGAATTTGCGCAAGCTATGCCACAATGGCAAATAGAACAAATGTACGATATGATATATGGTTCTGAAATGGTGGAATAATGGATATAGAACAAACATTTGATATATACGAAGCGAAAAACAATGTTAAAAAAGCATTAGAAGCCACGTCAGATTGGCGCAAAAGTGCTGCTGAGGATTTTGCATTTATGCAGGGCAAGCAGTGGGAAGATGCGGATTTAGCTAAAATGCGTGAAGCTGGACGGCCAGCGATCACAATCAATAGAATTAGACCGGTTATTAATCTATTGTGCGGTTATGCATCGCAGAATGAAACAGAACCGGACTTCTTGCCACGTAGTGAAGAAGATGACCGCATCAGTCGAGTGGCTAAAGGTATTACAAAATATTGCTTAGACCGTGCGAACTATCAACGTAATAAGGGGAAATGTTTCCGCGATAAGATTATTTGCGGTTTAGCCAATTACTGGGTTAGTTATGAATTTGACTATACGAAGCTAGACGGTACTATTCAAATTGAACGTGTTTCTCCGTTTGATGCTTTCATAGATCCGGAATGTAAGAAAGACGATTTAAGCGATGCTCAATATGTTGGCCGATATAGTTGGGAAGGTACGGCGAAATTAAAGCAAGTATATCCAGATAAAGCCGATGAAATCGATACACTTAGACATAAATTTGATGATACCGAACAGGAAGCCGGCGTTATTGAAATGGTAGACGGTGAGGCTCTTTGGTACAACAATAGCTACAACAAAATCCGTGTAGTGCAATACTGGTATAAGGAATATGGCAAGAAACATGTATTTATGACAAAAGAGGGTTTGGTTGATGAAGAAAACCCCTTGTTTACCGTATTAATGGCTATTGGCAAAAAGCCTACTAGCATACCAGATACTAAAATCAGATATGCGACATTTGCCGATGATGTTCTCTTAGAAGAGGGCGAAAGTCCTTATAAACACGGTAAATTCCCGTTAGTGCGTGAATATTGTTACTATACCGGTGAACTAGCAGATGATGAACTAGAACCGGCTGGCGTAGTGCGTGATATTAAAGATGCACAAAGGGAATTAAATAAAAACCGTAGCCAACGCATGCATGTTGTTAATCAACAATCTTTAGGCGTTAAGTTCTGGACTGGTCAAATAGATGAACGTCTTAAACGTGATATTGAAAAGAACAGTACGAAACCGGGCGCAAATATTATGCTTCCTCCGGGCGTAACATTCCAAGACGGAACGCCGGCAATGGATAGCAATATCAATTTAAGCCTTGAACAACAAGCAAGTAATGATTTCTATTCTATCAGCGGTATCACTCCGGAAAGTCTAAGCGGTAGCGTAGGCAATATGAGTGGTAAAGCAATCGATCTCCGTCAATCTGTAACAACTGTTCAAACGGCTGGCATATTTGAACAGGCGAAAGAAGCAGAGCGCCAAATTGTTAAGTTATTATGGGGCGAAAAGAACGCTCCGGGGTTAATTCCTCAATTCTACAATCAAGATAAAGCAATGCGCATTATGGGCGATGATGGACAAAAGGAATTTGTACAGATTGCACCGGGCCTTAATCAACCAATGCAAGAACAGGTGTTAACCGATGCATTAGGGCAACCGCAACGTGATGCGGAAGGTAACCCAATCAAACAAGTACTATATGATTTATCCGCCTTTGATTTTGATATCGTAATCACTACAAGCCAAGCAAGCGCAACGGCAAGACGTGCTAACCTATATCAATTATTGGAAGCTAAGAAATCCGGTGTTGATATTCCTATGGATATTATCCTTGACTTTATGGACTTCCCAGAAAAAGAAGCCGTCAAGAAGCGTATTCAACAAGCAGCAGAAAAGCCAGCTATGCCAGAATTACGTGTTAGTGGCAGCTTAGACGATATGCCGGCGGAAGCATTGAGCATGTATTTACAAACACTAGGCGTGCAGATTTCACCACAACAAATTATGGCTGAACGGTTAGCTTTAAAAGGTAAGCAACCAAACATTCAAAATGCACCGCCAATTTTGCCGCCTACGAACAATTTAGGCGGTATGTAATATAAACTATCAACACAATAATAAAACGCTCCTATATGGGGCGTTTTTGTATTTCGCCCTAAGTAATGGCGTTAAACTACTTGCACGTATATATTCGCCCGGCAACGGCGTTAAACTGCCATATTCTTATATTCGTCCGGCAATGACGTAAAAAGGCATAAGGGGTATTTGATATGAAAGACGAATTAGTAAACATCGAAGAAGCTGGTTTCACTCCAGAAGATTTAGAAAACGCGGGCGTAGAACTGGAAGAAACAACCGAAGAAACGGGTACACAGGAAACTGCAACAGATGAACCCTCTACAAATGATGCGGCTGAAAGTGATGCGAATGATGCGGAAGTAGAAACAGAAACGCCGGAAACTAACGAAGAAACGGAAGAAACTCATGCGAACGATCAGAACTTAAAAGCGGCCCTTGCACAAGAGCGTGCAAGACGTAAAGCGGCGGAAGAACGTGCTAGACAATACGAAGCACAACAAAAACCGATTGAGTTGCCGAAAGAGGAAGTATCAAATATTCGCGACTTTGTACGCCGTGAAGCATTGAAACGCTTTAATATGACGGCGGAAGATTTAGAAAGTTTGATGTTTGAAGATGCTGAAAAGTATAACGCTTTCATTCGCTTTGAAGCTAATGCAGAATATGCAATTACTAATCAGCAAATCGCAGTACACCAACAACGACAAACTAACCAAAATTTCGTAAATGAAATTAAATCGCTACCAAACTTTAATGAGTTGTATCAACGCGGTTTAGACAAGTTAAACGGAATGATGATGCGCGATGCACAACCGATTAATGATGCATTTTATCGCGTTGATCAGGGTGAAGGTACGGAAGCCGATTTTGAAACCATTAGAAAATTTGTTGATGAATTGCAAAATGAACGGGCAACAAGTACCGAAGTACCAAACAACCCACTAGAAGTAGCAGCGACATTGCCTAAGGCTGGCGCGCTCAATGGTGGCGTCCCTACACCTAACAAGGTAACGGAAGAAGATATTTTGAAAGCGTATGACACAGGCAATCTTGATGCATTGCCGGACGATGTACGCAAATATTTTGACGAATTATAAGAGGTAATATATGGCAGAACAAAGAAATCAAGTTACTATCACAGCGGCGTTAGTCCCTAAGATTTGGACTAAAAAGGTATGGCATGAAGGTTTGAAAGAGTCCTTTTTCGATAAATTCACGGCTCTTGACGGATCCAATGTAGTACACAAAAACAAAGACCTTACAGGCGTAAAAGGTGATGCAGTTACATTCGGCTTGATGATGAATTTAAGCGGTGCCGGTGTTGAAGGTAACCGTGCTACTTTAACCGGTAACGAAGAAGCATTGAATATCTATGACTTCACTGTGCAAACTCAATTAGTACGTAATGCGGTATCTCGTTTTGAAGCGGACGACCAAAAAACGCAATATGATATGTTAAAAGAAATCAAAGGCGCATTGAAACAATGGTTAGCTGATTGGCAAGATAACAAGTTAATCGCTAAACTTTCCGCATCTCCTACATCTGGTGAAACATTGTATGCATCTTCTGCCGGTACACAAGCATCTATTACCGCCAACGATAAGTTGACTACTACATTAATTTCTCGTGCTAAACGTAAAGCACAAATGCACGGCCCTAAAGTACAACCAATTAAAGTTGACGGCATGGACAAATTCATTATGTTGGTTTCTCCTTGGGCGGCTCGTGATTTGAAAGATGATGCTAAGTGGCTTGCAGCGCAACAAAACGCCAACGTTCGTGGCTCTAAAAACCCTATTTTCACAGGTGCGTTAGGTGAATACGACGGCGTTATTTTGTACGAATACGAACGCGTATTGAACGACAAAACAGGCGCATCTAGTGCGAATGTATGCCATAACTTGCTTTTAGGTAAACAAGCGGCATGCTTTGCGGTATCTCGTCCGGCTAAACATATCAAACAAGTGGACGACTACGGCAACGTAGAAGGTAACGGCATTGCTTTCTATGGCGCAATCGAAAAATCCAAGTTCAATAGCAAAGATTACGGCGTAATCAATGTTATGACTGGTGGCGTAGTAGAAGCGTAAGTGTGATAGGCGGGGTAACACCCGCCTTTATTCTTATATGGGGTGAATATGAACGTAAAACAACTCATTAATAGGGCGTTCATGCAAATAGGCGATACCTCGCAAGAACAATATACTCCGTATTATTTATTGGAGTATTATAACGAAGGTAATCACCTGTTAAATGCCCTAATCGGTCAATATTGCCCGAGCCTTGCAACAGGCACGTTTGAAGGTACTGGACGTGGACGGATCACATTGCCATTTCAATGCATCAGCATATTGAATGTCAAGGCAGATGATGCGGAAGTACAAGGGTATCAAGTATTGAATTTACAAACGGTTGTATTTGATGCGGATCATGAGCAAAAAATCACCGTTGATTATATAAAGACTGCTGGATATAAGATGCTCGAAGATGAAAGCGGACTACCAGCGGAACTAGAGACATTGTTAGTTGATTACATCGTATATCGTGTGATGAACCTTGATATTTCTGGAATTTCAGCAAATATGGTTAGTGCGTTGCAATCAATTAATAACGGTTTAGGTAATAATAATTGTGTAATTGCGGAAGGGTATTGGAATTATGGTCGTAAGCGAATTGATTACTCTTGTTAATGTAGAGTCAAACGAAATTCTTGACGAACAACTAGAATATATCCAGTACATTAACGCAGCTATTGACTGGCTAACTACTATATTGGTTAGCATTAAAGATCGTGAAGTAGTTAAGAATATGGATATACCGGATAAAAGGGCAGTTCCTTCCGATTTCATGGGGTTTGTACCTAAAACAGGGTATCCTATCCGCATCATCAATGGAACATTTGAAACGTATGACGGTGAAACGGTTAATCAGGTATTTTATAGCGTACGCAAAAATCACGTTGATGAATTGGACGATACTATTCCGTTTTCTGAATTCTTTTATAGTTATTTGGTGCAGCTTGTATCTTTCATGGTGAAGAAAAAATCACTTATGACTGATTATGCTGCCTATGATAAGCAGTTCATAGACTACATCACGGAACAAATTAAAGCGGCGAGGGGTATAACATAATGGGCGTAAAACAAGTAGCCATGACAAATGGTTTTAGATTGGGCCTTGATTGGAGTAACCCACCGGAAAATATCGACGTGCAAGCCTTAACACAGGCTAGGCAATGCGAATTTGATAGAACGGATAATGCACTCCGTACCGTTCCGGGCGTTCGTATATTGTATGATTTCGGGTTGCCAGTCGAAACCTTGTATTATGATGTGTACCGTAACAAATGGTACTTTTCTAGCGGTAGAAATCTATATTCTACTGATTTCAATACCAATACATTATTGGGTACACTAAACGGAACAGGAGAGCCAAAATATCATGCATTTGGTGGCGATATTCTCATCGCTAGCGGTGATAAATTACAAGTTATCTCCGGCGCTGGTAAGTTGGTAACGGTAGAAAGTCCGGTATGTGATATAGTATCCAGTCATTCTGGACGTGTACTTGTTGCATCTACTCATTCGCACCGGTTGAATTGGTCAGCCGTAGGCGACTATAACGCATGGAATCACAACTCAAATGATGCATCGAGTGCGCAATATGTAGATGTTGGGTATAAAGACCAAGGCAGCATTATCGCCGTTGATTTCTTATCACGTGCAATTATCGTATATAAGGAATACGGGCGCGTGTATCAAGTTATTGGCACGCCAGATGCACGGAATTTAACGGTATACCCTCTATCCTATACTGGTTACTGTAGTGGGGCAACGATAAGCGTTGATGATCGTAGTTATTATTTAGGCAATCAAGGATTTATGTCATTTATGCCTACTAATACCTATGCGCAGGTTCAGCCGTTTGAAACCGGGCTGAATATAAATTCATATCTATTAAAGTACATTACAAAAGATTGTGATGTATGGCACATATCTAGCCGTAAGCAAATATGGATTAAGCCATATAATGGCGATACGATATTCATTTACCATTACTTGCCACGCTATGAGGACGGTCGAGGTGTGTTTACATCAAGAAAATTCACGCACAACATCAATGATGCGGTGAATGTAGATAAAGAAGTATATATAGCCTATGGCAATAAAATCGGTATTCTTGACGAAACAATAGATACAGATGATAGCGTACAAATTCAAACATCAATAGTAAGCGGTAATAGGCTTGCAACAAGACAATTCATATTAATCATGAATTATAACTTTGTAACGCATAACCTAATATCTGGCTATGGTACTATTGGCATTTCAAACAAGAAGCCTAAGCCTATTGAATTCGCAAGTAAAGCGGTTAAAACCTACTATGCTAATTTCAAGACCTATGATTATAAAGCGTTGATGAACGTCAACGAATACACGAAGGCGTATAAAATTGGTGGCGGTGCTAACCGTAATGTGCAGTTTAAAATAAACGTTCAAAAGGGCGCTATTTCATTACGCCAGTTAGATTATACATATGAAGAGGTTTAATAATGGCATATAAAGAAAAATACCCTTTGGATATAACACCACAGGGCGATACAGTACCGGAAAGTGTAGAGAAAAACCGGAATGAATTATTAAATATTGCAAAAGAAATGGACTTAAAAGCCGGCAGCGGTGGTACTGGCGGCGGTGGTGGCGGCCTACGTAATCGCGTGTTAAGTGGCAAGGTTAGCAATGGTGAATTTGCCTTTTTAACCGGTGATAATTTAAGCGTGATGATTGACGGCAGTCAAACACCGGTTCTCTTGTCATTCGCTGACGGGTTCAACGATTATGGCGCGGTTGATTATGTGCAGACGGTAACACGTAAGCAAAGTGCATGGAGCCTACCGGCCAATAGTACATCGTATCTGTATGTCGAACGCTCCGCATCTGGGGGCCTAAGTTATGGCAGTACAACGCTTGAACCATTACGACAATCAAACGCACCGGAAGCGGCAACAGATAAAATGTACTACAACACCACAAGCGAAAAAATGAATGTGTACACAGGCACGTACTGGAAGAACATTCTACGCGTAATTGTGGCCGTAGCGGTAACAGATGCAACGCGTGTTAAGTCAATTAAGTATTATGATCCGTACTTAAACACCGCAACGGATTCCGTAATCGGCACGCGTACGGTTGACGGTAAAGACTATTTACTAACCGATATTCTTAATCAAATGGCAGAAGCTATTAAAAAGATAGCTGGTGATGAAAACTTTACCAACAATCCAACACGTACACTAAAAGCAATCACCGATACTATAAACGGACTAGGCGAAACCTATTACAAGAAAACGGATACAGTAAACGAAGCCAAGCATGCAACGAATGCAGACGAAGCCAAACACGCAGCAAATGCGGATACGGCAAAAAATGCAGAAGCGTGTGTCAAAAAAACAGGTGATACCATGACGGGCACGTTAAGGGTTCCGGGCCTTGCTAATAGCACAATTGATTTAGATTATTACGCTAAAAATAAAATTGGTTATAGTGGATTTACATTTGGCGAATGCAATAACTACCGCATATGGGGTACTGAATACTGGGGAACTGGCGCTATATTCTCGTGGAATACAAGTGCTGCCAAAGTATTAGGTACTCAACTTTATTTTGCCAACAGTAGCGCGGCGTTTATTCGGTTTGATACAAATTCAAACACGGCTACAGAATGGCAACGCATTGCAACATTCGAGAATAACAACACGTTAATATTCCCGAATGGCGCTAAATTGAGGGTAGAATAATGCCTAATCTAGTACTTGAAAAAGGCGGTCAAACACACCGTTTTAAATTGCACGAAGATAAAAGTGTTACTCGTGGCAAGTTTATTTCTGTTCCGTTTAACGGTAAAGAATATTATGCACGTTATGGTGACACATCAACACCGCTTAAAACGGAAATTAACGGGCGCGAATATTCTGTACAATATGATCCGGTTGATTTTCAAACGATACGTTGGCAAGGCACAACAAGCAATACTAAAACTGTGTTTTTCCCCAAGGGTCGCTATGTGGTTAATATGTTTTTACATCAATACAAACGCATTGAAGTTTATATAAGTGAAAGCAAGGAAAAGGCGGTAACTGTAACAATTAACAGATTGGGTACTTTTAACGGAAAATACAAATTGACTATAGACGGAGTTTTTGACGAAAAAATTGAGAACAACTCTAAAGACCCTAGTTATTGGATAGAGCGCATAGGTGATTAACAATGAAACTAGATAGCCTTGAACATATGATAAAAGATTATGAGCGGCGCACAGGCGAACGAGTCAGTCTAAGTGGTTTTTATTTCGATGAAAATAATAACTACAAGGATAAATACAATTACTATTTCAAATTCTTCCCAAATGCTGGCTTCCTATTCTGGAGCATCAATGAATATGAGGGCGAACGGTATTTTACTATATGGCAGACATACGGTGATATGAAAATCATAGGTAAATATATTGTTGAAGTGATGAAGTTGAATGATCTTGATGTAATTGTAACGGCGACACATCGAAGCGTGCGCGGTTTCATTAAAAAGTGGAAAATGGAACGCATTCCAACTATGGACTATACCTATAATGGTTTTAATTACAAAGTGTTGAAAACGGTGCGTAAACACCTTGAAGCTACTTTGTAGAAAGGAAAAGCATGTTCACTTTTGACTTGCAATTATTCGGGGGCGGTAAGAAATCGAAGGTACAAAGCATCGGTGCTAACCTACCGGCAGCCGGTCCCGAAGAAAAGCAACTACTACAAGGCCAAATGAATTGGATAAATAGAACCAATCAAAGCGCTAATACCTTGCAAGGTATGGGCGATAGAGCCTTAAATAATGTAGTTAGTCCGCAATATCAGCAAATGTACAATGCATATTTGGGGACTAACAAAGATAACCAAAATGCACTAGCAGCATTGCAAAATCAAGTGTCAACGGCTGGCGCCAAGAACTTAACGGATAACACACGTTATGCAAATCAGTTAGGGGCCAGCGTTGATGCTATGAACAATGGAGCGGGGCAACTAGCGAATGAATACAACGGCGCATTATTGAAAAATCAAAACGCAATGGATAGTATTACCAATGGCCAACTTCCTACGGCTTATGCAGATGCTAGACGACAAGCGTTAAATAATGATTTACAGGCTACGGTAGGTAATGCGGTTTCTGGCTTAGCAAGTCGCGGTATTGTTAATTCTTCAATCACAGATAATGCATTGAACGATATTAGCAAGAACGCATCGAATACACTTGCGGCACAATATGCAAATGATTTGAACCAAGCGGCGGCGCTTAATTCGCAAGCATTTAACAATAGTTTGAGTGGCATCGGTGCAAAAATGGGGTTATGGGGCAATACCTATAACAACCAACAAAACGGCATCGTAAATCAAGCGAATTTGATGAACCAAGGGTATACAAATCAAATGAATAACGCCGGCACCGCAGCGGGGTTAGTAGGTCAGCGCGAAGGGTTAGCGCAAAACCCTATTAATACAGGCGCAACAACACAAAGTGCATCTACTCAACCGGCTAAGGATTATTATTCTATGAGTCAGTTGAATAATGCGGATCAAGAAGATTTATTAAACAAATATATGACATTACGCTACGGCCTAGCACAACCGGCACAAACAATGGTTAAGCAAGGTAACGGCGGATTCTTAGGAGGTTTTATGAAAGGTTTTTGTTTCGTAGCTGGTACTAGAATTTCAACACCAGAAGGCGACAAAGTTATTGAAAGTTTTGTAAATGGTGATACTGTTATCACATTGGGTTCGGTCAATGATGTAATTGAATTACACGATATGGGCGAAAAAGAAACACATCGCCTTGAAACTGTTGATTGTAATGTTGTTACTACAGGTAGTGAAAAAGTATTAACTCCGGAAGGCCTTAAATTGGTTGAAGAACTCGCAATCGGTGAACCAATTATGACAGTACACGGCTATCAAGTTGTTACAGTTAGTGAACCAACCGGCAATACTGAACAAGTATTTGAATTGCAATGTACTGGTGATAATCTATTCTATGCTAACGGCATTATGGCGGAAGGCATTAATGAAGCAGAATTGAAAGCGATTGCAGATGCAAAGAAAATATCTGAAAACACCGGTAAGAAAGAAACTGGTGAAGGAACAGATGAAACAAATGATTCAACAGATAAAAACCCGGAAGATACTGACGAAGTAACAGACGAAAAAACAACAAAGAAAACTTCCAAAGGTAAGAAATCGGAGAAAGTAGAGGAATAACACAATGGGCGTTATTTATTTACAAGATTATAACCCGTGGGAAAGCATCGGTGAATTGGCTGGCCGATACGGCGGGTATCGTTTAGGTCAAATTCAGAATAACCGCATGGCGCATGGATACCAAGATATGCTAAACGGTGGCGAACAGGCGACACCGGCACAACAAATGGCAAGCCAAATGCCAACGCAAGGACAATTTAACGCTGGACAGTTTATTAATAACGCTATGCGTAATAATTCCTTCGGTGCGCAAGCGGTGGCGAATAATCAAGGCTTATGGGGCGGTCAAAATCCGGCAGCACCAGCACAACCGATGCAAGCTAACACAGATGCACCAGCCGCACCAGTTCAACCACCACAACAAGGGTTATGGAATTTTGAAAATCTAAACAATACCGGTATTGGTAATGGTGTACCGCAAACGTATCAAGAAATGATGCAACAAAGGGCAAATAACCCTTTTCGTGGGGCGCCCAAATTGGTAGAAAATGGTAGTACCAATGAGGATAAAGCGCCGGGCCAATATTCTATACCAGATAAAGCAACTATAACCAGTGAAGCACGCAAACGACTAGGGGCGAATACACTCGCCCTTGTCAAAGCTGGTTTTGATTTCAAGACGGCGCAAGGCTTAGCCAACGAACAATATCAAACCGACGTGAATAATATGTATACGCAACAAGTCAACGAATATCAAGAAAAAGTGCTTGAACCAATGCGCCAGCAAATCATGAACAACCTTGTATTCACTAAAGACAAGGACGGCAATCCGGTTGTAGACACATACAACACAAAACGGGTTAAAGGATTGGCGCCAGCCGTTGCCAGATACAATTATCTAGCAAGTAAAGTAGGCGCCGGTACCATTGATATGAATAACTTGAACAGTATTGCGGCGCTTGATAAGCCGGATTACAAGTTTAGCAGCGCGCAAAACGGTCATATTGTACGCTACAACATGGGCGACGGTACTATTCAAGATATGGGCGGTTATGGCAAGGTCGAAACAAAACAATTTGCGAACGGCCAAGTTATCGTAATGACACCAGACGGCCAAATGAAAAATATTGGTAATTTCGGTGCGAAGAATATCAAGGTTATGCCGGACGGTAAAACGTATATTGTTGGCACAGACGGCAGCATGAAATATGTAGGCACACATGTAAAACCACCTACCGCATCACAAACAGGTACAAGCGGATATAATGCACAGGTATTAAGAACACTATCGGCGCAGCATACTGCATGGGTTAAGGCTAACCCAGATAAGGACGAAAGCGAAAGTCCTTATTATGGCAAATTACAAGGTGCATTAAGCGGTGCGCCTACTGGCGGTGGTGCTGGAACGCCAACGGTTAAACGGCAACCTACCTATTCAGCTGATGAACAAGCAGCAGTTGCCAAGCGAATGAACGAACTATCAGCGCAAGGCTGGAGTGATGATCAGATTGCAGCTGAACTTGATGCGGCCGGATACGGCAATTATAAATCGTGGTTAAAATCTTATTAATAAAAGGGGTAGACTATGGGTGCGTTTGATGATATTACGAACCAATACGGTAAGGCAGCTGGAAACGGTAACGCCTTTGAAGATATAACAACCGAATACGGTTATGACGTAGGCAACGCGCCCAAGCCTACGTTTTGGGATAGCGTTAAAAATAATGCCGAATACGTTGCTAATGGCGTTAAAAACAATATTGAATGGATTGATAAAACCGGTAAAGAAATTAACGACAATGTAGGTAATACATTAACAAATTGGAAAGATGATGTATTAAATAAAACAAACAATCTAGGTAGGGAGTATTCAAAAAGTGCTGCTAATGCCATTGAAGCAAATGGAGATAATTTTTCTGCGTTTGACGATAACGGCGACTTTATAGAAGAACATGCAACACCGGGCCTAAACAAAGCAAGAGCAGAAGCATACAATGCCGCAGTTGGCAAGCCGGCTGGATATCTAGCAATTACTCCGTATGTTCCACCACAGGTGCGAATAGCTGCGGGCGTCCTTGCTGCGCCTACGATTGCAAGTGATACGGCGGAAATGTATAACGCCAACGCAACAGCCGAAAACGAAGGAACGGCACCGGACGGTGTGTTAGGGAATAAATATGTTGCTACGGCAAAAAATGTTTTAGTAGATCCGATTGCGGAACCGGTTGGGCGTTTAGTTGATGATCCGGGAGAGTTCGCAAAAAATATAGCCATGAACCCTACTAATTTATGGGATGATGTGTTTTTACCGGTTGGTATGATTAAAGGCGCAACACCTAAAAAGGTATCTGGCGCCATTGGCGAACGTGTGGGGCGTGTTGGTGAACATATCAAAGAAAAGGCATCTAATGCATTTGAGGATATTGGGGAACGATTTACCAAAAATGAACCTAAATTTGAAGAAGGTGTTATGTATAACGCCTTTGATGATATTCCAGTACCGGAAGAAACGGCAGTAGAACCGCTTACATATTCAGAAGATGCATTGAGCGGCCAACCTTTTGAGGGAGAAACAGGGAACATTCAAGCCGACATCTACAACCGATACCGTCAAAACGGATTAAGTGATGTTGAAGCAGCTGGCATGACCGGGAATATCGGTGCGGAAAGTAGTTTCAACACCACTGTAACAAGTGGCGATGGTTACGGATCCCGTGGGTTAGTTCAATTTACTGGAGATAGATTAAACGGCGAAAAAGGTTTGTTAAAATTTGCGGAAAGTCGTGGGTTAGATCCGTGGGACTGGAGAACGCAAGTTGATTTCAGCGTATGGGAATTACACAATACCGAAAGCGCTGCACTTGAAGCGATGCGCGCGCACCCAGATGCAACACCGGCGGAAATGGCAAAAATCATTCGTGAATACTATGAAAGACCAGACCCAGCAGTTGCACGTGATAATGTTCGCGCGGAAATTGCGGAAGATACATTTAAAGGCAATTATGGGAGATATGAAAATGGGCCACGTGATACATCATTCAAAGATAGTAGCCTAGATCCCAACCGAATATCACATGAAGAACCGTTTAGGGATGAGTTTATAGAACGTGATGCGGTAAAAGGAGAAGATCCGCACACAGATTTGAATAGTTTCATTGAAAATACCGAAAAGAAATCAGTTAAAAACGATGATTTAGGTATAAACTATCAAAGCGAAGGTGAAACGGCCCGTACAGGCGAAATAAACGAATTTCAGCCGAAAGACCGCATAAATACTGACTTTATAGAGGGTGAAAAACCTAAAATTGAAGAAAAAGCACTTGAAAACGATGCAAATACTCAATTTAGGTATGAAGAAGATGCACCAAACGAAAGTTTACGAAATGCACTTGACGATTTACCGCAAAAAGCAAAAGAAACTATCATAAACGAATTAAAAAATGATGCATCGGAACCACGATATACTCAATTAGAAAATAAAGTACAATCTAATACGGAAATATTGAAGGATTTAAACAAAGCCACAAAGCCAGATATTCCAAAAACGGAACTTGATGCGGTTAAGGTTCGATTATCCGAAAGCCTAGATGTACCAGTTGAACGATTGAACAACGAATACATGGAAACGGTTCGCCGTGATCGTGCTGCTGAATTAATCACCGATACGCAAGAATTGAAGTTGATGCAAGCAGAACCGGCAGAAGGTGGCGTGAGCAAATACGCGCAGCAACCTAGCCAGCTATTAGACAATGCAACGCATGAGCAAGTACGCGATGCAATTGTAAAAGCCTTTGACGGTAACGAAGCAATGGCAAATCGTTATTTAGAAAGTAAAGGCGTTAAGCCTAATGAACCACTACAATATAGTGCTAAAGGCAAGGAAACGCCACATACGGAACAAAGTGAAGGCGTTGAACGTATGGGGCGTGTCGTTAGTCGTCGTGAAATTATTGATAGTATAAATAACCTATTCAATCAGCGTATAAAAACAGGGAGATTAGGAACTAAAAACGCTAAAGGTTGGTATAATCCTAATAGCGATGTAATCCGTACAGGGGCATATGGTGATATCCCTACAATGATGCATGAATTAGGTCATTACATTGATAATCATAATGGATTTAGCAATATTCCTAAGTTTGATGCTGAATTGTTAGGTCAAGTCAAAAAGCGGTTTGGTACTAGCTATGATAATTTAGATGTAGCTGGTAAGCGTAAAGAGGGGTACGCAGAATTCTTTAAAGATTATGTATCAGACAGAGCAAAAGCCAAACAGGACTTTCCGGTGTTTTATAAACACTTCAAAGAAACTATAGAACGTGATAAGGCTTTAAATGGTATTGTTAATAAATTATCTAAACTAACTCATGAATGGCATAAACAGTCTAGTGCAGACCGTATCAAAGGTTCTATTTCCTTTGAACGAACCTCTAAAGCTGAACGTATCATTACGGATGCTAAAGATGGAAATATTAAAGATACCATTAAACGTGTAGCGAGTGATGTCTATACAAAAGCTATTGATGAACTCAATCCATTACGTGAAATGGTTGAGGAAGTGGAACATATCACAGGTGAAAAAATAGCATTTAAAGATAATCCGTTTATGCAAGCGTGGTTGTCTCGTGGCTGGGTAGGCAAAGCAGAAGAATTTATAAAGCGTGGGAGACCAGAAAAGGGTGTTCGTTCGTTTGAGGATATTATTAAGGATATACCTCAAAAAGAACATAAAGACTTTAGCGCCTACCTTGTAGCACTACATGATTTAGACCTACATCGTAACGGACAAATGGCTACATTTACATTAAAAGAAGATTTAGCGGCCGTTAAGCAGTATGAAAAAAATCCTACATTCAAAAGCGCTGCCAAAGATATTCACCGTTTTCAAGATTATATGCTTGCAGAACTTGTAAATAACGGAATATTAAAACCGGAAACATACCATTTGTTGCGAAATAAATACCCTAACTACGTTCCATTTTTCCGCGATTTCTCGGCAGAAAGTATGGACGGGTTCTTTTCTAGTTCCAAAGGGTTTGTCAACGTGGCTAATCCTATTAAGCGGTTCAAAGGCAGCACACGTGATATTATTGATCCGTTAGAAAGTATCGTAAAAAATACATACCAATTCTACAATGCAATCGAACGAAATCACGTAGGAGTTACCTTTGCTAAACTTGCAAAGAAACCGGGTATAGGAACCATCGTCGAAGAGGTAAGAGGTAATAGACCGGCAAAATCCGCCGACAATACATTTTCTGTTTGGGTTAAAGGGAAAAAAGTTGTATATGAAACAACTCCGGAATTAGCGCAAGCAATGAAAATGATGAACAAGGATACAAGCAATTTTATAACAAAAATATTGCAGTATCCGGCTAGTTGGTTACGTGCTGGTTCTACTGTTACTGCTGGCTTTGCTATCACAAATGCTTTGCGTGATACCATTTCAGCTGGTGTATTCTCTAAACATGGTTTTTTACCTGTAGTTGATACATTTAGAGGACTAGCACATTTCTTAAAGAAAGACCAGTTATATTGGGATTACGTCAAAAGTGGTGGCGCTCATGCTGCTATGGTAAGCCTTGATAGAGACTATTTGAGTGGACATTTAAGAGAATTATTTTCTCGTAAGTCCACATTATCAAAAGTTACAAGAAATCCTATGGAAGTGTTGCGCGCTATATCGGAAGCAACGGAAGTGGCTACCCGTTTAGGCGAATTTAGCAATGCTAGAAAAGGGTATACAGGGTTATACAGTCGTTTAACAAAAACCAATTTAAAACCTAAATCACTAGGTGAAGCATCTATTGCAAGCCGTGATATTACGATTGATTTCAGCCGTACCGGTACGCATACTAAATCGTGGAATAAGATTGACGCATTTTTTAATGCGACTATCCAAGGCGGCGATAAATTAGTACGTGCATGGCGTGATGATCCGAAAGGTATGACGATTAAATCTACTTTGTTTATCACGTTACCTACAATAGCATTATGGTATTTAAACAAAGATAATTCAGCATATCAAGAGTTGCCACAATGGGAAAAGGATACATTCTTCCATATTCCGGCTGGTGATAAATTTGTAAAAATACCTAAGCCGTTTGAATTAGGGTTGTTATACGGCACTACATTTGAACGTATGTTGCAATATTTTGATGACAAAGAAAATGGACGTAACAGTGTAGGGTTTAAAGGATTTGGCGATAGAGTAAAAGAGACTTTAATTCCTGATTTATCCCCTACTTTCTTTGTTCCTATTTACGAATGGGCGTTTAACTTTTCTGATTTTAGACAAAGAAATATTGTACCTCAATCACAAGAAAAACTACCGGATAAACTACAGTACGGATCTAATACGTCTATGGTGGCTCGTAAAATTGGCGACACATTCAACGTATCGCCATATAAGGTAGATAATACAATTATGGGTTATGGTGGCAACCTTGCACGATTAGGGTTAGACATAACGGATGCTATTGGTGGTGCGAATGAAAAACGCCCTACTAAAGGTGTAACGGAGTTACCGGAAATACGCCGTTTCTTTGCTAAACCATATCAAAGTAGCGATAGCGTGCAACGTGTATATGATGATTTTAAGGAACAAGAAAAACTACATAACGAACTAAAACTCACAGGGCAGAGACCGGAAGGCTATGACCCTAAGTTATACAATAAACTGAAAAATGCACAAAATTCATTTAAGGCTATTAATAAAGCATCGAAGAAAATTATTGATAGTGAAACCATGTCTAGCGATGCAAAGAGGGAAAAGTTAGACAAACTAAATATTCAAAAAGCCAATGTAGCAAGAGGGGTATATGGCTTAGGGATTATAAAGGAGTAATAATGCAAATAGTGTTAGATTTCTTAATCGATAGTTGGAATTCTCTTACAACTAGCTTTATCTTAAAAACAATATTGAGCAGCGTTGCTGCGTTGGCTATATGGGTGATTGGTTTAAAACACGTTCAAATATTGGGCGTGTTTATTTTATTGGTATTCATCGACCTTTTCACAAAATGGGCGGCAATCGCTTATAAGATGTTGATTGATGAATTCGGGTATGATCCGGAGAAAATCGCTACATGGGAAAAATACCGGGCAATACCGGTAGCGTTTGAAAAACAACTCATAGCATCTAAATATATGCGTAAGGGTTTTGTTGGAAAAGTTATGACATATGTTGCGGCCACAATGGCCGCTATTTTATTTGATGAAATGAGCGGTCAGAAACAATTTGCGGTATCGCTTGTATGGTTATATTTAGGTTCATCTGAATTCTTATCTATACTGGAAAACCTCCGCGACGGCGGCAATGTTTCTATGGGGAAGTTTTTGGATTTAATTAAAACCAAAATTGAAAACAAAGTTAAATTATGAGGTGAAATATGAGGGGCATTGATGTAAGCGAAAATAACGGCGTAGTAGATTGGGGCGCAGTCAAAGCTAATGGCTTTGATTTTGCTATTATCCGCATCGGATATGGCCGAGGTAATTTAGATAGTGAGTTCTATAACAATATCAATGGTGCAATTAATGCCGGATTAGCGATTGGCGTATATCATTATTCCTACGCTATGAACGAGGAACACGCAGCAAGTGAAGCGGAATTTGTAATCAACACGCTCAATGATGCTGGTTTAACTGTGGATAAGTTGCCTATGGGCGTGTGGTTTGATATGGAAGATGCGGACGATTACAAGGCAGATCGTGGCATGCCAACGGGGCAACAATTAACAAATATCTGTAGTGTTTTTATTAATAAGTTGTGGCAAGCTGGGTATGTGAATACAGGCCTATACGCTAGTTATGATTGGCTAGTTAATGTATTAGACGTTAGCCAGTTAGGCGGTTGCGCTATTTGGTGCGCACAATTAAATAGCCAATGCGACTATGACGACGCTAATTTGTGGCAATACACATTTACCGAAAACATCGAGGGCAAGGAATTTGATGCAGATCTAGTATTGAATTGGCCTATTTAATAGGGGGTATTTATGGATACTATCATTCAACTATTAAGGCGATATGCACCAGTTATCACCGTGGCATTACTTATGCTATTGGTGGTAGTGGCCGGCTTATTTGCTTATAACGTGATGCATACTAAGAAACTACAAGAACCGGTTATTATCAATCAGACTACGGCTAAGAATCCGGTTAAATTAGGGGAAGCGTTAAACGTATCCCCTAAAGTAGCGAAGGAAGTTATTGCGTATAAGGAAACGGCGCAGCCGGTAGTAACATATTATACGCAAGCGCCAACGCTACATGATGCGGCAGTAGTTACGAAAAATGCTATCAAAGATAAATCGCCTAACGTTCCAAAGGAAGCTATAGAAAAAAGCGATAGAACCGCAGTTGTAGAAAATACAGATGAAAATAAGGTTGATGTGTATAAAATCAACCTTAATAAAGTACATCGTATTATGGGTGGCGTTACTGTAATGGAGACAGGGAAGGTATACGAAACAATTGGTTATCAAGCTGGCGACTTTCAAAGCCTAGCACATTTTGAAGGTAAGCATTTCAAAGGGGCCAGTGCTTTATATACATTCGCGAAATGGTAGGTGATCCGATTATCTCCGCGCCGTACGGTTTACGGTATATTGTAATTCATTTAATGAAAGGGTATATGATATGAAAACATTTGAATTTGAAGGCAAGAAACATGAATTTGCGGAAGATATTACGCCAAAACAAGACGGCTTATATACCGCAACACTCACAGATCATAATAACGTACGTTGTGAAATGTGGTTTGTAAACGGCGAATTGAAACGCCTTGTTGAATTAGATTAATAATAAAAGGGGTACCATAGCGGTACCCCTCTTTTTTATTTGCCGTCAAAAAATCGTCAAAAATTCATTTTGAAATATAATATTTTCTGTAATTTGTTTAGAGTGGACACAATGAAAAATTTTGATTATTACAACGTATTTTGAAATTTGAAATAAAATTAAGCGATATAACCTTTTATGATTGACAAAAATGTCGATACACCTCCAACAGTAGAAAATCTATATAAGGAAGGATATCTTACTGAACATGTTAAGACTGCAAAAGGAAAAGAATACACTATTACTTATGAAGTTGTCAGTGGTGGGACTTCAAAATCTGTTGTTGTTAAAGCACCTAATGAGCCTTAATTAACTTGTATAGATTATGAATTACATACGTTAGTTATATGAAAGGACAAGGTATGAAAGGGACCAATTATGTGATAGGACTTTTTGTATATATAGCATCTATATTGCTACCTGTTATAGTTTCATCAAAAGCAATATCTTATACTCACATTGCTTTGTATGCTGTGTTTTCACTCATCATCATAGCAGGTGCTACCATCGATATGCATTACTATATATTGCCTGATGAAGGGGCATTAGTTCTTGTAATAGGTGGCATTATATATAGCTATATAAATGATCAATCTATGTTAGTAACCTTATTAAGTGTTATCAGCGTAGGTACTATTACATATGGACTTCGTTTGATTAGCCATAAAGGCTTTGGCATAGGCGATATTAAATGGTTTTCTGCTATTGCAATATGGCTCACTCCATGGGAAATTATATGTTTCTTTTACGTAACTTTTTGTGTTGGTTCTCTCTATCTCTTACTCACCGGTTATCGTAATCGATATATCCCATTTGGTCCCTTTCTATGCTTTGGCGGATGGTGTGCCTTACATGGTGGTTCCTATATGGAGGTGCTTTATCAATGGTTAAGGTGCAACTTATAAATCGTCAAAGTGGATTTTTATTGGCGGAATGGATTATTACTATTGGTTTAATCTTATTGCTCATTTCTATTGCCTTACCTATTGTGACAACACCTAGTCGTTATACTTTAAATGGTGCTACGCAAGAGGTGGCGTATATGCTCAAGAAAGTTCAACTGTGGTCTATGTTAGGGCATAAATCTAATGGTAAAGGGAGAATGCTTTTTATTTTAAATAAGGACAGTTATACCTTAGAGGAAGATGTTAATCATCATACGGTAAACATATCATTACCGCAAAATATTGAGAATGAACGGTCTATGACAATTATTTCTTTTTCAGCCTTGGGCTTACCCTATGATGGGACAGAAATTATTTTGAAAGATCGTGAAAGTGGTGAGAAAAATCGTATATGGATATCTGTACAAACGGGGCGAATTAGATGGGAAGAAGTGCACTGAAGGATTTATGTATGGTGACGCTTTAATATCAGCCGCTATAATCATGTTCATTTTACCGGTTGTATTATCTATTTTTTGGATGGCTACTCTTACGGTATATAGGGCGTATTATTGGGATCATATATTGCAAGATACCATAACGTATTTAGAAGTGGCTAAAGCTTCTTATTATAAGAATGGAGCAATAGAAACTGGTGTATATAATTCTCAATTTACAATGAGTCCTAGTGAAAAAATTACCTATAAAACACATATAAAGCCTGTAGTGATAGAAGGTGTATCTTTACAACGATTAACAGTAGATGCCATCGACAATCAATCTGTTGTCTATTCTCTATCAGTTGATTTGGAGGGGATACATTGAAGGGTGAGGATATAGAAACGGTAATTGGGAAGAATAAAGAATACAAGCAGAATCCCATAACAGATAGAAATAAAAATAGAAATGATATGGGTTTTATTTTGTATTCTACACTTATTAGTATGATGATTTCTATCATAGTCCTTACCTTATTGTTAGGCATCGTATTCTATGCAGTTATGTGGGATGCTAAATTACTTGATAGTGTAGCTATGATGGAGGATGGTCGATATACACGGCGTATGGTTGTGGCTCATATGATATGGAATCCTGTGAAGGTTACTGTAGAAGATCGTAATACAAGTTTATATATTCACGATACAAAGCGCACAACCTTAACTGTACAACGTCATGCATTATACAGAAAATTAACGGATGGTAGCTTGCAACCTGTTAGTGGTAGTCGAATTGTAGGAACTACAGATAAAAGAAATGTGGGCTATACCCAAGAATACCCTTTTAGTGTAGATACTAATGGGACCGTGTATTTACGTTGGTATATTAATAATCGTTTTGTTAATGATAGAAAATACACAAGTGGTTATGGAGGATTATCTATATATGAGGTCTCTGTTGGACAGAGTGCTATTTATGATTGGTATACAAGTAAAGAGGAGACAGATTATGAACGTAGGAGCCCATAACGCGGGCTTTATTACATATATAGCGATACTTACAATGTCCTTTTTATTATTATTAGCTTTTATGGGGCTGCGTATAGGACAAATATGTGAAAGTAATGTGGTAGACGAATTGCATTTGGAAGAGGCTCATTACGCGGCACAGAAAGGTGTTCATTGGTTTGTGGGCTATTGTAAATTAGGAAATGTATGGGACTTTCAAAATAAATTAGTTGTGATAGATGATGAAAATGTAGAGATTACTATTGAAGCAGACCAATCAACAGATAATCCGCGACATATTATGAGTTATGGAAAATTGAAAAATAGTGAAATCGTGAGTCGTGTACATATGTATGTGACCGTAGATAAAGAAAAACATATGCATGTTATAAAGGTAAAACCTTATTGAGGTGATTCTATGAAACGAAAAAAGAGAATACATTCTGGAGTATGTATAACTGACGAACATATTGTATGTGTTACCGCTCATATAGAAAATAAAACAATGGTCATTACTGATGCGTTAGAAATGAAGCGTACAGGACCTATTGATGAAGACGTTACAAAATTTATAGAAACGTATGATTTAGATGAAGGGGCTTATAGTATTGTTGCTAATATTGATACACAAATGCATGTAGCACCTTATGATCCTCATGATTTTGATATGAAGGAGTTTATAAAGTGGAATATAGAGGACTACTTTAGTTTTGAGGGGGATAGTTTCCAAATGGATGCTTGTCGCCGGGAATATCCACGACACAATTATCATATGTTTATGGTGGCTGTAGATCGGCATTCACTAGAGCTTTTGAAGCAAGGTATACGAGATACTTATGCACCTGTTGATGTTATTGATTTTTGGCCTATTCCTATTTGTTATTGCTTGATGCGGCGCAGCGGTACTGTAACAGGTGTTGTGGAAGAAGGCGCCATGCATTTATGGCTTTGGTGGAATGATATATGCATTCAAGAGTGTATTGTACCTATTACTGGTAGCGATGTAGCTGAAGCTATGGATAAGTTAGAAGTGAGATTACAAGACTTTGGTATAGATGAGATACAGGGAATTCGGATGTATGGGTTAGAATCTATAACAAATGAAGAACGGACAGATATGGAAGGTATAATTTCCATGTATGGAGAAACTGAATATATTCCATTATTATTTTTAGGTCGTGGTCGTAATCGTTGCAAGCAAGGACAATTAGATTGGGACATGGCTATCGGTATGGCAGCAAGGGGGCTTAAATGGATTGGATTGGGCTGGTAAGGACAGATGTATTAATTTAATGCCTCGCTCGTTACGATGGCATAGTTTATGGCATACCTATCGATACCTTCTTTATGGGATAAGTCTTATATACATTATAGTAGGGCTTGTTACTATATATAGTTGTTGGTCAAGCTATCGTAGCTATGAAAATCGAAAGATAGACTTTGTGCGATTGCAAGCAAATGCTCAGTATCAAGAAATACATCAACAATATGGTGAATTAATGGAAATAAGAAATAAAATAATAAAGAATAAAATCCTTAAGAATCAAACAGATATATTACCCAATACAATGGTCGTATATATTCTTGATGCCGCTATGTCAGAACATATTAGTCTACAGCATCTTAGCATTAAGGATGGGCGTATCAGTATAGATGGTATAGGTACGAGTGACGAAATGTGTCGTAAATTTATTGCTATTCTCCAACAAAAATTACTAGGGATGGAGTGTCATGGAACGGTTAAAGCAGATAAAGGTGTTTATACATTCCATATTGACGGATCTAAAAGAGAGCACAACGTATCAGGTCGAGAGAATATTAACGGGCCTAGTGTTGTGGGGGATACTCATTAGCCTTTCTATATATGGGCATATCTATTTTGAAGACAAAAATAATAGCATAAAAAATCAACAAGATAATTATGTTATACAAATGAATGCTGAGTCAGATTATATAGTGTCTAATGAATCAAAACTATTAGAATCTTTTACACGGAACAAGACATCTAATACAAGTTCTAACACAAATATTTTTGATTCCTTGCAAGGAGAACCATTAATGATTGTCAGTACTGATGAGCATGAAGGTATACTAGAATTAACAGTATTAGGTAGTACGGAGCGTATGATTAACTGGATTAATACTATTGAACAAAAGGACCCTTCACGCCGTATAGAAATAGAAGATATAGAACGTAAAGGCAATGTGGTTTATGTACATTGTGCAGTTAAATCAATTATAAAACCTTAATGAAAATCGGGTGTACTGTATAGAGACAGATTATAGATTTTATGTCTATAGTCTGTCTTTGTTTTTGGACCATTTTATAGTACAATGAAGGATATGTAATGATAAGGGGCACATAATAGATGATAATAAAACGGAATATTATGCTCATCGGTTCTATGGGAAGTGGCAAAAGTCACTTTGGACGGAACCTTGCAGAACGCAAGGGTTGGCAATTTGTAGATACCGATCGCGTATTAGAAAGTCGTTTTGGGTTGCCCATTGCTGAGATTTTTAAAAAGATAGGAGAAAAAGCATTCCGCCGCGCCGAAATGGATGTACTAAAAAAGGTTTGCTTATACCATGAAGCAGTGATTTCTGTAGGTGGGAATTTTCCTATTGAACATCGCACCTTAAAGGTATTAAAAAAATATTCCTATATTATTGGTATCCGAGCTGCACAATTCCGTATTGTCAGTCGCGTGAATCGCCGTGTTGGGAAACGGCCTACCATGGACTATAGTAATGTGAATGCCTTTGTACATGCTATGATACAATCGTGGAAGCCCGTGTATAAGCAGTGCGATTTTGTACTAGATACAACAAATGGCCGGACCTATGATTTTATACAGCGTATTGAGGATGAATTAGATGCCTCAGATGTGCAATTTAAAGCAAGACGTCAACCCAATGATATAAACGATGTAGATGCTAAAGAAGCATCTGAAGATATACAATTTAATAATCAACAAAGTAGGAAAAAAGAGATTTCTGAAGCAGTATCAAAAAGAGCAATGTCTAATAAAATTCGTTATGATAAACGGTATAAACAAAAGACTTCTAATCAAACGAATAAAAAAGGTAAGGAACATAGTATATCCAAACAACGTACACCACAAGGGGGTAATGGATATGAGAAGAATCGCAATACTAACAAGCGGCGGAGACGCACCTGGAATGAACGCCGCCATAAGAGCGCTAACTAGAAAAGCTATACATGAAGGTTTTGAAATATTTGGTATTGAACGTGGCTATTTAGGTATCATTGAGGAAAAGATCTTTCCTTTATCGAATCGAGACGTTGGTGGCATCATAACACAAGGTGGTACGATGCTGAAAACGGCACGCTTTCCAGAATTTCAGAATGAAGAAATTCAACGCAAAGCTTATGAAATTTTGAAAACTTATGACATTGACCATTTGGTTGTTATCGGTGGTGATGGCTCCATGCGTGGTGCTACAAGTTTATCTAAACTTGGTATGTCTACTATGACCATTCCATGTACGATAGATAATGACATGGGTGGTACACAATATACGATAGGCTATGATACAGCTCTTAATACGGTAGTTGATGCGGTTGGGCGTATTCGTGATACATCAAACTCCCATGAACGTGTAGCTATTGTGGAGGTTATGGGGCGCAAAGCTGGACATATTGCATTAAAGGCGGGCCTAGCTTGTGGGGCAGAAATAGTTTTGGTTCCTGAAAATCCCATGCCTTTACATGCGGTTTGTCGTCATTTAAAGGAAACACAAATTCGGGGTAAAGAATATAGTGTTATCCTCGTTGCAGAAGGTGCCTATAACAGCGGTGAAGTGAAAGCTTTTATCAAGGAGCATACAGAATTTGATCCTAGCCTAACTGTGTTAGGCTACTTACAACGTGGCGGTGGTCCATCGGCATTTGATGCTATTTTAGCGGCTCGCATGAGTGAAGTCTGTATTAATTTATTGATGAGTGGTGTCGCTAACCGATTAGTAGGTTATATAGATGGTCATATCCGTGCACTATCTTATGAAGAGGCAGAACGTCTTGAATTTCCAATCGATGAGAAGGATTATAGATTATTGTCAATATTGAGTAGTTAATGGCCCGTAAGGGCCATTTTTTATATATCATAATTTATTCATTAATGAAATTATATTGCGTAAAAGCAATTGGTGCTGTATAATTTAAAAATACTATATGTGTTGATATAGAATAAATGTCTTTTTAATATATCTTCATCTTAAAAAAAGGAGATCATAATGAAAGAGTTCTTACAAAAGCATCGTAAACGTATAGTAACAGGTGCTGTTGTTCTTTGTGTTCTTGGTGGTGGCACATATTACTACATGGATAGTCTAAATGCAAATCAAGCACAAACGTTATATACTACTGGCAAGGTTGAAAAGGGTGATGTAAAAACTAGTATCAGTGCCACAGGTACTATTAACCCTGTAAATTATGTAGATGTTTCTACAAATGTTGCTGGTAAACTTGAAAAAGTTTTAGTTAAAGAGAATGATCAAGTTACGGCCGGTCAAGTTATCGCTTATATTGATACACGTCAATTACAAGCATCTGTTGATGATGCTCGTGCAGCGTTAGCCAAAGCAGAACTTGATATGAATCGTTATAAATCCTTGGCGGCTCAAGATGCTATTGCACAACAAACATATGATGATTCTGTAACATCTTATGAACGTGCTAAATCTACTTATGAACGTGCTGCCGCAGATTTAAGTGATGCTACTATTACAGCTCCAATGTCTGGTACTGTTGTTGGTACACCGCTAAAAGCCGGTCAAACTATTAGTACTGGTATTTCCACACAAATGATCATTGCTACCATTGCAGATTTAAAAAATTTAGAGATTTATCTTACTGTAGACGAAACCGATATTGGCAATATCAAACAAGGTGCTAAGGTAGAGTTTACTGTAGATTCTAAGCCAGGTGAAACTTTCACAGGTTACGTTTCTGAAATTGCAAAAGGTACAAAGGGTAATATGGGCACTACAAGTACAAGTGTAGTGTACTATACGGTTAAAGTTCAAATTCCTGAAAATATTTCAGGTAATTTCTTACCATCTATGACAGCTCGTGCCACAATCTTTGGGGAAGATATTAAAAATACATTGGTAGTTCCTCTTACTGCTGTACGTACGGACAAACAAGGTGAGTATGTATATGTTATAAAAGATGGTCAACCAGTACGAACCGCTGTTTCTACAGGTGTAACTGGGGATACTAATGTTCAAATCCTAAAAGGTTTATCTGAAGGTGATGAAATTATCGTAAGCGGTGATGTGAATGCACCAAAGAATAATGTAGCTGGACCATTCTAAGGGTAGGTGCTTATGAACCAAACAGTAATTGACATACAAGGGATTACAAAAACCTATGTGAATGGCAAATTATCAGTACCTGTTCTGCATGGCATTGATTTAGTTGTCAATAAGGGTGAATTTGTATCCATTATGGGGCCATCTGGATCTGGTAAATCAACCTTTATGAATATTCTCGGATGTTTGGACCGACCTACAACTGGTTCTTATCGACTCAATGGAGACGAGGTTGCTACCTTATCTGATGATGAACTCGCGTATGTACGTAACAAACAGATAGGTTTTGTATTTCAAAGCTTTAATTTGTTGACAAAATTGACAGCCCTAGAAAATGTAGCGCTTCCTATGATTTATGCCGGTGTAAATAAAAAGATGCGTATTGAACGGGCCACTCAATTATTACAGTCTGTCGGCTTGGGCGAGCGTATGGACCATTTGCCATCCGAGTTGTCTGGTGGGCAACGTCAACGTGTGGCGATTGCTCGTGCATTGGCAAATAATCCTGCTATTATCATGGCTGATGAACCGACAGGGAATCTTGACTCCAAGTCAACCATTGACGTTATGAACATCTTTCGAGGCCTTCATGATGAAGGTCGTACGATTCTTCTAGTTACACATGAACCGGATATTGCTACATACGCGAGTCGTAATGTAGTCTTGAAAGATGGGATAATCGTAGAGGATTCGATCAATTCTAATATGACTCCTATAAAGGAGGTGCCTAATGTATAAAGAAAGTTTTCTAATGGCATGGGCTTCCTTGGTTGCTAATAAATTACGCTCTCTTTTGACCATGTTAGGTATCATTATCGGTGTAGCAGCTGTTATTGCCTTGGTATCTATCGGTAATGGGGTGAAGCAAGATATTGAGGATTCTATTTCTAGCTTAGGCTCTAACTTGTTGGTAGTTCTGCCAGGGGCGCCGCGGACGCCAGGTGCTAGACCTTCGCAGGGGTCCATGAAATCGTTGAAAATATCTGACTATGAAGCTATTGCTAAGTTAGAAGGTGTAAAAGCCGCCAGTCCTATGACAAATGGCTCTTATGTGGTGATTTATCAAAATAAAAACTGGACTACATCTGTTGCGGGGGTTAATTCTAACTTTCAGGACGTAAATAATTGGACTATGACATCTGGTCGATTTTTCTCCGATAAAAATGTTCAGAACCGAGAACGTGTAGCGGTTGTGGGACAAACGGTAGTAAAAAATTTGTTTACTGATGAAGATCCTGTAGGCAAGGAAATCCGTGTTAAAAATATTCCATTCCGTGTCATTGGTGTTCTCAAAAGTAAAGGGAACGGAACCATGGGTAATGACCAAGACGATACGGTGTTAATTCCATATACAACATCAATGGAGCGCGTAGAGGGCATTGACTATCTTCGCAGGGTGTATGTTGTGGCTAAGGATGATGGGGGCATTGACCGTTTGCAGGCAGATATAGAGAATTTGTTGCGTGTTCGTCATAATATAAAAGATACAAATTTGGATGATTTTAATATTCAAAATATGAAATCTATTATGGAAACAGTGGCTCAGACGACGGGAACATTTACGTTATTCCTAGGGGCTGTAGCTGCGATTTCACTCGTTGTAGGTGGTATTGGTATTATGAACATCATGCTTGTATCTGTAACGGAACGGACTCGAGAAATTGGCGTGCGTAAAGCTTTGGGGGCTACGTATAGCGTAATTGTTACACAATTCTTAATAGAAGCTGTTGTAATCAGTTTGATGGGGGGCTTTATTGGTATCGCTTTTGGTATAGGCGCCTCAAAAGTAATTGGAATGGTATCTGGAATGAGTACAATTGTATCTGTTCCAACAATCATAATGTCCTTTGCCTTTTCCATGGCTATTGGTTTGATTTTTGGTATATACCCAGCCCGTAAAGCGGCTAAACTCAATCCAATCGATGCATTGCATTATGAATAGTTTTGAATTTATAAATGTATTTTCTTAAGAACATGCCATATAATTAGATAGAGTTATTCGCATATGGTGCGTTGCATGATACAATATGTATGATGTAACGCACCATTTTTATATGTTTGTATTGAATTTTGACATATAACTATAGAGATTTTCATACAGGTAATGTAATAGACTTAGTAGTTAGATTAGTTAATCTATGGGTATGTATATAGAATGGAGAACCTTATGGCTACAACATTGTTAGAATATTTCAACGAATTACGAGATCAAAACCCATTTTCTTGGGTGAAAGATTCTGAAGTTACCGTAGTAGATGCTGGTCACGCGGAGATGACATTGCAAACAAATGAAACAGAATATTGCAACTTTAGAGGTCACTTACATGGCGCCGTATGTATTGGTTTTGCTGATAGTGTAATGGGCTCTGCTTGTTTCACATTAGGCAAGTCTGTAAGTACTATCGATATCAGTGGTAATTATGTAAAATCCGTTAAAGGTGGTACTTTATTACGCGGCGTAGCTAATGTAGAACATAATGGTAAGACTACAATGGTTGCTACAGCACGTATCTATAATGAATTAGGTGAACTTGTTCACTTGGCACGTGGTACATTTTTTGTACTAGAAGAGAAGTCATTACCTGAATTACCATGGCGTTTTATTGAAGAAGACAACCCTGATTTGGTATAATATAGTTTAGACTTTTAAATATAGGAGGATGCTTTAATGAAAGAAGAATTACAACGGATTAAGGCTGAAGCTCTTGATGCGATTAAAGGGTTGACAGATATACAATCACTGCAAGATATACGCGTTAAATATTTAGGTAAAAAAGGTGAGGTAACGGCATTACTAAAAGGTCTTGGTAAATTATCTCCAGAAGAACGCCCGAAGGCTGGCGCCCTCGTTAATGCTGTTCGTGAAGCATTAGAAGCCGAAATTGATACGGTTAAAGTTCGTATGGAAACGGCAGAGTTAAACGCTCGTTTAGAACAAGAACGCATCGATATTACATTGCCTGGTCGTGCACAAAAAGCTGGTCATATCCATCCATTAACTAAGGTTAATGAAATGATTGAGGACTTCTTCATGAAAATGGGGTATACCGTTGAAGAAGGTCCAGAAGTAGAGCAAGATTACTACAACTTTGAATGCTTAAACTTGCCTAAAGATCATCCTGCACGTGATATGCAAGATTCCTTCTATATTACAGAAAACTTCTTATTACGCACGCATACATCTCCAGTACAAGCTCGTACAATGCAACGTCATGAACCTAATAGCCCAATCCGTATGATTGCGCCTGGTAAGGTTTACCGTTGGGACTATGATGCGACTCATTCCCCTGTATTCCATCAAGTGGAAGGTCTCATCATCGATGAGCATATTACATTTGCTGACTTAAAAGGCACATTAGAGTCCTTCTTACGTCACATGTATGGTGATGACACAAAGGTACGTTTCCGTACAAGCTTCTTTCCATTCACAGAGCCATCTGCAGAGGTAGATATTTCTTGTGTAATGTGTGGTGGTGAAGGTTGCCGTGTATGTTCTCATACAGGCTGGCTTGAAATTTTGGGCTGCGGTATGGTTCATCCCGATGTATTGCGTATTAATGGGTACGATCCTGAAAAGGTTAAAGGCTTCGCCTTTGGCATGGGTGTAGAACGTATTGCTATGCTTTTATATGGCATTAACGATTTACGTCTATTCTTTGAAGATGATGTACGATTCTTGGAACAATTTTAGGAGGAACTCATGAAAGCAAGTTTACAGTGGATGAACGAATACGTGCCTGTGGATATGAATCGTCCTGCTCAAGAATTGGCCGATGAATTAACACAAGCTGGTATTCCTGTAGAAGATGTCATTGCTATGGATAATGGCATTAAGAAAATTTATACTGGTAAAATCGTGGAGATTACAAAACATCCAGATGCAGATAAATTACAAGTATGCCAAGTTGAATGCCTTACAGAAGAAGGCGAACCTGTTACAAAACAAATCGTAACGGCTGCTACTAATGTTGCAGTAGGTCAAATCGTGCCTGTAGCGTATCATAAATCTCGCTTAGCAGATGGTACAGAAATTAAAAAAGGTAAATTGCGTGGCGTTGTTTCTGAAGGCATGTTCTGTTCCGTTGCAGAATTTGGTATCTCTAGCGACTTAGTATTGCCAGAAGAAGCTCAAGGAATTTACATTTTCCCTGAAGGAACACCAATTGGTCTTGATGTAAAAGACGTTTTGGGTTTAAATGATACAGTATATGAATTTGAACTCACCGCTAACAGAGCTGATTGCTTCTCTATGGTTGGTTTGTCCCGTGAATTTGGAGTCATGACAAATCAAAAAGCTTTATTCCCTGTTATTATGGTTAACGAGAATGGCGAATCCATTGAAGGCAAAGCATCTGTATCTATCGAAGCTGATGATCTTTGTACGCGTTTTACAGTTCGTGTAGTAACTGATGTTAAGGTTGAGCCATCCCCATTGTGGATGCAAAACCGTTTACGTAATAGCGGCATTCGTCCTATTAATAATGTAGTAGACGTAACAAATTATGTTATGTTAGAACTTGGTCAACCTATGCATGCCTATGATTATGATCATGTAAAAGGTCATAAATTAGTGGCGAGACGTGCTAAAAATGGTGAAGTGCTTGTTACACTTGATGGTTCTGAACGCGAATTGAATGACTCCATGCTTATCATTGCTGATGCTGAACGTCCAGTAGGTGTAGCAGGTATCATGGGTGGCTTTGATAGTGAAGTGACAAACGAAACGACCACAGTTATGCTTGAAGCTGCTGTATTTAATGGTCCATCTATTCGACGCACTGCTAAAGCTCTTGGCATGCGCTCTGAAGCATCTGGCCGTTTTGAACGTGGTGTAAATCATAAATACACCGCCTATGCTATCGACAGAGCGGCGCAATTATTGCAAGAAATTTGCCCTACTTGTAAAGTTGATGTAGGCGTTATCGATGTATATAAAAATCCTGTAGAACAACATACAGTTACTTTCACAGCAGCACAAATCAATGATTACTTAGGTACAAACATTGAAAAAGACGAAATGGTTCGTATTTTGACAGCCCTTGAGTTCGTTGTAACCGAAGATGGCGACAAGTTGTCTGCCCTTGTTCCAACATGGCGCGGTGATGTAACAGTGATGCCTGATATCGCTGAAGAAATAGCTCGTATTTACAATTACGATAATATTACTCCTACAATCCCTGTAGCCGTATTGTCCTCTGGTGGTATGACACCTAAAAAAGCTCTTATTAAAGAGGTTACACATGCTTTGGCTAAATTGGGTATGACTCAAATCATTACGTTTAGCTTCATGCATAAAGATGGCCTTACTAATATGATGCTTTCTGAAGGGGATAGTCGTTATACAGCCATTCCAATCTTAAACCCTATTTCTGAAGAGTTCCCTTATATGCGTACAACATTGGTACCGGCTGTTATTGAAGCAGCAAAACGCAATATTGCGCAACAAAATAAGGATCTTTGGTTATTTGAAACGGCTAATGTGTATGAACCAAAAGATTTACCTTTAACAGAAGTACCTCATGAACGCCCTATGGCTTGTGGTATTTTGATGGGGAAAGCAAACCAAGCTGGTTGGAATCAAGCAGAATGCACTACAGATTTCTATGATGTAAAAGGTATTGTAGATGCGTTGTTAGCTGAACTAGGCGTTACAAGCTATGAAGTTAATCGTGGCACTGAGCCATACTTTCACCCAGGTGTGAGTGCTCAATACGTAGTTGATGGTAAAATGATTGCTCAATATGGTGAATTACATCCACAAGTGAGCAAAAACTTTGACTTACCTGGCAAAGTATATATGTTTGAAATCGATTTGGAAGCAGTGTTATCCTTAACGATTCCACCGTTCCGTTATACATCCTTCAGTAAATTCCCAGGCACTAGCCGTGACCTTGCCATCGTTGCACCTGTGTCCGTATCTAGTGGTGAAATTTTATCCATCATTAAAGAACATGGTGGAGAATATTTAGAAAGTGCGTCTATCTTTGATGTTTATGAAGGTGAACATATCGAAGCAGGTTACCGCAGTCTCGCATACAACTTACAATTCCGCTCTATGGAGGGTACGTTGAATGATGAGGATATTGACGGTAATATTCAAGCTATTATTGATGCATTAGCAGAAATTAACTGCAGATTACGTTAATCTCAGCAGTATATTGAAAGGGTTTACCGTATGGTAAACCCTTTTAGTACTATAGTTAT
>ERZ772969.324-NODE-324-length-47036-cov-15.066474_pt1 | contig 47036 bp, 35 predicted proteins | sample MGYA00511676_ERZ772969 | MGnify/ENA primary metagenome ERZ772969 (study PRJEB29015, sample SAMEA2737651) | human gut metagenome | biome: human gut; feature: human-associated habitat; material: faeces | place: China | collected 2012 ... | reverse complement strand
CGAAAAATGGCTATGGTGATATGGTAATTATGAGCATGGAGATTTATGAGTCAACAATGAGACAGATTGCCATGTACAGAGATATTGAGATATCTGAAAAGCAGATAGAGGCAGGACTAGTAAAGGATGCCAGAACAGCACTGAAAGAAACGAGGGCAAAGTATGGCTTATAAATTAAATGTTACCGAGTATGCCGGTGAATTGCCTGATAATATTATGTATCATTTGATTTATCGTTTAAGGAATAAACAGGCAGCTAAGCATTTGTTAGATTGTATTGATGTAATCTATGATAGATTAGAGGTCAATCCTTTTCAATTTGCAGAATGTAGAGATTCATATCTTGCCAGGAAAGGGTATAGAGAAGCAGTTGTGCCACAGATGAATTATATTATCATTTTTGATGTGAGAGATGATGTTGTAAATGTAGTTGGTATTTTCCACCAATTAGAGAATTATCAAAATAAATTGTAATATATTTATGATGAATCAGAGTCAGTCGAAGGGCTGGCTCTAATTTTTTGCCCTTTTTTCGTAGTCAGGCAAATAACTGTATAGTTCAAGTAACTTTTCAAGAATAATTTCAAGAATGAGCCGGGAAGTGTGTTTAAGCTTAATGGCAAAGAATATGTGTTAAGCGAGAACCATACATTGGATATTCCATACGGAGAAGATTTGTGGTGTTTGGAATCTACGTCAAATTATAGATATGGAGAAAAGATTGATTAATTTCTGAGAGTTTGTCTATTTGTGTTGTAGCTATCAACAAAAAGGGATATTTACATCGTGTTATAGTACATGGTGTAGGTATCATTTTTGCATATCTTCTATATTTGCTACATAAAAAAGTGCAAATGCACAAAAAATAGTAATGGCTATTGAGGTAAAAATAATTTAGTGGTAAAATAACATTACCAAAAATAGTGCAATGCACAAAAACAAGGAGCCATATTATGGAGATTATGATGATGCTTGGGAAGAATATATGATATACGGTGGTTTACCACAAGTGGCACAATTTTCTGTAGAACGCCAGAAGGCTGAGTATCTTAAAAATATTTTTACCAATGTTTATATCAAGGATGTGGTAGAGCGAAACAAAATTCAAAATGTTGATGAGATTGGAACTTTGGTGGACATTCTTGCTTCTGCCATAGGAGCACCTACCAATCCAACAAAAATATCAAATACTTTCAAAAGTGAGAGAGGTATCAATTACAGCAATAAAACTATATCTAATCATATTGATTATTTGGCAGAGGCATTTTTGATTTCTAAAGCGGACCGGTATTATATTAAGGGGAGAAAATATGTAGGAGCCAATCTGAAATACTATTTTTCGGATATAGGACTTAGAAATGCCAGACTAAACTTCAGACAGCAGGAGCCGACTCATATTATGGAGAACATTGTTTATAATGAGTTGCTTGTGCGTGGCTACAATGTAGATGTTGGTATTGTGGATGTATTTGCAAAGAATAGTGACGGAAAGAGAGTTCATAAGCAGCTAGAGGTTGATTTTGTAGTAAACCAGGGCAGTCAGAGATATTACATTCAGGTGGCTTATGATATGACTTCTGAGGAAAAGCAAACACAGGAACTTAATTCACTCCGAAATATTCCGGATTCATTTAAGAAGATTGTTATAGTAAATGGAACAAAAAAGCCTTGGAGAAATGAGGAAGGCTTTGTGATCATGGGCATGAAATATTTTCTGCTCAATGAGGATAGTTTGGAGTTTTAGTATGGAAGGAGATAATATATTCCCATATAGAAATATGAATATAAAGTTAGGAGACAGAGAAATGGCAACGTGATAGAAGATATACGCATGAAGAGGTTTTTAATAATCTTAAAAGGATGCCAAAATAGCACTAGAAAAAATTACGATAAAGTATGGCTTAAAATAGTAATATGCTTAGAGTGAATCAGAGTCAGTCGAAAGACTGACTCTGATTTTCTGTATATCCCATAAAGCTTACATGATAATTATATTTGCACACGAAAGATCATTGCTAAGATCATACACGATTCCGGATTTGATACCAACAACAGTTGGACGTAGTATGTAATGAGCATTGTTTTTTACAACTCTGGCACGTTCACCGTTGCTTAGTTCAACGATAGAATCAACAGGATATAATATTATACTTTCAAGGAAGCTTTTCATAGCAGTAATGTCAAGTTCCTCTGTCATAGACATGATCATTTCAACTGCATCACGTTGTGAAAAAGCAGACTTATATGGTCTTTCTGTTACGAGTGCATCATATATGTCGGTGACGGTAAGGATTTTGGCATAGCTGGTTATTTTATCACTTGGAAAACCAAGCGGATATCCGTGGCTGTTCATTTTCTCATGATGCTGAAGTACAGCCAGGCTTATTTCGTTGCTGAACTCATTTTTATCATTTATCATATGATATCCAAATACAGGATGCTGCTTCATAACAGCGAATTCCTCATCTGTAAGTTTACCAGGTTTGTTAAGAATCTCTAGAGGTATTTTGGTTTTACCTATGTCATGAAGAAGTCCGGCAACTCCTATTTCATATATCTGCTTCTGTGATAAGCCCTGTTGTTTTGCAAGTATCATAGACATAGTAGCAACGTCAACGCTATGCTTAAAGGTATATTCGTCACTTGTCTTAAGTGCGCTAATATCTATGGCAATGGCATCATTATCGTTGATGGCTGTCATAAGGTTAGAAGCTATATTGTTAGTGGTATCTGCCAGCTGGTCTGATCCAGCATTGGCATAGATATATTGTATTCCCTCAGCAACACGCGTTTTAACACTATTGGAAAGCTCAACCTTGGAGCGGTCATCAGTACGAAGACGTTCAATCTGCTTTCTGGCCTGTGGCGATATACTTTTTTCTATATCATCATCAGATTCTTCACCTGTCTGGATATATACCATCATAATCCCCATCCTAAGGAGCGATTCAATGACGTAATTATCAAGAATGGATCCTTTTTGAACAAGGTTTCGTCCAGCACGGTCTACTACTGACTGGTCGATTTTCATTCCCTCTTTTAGTTGTCTTGTTCTTACTAAACGTCTTATAATCATATAATAAGTTCTCCATGCTGGTTCAATTGTTACAGCTTCTATAATGTATTCATAAATAAAGTTTTTCTACATCATTTGAATAATAATTTTCCTAGTTAAGATATTATATACCAATTATAAGTAAAATTCTATATATTTTCATTAAAGCAGCTTTACAAAAATAAGTACAAAAATTGAAACAATTGCCAGCTTTTCATATTTTAGCCACAAAATAACCATTGATTCTATTAATGATATAAAGCGTGAGGCTGATACTAACAGTAATATTGGAAATATGCTTACTATTGAATTTGATTATTGCCTGATATTTTACAGATATATGTTTTTAGTTTTTAGAGCCTGGTATGTTTTTACATTTTTAGAGCTTTGACACTTTTATAGGATTATATTATACTATTCTGAATGGAGGAAATAGTGTGATATGAAGAAGTCAAATGCTTCGGCGTTAATGCCAATACTTGTTTTTTTAATATTATATCTGGGATTTGGAATTGTGTTTGAATATGTTATGAAAATTCCTATGGGATTTTATAATATTCCTATTATAGCAGCATTTCTTGTGGCAATACTTGTAGCCTGTATGCAGAATAAAGGTGTAGCTTTTGATAAGAAGCTTGAGATAATGGCATCCGGTTTGGCTGATAAGAATATAATAACAATGATTCTTATATTTCTTACAGCAGGTGTATTCGTAGGAGTGGCAGGAAGAAGCAGTGCAGAGAGTGTGGCATATTTTATGCTTGATATAATACCAGCCAGATTCGCAGTTGCAGTACTTTTTATAGTTGCCTGTTTTGTATCAACTGCTATGGGAACCTCAGTTGGAACTATAACACTTATTGTTCCTATTGCAGTAGCTGTATCAGAGGCTTCAGGTTTTTCTGTACAGCTATGTATGGCATCTGTTATGGGTGGAGCTATGTTTGGAGATAATCTTTCATTTATTTCAGATACGACGATTGCTGCATGTAACGGACAGGGATGTGCTATGAAGGATAAGTTCAGGGAGAATTTCTGGATTGCATTCCCGGCAGCAGTTATGACGCTGATTATTATTCTGTTATTGTCATTTGGAACGGACATATCCGGAAGTGTGACACACGATTATAATCTTATCCAGATTATTCCATACGTGCTTGTGCTTATTGGAGGCATAGCAGGAGTTAATGTGTTTAGTGTGCTTCTTATTGGAATAGTATCAGGAATAATTATTGTTCTATCAACTGGTAATATAGGAGCTTATGAACTTATTGGAAACATAGGCTCAGGTTTATCAGGAATGTTTGAAACAAGCATGGTTGCTATACTTGTTTCTGCTCTATGTGCACTCATAAGGGAATATGGAGGCTTCACAGCCCTGCTTAATGGAATCAAGAAAACCTTTAAGGGAAAAAAAGGTGGCCAGTTAGGAGTAGGTATTCTTGTAGGAGCTATGGATATAGCAACTGCAAACAATACTGTTGCCATAGTCATGGCGAATCCGATAGCTAAGGAAATGTCAGAGGAATATGGAATATCTAACAGGAAAACGGCTTCGCTGTTAGATACATTTTCATGTGTGTTCCAAGGCATAATACCGTATGGTGCGCAGATGCTGGTTGCAATATCGGCGGCTAACGAGCTTGGATATTCGATATCAGCGTTTCAGATAATACCCGTTTTATTTTATCCATTTATGCTTCTTATAAGCTCACTAATCTGGATATGTGTAATACCAGCGGATAAATAACAGGGACTAATATAATTAAGAATGTGAAAATGTGAACATACCTTCAGAAGCTGCTAAGACTAAGCTGGCAGGAACCAGGGGCGTTATATATAACAACAGGGATAAGGAACGATATGAATTCAATAAGTAATGATATGGTAAAAAGAAAAAATATTATTCTGATAGGAATGCCGGGAAGTGGCAAAAGTACATTAGGAGTAGTGCTTGCAAAGAAAATGGGCTATTCCTTCATAGATTCAGATATAGTCATACAGGATACCTATGGCTGTACACTTGAGGAACTGATAGACAAGCATGGTGATGCAGGCTTTATAAAGATTGAAAATGATGTAAACTGTTCTATATCACCAGAGCATACAATTATAGCTACTGGTGGAAGTGCTGTTTATGGAAAAGAGGCAATGGAGCATTTTAAGGAAATAGGAACTGTTATATATCTTAAGGTGTCTGAAAAGGAGCTTGAGTCAAGACTTGGAAGCCTTAAAGAGCGTGGAGTTGTATCGAACGGTAAAACAACTATTGAGGAAATATTTGAGGACAGGAAAAGACTGTATGAAAAGTATGCTGATATTGTTATTGCACAGGAGGGCATGGATATAAGAACGATAGTTGAGGATATGTATTCAAGAATTAAATTTATGAATTGAATTTATGAGTTGAGTTTATGAATAAATTTATTCAATTAAATATTGATTTATTGTGGAAAAATCTCGCTTTTTGTATTAATATATTTATAGTTTTGTATGATTTTTAGCATTTACATTATAATGTATTAATTACAAGGAGGGAGATTTTTTAAAATGGAAGAGATTAAGGCTGGAAATAAGTACAAGTACACAGAGGAAACGGAAAGATTTAAAAAAATGAACAGATTTTATATAGCAGCGACATCTGTTTTGGGATGTATATTTATATTATATCTGTGGTTAAAGCTGTCCTGTAATGCTATATCACCTATAACTGTATATGGTAATACAGCTCTTATTGCTGTATTTGCAATAGCCAATACTATCGTGCATGTAAAGAATAATGAAACAAGAAAGTTAAAAGCTATGGCTACATGGGAGGTATGTATAGAATATCTGCTTATTGGTGTTCAGACTAGTGCAACCTTTATAAGCTATGCAATTATAATAATATTTATATTACAGATTCCTTATTATGAGAAGAAGTCTTTGAATAGAACTGCAATAGGCACATTGATTATATATATTATAGTTATGAGTGTACAGGCATCAAAGGGAATATATGGCAATGATGTTAATGCAGTATGTGGAACATTTATTGTTATTCTTACAGGTTTTGTAATACTTCAGGTTGGAAAGCTATGTATACTGTTTAATGATGACGCAGTTGGCTCAGCAAGAGAAGAACACGATAAGGTAAAGATGGTTCTTGATGATATGCTTGAGGTATCACAGACTGTTAATAAGGAAACTGATGAAAGCAGAAACATTATGGATCAGCTTGTAAGTACAACAGAGAATGTAACAAGCAATATGAAGGAAATTACTGCTGCTACGAATATGACTGCTACAAGCATAGAAGAACAGAATACTATGACAACATCTATACAGCAGGCTATTGAGCACACAGGCGAAGTATCTAATGCGATGGTAGATATTGCAATGGATTCTAATGATAGTATTAAAAAGAATATAGAAATCATGACAGAGCTTAAGACACAGTCTGCGCAGATAAAGGATACTAATAAGTCGGTTACTGACTCAATGTCAAAGCTTCAGGAGAAAACCAAAGAGGTTGAGAATATAGCGGATATGATTCTTAATATATCAAGCCAGACTAATCTGCTGGCACTTAACGCTTCAATAGAGAGTGCAAGAGCAGGAGAGGCAGGAAGAGGCTTTGCAGTTGTGGCTGAGCAGATAAGACAGCTCGCAGAGCAGACAAAGGGCTTTACAGAGGATATAACAAAGATAATATATGAGCTTAATGCAAATGCAGAGGATGTGGTGGAATCTGTCAGGATTTCAGTCAATGCGGCTGATACGCAGAGCGATAATATTAATTCAGCTTCCCAGACGTTTGAACAGCTTAATAGTAATATGTCAGCATTAGTAGAGCATGTGGAGGAGGTTAACAATCAGATAACAGGTCTTTCAGCTTCCAATAACAGAATTGTTGAGAATATATCACAGCTCTCTGCGGTGACACAGGAGGTTACAGTTAATGCAGAACAGGTGCATAATCTGAGCGAACAGAATCTTGAATATGCTGAGCAGGTAAAACAGGCGGTTGAACATATAAGAAGCACATCTGAAAAGATGAATATGGCATAAAGATTTATAAATAATATAGAGAATGTTTATAAATAATTCTGTCTTGGTTAAAATAATTAATAAAATGGTTGTAAATAATATAAAGTTGTTATAAAATTAACATAACATATAATCAGTAATATGATCGGAGGCGTGTTAATATGTTATTTCAACTTTATGGCGATGGCACTATCTATAAGCTTATAGGATGGGTGCTTGTATTCGCAGGGCTTGTTATATGTAACGAGCTTGCAAGACGTTCAAAGTTTGGTGGATTATTATTCTTTGTATTTATTCCTATTGCTTTGACAGTTTATTTCGTGGCTATCCAGATAGGAGCTGCAAATGGTGCTTCATGGGCACTTAATAACCAGACATACAAGTATATGAATGGATGGTTCCATTATGCCAAGCTTTATGCCGCAACAGCAGGCTGTATTGGCTTTATGATGCTTAAGTATAAGTGGAGCATAGGTAAAACAGAGTGGTTTAAGGTATTCCCATTCTTAATTGTTGCTATTAATATTCTTATTGCTGTATGTAGTGACTTTGAATCTGCAATCAAAGGCGGAATGAATGGTGGCTGGTGGTTCTCAAACGAAGGTGTATGGCTTTACGGCGGCTGGTGGAACTGGCTTAACGGTATTGCAGGTCTTATCAACATCTTCTGTATGACTGGCTGGTGGGGTATCTATTCTTCTAAAAAGAAGGATGATATGTTATGGCCGGATATGACTATATGGTTTATAGTTGCATATGATATATGGAACTTTACATATACATATAACAACCTGCCTACTCATACATGGTACTGTGGTGTTGCATTACTTCTTGCACCAACATTTGCCAATGCTTTATGGAACAAGGGTGGATGGATCCAGAACCGTGCTAACACACTTGCAACATGGTGTATGTTTGCACAGGTATTCCCACTTTTCCAGGTAGATGGAATATTCTCTACACTTCCTGTACTTTATAAATATACAGGTGCAGCAACAGGTATGGAACTTTCAAAGCTTACATTAGAGCAGATGAATGCTGCAGGTGCATATCCGGTAGCACAGGGTGTTATGTCTATACTTGCAGTTGTGGCCAATGTCATCTGTATCTCAGTTATTATAAAGAGAGCGGTTGAGCAGAAGAAGAACCCTTACAAGAATGAGATATTTGCGGGAACCAGAGATTATGACCAGGCTATGGACAGAGCCTGATGGCGTGTATTAAACAGAATTAAAAGAGTTATATATTTAGGTTAACTTATGATAAATTAATTGATTATATGAGACAGAAGAAACTGTTGACTGTTTTCTATTATATATTTAGTATATATACATGGAAATAGTTCGACAGTTTCTTTATTTTTATGGTATACTAATAAGAGAAATAAGTGGAACGCAAAGTAATTGCGTGATCTGCAGCTATTAGCTGATGCAGTTTTATAAAGGAGATGATATTATGATTAAGAAGATTAAAGGAATTAAGATTGAACTGATAATTATTTCTATTGTATTATTTGCTCTTGGACTTTTTCTTGTTATATATCCAGAGCTTTCGCAGCTTATTATATGTAAGGCTGTTGGAATAGCTTTATGTGTATGGGGTGTGTTAAGACTCATAACATATTTTAGTATGGCTAAAGAGGAAATATTTGGTTCGTTTGGATTAGTACAGGGTATTTCATTGTTAGCATTCGGATTATTCTTTGTTATGAAACCAGAAGTTATAGCTATGTTTTTTGGAACAATCCTTGCAATAGTTATTATTATTGATGGAATACTTAAGCTTCAGTATGGAATAGAGTTTTACCATATGAAAGCTGATAAATGGTGGATAGAGGCTGTTGTAGCAGCATTTATGGTAGTTATGGGTGTGATTGCATTATTTAATCCATTTGATTCATCAGTAGCACTTATGATATTCATAGGAATAGTACTTATGGTAGAAGGTGTATCAGATCTGATTTCTATTATAAGAATATCAGCTTTTGTAAAGAAGTTAAAGGATATGTAAAGAGCAATGTACCGATATAAGGTTAAACCGTATATCAAAGTCGGGGGCTTTTGACCCCGACATCATACAATAAGAATACAGTCAGATAAAGTGCCAAAGCTAAGCACGAACAATAGTAAGGGAGAATAAACATGTCAGAAAAGGTAATATATGCCGCAATACTTGGGGCAGGAACAGTAGGAATGGGAACTTATAAGCTGTGTCAGGCAATGGAGGATGAGATAAAGCATAAAACAGGTGCCAGACTTGTTATTAAGAAGATTCTTGTAAGAAATATCGGTAAGAAAAGAGATGGTATTCCAGAAGAGCTTCTTACGGATGACTGGGCAGATATCATAACGGATGACCAGATAAGCATTATAGTAGAACTTATGGGTGGTATCCATCCGGCAAAGGATTATGTGCTTGATGCACTTAAGGCTGGAAAGCAGGTTGTTACAGCTAATAAGGATCTTATAGCTGAATGTGGTGAAGAGGTTGGCAATGCAGCCAATGAAGCTGGTGCAGACCTTCAGTTTGAGGCTGCAGTAGCTGGTGCTATTCCTATTATCAGACCATTGAAGCAGAGCATGGCGGGCAATCATATTACTGAGATTATGGGTATTGTCAACGGCACTACGAACTACATCCTTACTAAGATGACAGAAAGCGGTATGGATTATGCGGAGGCACTTGCCAAGGCAACAGAGTTAGGATATGCAGAAGCAGATCCAACAGCAGATGTTGAAGGATATGATGCCGGCAGAAAGATAGCTATTATGGCATCAATAGCATTTAATTCAAGAGTAACATTTGCAGATGTATATACAGAAGGTATCACGAAGATATCAGCAGATGATATAAAGTATGCTAAAGAATTCGGATATGTTATTAAACTTCTTGGAGTTGCAAAGAATACAGATGATGGAATAGAAGTTAAGGTACATCCTATGCTTATACCATCTAATCATCCACTTGCCACAGTTAACGATGCATTTAATGCGGTTTTTGTGCATGGACTTGCCATGGATGATGCGATGTTTATGGGACGCGGTGCAGGACAGATGCCGACTGCAAGTGCGGTTGTTGGTGATATTATAGATGTATGCAGGAATATAGTACATGATTCATGTGGAAAGATAGGCTGCTGCTGTTATAAGCACCTTAATGTCAAGAATATAGCTGATACAAGCAGCAAGTTTTTCTTAAGATTAGAGATAGCTGACAGATCAGGTGTGCTTGCCAATATAGCAAGTGTGCTTGGTAATAGTGGAGTAAGTATAGCCCAGGTTGTCCAGAAGAAAAGCAAGGATGGCGTGGCAGAGCTTGTCATTATCACAGATGAAGTAAAAGAAAAGCACTTTAATGATGCCATGGCTGTATTTAAGGGACTGTCAGCTGTTAAGAATATTGCTGGAGTTATAAGAGTATACTAATCTGGAAAGGTGAATAAAATAATATGGCATCGAAATATTATGCGGTCAGAAAAGGGCGTAAGCCAGGGATATACAGGACATGGGATGACTGTAAGAGCCAGGTGTTTAAGTGTGAGGGAGCAGAGTATAAAAGCTTTGCCACAGAGGCAGAAGCATATGCTTATATGGGTGCTGTCAAAGATATAGCACAAGAGGGCGAGAGCTATGCATATGTTGATGGTTCGTTTAACGCATCCACGGGTGTGTATGGATTTGGTGGTTTTCTTATGTATAAGGATAACAAGTATATTCTAAGTGGTTCTGGTGATGATAAAGAGATGGCATCTATGAGAAATGTGGCAGGTGAGATACTTGGAAGCATGGCGGCAGTACAGAAAGCTATAGAACTTGGTATAGAAAGCATAGATGTTTATTTTGATTATATGGGCATAAGAGCATGGGCGCTTGGTGAATGGAAAAGAAACAAGAAGGGAACCATAGCATATTATGACTATATGCAGTCTGTTAAAGACAAAATAACAGTTAATTTTGTTAAGGTTAAAGGACATTCAGGTGTGGAAGGTAATGAAGAAGCAGACAGACTGGCTAAAAAGGCCGTCGGTATTCTTTAAAGCAGATTTTGTTTTGTAAGAATAAAGTAAATATCATGTAAGGTTGTGTGAAATTATCAGATAATGATTGACATACACTTTTAATATATGATACAATCCGTTCGTGTGAGTCAGTAAATATATAATCATTATATATGATTTCATACAAATATGACCACTTATACATTTGATGTATACAATATATACATATTACGTCTGGTATAAGTTAAGCCTAACGGACAGGCGGGTCGGTTGCCGGTGTGGTAAACCCACATTATTGTTATTGATTGGGCGGTAAGCCCTGTTTATAAGTTGATTACTTTATAATCTGTGCCAAGCACATCATCTTGTGAAACGGTCAATAAAGAGTGACGCATATTTGTATGTCATAGATACTAAGTTATAGATACTAAGTATGAGTATAATTATCTATGTATATATTCGCTGATTTCCTTAAATAATTGGTATTAATTCCAGATTTGTGTATAGTTTATGTACATTACATAAAGGGGGTTAAACCAGATTAGAATTATGATCAGACTATAGAGATGGTTGTGTAAAATGCACGACTGTCTCTTTTTTGTTTTGCTGTTTAATGCGGATATTAAGCTTAATTTCTTTAAGTAATTTCTTTAAGTATATAGCAGTAGTTCACAGATTATAAAGAAAATATAATCATCCAGGGATAATGTATTCTGAACCTGGAAGCTATTATTATATATGGGAATGGAGATAAAAGAATGTTAGATGACCAGACAAGAGCTCCGATATACGAGGCATTGGAAAGATTAAGAAGACAGAGAGTTGTTCCGTTTGATGTCCCGGGACACAAGAGAGGAAGAGGAAATCCAGAGCTTGTTAATCTGCTGGGAGAAAAGTGCGTAGGAATAGATGTTAATTCCATGAAACCACTTGATAATCTGTGCCATCCTGTGTCTGTTATACGGGATGCAGAAGAACTGGCAGCTAAAGCCTTTGGTGCAGAGAATGCTTTTCTTATGGTAGGTGGTACGACATCAGCAGTCCAGGCGATGATACTTTCCAACTGTAAAAGGGGAGATAAGATAATACTTCCAAGAAACGTACATAAGAGTGCTATCAATGCGCTGGTGCTGTGTGGCGCGGTTCCTGTATATGTTAACCCTGAGGTTAATTCTGAACTTGGAATATCATTAGGGATGAATCTGGATTCTGTGAAGAAAGCAATAGAGGATAACCCTGATGCAGTAGCTGTATTAGTAAATAATCCTACATATTATGGTATATGTTCAGATATATGTTCGATAGTAAGCTTTGCACATGAACATGGCATGAAGGTGCTTGCAGATGAAGCACACGGCACACATCTTTACTTCCAGCCAGATCTTCCGGTATCAGCTATGAAGGCTGGCGCTGATATGGCAGCGGTCTCTATGCATAAGTCAGGTGGTTCACTTACACAAAGTTCGATACTTCTTACCAATAAAGGAGTAAATGCAGACTATGTAAGGCAGATAATCAATCTTACACAGACAACAAGCGGATCATATCTTTTGCTTGCAAGTCTTGATATATCAAGAAGAAATCTGGCACTAAGAGGCAGGGAGTCGTTTACTAAGGTTATGGAAATGGCTGAATATGCAAGAAAAGAGATTAATGACATAGGCGGCTACTATGCATATGGCAAGGAGCTGGTTAATGGTACAAGTGTATATGATTATGATGTAACTAAGCTGTCTGTGCACACACTTGGTCTTGGACTTGCAGGAATAGAGGTATATGATCTTCTGCGTGATGAGTATGATATACAGATAGAGTTTGGCGATGTGAGTAACATACTTGCCTATATATCTATCGGAGACAGACTGCAGGATATAGAAAGACTTGTAGGAGCACTTGCAGATATAGCAAGAATCTATAAAAAAGATAAAACTGGCATGCTGAGTGGGGAATTCATAAGTCCGATTGTGGAGAAGTCCCCTCAGGAAGCCTTTTATGCTGATAAGGAATCACTTCCTATTAAGGATACAAAGGGAAGAATATCAGGCGAATTCGTCATGTGTTATCCACCAGGAATACCTATACTTGCACCAGGTGAGATGATAACAGAGGAGATTATAGAGTATATATTATATGTTAAAGAAAAAGGATGCTCTATGCAGGGTACAGAGGATCCTATGGTGAATAATCTCATGGTGCTTAAGAATGCATTTTAGTTAAATAGTGCGCTGAAAAGCAGCGCAAGAATGGAGGCTTATTATGGAAATGTGGTTTTCAGAGCTGCACACAACCAATGTTAAGCTGTCAATGAGGATAGAGAGGCAGCTGTGTTCAGTAGAAAGTGACTGTCAGAGAATAGATGTACTTGTATCAGATGAGTTTGGAAAGTTTTTAGCACTTGATGGAGAGATTCTGTTTTCTGAAAAGGATGAGTTTATATATGATGAGATGGTTACACATGTACCTATGGCTGTTCATCCAGCTGTTAAGAATGTTCTTATAATCGGTGGTGCAGATGGTGGCGTTGCAAAAGAACTTATTAACTATAAGACTATAGAAAGAATAGACGTAGTTGAGCCTGATGAAACTCTGGCGGAGGTATGCCGGGAGTATTTTCCGGAGCTTGCATGTGGCCTGGATGATAAAAGAGTTAATGTATATATACAGGATGGTCTGCGTTTCTTAAGAAGCAAGACAGATGAATACGATCTTATAATTAATGATGCCACAGACCCTTTCGGATATACTGAAGGACTGTTTACAAAAGAGTTTTATGGAAGCTGCTATAAGGCTCTTAAAGAAGATGGAATCATGGTATACCAGCATGGAAGTCCGTTTTATTCAGAGGACAAAGAAGAGTGTGTGAAAATGCATAGAAAGGCATATCAGGCGTTTCCAGTAAGCCGTGTATACCAGGCACATATACCGACATGTTCGTCAGGTTACTGGCTCTTTGGCTTTGCATCAAAGAAATATCATCCGTTAATTGATTTTAAGCCGGATGAATGGAAGAAATTAGGAATAAAGACAAGATATTATACAACTAATTTACATAGAGGAGCCTTTATGCTTCCTAAATATGTTGAGGATATGCTTGAGGAAGAGGAACGTTAATTACATCATTAAATAAATAATTAAACAGGTGTTAAAGGTAAACCTGGATAGAATATCAGGAGGATAAGGATTATGAGCAGATTATTAATAATAGGATGTGGCGGTGTAGCTGGTGTGGCTATACATAAGTGCTGTCAGAACAGTGACGTATTTACAGAAATATGTATAGCAAGCAGAACTAAAAGTAAATGTGATGCACTTAAGGAAAAGCTTTCAGATAAAACAAGCACTGTTATAACGACAGCACAGGTTGATGCAGATAACGTGGATGAGCTTGTGTCTCTTATAGAGAACTATAAGCCTGAAGCAGTTCTTAATCTTGCACTTCCATATCAGGATCTTACTATTATGGATGCATGTCTGAAAACTGGCGTGAATTATATAGATACAGCGAATTATGAGGCTGAGGATACTGAGGATAAAGAGTGGAGAGCTATATATGAAAAAAGATGTAAGGAAGAAGGCTTCTCAGCTTATTTTGATTATTCATGGCAGTGGAATTACAGGAAAAAGTTTGAAGATGCAGGCATAATGGCACTTCTTGGAACAGGCTTTGACCCAGGTGTTACAAGTGTATTCAGTGCATATGCACTTAAGCATTACTTTGATGAAATAGAAACTATAGATATACTAGACTGCAATGGTGGCGATCATGGATATCCATTTGCAACTAACTTTAATCCAGAGATAAACTTAAGAGAAGTATCAGCACCGGGCTCATATTGGGAAAATGGACACTGGGTAGAGGTGCCAGCTATGTCTATTAAGAGGGAATATGATTTTCCAGAGGTTGGTATGAAGGATATGTATCTTCTTCACCACGAAGAGATAGAATCTCTTGCTAAGAACATACCAGGTGTTAAAAGAATAAGATTCTTTATGACATTTGGGCAAAGCTATCTTACACATATGAAATGCCTTGAAAATGTAGGTATGTTAAGAACTGATCCAGTAAAGGTAGGAAATGTTGAAGTTGTACCTATACAGCTTTTAAAGGAACTGCTTCCAGATCCTGCAAGTCTTGGTGAGAGAACAGTTGGAAAGACTAATATTGGATGTATATTTACAGGTAAAAAGGATGGAAAGGAAAAGAAAATATACATATATAATGTATGTGACCATCAGGAATGTTATAAAGAAGTAGAATCACAGGCTATATCATATACAACAGGTGTTCCTGCTATGATAGGTGCTATGATGGTTGTAACTGGAAAGTGGAATAAGCCTGGAGTGTATAATGTTGAGGAGTTTGATCCAGATCCATATATGGAAGCTCTTAACAAATGGGGACTTCCATGGGTTGTTGAGGAGAATCCGGTATTAGTTAAGTAGTTTAAAATACGAGAAGCTTAAAAGATAAGAAACTTAAAATATAAGCAGCTTATAATGTGAGCAGCTTAAAAATGAGTAGATAAAAATATGAATTCCAGGAGAAATGAATTGGATACAGTAGTATTTAAAGATATAAAAACACCATCATATGTTATAGATGAAAACAAACTTATTCACAATCTAAAGATTCTTAATGGAGTGGAAAAAGAAACTGGTTGTCATATACTTCTTGCACAGAAAGCATTTTCAGCTTATGCCATGTATCCGCTTATAGGTCAGTATATAAGCGGGACAACGGCAAGCGGATTGTACGAAGCAAGGCTTGGAAAAGAAGAGATGAATAAAGAGAATCATGTTTTTGCACCAGCATATAAGCAGGAGGACATGGATGAACTTGTTAAGATATGCGACCATATTATATTTAACTCAGTAAACCAGCTTAAAAAGTATAAGAAACAGTGTCTTAAAGCAGGGGTGAGTATAGGACTAAGAATCAACCCGGAAGTATCAACGCAGGGTGAGCATGCTATATATGATCCATGTTCAGAAGGTTCAAGGCTTGGAGTTACACTTAAGGCACTTAACAAAGGCATAGATGAGGATGAGCAGCTTCTTGAAGGTGTTGATGGATTGCATTTTCATACGCTGTGTGAACAGAATTCAGATGATCTTAAGACAACACTTGATGCAGTAGAAGAAAAATTCGGGAAATATATGCATAACTGCAGGTGGATTAATATGGGTGGAGGACATCATATAACAAGAGAAGATTATGATGTGAGGCTGCTTATTGACTGTGTGAGACATGTGCAGGATACATATCATGTAAAAGTGTATCTTGAGCCAGGAGAGGCAGTTGCACTCAACGCAGGATATCTTGTAACAGAGGTGCTTGATAAGGTGGATAATGGCATAGAAACTCTTATTTTAGATGCCTCAGCAGCATGTCATATGCCTGATGTGCTTGAGATGCCATACACACCGCCTTTATATGGAGCACAGATAGTGGCAGATATATTAAAGACACAAGAGGCACATAAGGATGCACATTTTGTATACAGACTTTCTTCATATACATGCCTTGCGGGTGATATTATAGGTGATTATGAGTTCGACCATGAGATAAATGTGGGCGACAGACTTATATTTATGGATATGGCTATATATTCAATGGTGAAAAATAATACATTTAATGGAATGCCGCTTCCATCTATATCAGTGCTAAGAGATGGAAAACTTAGTCTGATTAAAAGCTTCGGATATGAAGACTTTAAGTGCAGGCTTTAATATAGCAGATATGGCATATATGCCAGCTGTGGGTTATATAAGATTATAAGGAATAAAACAGATGAGTATTATAAATTCAACTCCGTCACATGATGGATATTACATGCCAGCTGAATATGAAAAGCATGATGGCACTATTATGATATGGCCGGTAAGACCGGGGTCGTGGCCTGGTGAAGCAGCAGCGGCAAAAAGGGTGTTTAAGGAAATAGCCGGGCATATCGCCCAGTCTGAGAATATGTATATGCTTACAGACAGTGAGCATATGACAGAAGCAGAGCAGATGTTAGACGATAAAGTCAGGGTTGTTAACATAGAGACAGATGATGCGTGGGCAAGAGATATGTGCCCGACATTCGTAAAGAATGCATCAGGAGATATACGTGGAATAAGCTGGAAGTTCAACGCATGGGGTGGAGAATATGATGGCTTGTATATGGACTGGGAAAAGGATGATATGGCAGCAGGTCTGTTTTGCGACATGATGGGGATAGATTATTATGATGCAGCTCCTTTTGTGCTTGAAGGCGGTTCTATACATAGCGACGGTGAGGGCACTGTTATAGTGACTGAAAGCTGTCTTTTAAGTAAGGGCAGAAACCCACAGCTTAGTAAAGCTATGATAGAGGATAAGCTTAAGGAATATCTTGGAGCAAAGAAGGTTATATGGCTGCCATATGGAATATATAATGATGAAACCAATGAGCATGTTGATAATGTGTGTGCGTTTACATCGCCTGCTAATGTTGTGCTTGCATGGACAGATAATGAGAATGATCCACAGTATGATATGTCATCAGCCGACCTTAAAGTGCTTGAAGCTGAAACAGATGCACTTGGTAGAAAGATAAAGGTGCATAAGTTATATATACCAGATGAGCCTGTGTGCATAAAAGAAGAGGATCTTAAGGGTTATGTGTTTGCAGAAGGTGAAGATAACAGGGAGCTTGGAGAAAGATTAGCAGCAAGCTATGCGAATTTCTATATATCTAATGCGAAAGTACTTGTTCCACAGTTTGGTGATAAGAAGGATAAGGCTGCGATAGAACTGTTATCAAAGCTTATGCCTGACAGAAAAGTAACCGGTATATATGCCAGGGACATAATAGTTGGAGGCGGCAATATACATTGCATAACGCAGCAGATTCCAGCAGGCATAAAGAAAAACATATAAAATGTGCATAAAGAAGAATAAAAAACCATGTAGAAATGGAGATTGATAATATGAGCAGAATAACTGGAGTTGCTGCTATACAGATGAAGTGTGGCAGAGATGTTTTGGAAAATATAAAAACAGCCGACAGACTTGTAAGGGATGCAGTTAAAAAGGGCGCAGATATAATACTTCTTCCAGAGCTTTTTGAGAGGCAGTACTTTTGTCAGGAAAGAAGATATGAATACTATGAATACGCAAAAAGTGTGGACGAGGATGCAGCTGTAGTACATTTTACAGAGGTTGCCAGAGAATTAGGCGTGGTTATAATAGTCAGCTTTTATGAAAAGGATATAAACCAGCTGTATAATACAGTTGCCGTTATAGATGCTGATGGAACAAGGCTTGGAATATATAGAAAGACACATATTCCTGATGATCATTACTATCAGGAAAAATTCTACTTTGTCCCAGGCAATACAGGCTTTAAGGTGTTTAACACAAGATTCGGCTGCATAGGTGTTGGTATATGCTGGGATCAGTGGTTTCCAGAGACAGCAAGGGCTATGGCGGTAGAAGGTGCAGAGGTGCTTTTTTATCCAACTGCTATAGGCAGTGAACCAATACTCGACTGTGACAGCATGATGCACTGGAGAAGGTGTATGCAGGGACATGCAGCATGCAATCTTGTTCCGGTTGTTGCAGCTAACAGGATTGGTGTTGAGACTGTTAAGCCATGTGAAGAGAACGGTGGACAATCAAGTTCACTTAAATTCTATGGTTCTTCCTTTATCACTGACAACACAGGTGATATAATATATCAGGCGGGCAGGGACGAAGAAGAAGTTATCGTCCATAAGTTTGATCTTGATAAGCTGGCATATGACAGACTTTCATGGGGACTGTTCAGAGACAGAAGACCAGAAGTCTATAATAAAGCTATAAGTAAAGAACTTATTCAGTCCTAGTACATCGTTTTTAAAACAATGTACCAGATATATAGAAACGAGGATGATTATGAAAAAACTGGTTGTTGGCATGCTTGCACATGTAGATGCTGGGAAAACTACACTTTCAGAAAGTATATTATATACTTCGGGAGCGATAAGGAAGCTTGGAAGAGTAGATAATAAAGATGCATTTCTTGATAATAACGAATATGAGCGTCAGAGAGGAATAACTATATTTTCAAAGCAGGCATGCTTTAGTTATATGAATCTTGATGTTACATTGCTTGACACACCTGGTCACGTTGACTTTTCGGCGGAGATGGAGCGTACGTTATGGGTGCTTGATTATGCGGTGCTTGTTATCAATGGAATCGATGGTGTACAGGGACATACAGACACATTGTGGGGATTGTTAAAAAGACTGCATGTGCCTGTTTTTATATTTGTTAACAAGATGGACCAGCAGGGAACCGATAAATATAGACTTCTTGAACAGCTTAAGAATAAGCTGTCATCAGGCTGCATAGATTTTACCGGATATATGAAGGGCGTTAAACCTGACTATGAGGATATAGCAACATGTAGTGAAGGGGCGCTTGAAGAATATCTTAAATATTCAGAGGTATCAGATGAAAGCATAAGCAGGATGTTAGATGAAAGAGAGATATTTCCAGTTATATTTGGTTCGGCATTAAGGCTTGATGGAGTTGATGAGCTGCTTGGTGTGATGGACAGATTCTGCAGCAGCAGGGAATATGGTGAGGATTTTTCAGCCAGAGTTTATAAGATATCAAGAGATGAAAGAGGAGAAAGACTTACACATATTAAAGTAACAGGTGGCTGTATAAAGAGCAAGGATATTATAAATGATGAGAAGGTCAATCAGATAAGAGTATATAGCGCGGATAAATATACAGCTGTTCAGGAAGCTGTAGCAGGAAGCATATGCGCACTTACGGGATTGTCAGACACGTATGCAGGACAGGCTATAGGAGATGAGAAGGAAGACAATTCGCCAGTTCTTACACCAGTTCTTAACTATAAGATAAATCTTCCAGCAGGCGTTGATCCTATGCAGATACTTCCAAAGCTCAGGGCTATAGAGGAAGAAGAGCCACAGCTGCATATAGAATGGGATGAGAATTTTAAAGAAATACATGTACAGGTTATGGGACCTGTTATGATAGAAGTGCTTCAGAATATAATTAAGGAAAGGTTTGGCATAGACGTAACTTTTGGAGAGGGCAGTATTGTGTATAAAGAAACAATTGCCAACAAAGTTGAAGGAATCGGACATTTTGAACCTTTAAGACATTATGCTGAGGTACATCTAATACTTGAACCTGGTGAGCCTGGAAGTGGTATGAGGTATGAGCTTGACTGCAGTGAGGATGTGCTGGCAAAGAACTGGCAAAGACTTATATATACACATTTGTGTGAAAAAACACATAAGGGTGTACTGACAGGCTCGGCACTTACAGATGTTAAGATAACAGTTGCTGCCGGACGAGCGCATAACAAGCATACAGAAGGTGGAGATTTCAGGCAGGCAACATACAGAGCTGTAAGACAGGGGCTTATGCAGGCTGAATCCGTTCTTCTTGAACCATTTTACGAATTCGAGCTGAAGCTTGACAGGCAATATATAGGCAGGGCTATGACAGATCTTGAACGTATGGGAGCAGAATTTACGATTAATGATACTGGAGAAGAAGTGTTTGTAACAGGCTGTGGTCCTGTGTCAAGCCTTGCGAATTATCAGGCAGAGCTTACAGCATACACAAGGGGAACTGGAAGCATAAATCTTAGAATGTCAGGTTACAGACCATGCCATAATCCAGAAGAAGTTATAGAAAAAATAGGCTATGATGTTACAAGAGATATAAGGAATACACCGGATTCTGTGTTCTGCGCACATGGATCAGGTTTTACAGTCAGCTGGGATGAGGTATCAGAATATGCACATGTTGATAGTGTTCTTAATCCACCCAAAACGTCAGATATAAATGAACCTATGACATCAAAGCAGGCAGCAAGGACTGTATCAGAAGAATGGATAGGAACTGATGAGGTTGACAGGATATTGGCAGAAACTTATTTTTCTAACAGCAGAGGCGATAATGAAAGAAGGAAGCTGTCAAAAAGAAAATCATCAGATCAGCTTGGACAATATGTGGCGTTAAAGCAGTCTGACAGACAAAGAACAGCAAAGGCTATGGGAGTAAGCTATCTTTTAGTAGATGGTTATAACATAATCCATGCATGGAAGGAACTTGATGAGCTGGCTAAGATCAACATGGACAGCGCAAGAGACAGGCTGCTTGATATTATGTGTAACTATCAGGGAATGAAAAAGTGTGAACTGATAGTTGTGTTTGATGCGTACAGACTTGCAGGACATGCACAGGAGTATATTGATTACCATAATATACATGTAGTATATACTAAAGAAGCAGAAACAGCAGATCATTACATAGAAAAGTTTGCACATGAGAATGGAAGAAAGTATAATGTGACTGTTGCAACATCCGATGGGCTTGAACAGGTTATCATAAGAGGTGCCGGATGTCTTCTTTATTCTGCAAGAGAATTCGAGGAAGAAGTTAAAGCCATGGAAGAACATATAAGAAATGAATATCTAAATAAAAGCTATTAATAATTAATGTGAGTGTCTGAGCTAAATTCTGCCACTCACTTGTTTATGAAAGAAGAGGTTTGATTGTTATGAGTACATTATGGGTTATAGGTGATTCAACACTTAGTAGTTTCAAAGACAGGTATTATTATCCAAGATATGGATATGGAACAATGCTTGATAAGTATCTTAATGATAATGTGAGGGTTGTTAATATAGCTCTTTCTGGAAGAAGCTCTAAAAGCTATACGACAGAGCCACAGTATAAGGAACTGCTTGATGGCATGAAAAAAGGTGATTTTCTTATCATAGGATTTGGACATAATGATGAGAAAACAGAGGAGTCACGTTTTACTGATGCGAATGGAGATTATAAGACAGAAGGCTCATTTGCACATTCCCTCTACGAAAATTATATCAAGAAGGCAGATGAGGCAGGCTGTAAGGTGATTCTTTGTACACCTATAGTAAGGAGAACTCCTACAGGAGAATGGGATGATACTCTGTTACATATAACGCAGGATGTCGGGGAGTTTAAAGGCGGCGATTATCCAGAAGCTGTAAGAGAGCTTGGAAGTACACTTGACATACCAGTTATAGATATGACTGAAAAGACTCACAAGATGTATGACAGGCTCGGTGCTGATAATACAATATATCTTCATGCATGGCCATCCAATAACAGGCTTAGTGTAGATAACACACATACCAATATATGGGGTGCAAGAGTTAATGCTTATATGGTTATGTCAGCTATTAAAGAGTCAGATATAGCAGGACTATCTGAAAATGTAGTGAATTTATCTGAAAATCCTTTGGAATATAAAGAAAAGTATCTTGTATCAAATGCTGATTATAAGCCTGTAATATTTAGTGATAAGCTTGAAGAGAGCAGGCTTTTTGAAGATTATGGTGAATATAAGGGTACTGTTTTTGGTGATGTTTTAAATGATGTAAGCAAGGAGAATTTTACACTTGAAGCAGATAAAGATGGCAACATGCATATAGCTGTCAGAAACAATTGTGGTAAGATATCAGTTGTTACAGATGGAATAGCTATGTATTACAGACAGGTAGATGTTAATAAGAATTTCACACTAAGAGCGAAGGTAAGAGTTAATAAGATATTTTTAAACGACCAGGTATCGTTTGGACTTATGGTAAGGGATGACTGTTATATTGATAAGTGCATGCCTGACATTTTAGGCGATTATGTGGCAGCAGCACCTCTGTGTGTTACAAGAAAAGAGAATACGGTAGGAACTTATGCAAGAAAAAGTGGTGTGCTTGTATATGGACCAGCAACAGGTACCGCGATAGAAGAAGGAAAAGAATATAATCTTATACTTGCTTCATCACAGGATGGATATATGGCAAAGTTTGCGGATGGACCTGAAGTAACAGGAGGGTATGATTTTAAGCTTACTGCTATTGATCCTAAGCATGTATATGTTGGTATGTTTGCATCAAGAAACGTTGATGTGACATTTTCAGATATACATTTTGAAATCTGAGCAGTAACCAATATATAAAAAATAAGTAAATTATTATATAACAATGTGATTTTTATGAATTATATGTTATACTAAGCCTACAGATAGAAGTATTCAGACAATAACAGGATGGATACGTAAGCGTGTACAAAATATGAATCTGGAGGGAGTTGAAGCATATGAAACTTACTTTTTTAGGTGCTGATCACGAAGTTACAGGAAGCTGTCATTACCTATGTGTTGGTGATAAAAATATACTGATAGATTGCGGAATGGAACAGGGAAACGATGTATATGAGAACCAGGAGCTGCCCATACCGGCATCCGATGTAGATTATGTTCTTCTTACACATGCACATATAGACCATTCGGGGCTTATACCACTTTTGTATGTTAATGGCTTTAGAGGCAGTATATATTGCACTGAGGCAACTGTACAGTTGTGTGATATTATGTTAAGAGATAGTGCACATATCCAGATGTTTGAAGCTGAATGGCGCAACAGAAAGGCGAAGCGTTCAAACGGAACACTTAAGGAGTTCATACCTTTATATGATGCGAAGGCAGTATATGAGGTTATGAAACAGTTTGTCGGAGTAAAGTACGATGAGATCATAAATATAGATGACAATGTAAGTGTGAGGTTTAAAGATGTAGGGCATCTGCTTGGTTCAGCAAGCATAGAGGTGTGGGCAAAGGAAAAAAATAAAGAGGCAGAAGTGTCTAAGAAGATAGTATTCTCTGGTGACATAGGTAATATTAACAAGCCTATAACAAAAGATCCTGCTATGGTTGATACAGCAGATTATGTTGTTATGGAATCTACCTATGGTAACAGAAGCCATAATGGTACACCAGATTATGTTAAGGAACTCGTTAGCGTGTTTAAAAGGACATTTGACAGAGGTGGCAACGTTGTTATACCATCATTTGCAGTTGGTAGAACGCAGGAGCTTTTATATCATATAAGAAAGATAAAAGCGGAGCATCTTATCGACCGGGATTTTGATGTGTATGTTGATAGTCCTCTTGCAATAGAGGCTACAGAAATCTTTAGCAGGAATGTTGAACAGTGCTTTGATGATGAGGCTATAGAGCTTGTAAGAGAGGGCATTAATCCGCTGTCTTTTCCAGGGCTTAAATATGCTGTATCAAGTGAAGAATCCAAGATGATTAATTTTGACCCAAAACCTAAGGTTATTATATCGGCATCAGGCATGTGTGAGGCTGGACGTATCAGACACCACCTTAAGCATAATCTCTGGAGGGCTGAATGTACTGTGCTTTTTGTTGGATATCAGGCAAATGGTACAACTGGACGAATAATAATTGATGGAATAGATGAGATAAAGCTCTTTGGTGAGCCTATACAGGTTAAGGCTGAGATTGCACAGCTGCCAGGTTCAAGTGGCCATGCAGATAAAGATGGACTTATAAGATGGATAAGTGCTTTTAAGAATAAGCCACAGAAAGTGTTTGTTGTGCACGGAGAGGACAGTGTATGTGAAGAATTCACAGAATGTCTTAAGAAGGAGCATGGCTTTGATGCATATGCGCCATATACAGGCGGCGCTTTTGATCTTGTAACAGGCTGCATGATTACAGAGGGTAACAAAGAAAGAAAGAGCAGAAGAACTACCATTAATAAACGCAACAGAAGTATATATGACAGGCTTGTTGCAGCTGGCAGACGTCTTATGACTGTTATTATGCATAATGAGGGCGGAGCTAACAAAGATCTTGCCAAATTTACAGATCAGATTAATTCACTTTGCGATAAATGGGACAGATGATTTAATGAGCTTAAATGTAAGGATTTACATGTGCAGGTTTGATAAAGAGTGAGATATAAGAATGGAGGAATATCATGAAAAATATGCTTTTTGTATTTAACCCGAATTCGGGGAAAGCACAGCTTAAGAATTCGCTTATGAAGATTATTCAGATATTCTCCAATGCAGATTACGAGGTTACTGTGTATCCTACGAAAGCAGCATTAGATGGATATGAAAAGATTAAAGCAGCTAAAGGACTGTATGACATTATAGTATGCAGCGGAGGAGATGGCACATTAAACGAAGTCGTATCTGCAGTCATAACATATGGAGATGAAAAAGTACCTATTGGGTACATTCCAAGTGGTTCAACGAATGATTTTGCTAAGAGTCTTGGCATACCTTCAGATAAGATAAGAGCTGCATACAATGTTGTAAGTGGAGAAAGCTTTTCTTGTGATATCGGAATTATAAATGACAGACGGTATTTTAACTATGTGGCAGCATTTGGTGCATTTACAGATGTTGCGTACGAAACACCGCAGGATCTTAAGAATATGTTCGGACATCAGGCATATGTGATAGAGGGGGCAAAAAGACTTTTAAACCTTAAAGCATATAAGATGAAAGTAACTTCAAGCAGGCTTGATATAGAGGATAACTTTATATATGGCATGGTGAGCAATTCAAGTTCAGTTGGAGGTATGAAAGGACTTATAGGTGATAATGTTGATTTCCAGGATGGGGTGTTTGAGGTTACTCTTATAAGAGAAATAAGAAACGCACTTGATTTCCAGCAGCTGATAAATGCTTTTATGACACAGAGGCTTGAAAGCTGTGATATGATTTATTCATTTAAGACTAACAATATAACATTTGAATCACCGGATAATATAAAATGGACACTAGATGGTGAATTTGGAGGAGAACACAATAAGGTTAATCTTAAAGTGTGTCCTAAAGCGGTAGATTTTATAATTAATAAAGAAAAGCCTAAAGTTAAAATGGATTAATAAAATAAACATCAAAGCTGGCATGGTTAATTAAGTAAAGAATTGCATCAAAAAAACATATGAATTGCTTTAAATAATAAAGTGATAAAACCTATCAACATAGTTGAGCAGGCTTTATCACTTTATTTTTTTACAACTTTAAATATATCCGGGAAAATGATGTTAAAAATTAGAAACAATTCAGAAACAATTTATCATCATAAAGAAAAAATAGATATTAACAAGAAGAATAAATGTTAGAAACACAAGTGAAATTGTATTAAATACACAGCTTTTGGAGAAAAAATACAATGATATAAAGATAAATAATCTGACAATAATATATATATTGCGGTAAAATTAAATAATCTGACAATTCAAAATAAAAATTCATTTACAACGATGAAAAATAGGAGTATATTATGAGCAGAAAAAAATCCACTGCAAAATAACCTGCTGGAAATTCGCTGGCAGATTGAAATATATCAGGGATTTGATAACAGATTATACATGAAAGGATGATAGGACTATGGAAAATCAGAAAAAGCAGCCTGGACTTTATAACCCACAATTCGAACACGATAACTGTGGTATCGGTGCAGTTGTAAGCATCAAAGGAATAAAGACTCATCAGACAGTATCTGATGCTCTTAGTATCGTAGAGAATCTCGAACACAGAGCAGGTAAGGATGCGGAAGGTAAGACTGGTGATGGTGTAGGTATTCTCCTTCAGATATCTCATAAGTTTTTTGAAAAAGCAGTTAAGCCACTTGGTATTAAGATTGGCAATGAAAGAGAGTATGGTATAGGTATGTTCTTCTTTCCACAGGATGAACTTGCAAGAAACCGTGCCAAAAAGATGTTTGAGATAATAGTTGAAAAGGAAGGACTTGAGTTTCTTGGCTGGAGAGAGGTTCCAACTTTTCCTAATGTCCTTGGTAAAAAAGCAGTTGACTGTATGCCATATATTATGCAGGGTTTTGTAAAGAAGCCTAAGGATGTGAATAAAGGCATAGAGTTTGATAGAAAGCTGTATGTTGCAAGAAGAGTATTCGAGCAGACAGCAGAAGACACATATGTCTGTTCACTTTCAAGCAGGACAATAGTATACAAAGGAATGTTCCTTGTAGGACAGTTAAGAACATTTTTTAAAGATCTTACAGATGAGAGCTATGAATCAGCTATAGCGCTTGTACACTCAAGATTCTCTACTAACACAAACCCTAGCTGGGAACGTGCCCATCCTAACAGATTTATCGTTCACAACGGTGAGATTAATACAATCAAGGGAAATGCCGACAGAATGCTTTCAAGAGAAGAAACAATGGTTTCTCCATATCTTGAGGATGAGATGTCTAAGATCACACCAGTTGTTAACACCAATGGTTCGGATTCAGCTATGCTTGATAACACACTTGAATTCTTTGTTATGAATGGTATGCCTCTTCCGCTTGCTGTTATGATTACAATCCCAGAGCCATGGAGTAATAATAAAGCTATGGAGCAGGAGAAGAAGGATTTCTATCAGTATTATTCAACTATGATGGAGCCTTGGGATGGACCAGCATCTATTCTTTTCTCTGATGGAGATATCATGGGTGCAGTTCTTGATAGAAATGGTCTTCGTCCTTCAAGATATTATATTACAAAGGATGGATATCTTATTCTTTCATCAGAAGTAGGTGCACTTCCTATTGATGAAAGCAGAATAGAAGTAAAAGACAGGCTTCATCCAGGTAAGATGCTTCTTGTGGATACCGTTAAGGGTGAGCTTATAGATGATAATAAGCTTAAGGAAAAATATGCTACTAAGCAGCCATATGGTGAGTGGCTTGATAACAATCTTATAAAGCTTGAAGATCTTAAGATACCAAACAAAAAGGTGCCAACACATACTAAGGAAGAAAGAGCAAGATTACAGAAAGCATTTGGTTATACATATGAAGATTTCAGAACATCTATTCTTCCTATGGCGCTTAACGGAAGTGAATCTATCGGTGCTATGGGTATAGATACACCACTTGCTGTACTTTCTAACAGACACCAGCCTCTGTTTAACTATTTTAAACAGCTGTTTGCACAGGTTACGAATCCACCTATAGATTCCATAAGAGAGAAGATCGTAACATCTACAACTGTATACCTTGGTAAAGATGGTAACATACTTGAAGAACAGCCTGAAAACTGTAAGAACTTAAAGATTAACAATCCTATTCTTACTAACACAGATCTTTTAAAGATAAAGAATATGAAGGTTGAAGGTTTTAAGGTTGAAACTATTCCTATTACATACTATAAGAATACATCACTCGAAAAGGCTATCGACCATCTTTTTGTAGAGGTAGACAGAGCACATAGAGAGGGTACTAATATTGTTATCCTGTCTGATAGAGGTGTTGATGAAAATCATGTAGCTATACCATCACTTCTTGCTGTAGGTGCAGTACAGCACTATCTTGTACAGACTAAGAAAAGAACAAGTATGGCTGTTATACTTGAAAGTGGTGAGCCAAGGGATGTACATCATTTTGCTACATTGTTAGGATATGGTGCATCAGCTATCAATCCATATCTTGCACAGGAAAGCATACAGGAGCTTATTGATCTTAATATGCTTGATAAAGATTACTATGCAGCAGTTGATGATTATAATAATGCTATCATAAGTGGTATCGTAAAGATAGCAGCTAAGATGGGTATATCAACTATACAGTCATATCAGGGCTCTAAGATATTTGAGGCGATAGGTATTGATTCAGCTGTTATTAATAAGTACTTCACAGGTACTGTATCAAGAGTTGAGGGTATAAGCCTTAAGGATATACAGGATGATGTTGAAACACTTCATTCAAAGGCTTTTGATCCTCTTGGGTTATCAACAGACACAACTCTTGATAGTGAGGGTGCCCATAAAATGAGAAGTGGAAAGGAAGAACATCTTTATAATCCACAGACAATTCATCTTTTACAGCTTGCAACACGTACAGGTGATTATAATACATTTAAGGAATATACAGCGCTTGTCAATAAAGAAGAGGGCGTTAAGAACTTAAGAGGACTTATGGATATCAAGTTTCCTAAGAAGGGAATAAATATAGATCAGGTAGAAAGCGTTGATTCTATCGTTAAGAGATTCAAGACTGGTGCTATGTCTTATGGTTCTATCTCTAAGGAAGCACATGAAACTATGGCTATTGCAATGAATATGCTTCATGGTAAGTCAAACTCAGGTGAAGGTGGTGAGGATGAAGACAGACTCACTGTTGGAGCTGATGGACTTAACAGATGTTCGGCTATCAAGCAGGTTGCATCAGGAAGATTCGGTGTTACAAGCAGATATCTTGTAAGTGCAAAGGAAATCCAGATTAAGATGGCACAGGGTGCCAAGCCTGGTGAAGGTGGACATCTTCCAGGAAAGAAGGTATATCCTTGGATAGCAAAGACACGTCTTTCAACACCGGGTGTATCACTTATATCACCTCCACCTCATCACGACATTTATTCTATCGAGGATCTGGCAGAACTGATATATGACCTTAAGAATGCTAACAAGGATGCAAGAATATCAGTTAAGCTTGTATCAGAAGCTGGCGTTGGTACTATTGCTTCTGGTGTAGCAAAGGCTGGTGCACAGGTTATTCTTATATCAGGCTATGATGGTGGTACAGGTGCAGCGCCAAGAAGCTCTATACATAATGCAGGACTTCCTTGGGAGTTAGGACTTGCTGAAGCACATCAGACACTTACGATGAATGGACTTCGTAACAAGGTTATAATCGAAACAGATGGTAAGCTGATGAGTGGACGTGACGTTGCCATAGCAGCCATGCTTGGTGCTGAGGAATTCGGATTTGCAACAGCACCACTTGTAACTATGGGCTGTGTTATGATGAGAGTATGTAATCTTGATACATGCCCTGTTGGTATTGCAACACAGAATCCAGAGCTTAGAAAGAGGTTCGCAGGAAAGCCAGAATACGTAGTTAACTTTATGAGATTCATCGCAGAAGAGCTTCGTGAGTATATGGCTAAGCTTGGAGTAAAGACGGTGGATGAACTTGTGGGAAGAACAGATTTCCTTGAAGCAAAAACTGACGTTTATGGAAGTGGAAGAGCATCAAAGGTTGATCTTTCTAATATCCTTAATAATCCTTATATTAAGGAAGCAGCTTCTATCAGGTATGATAAGAAGAATGTGTTTGATTTCGAGCTTGGTAAGACAGTAGATGAAAGAATACTTATAAAGAAGCTTTCAGATGCTATGGATAAGAAGCAGAAGAGAAGTGTTGAAGTAGATGTCAAAAATACAGACAGAGCACTTGGTACTCTTCTTGGTGCAGAGATAACAAGAAGATTCGGTGAAAGCCTTGCAGATGATACATATACAGTTAAGTGTACGGGCGCTGGTGGACAGAGCTTTGGAGCATTTATTCCTAAGGGACTTACACTTGAACTTGTAGGTGACAGCAATGACTACTTTGGTAAAGGCCTTTCTGGTGGTAAGCTTATCGTGTATCCACCAACCGGAGTATCTTATAAGGAAGATGAGAATATTATCATAGGTAATGTAGCACTTTATGGTGCAACAAGTGGTAAGGCATATATCAATGGTATTGCAGGTGAGAGATTCTGCGTACGTAACTCAGGTGCAACAGCAGTTGTTGAGGGAACAGGTGACCATGGCTGTGAATATATGACAGGTGGAAGAGTGGTTGTTCTTGGAAGAACTGGTAAGAACTTTGCTGCTGGTATGAGTGGCGGTGTTGCATATGTTTTAGATGAGGATACAACACTTTACAAGAGGGTTAATAAGCAGCTTGTATCACTTGAACCAGTTACTAACAAGTATGATGTACTTGAACTTAAGCAGATGATCACTGACCATGTAGCTTTCACTAACTCAAAGAAGGGTAAAGAGGTTCTGGATAACTTTGGTGAATATCTTCCTAAGTTCAAGAAGATTATGCCACATGATTATAAGAAGATGCTTAATATGATTGTTCAGATGGAAGAGAAGGGTCTTAGCAGTGAACAGGCTCAGATTGAAGCATTTTACGCAGCAACTAAGTAAGATGGAAATGTACAAAAACAGATATGTATTGGCAGCTTATAAGTCTGCTGGTACATATTTGTGAAAATGTGTATTTGAAAGGAGATAATCATGGGAAAACCAACCGGATTTTTAGAATATGAACGTGTAGAAGCTAAGGCAGTTGCACCAAAGGAAAGAATAAAGAATTTTAATGAGTTTCATACACCACTTTCAGAAACAGAGCAGAGATGCCAGAGCGCACGCTGCATGGACTGTGGTGTGCCATTCTGTCAGTCGGGCATGACTATAAAGGGTATGACAAGTGGTTGTCCTCTTAATAACCTTATACCGGAATGGAATGATCTTGTATACACAGGTAACTGGGAACAGGCATATAACAGGCTGCATAAGACAAGTAATTTTCCAGAGTTTACAAGCCGCGTATGTCCAGCTCTTTGCGAAAAAGCATGTACATGCGGACTTAACGGAGATGCTGTATGTACTAAGGAAAATGAGATGGCTATCATAGAACATGCTTATGCTAACGGACTTGCGGGTCCTAAGCCACCAAAGGCAAGAACTGGAAAGAGAATAGCTGTCATAGGTTCAGGTCCTTCAGGACTTGCTGTAGCTGACCAGCTTAACCAGAGGGGCCATCTTGTGACTGTATATGAAAGAGCTGATAGAATAGGTGGACTTTTAAGATATGGAATACCTAATATGAAGCTTGAAAAGCATATTATAGACAGAAAGCTTAATGTTATGAAGGATGAGGGTGTTGAGTTTGTAACGGAAGCTAACATCGGACAGAATATTAAGGCTAAGAAGATAATGGATGATTATGACGCAGTTGTACTTGCGGTAGGTGCCTCTAATCCAAGAGATATCAATGCTCCTGGAAGAGATGCTGATGGAATATATTTTGCAGTTGATTTTCTTACAGCAACAACTAAGAGTCTTCTTGATTCAGATCTTACAGATGGTAAGTATATAAGCGCAAAGGATAAAAATGTTATCGTAATCGGTGGTGGTGATACAGGTAACGACTGCGTTGGTACAGCTATAAGACATGGCTGTAAGTCAGTGACACAGCTTGAAATGATGCCAAAGGCACCAGATGTAAGAACTGAAACTAATCCATGGCCACAATGGCCTTTAGTCTGCAAGACAGATTATGGCCAGGAGGAAGCAATAGCAGTATTCGGACATGACCCAAGAATATATACAACTACTGTAAAGGAATTCAAGAAGGATAAGAAGGGCAAGCTTTGCAAGGTTGTTACTATCCAGCTTGAATCAAAGGTAGATGAGGCAACAGGAAGAAGAATGATGGTTCCTGTTGAAGGAACAGAAAAAGAGCTTCCTTGTGAGCTTGTTCTTATAGCAGCAGGTTTCCTTGGAACACAGAAGTATCTTACAGATGCATTCGGCGTAGAGGTAAACCAGAGAACTAACATCAAGACAGATGATGGAAGATTCGCAACTAATGTTGCTGGAGTGTTCGCTGCCGGCGACTGTCACACAGGCCAGTCACTTGTTGTAAAGGCTATACGTCAGGGCAGGGACTGTGCAAGAGAAGTGGATAAGTATCTGATGGGATATACTAATCTGTAATAAGCGTAATAGCTTGATTAACAAGTGGTAGATAATAAATAAAGGTGTTGTAGCTCTATTTTGTGCGACAACACCTTTTTGTTATTGTTAAACAAGAGCGATACCATTACTTAATGCTTTTAATCAAAAGTTCTGTTGCTATATAAAAGTTTTTTTCGTATACTTAACATAGTTTAACTTAAGATATGCAGTCGCATAACATGATTAAATAATTAAAGTGCATGCGCTTGAAACGTAAGAAATGTGAGAATGTTGTAGAAAGGTCAGGAAAATATATGAAAAGCAAAGTGAATGGTATATTCAGAAAAGTATGTAATATCCTTGAATGGATAATATCAGCAATACTTGTAGTAGTTGTAGTGGTTATGTGTGTGAGGTTTTTGCTTGAACTTGGTGGGATGTTTGATAGTACCCCGCTTGATTTCTTTGAGAAATTTGTGGCAGATATTATGACACTGGCAGTTGGTGTGGAGCTTATCAAGATGTTATCGCAGCATACACCGGCAACTGTCGTGGAGGTGCTTATGTTTGCAATAGCAAGAGAGATGGTTACATACCATGATTCAGCACTTAACACAGCGATAGGAGTGCTGTCGATATGTGCACTTTTTGCGACAAGAAAGTTTTTCTTCTGCAAAAATGATTATGATGAGAATGATGGAGAACATTAAAACAATCTGACAGATCAGGTGGAGGGCAGCATATATCGAAATATTAAAATAAATATAAATTATAAAAAATATATTGGCAAATCAGCGCCGGATGTGATACAATCCATTAGTATGTACTTTGTACGATAGAAAAAGAGACTTCATATATATTTTAAGGAGGATTTATAAACAATGAGTTTTAAGGTTGAAAACATGGAAGAGAAGAATATGGTTAAGCTTGTGATCGAGACTACTGCTGAAGAATTCGAAGCAGGTCTTAATACAGCTTTTAATAAGAATAAGAATAAAATCAGCGTTCCTGGCTTCAGAAAAGGTAAGGCTCCAAGAAAGATGGTAGAAAAGCTTTATGGTGCAGAGATTTTCTATGAAGATGCAGCTAATGCCATCATTCCTGATGCTTATGCTAAGGCAGCAGATGAAAGTGAATTAGAAATCGTTTCACAGCCTAAGATCGATGTAGTTCAGATTGAAGCTGGAAAGCCATTTATCTTTGAAGCAACAGTTGCTGTTAAGCCAGAGGTTGAACTTGGACAGTACAAGGGTGTTGAGGTAGCTAAGTGCGATACAGATGTTACTGATGCAGATGTTGAAGAAGAATTAAAGAAGGCTCAGGATAAGAATTCAAGAATCGTTACTGTAGAAGACAGAGCTGTTAAAGATGGCGATATGACAACAATTGATTTTGAAGGCTTTGTAGATGGTGAAGCATTTGAAGGTGGAAAGGGTGAAGATTATCCACTTACAATCGGTTCTCATTCATTTATTGATAACTTTGAAGAACAGATTATCGGTATGAATATCGGTGATGAGAAGGAAATTAATGTAACATTCCCAGAAGAATACCATGCTGAGGAATTAAAGGGTAAGCCAGCTATGTTCAAGGTTAAGGTTAAGGAGATCAAGGAAAAGGTTCTTCCAGAGCTTGATGATGATTTCGCTCAGGACGTTTCTGATTTTGATACACTTGCTGAATACAAGGAAGATCTTAAGAAGAACATAACAGTGCGCAAGGAAAATGAAGCTAAGGCTAAGAAGGAAGATGAAGCAATCGCTAAGATTATTGAAACTTCTAAGATGGACATTCCAGAAGCTATGATTAATACACAGGTTAACAGAATGTTAGAAGACTTCGCACAGAGATTACAGTCACAGGGCTTATCAGTTGAGCAGTACTTCCAGTACACAGGTGTTACAGCTGAAAAGATTATTGAAGATATGAAGCCACAGGCTGTTAAGAATATCCAGTCAAGACTTGTTCTTGAAGCAATCGTAAAGGCTGAGAATATCGAAGTTTCTGATGAAGAATTCGAAGCAGAGCTTAACAAGATGGCTGAACAGTACAAGATGGAAATCGAAAAGATTAAAGAGTTCATGGGTGAATATGAATCTAAGCAGATCAGAGAAGATATTGCTATCCAGAAGGCTGTTGATGTTATTGTAAATTCAGTAGTTGAGAAGTAATAGATATTATATAAGACAGGGAGGCAATAATATGAGTTTTGTACCTTATGTCATAGAACAGAATAGTCGTGGAGAGAGATCATATGATATCTATTCACGTCTTCTTAAAGACAGAATTATATTTTTAGGTGAAGAGGTAACAGATGTTTCTGCTAACCTTGTTGTAGCACAGATGTTATTCCTTGAGGCAGAAGATCCAGGCAAGGATATACATTTTTATATCAACAGCCCAGGTGGTTCAGTATCAGCTGGTTTCGCGATATATGATACTATGCAGTATATTAAGTGTGATGTTTCAACAATATGTATAGGTATGGCAGCCAGCATGGGAGCATTTCTTCTTTCTGGCGGTACTAAGGGTAAGAGACTTGCACTTCCTAATGCTGAGATTATGATTCATCAGCCTTCAGGCGGAGCCAGAGGTCAGGAAACAGAAATCAGAATAGTTGCAGAGAATATCTTAAAGACAAGAAACAAGTTAAATGAAATACTCGCAGCTAACACGGGTAAATCAGTAGAAGAAATCTCTCGGGATACAGAACGTGATAACTATATGACAGCTAAAGAGGCTGTAGCATATGGTCTTATTGACAGCGTGGTTGAAAAGAGATAGTTACTTAAAGGGGACTGTTGCTTTTCGCACAGTCCCTTGTTGTTTATGAATATATAAGCTGAAAGAGCATTACGGATATTCAGAGCGAAGCAATATATTATTATGTATTATTTGTTAATATGTAGCAGACCGGAGGAATTATGGCAGGCAAGATTAAAGATGGAGAGTTAAGATGCTCGTTTTGTGGTAAGACACAGGATAAGGTTAAAAAACTTATCCAGGGACAGAATGGAGTATTTATATGTGATGAATGTATAGGAATATGTTCAGATATACTTGATGAGGAGTTTGAGGCGGAAGATGAGCAGGCAGTAGATGGACTTGATATTAATCTTTTAAAGCCTAAGGAAATCAAAGAGTTTCTTGATGATTATGTTATAGGACAGGATGAAGCTAAGAAGGTTTTATCAGTTGCTGTATATAATCATTATAAAAGAATATTATCGGCACAGGATGTTGATGTTGAGCTTCAGAAGAGTAATATACTTATGTTAGGACCTACAGGTTCTGGCAAGACATTTCTTGCACAGAATCTTGCAAGACTTCTGAATGTGCCATTTGCAATAGCTGATGCAACAACTCTTACAGAAGCTGGATATGTAGGTGAGGATGTTGAAAATATACTTCTTAAGCTTATTCAGGCAGCTGATTATGATATAGAAAAAGCACAATATGGAATTATATATATTGATGAGATAGATAAGATAACTAAGAAGTCAGAAAATGTTTCCATAACTAGAGATGTTTCAGGTGAAGGCGTACAGCAGGCACTTCTTAAGATACTTGAAGGAACGGTTGCATCAGTTCCACCTCAGGGTGGCAGAAAGCATCCACAGCAGGAGCTTATTCCTATAGATACAACTAATATACTGTTTATATGTGGTGGAGCTTTTGATGGACTTGAAAAGATTATCGAATCAAGAATGGATCAGAGTACAATCGGATTTAATTCGCAGATAAAGGAAAAGACTGCTACAGAGGATGTTGGAGAAATGTTCCATAAGGCACTTCCACAGGATCTTATTAAGTTCGGACTTATACCTGAATTCGTAGGACGTGTTCCGGTTGTTGTAGCATTAGATTCACTTGATGAGGAAGCGCTTGTACGTATTCTTCGTGAACCTAAGAATGCTATACTTAAGCAGTATAAGGCACTTTTAAGCCTTGATGAGGTTGAACTTGAGTTTGAAGATGATGCAGTTAAGGAAATAGCCCATAAGAGCTTTGAAAGAAAGACAGGAGCAAGAGGACTTCGTTCTATACTTGAGTCAGTCATGAATGAGGTTATGTATGAGGTTCCATCTGATGAAACTATTGCAAGATGTATTATAACAAAGGATGCTGTTCTTGGAACAGGAAAGCCGGTTATTGAATACAGAACGCAGAAAGTAGGAAATAATAACGAGGGAAGTATCGCTATGAATAGTGCATCAGGCACACAAGGCGATGAAGTTAAGAAAGCACAATAATTATGAATATGATTACATTACCAGTAATTGCGTTAAGAAGTATGACCGTGTTGCCTGACATGGTCATACATTTTGATATAAGCAGAAAAAAATCAATACAGGCGGTAGAGGAGGCACTTGCTTTAGATGAGAAGGTACTTCTTCTTACACAAAAAGATACACAGATAGAAAATCCTGCGCCTGGGGATATATATAAAACAGGAACAGTTGCAGTTATAAAGCAGGTTATTAAGCTGCCTAATAAGCTTGTGCGTATTCAGGTGGAAGGCCTTAACAAAGCACATGCAGTTGAAATAACTGATTCTGGTAACTGCTTAATGGCAGCTGCAGATATAGAAGAGATGTTTATAAACCAGCCGGATGAGGTTACAAACAGGGCTATTATTCTTGGCATGAGAGAGCTTATAAGGCAGTATGGTGCAGCTAATTCAAGAAGCAGCAAAGAAATACTTAAGTACTGGCTTGAGCTTGATGATGCAAGAGAGCTGCTTCTTAAAATATGCGCGGATTTTCCGATGGATTATACAGACAGACAGGCTCTTCTTGAGATGGATGATATAATAGAAATCTATGAATATATAGCGGGAATGTTCATAGAACTGACTAATGCATATAAGATAAAAGAAGAGCTGGCTATAAAGGTTAAAGAAAAAGTAGATAAAAACCAGAAAGAGTATATTATACGTGAACAGCTTAATGTGCTTAACCAGGAGCTTGGTGAGGATCAATATTCTGAGTCGGAAGAGCTTGATAAGCAGATAGAAGAGCTTGATGCCGGTGATGACATAAAAGCAAAGCTCCATAAAGAAGTAAAGAGGTTAAAGAGCCTTTCTAAAGGTTCATCAGAGGTTAATGTTGAGAGAACATACATAGAGAATTGCCTTGCACTTCCATGGAATAAGAAATCACAGGATAACAATGACATTATTAATGCAAGAGCTGTTCTGGATGCAGACCACTATGGGATGAAGGATGTTAAGGACAGGATTATAGAATATCTTGCAGTCAGAAATATAACATCGGTATCAGATGCACCTATACTATGTCTTGTTGGACCTCCGGGAACAGGTAAGACGTCAATAGCGCGTTCTGTTGCTTTAGCACTTAATAAAAAATATATCAGAGTATGTCTTGGCGGCGTAAGAGATGAAGCTGAAATAAGAGGACATAGAAAAACATATGTAGGTGCTATGCCAGGAAGAATCATAGAAGGACTTAAGCAGGCAAAAACCTCTAATCCACTTATGCTTCTTGATGAGATAGATAAAATAAGCAGCGATTACAGGTCGGATACAGCATCTGCACTTCTTGAGGTGCTTGATGGTGAACAGAATCAACATTTTGTTGACCATTATATAGAACTTCCAGTTGACCTTTCAGATGTATTATTTATAGCAACTGCCAATGACCTTTCAACAGTAAGCAGACCATTGCTTGACAGAATGGAAATAATAGAGGTTCAAGGATATACATTGAATGAAAAAATGCATATTGCAAAGGAACATCTTGTGAAAAAGCAGATAGCTAAAAACGGACTTATGACATCTATGCTTAAAATATCGGACGGCGCTTTAAAACGTATTATATATGCATATACAAAGGAAGCGGGAGTCCGTGAACTGGAAAGACAGATAGCAAAGATATGCCGAAAGGCTGTAACCAGGCTTTATGAGGAAGGTGTGTATACACCAGATGGAAGCAGAAATACAGAAGTAAAGAAATGCATAAGGGTTACAGATAAGAATCTTTTTGAATATCTTGGAAAAGAAAAGTACAGACCGGATAAGGCTAATAAGCATCCTGAGGTGGGTGTTGTCAGAGGACTGGCATGGACAAGTGTTGGTGGCGAAACTCTTGAGATAGAGGTTAATGTCATGGCGGGCAGTTCAGAGCTTAAGCTTACAGGAAATATGGGAGATGTTATGAAGGAATCAGCTATGATTGCTTATTCTCTTGTCAGGTCACTTACTATGAATGGTAAGTATAAGGTTGACAGCGAATTCTATGATAAGCATAATATTCATCTTCATATACCTGAAGGTGCAGTTCCAAAAGATGGACCATCTGCAGGTATTACAATGACAACTGCAATGCTTTCAGCTGTTACACAAATACCAGTTAGGGCAGATGTTGCTATGACTGGTGAGGTGACACTGCGTGGCAGGGTGCTTCCGATAGGAGGACTTAAGGAGAAGCTTTTAGCTGCAAGGATGGCAGGCATGAAGGTTGTGCTTGTGCCAGAGGAAAACAGGTCAGATGTGGAAGAACTTGACGAAGAGATAACACAGGGCGTTACTATAAAGTATGTAGAAAATATTAAACAGGTGTTAAAGGAAGCACTTGTTTTACAGGAAAACTGATATATTTTACATAGATTAAGCACTTATCTTAAAAGAAAGAGAGGAGAAAAAGCAGATGGTTATAAAAAAGGTTAATCTTGATATAGTTATTGGAGTTACCAGTGCTATACCAGATACACAATATCCAGAGGTCGCATTTGCAGGCAAGTCAAATGTTGGCAAGTCGTCACTTATTAATTCACTTATGAATAGAAAATCATATGCAAGAACATCTTCACAACCAGGTAAGACACAGACAATTAATTTTTATAATATTAATGACTGCATGTATCTTGTGGATCTTCCCGGATATGGATATGCGAATGCAAGTCCGGCTGTTAAGGCTAAATGGGGAAAGATGATAGAAAAATACTTAAGAAAATCAGCTAACCTTAAGCAGGTATTTCTGCTTGTTGATATAAGACATGATCCATCAGAAAATGATAAGATGATGTATGACTGGATAGTTGATAATGGATTCAGACCGGTTATTATAGCAACGAAGCTTGATAAACTTAAAAGAAGCCAGGTTGCCAAGCATGTAAAAGCAGTAAGAATGGGGCTTGGATTAAGAGAAGATGATATTCTTATACCATTTTCTTCAGAAACAAAACAGGGTCTTGATGAATTATGGGAAACGGTTGAGTCATATGTTATGCCTGAAAATGTATAAGCATAGATATCATATCATATGAAATATATTACCCGAAATGTCGGATTATGTTGTTTTTAGTAAGGAAAAGTAGTATAGTTGTTGATGTTGTCGGGCTTTATTATAAAAGGATTAGGACTTGATGGGAGGATATACATATGTTAACAGTTTCAATTTTACTTGATTCAGTAGAGAAAGTTCAGAGGTTTGTTAGTAAGATAAGCAGATATTCATGCAGCTTTGATGTCGAAAGCGGCAATAGCTTTGTGGATGGAAAATCTCTTGTAGGATTGTTTAGTCTTGATATCAGCAGACCGCTTCAGCTTACTATTAATGGTGGAGAAAGCGAAATTGAGGATGTTTTAAGGGATATCAATGAATTTATGCAATATTAATATTGCTGTTCTAAGATAGTTTCCTACAGTGTGTGAATGTTATGAAAAGAATATCAATAATACTATTAGCTGTTGTTATGACATTTTCACTTTATGCATGTGGAAGCAGTAAAAGTGGCAATGCATCAGATGGACAGCAGAATGACCAGGAGAACCAGCTCACAGGAAAGCACCATGTTGTTATATCAGTTAAGGGTTATGGTGATATAAAGATTGAACTTGATGCAGATGTGGCACCTGTAACTGTTACTAATTTCGTGAAGCTTGCAAAAGATGGTTTTTATGATGGACTTACATTTCATAGAATAATAAGCGGCTTTATGATACAGGGCGGAGATCCTAAAGGAGATGGAACAGGCGGTTCTGATACAAAGATAAAAGGTGAGTTTGCAGATAATGGTGTGACAAATAATCTGTCACATACGAGGGGTGCTATATCTATGGCACGTTCAAGCAGTAACAACAGTGCAAGTTCACAGTTTTTTATAGTTCATAAGGATAGTACATATCTTGATGGAAAGTATGCATGCTTTGGTTATGTGACAGAAGGCATGGAAGTGGTTGATAAGATATGTAAAGAAGTCAAGCCGGTAGATGATAACGGAAAAGTTAATAAGAATGAACAGCCGGTTATAGAGAAGGTAACTGTTATTGATTAGCGGTAGCAGCGGTTGTTGTAAAATGTTTAAAATAGGCAGATATATGTTAGCACATATATCTGCCTGATTTTTTTAGAGAATAAAAAAACTGGTGTAACAAAAGATAACACCAGTTCATAAAATATAATGCGGAAAATGGGACTTGAACCCACACGTGGTAACCCACACAAGAATCTGAATCTTGCTCGTCTGCCATTCCGACATTTCCGCTAACTTGTTAAAAAAGAAGCTTATAAATAAGCTTCTTTAATATAGTGCAGTCGGCGGGACTTGAACCCGCACCCAAGCAATATGGACTAGATCCTTAGTCTAGCGCGTATGCCAATTCCGCCACGACTGCTTATTTAGTTGTTGCTGTTTCCCAGCGACTTGATTATATTATCATGTGATATATTGTTTGTCAACAGAAAAAACAAAAAAATTAAAATTTTTATGAGAAACAAAAAATTAAAAATATGATTAAAAAATGTGATAAAAAATTTGGCTAAAAATTATGATTATATGACTTTACATTTTATTGGATGAATAGTATTATATAAAAGGTATGCTACTATGGCTCAGTCGGTAGAGCAACTGATTCGTAATCAGTAGGTCGCCGGTTCGATTCCGGCTAGTAGCTTGCAACGTTAGCTTTGCCAGTTTTAATGGCATATCTGGATATCAGATGAGATATCCAGATATTTTTATGTTCTTTTTTGAGTGCATATGTACATAAGATTAGAGGCACAAACAGCCTTAAGGCGCATGTTTTAGGGGGTAAGATAGAAGTTATACTTCATAATTCCGGCATAAAAATAGGAAGCTGGGCATTCTTGACAAGTAAACTTAGCGTACGTATAATCAATCAAGATACAGTTAATTTAATAAAGAAAATTGTATTTTGAAGTTATGAGTAAGAATTTAAAAATAGGAGAAGAAATGGAAACTAATATTAGACAGGATAATAATGAAGAAGTAGAAATTGATATAATGCAGATATTAATGATGCTGTTATCAAAAATATGGATATTAATAGTATCTGGTATCGCAGTAGCAATTATAGCATTTTCTATTACAGAGCTTGCAATCACACCGTTGTATCAGTCATCAATAAAGTTATACATAATCAACAGACAGAATGGCTCAACAACAACACTTAGTGATATTCAGTCATCTACACAGCTTGTTCAGGATTACAAGGTACTTGTAACAAGTCTTCCGGTAGTAGAGCAGGTTATAAGAAATCTTGACCTTGATATGGAAGCAGATGACCTTGTATCCAAGATTAAATGTGAAATAGAGTCAGATTCCAGAGTGCTTCAGGTAACAGTTACAGATCCTGACCCTGAAAGAGCAAAGGAAATCGTAGATGCAGTTGCAGATATATCTGCCAAGCAGATAACATCGGTAATGCAGATAGAGGGAGTTAATGTTATAGAATATGGTAGAGTTGCAACATCTCCATCAAGCCCTAATGTAAAGAAAAATACAGTGCTTGGTGCAGCTGTCGGAGTTGTACTCGCTATAGCCGTACTTGTAGTTAAGTTTTTACTTGATGATACTATTAAGTCATCTGAGGATGTTGAGAGATATCTTGGAATAACTAACCTTTCACTTATTCCACTTACAGAAGAGGAATATAATGGACATTCAAGCAGTAAGAAGAAAAAGAAGAGAAAGTAATTATAGAAAGGTTGGAGGGAATTATAATGCAGAAGATCAATTTAGAGAATACCCAGCAGGATAATTATCAGGTAAGAGAAAGCTATAGAAACTTACGTACTAATATATTCCTTAGTGGAAAAGATACTAAAGTAGTTATGTTTACAAGCTGTGGACCTAATGAAGGAAAATCTACAGTTACTATGAATCTTGCTTCATCTATTGCAGATGGTGGGAAAAGAGTTTTGTTTATTGACTGCGATTTAAGAAAATCAGTTCTTGTCGGACGTTATAAGGTTAAAAAGGGGATTAAGGGATTAACACATTTCTTATCAGGACAGAGTAGTCTTGAAGAAGTTATATATTCAACAAATGTTGAGAATCTGGATGTTATACTTGCAGGTCCTGTACCACCTAATCCAGCAGAGCTTCTTGATAGCCCTTTGTACAAGGAAACAGTCAGGGAAATGCGTGAAAAATATGATTATGTGATCATAGATACACCACCACTTGGTTCAGTTATAGATGCAGCTATCGTAGCTACAGTAAGTGATGGAGCTGTGCTTGTAATAGCAGCTAATCAGGTCAGCTATAAGTTTGCACAGAATGTCATGGATCAGTTAAGAAAAACAAAGGTAAAAATCATAGGAAGTGTTCTTAATAAGGTTGATTTATCAGAAAATGGATACTATGGAAAGTACTATGGTAAATATTACGGTAAATACTACGGAAGCTACTATGGAAACTATCATAGTGATGAATCACCAGATAAGTCATTCGAAAAAGCTAAGGCAGAAACAGCAAAAAAGAATACAGCATCAAAATCAGTAACAACTGCTTCAGCTAAGAATACAAGAAAACCTGCTGCGGGAAGTGTTGGTTCAGTGGCTTCAAGAAAGAATGCACATTCACAGAATCAGGTCATGGCAGCTAAGAATAAAGCAGCTTCAGCTAATAAAGCTGGTAGTGTAAATGGTGTTCCTCTTAAGAAGAGAAACGGCAGAACAGAAGAATATGAAGGAGATTTTCTTCTTGATATGGATTTTGATGATGATAACAAATAGTTGTTTGGCATAACAGTTTATCAGAATATTGGGGAAATACATTAAGAAAATAAACAGCAGAGGATGTGACAATGTTGAACGATTCAAACAGTACAAGAGATAGTGTGCAGAATATAATGTTGTTTTTTGTGGATGTTATGGGTGTACTTATAGCATATTATGCTTCTGGTATAATATGGCTGATGGTATACAGACATATGAATGTTAATTCTACAGTTGTTCAGTTAAGTACTAATCTGGATACAATTATAGTTGCGGCACTTATAAGTATGCTGTTTGTTAACGAAAAAGGTGGCTGCTTAAAAAGAGGCAGATTCGAAGAGCTTAGGACTGTTATATGTAAAGTTGCAGTTTTTGCAGCTATGGCAGCTGTCTATGAACTTGTGACAAGAAGAAGCCAGATACCAAGAGGTGTATATATATGTACTGTATTTATCAGCCTTGTTTTTATATATACAGGGCGTGAGCTTATAAAAAGGTATCTAAAGAGTCTTGGAAAGAACGAAGAAAAGGCGGCAAGAGTGATTGCAATCACTATGAAGGACAGAGCAGCACATCTTGTTCATAATCTTGACAGGGAGGAAGACTGGGTGAGAACGCTCAGTGGTTTCATCGTGATGGATGAGGACATGGTTTCACAGGAGATAGATGGTGTGAAGGTAGTGGCTAATGCCCATACCATGATGACTTACATAAAGAATGAAATCGTTGATGAAGTGTATATTGATGTCAATGAAAATATAAGAAAACACCTTAAGCCATTAGTCATGAATCTTGAAGATATGGGTATAACTGTTCATATCAGAATAGAGGTTCTTGATGGCTTTGATGGATATTCAACATCTCTTGGTACTATAGGAAATATCCCTGTAGTGACATTTGCAAACCGTGAGTTTGATTATAAAGAGCTTGCAGTAAAAAGACTTATGGATATAGTAGGTTCTCTAGTTGGTATGCTTATTATGCTTGTGGCAATGATATTTGTCGTTCCAGCTATTAAGCTTGAGTCTAAGGGACCGGTGTTCTTTAAGCAAAAGAGAGTGGGAAAAAATGGACGTTATTTCTCTATATATAAGTTCCGTTCAATGTATCAGGATGCTGAGGAAAGAAAGAAGGAGCTTATGTCGCAGAATGAAATGAGCGGCCTTATGTTTAAGATGAAAGATGACCCACGTATAACAAAGGTTGGTAAGTTCATAAGAAAAACAAGCATAGATGAGCTTCCACAGTTTATTAATGTTTTCTTAGGTGATATGAGCCTTGTTGGGACAAGACCACCAACGGTTAACGAGTTTATGCAATACGAAGGACATCATAAGAGAAGACTTTCCATGAAGCCGGGTATTACAGGAATGTGGCAGGCTTATGGAAGAAAAACAGTTACTGATTTCGAGGATATTGTAAAGATGGATCTTGAATATATAGATAACTGGAGTATAGGACTTGATATAAAAATATTATTTAAAACAATCGCTTCAGTAGTCACAACAGGTGGACAGTAACTTGTAGGGATACTAGGTGAAAATGCAGGCTGTTACATTATGTAACAGCTTTTTTAGATTCGAACGCTGTAGGTATGTTATAAAATGCATTATTATTGCTTGGTTATAGTATTATTATTGCATTATTATTGTTCGGTTATAGTATAATTGTTGCATTATTATTGCTTCGTTATTGTAGTATTATGTATTATTGTGTCTTTATTGTATTATTATCGTATTATTATTAAATAAAGGTTTGCTAATTACTGTCAATATAGAGTATAATATATTAAAGACCATATGTTATGTGATGCTTGAATGTAAAAATGTAAAAACATTATAAGCATTGTATGATTATGGCATTTACATTTTTGTTAATGGAGGATAATGTTATGTCTTATATGGACGAGTACAAGCGTTGGGTAGAAAACGTTAAGGATGAAGAACTTTCAGAAGCATTAAAAAAAATGGACGAGACACAGGCAGAGGATGCTTTCTATCGTGATCTTGCGTTTGGTACAGGTGGTTTAAGAGGGACTATAGGTGCTGGTACTAACAGAATGAATATATATACTGTAGCTAAGGCATCACAGGGACTTTCAGATTATCTTGTTAAATCATTTACTGAACCATCAGTAGCTATAGGTTATGATTCACGTATTAAATCAGATGTATTTGCAAAGACAGCAGCATCAGTATTTGCAGCTAACGGAATTAAGGTTAATTTATGGCCTAGACTTAACCCTGTTCCAACAGTATCATTTGCAACAAGATATCTCCATGCATCAGCAGGTGTTATGGTAACAGCATCACATAACCCATCTAAGTATAATGGTTATAAGGTATATGGTGCTGATGGATGCCAGATTACAACAGAAGCAGCAGCAGCAGTTCTTGCTGAAATAGAAAAGCTTGATATATTTGCTGATGTTAAGAAGATGGATTTTGATGAGGCTGTTAAGGAAGGAAAGATTGAATACATATCAGATGATGTTCTTACTGCATTTATAGAAAAGGTTAAGAGTCAGTCAGTATTGTTTGGTGAAGAGGTTAATAAGAATGTATCTATTGTATACAGTCCTCTGAATGGTACAGGCTATATTCCAGTCACAAGAACTCTTGAAGAGATGGGATATACGAACATAACTATAGTAGAAGAACAAAGACTCCCAGATGGAAACTTCCCAACATGCCCATATCCAAACCCAGAGATAAAAGAGGCTATGGCACTCGGTATGGATTATGCAAAGCGTAACAACGCAGATCTTCTTTTAGCTACTGATCCTGACTGTGACCGTGTTGGTATAGCTGTTAAGGACAAGAACGGAGATTATCAGTTGTTAACAGGTAACCAGACAGGAATGCTGCTTTTTGATTACATCTGTTCACAGAGAACAAAGCATAACAGAATGCCAGCTGATCCAGTTATGGTTAAAACTATTGTTTCTATGGATATGGCAGAGCAGATTGCAAAGAATTATGGCGTAAAGGTTATTAATGTTCTTACAGGCTTTAAGTTTATAGGAGAGCAGATTGGATTCCTTGAAAAGCAGGGTAAGGAAGATTCATATATCTTTGGTTTTGAGGAATCATATGGATATCTTTCAGGAAGCTATGTAAGAGATAAGGATGCTGTTAATGGTGCATTCCTTATATGTGAAATGTTCAGCTACTATGCTACTCAGGGTATTTCTTTACTTGATAAGCTTAATGAGCTTTTTGATAAGTATGGATATTGCCTGAATACACTTCATTCTTACGAGTTTGATGGTTCAGCTGGATTTGAAAAGATGCAGCAGATTATGGAAACATTCCACGAAGAAGTAGGCGAGGGTAAGAAGATAGAGAGCTTTGCAGGTAAGAAGATTAATACAGTTCTTGACTATAGCAAGGGTCTTGATGGACTTCCAAAGTCAGATGTTCTTAAGTATCTTCTTGATGGCAACTGCTCAGTAGTAGTAAGACCAAGTGGTACAGAACCTAAGCTTAAGACTTATATAAGTGTAAGTGCAAAGAGCAGGGAAGATGCAGAAGTTATAGAAAAGAAGATTGCAGATGAACTTGGTGGATTCTTTGCATAATATTGTTGTTTAGCACGCATTCTTAACGTACGGACGACAGCATATATGAGAAAAG
>ERZ772969.323-NODE-323-length-47127-cov-5.991651_pt1 | contig 47127 bp, 56 predicted proteins | sample MGYA00511676_ERZ772969 | MGnify/ENA primary metagenome ERZ772969 (study PRJEB29015, sample SAMEA2737651) | human gut metagenome | biome: human gut; feature: human-associated habitat; material: faeces | place: China | collected 2012 ... | reverse complement strand
GTGTACCTCATAACATGTCAGGCATTACACAGTCCAACTTTTCGTCCGCATGCCCAAATATGGAGAAGATTTTTAAAGAAGATCGCGAGGCATATTTAATTAAAATTTCATCGGATGATATATTGCAGATGACGCGAATAGATACGGCCTCTACGGGAAATAGACCTTTGCAGTGTAGTGATACTTTTTTTGATGGAAAAAAATCAATATTGAATACAAAAGAGTGTAGAATTCTTCATTTATGTTATAACAGAAACAGAAAATATTTAGGACCATTTACGGTGCAGCTAACATCAGCTAAAAACTTAGGCGTAGTCAAAATGTATTATGATCCAGAGGAGGTAGATATACAAAATGTTTTACAGAGAATTTTTGAAAATTACTGATTTACTTGATGAACATTTTGTGGATACATTTGATTTTTGGTTAGCTACTCTTCCCGATAGAGAAGCTAAGACAATTTCTGTTTCGACAGTAGCATCAAGATTAGAAGTAAAGTATAGTGTTGCCGAATCAATAATGAGATTTGCTGAAAGGGAAAAAATCTTAAAAAAAAGATATGTGGTATTATGCACTAATGAAGAATGTGAATTTTTTTATGGAGAATTTGATACAGGCGAACTTAGAGATATTTTAGGGACGATTGTTTATTGCCATAATTGCGGAAAAGAATTTCAAGTTTCATTTGAAAATACTCGAGTTGTATATGAGAGAATAAAGGATCCCAATATACCAGAAAGCATGATAGAAGAAGAAATACGAAAGCGGGAAGGTAAGTTAAATGGTGATATAAATTTTTCTCTAGCTGATACGTTGGCTAATAATTATAAGAATATATTTGAAATATATTATGCACCATCGGAATCAGCTTATAAAAGATTAGAAGAATTAAAACAAGCACTTAACGGGCCGTTTAAAACGAGTAAAAGCCAGGGAGATGCTTTAGAAGAACTTGCGCTATTTTTGTTTATGCAAATAAAAACAATAAGTGGTACAAATAAGATACATACAAACACAAATCAATTTGATTGTACAATGCGTTTCCCATTTAGTTCAGAAACATTTCCGACTATTATGCAGTTGTTAACTCCATATTTTATCATAGAGTGTAAAAATGAGATGGAAAAATCAGGAAAAGGAAAAACTCCATCAAACACATATTTCCATAAATTATCTGATATTATGTCTTCTAATGAAGCGAAACTTGGAATTGTTCTATCTAGAGGTGAGGCAAGTGCGGAAGATATAAGGATTGCATATAATAACTATTTACTTCATAAGAGTACAAAACAACCTAAGATTATGTTGTCGTTATCGGACTCGGATTTGGACGTAATAATTGATAAAAGAGTGAATCTTTTGGATTATTTAAGTTTTAAAAAAGACACTCTTACTATGGATGCAAAAAATGCTACTTTTGAAATGTTTGAGAAGGCAGATTTATAGATATAAAAGGAAAGGAGCCACCGCCGCGTGGCTCTTTTCTTTTACCCAAAACCGACGAATCGGAGGTGATGAGCATGGCCAGAGCGCCGGATCCGAGAATTGAAAAGGCGAAGGCCATGTACCTGGAAGGTATGAAATTAGTTGAGATTGCAAGTCAACTAAATCTGCCGGAGGGAACGGTCCGCCGATGGAAGTCCACACATAAGTGGGAAAACGAACGCTCGGATAAAAATAGCGAACGTTCGGAAAAGCGAAAGCGCGGCGCGCAGCCGGGGAACAAGAACAGCTCTGGTGGTCCGCCTGGGAATAAGAAAGCAGTTACTACGGGAGAGTTTGAGACTCTCCTTTTTGATTGTCTGGAACCGGAGGAGCGGCGGCTGGCACAGGCAGTTCCGGAAGATAAAGAGACGCTGCTCATGCAGGAGATCCAGCTTCTTACGGTTCGGGAACGCCGGATGCTGAAGCGGATCGACCTTCTGAGACAGTCTCCGGATGATTCCGAGGAGATCTCCGGAGACGAGACAGGGATGACTGTTGTGAGTCATAAAATGGGAATCGAAAAGGACAAAGATACAGATCTTCGTGAATATCAGGGGAAGCTGGGGCAGATCCAGCACATTGAGGAAGCCTTAACCAGAGTTCAGGCAAGAAAACAGGCTGCAATCGATGCGCTGCACCGGTATAGTGTGGATGATGCACGCCTGGAGATCGAGATGATGAAGCTTGACCTGGCGGCACTGAAACTTGGCGGTCAGGAGCAGGAGCTTGAAGATGACGGATTCCTGGATGCACTGAATGCAGAGTCTGATACGCTTTGGGGTGATGTCGATGGAGATTAAGGATCGTATCGCCGATATGCGCGATAAGCTTCAGAAGATGAAGTCACAGAGAGGGATCCTGACGAAGGTTCAGATATTCAAGTTCCAGCCGTTTTCCAGAAGACAGAAACAGGTTCTTACCTGGTGGATGCCGGGGAGCCCTGTGAAAGATTATGATGGCATTATTGCGGACGGTGCGATCCGATCGGGAAAAACGGTCTGTATGTCATTGTCCTTCGTATTCTGGGCGATGGAAAACTTCAATGGTCAGAACTTCGCCATGTGCGGCAAGACGATCGGTTCCTTCCGGAGAAACGTTCTATTCTGGCTGAAGCTGATGCTCAAGAGCCGAGGGTATAAGGTTGCGGATCATCGGGCCGATAATCTGGTTGAAATCACTCGAAAGAATGTAACGAATTACTTTTACATCTTCGGCGGTAAGGATGAACGCAGCCAGGACCTGATTCAGGGTATTACGCTGGCAGGTGTCTTCTGTGATGAGGTCGCACTGATGCCAGAGAGCTTCGTCAATCAGGCAACCGGTCGTTGTTCGGTGACTGGTTCCAAATACTGGTTTAACTGTAACCCGGATGGACCGTATCACTGGTTCAAGGTCAATTGGATCGACAAGGCGATCGGATACCTCGGAAAGAAGAAGGAAGCCAGGCTGCAGCAAGAAGCCACCGCGAAAGGCACAGAGCTGAACCTCAAGAAACTCCTGTATGTGCATTTCACGATGGACGATAACCTGAGCCTGTCAGAAGCGATCAAAGCCAGATATCGCAGCATGTACAGCGGCGTGTTCTTTAAGCGTTACATCGAAGGACTCTGGGCGATGGCTGAAGGGATCATTTATGACATGTTTGATCCGGACAGAAATGTGGTGGACGCAGAAGCCATTGCGGCGGAATATCGGAAGAAAAGCGGACGGGAGTTCTGGATCGGTGACAAATATGTCAGCTGTGACTATGGTACCCAGAACCCGACGGCGTTCCTGCTGTGGAGCAAGGGAGCTGATAACAAGTGGTACTGCCGTAGGGAGTATTATTATTCCGGACGCGATAAAGGGCAGCAGAAGACAGACAAAGAATTTGCTGAAGATCTGACGGCGTGGCTATCCGGAGAAAAGATCCGGACGGTGATCCTGGACCCGGCGGCGGCATCTTTTAAGACACAGTTAGAAAAAGATGGTTACAAAGTAAAGAAAGCGAAAAATGATGTTTTGGATGGGATCCGTTTTGTGGCAACCTTGCTGCTTTCGGGTTCTATTTTTATTGATGCATCCTGCGAGAACCTGCTGAAGGAATTTGCTTCTTACATCTGGGATGCAAAAGCCGGAGACCGCGGGGAGGATAAGCCGGTGAAGGAGCATGATCACGCGCTCGATGCTCTCCGCTATTTTTGTTATACGATCATTCGCGGAGTTGGCGGCATGAAGATTTTAAAGTGAGGTGAGGAAACATGAACATTGAGGTAATTAAGAAGCTGATCCGAAAATATCAGAGTGGGCATACGGATTTTGTGAGGCAAGCTGAAAAGGCGAAGGCTTACTATCGGAATGAGACGGATATTATGTTCCCACCGCTGAAGGAGGAGCAGGAGAAGAACGAGAAGCCGCTGCGGAATGCAGACAACCGGATTCCATTCAACTTCCACGGTTTGCTGGTTAACCAGAAGGCATCGTATATGTTTGCGGCACCTCCGATTTTTGATCTTGGAAACAAGGATGCGAACAAAAAGTTAACACAGTTTCTTGGGGATAAATATCCGAAAGTGTGTAAAGACCTGTGCATTGAGGCATCGAACTGTACGGTCGCATGGCTGCATGTCTGGAAGGATGGAAAAGGTGCATGGAAGTATGCGGTAGTTCCGGCAGAACAGATCATTCCGGTTTGGACGAGTGATTTGGAAAAGGAGCTTTCTGGCGTGTTTCGGAGCTACCAGAGCCTCGATGAGGAAACTGGCGACAGCTATACCGTTTATGAGTACTGGAACGAAAAGGAATGCATGGCGTACCGGCTGAAGGCGGGAGATGAGCTGGATCAGCTGATTCCGTATCAGATGTTCTTGGTTGATCCGGAGCTGTGCGAATATTCGGATTGCTATCAGCACGGAGTTGGAGAGGTACCATTCTTCCCGTTCTTTAACAATAACATCGACACAGACGATCTGAAGAACATCAAGCCGCTGATTGATACTTACTGTAAGGTGTTCAGTGGTTTTGTAAATGATCTGGAAGACATTCAGGAAGTGATTTTCGTTCTGACCAATTATGGCGGTGAGGATCTGGGGCAGTTTCTCCGTGATCTCAAGGATTACAAAGCAATCCAGATCGAGAGCGATGGAGATGGGGATCATTCCGGCGTTTCAACATTAACAATCGAACTGCCAGTAGAAGCCAGAGAAAAGCTTCTGGAGATTACAAGAAAATGTATTTTCGAACAGGGCATGGGTATTGATCCGGATCCGCAGAACTTCGGAAACAGTTCCGGAGTTGCGCTACAGTTCCTGTATTCCCTTCTGGAGCAGAAAGCCGGCTTGCAGGAAACGGAGTTCCGTTTAGGCTTCGGACGGTTCATTCGCTGCATCTGCCGGCTTCAGGAGATCAAGATCAAAGACGGCACGATCGTGCAGACCTGGACGAGGACCAGTGTAAAGAATGATCAGGAGTTATCCCAGATCGCATCTCAGAGCAAAGGAATCATCTCTGATGAGACGATCGTCAGCCACCACCCGTGGGTAGATGATCCTGAGAAGGAAATGGATCTCTTGAAGGAACAGGAAGAAAGCTCAGCGGCAGATATCTCGGACATGTTCCCGAAAGAAGGTGCATCGGGTGATGAAGGCGGTGATGCGTGATGTCCTACTGGGAGAAACGCCAGGAAGAAGCATACAAGGCCGGAGAGATGCAGGTAAATCAGTATTTCATGCGACTGGAGAAAGCATTTAATCAGGCGAAACGGGAGCTTCAGAAGACCGTGGAGAGCTTTTACTGGCGATATGCGAAGGAGAATGGGCTGACGTATTCAGAAGCCCAGAAACGGCTCGATAAAGCGGAACTGGGAGAATTGAAGGACTTCGTTGAGAAGGCAATGAACAACATCGGGAAATATAACCAGGATGTCAACAACATGTCCATCAAGGCCAGGATGACCCGCTATCAGGCATTGGAAGCGCAGGTGGACGCGATCCTCCGGGAACTGTATGCTGTGGAGTATGAGGCAGAAGGGACACGGACGATGCAGGAGGTGTACGGCGATACCTATTACCGAACCTGGTATAACATCGATCAGTACCATGGCTTTCATGCCGAGTTCGCCCAGATTGAGCCGAGAACGATTGAGCAGCTGATCAAATATCCATTCAATGGCGCCAACTTCTCATCCAGACTCTGGAAGCAGAAAGAGCACCTGCAGTCTCAGCTCATGGAATCGCTTACAACTATGATGGTCCAAGGAACATCCCCGCAGAAGCTGGCCGGAGAGTTCGCCAAGAAGATGCAGTCAAAGAAGGCGGATGCGTACCGGCTCCTGCACACAGAGAGCTCATTCCTGATGAGTGAGGCAACTCACGCCGGGTATAAAGAGGACGGTGTAGAGCAATATGAGATTCTGGCCACGCTGGACAGTAAGACCTGCGGCGTGTGCGGGAAGCTGGATGGGAAGATCTATTTTGTTTCGGAAGCGGTGGCAGGAAAGAACATGCCGCCGTTCCATCCGTGCTGCCGATGCACGGATGTTCCGTATTACCCGGATACCCCGACGGAGGGAATGAAGCGGGCCGCCAGGGATAAAGATGGCAACAACATCGAAGTGCCGGAGAGTATGACGTATGAGGAATGGAAGAAGAAATATTTAAATGCAGGTCTTCAGCCGGTTGTAACACCGCAGGAAGAGGCGGCGAATGGTCAGATAGAACTTTTGAAAAAGTATGGCAATCTGACCAACATCATGTTCACTGGCACTGCTGAAGATATGACCAGATGGAGCGAATTGCAGAAGATATCGGGCAAAACGGAAAAGGAACTCTTATCTGAAATGTCGAAGAGTGCCGATAACTGGGAATCTATTTTGAAAATGCAGTCGGAAACGACAATGAAACCGTTTGTTAATCAGTTGCTGGAAGCTGCAACAGATACAGAGCTTGGAGCCTTGCGCACATGGAGCGGTGGATCTTATGTAAATATCAATCGCTATCTAAGATACGGAATCAATGTTGATCCTATTTCCAAAAAGGCGGCAAAGGACATTGAGGCGGTGCTTGGCAAGGTCACGACACAAAAAGAGATCATTGTGAAGCGAGGAACCGGAACAAGAGAGATTTTTGAAAAAATGACTGGTGACTGGAAAAAGGATCCGAGTGTTTTAGTAGGACAGAAGTTTTCGGATAAAGGATTTACCGCCACTTCGCCAATGAAAGAAGGCGGTTTTAGCGGCGCTGGCAAAGGCAACGCTGAATTGTTTATAAGGGTGCCCAAAGGGACACATGGGGCGTATATCGCGCACGAAGCTTTTAACGAGGAAGAAAAAGAATTCCTCTTGCAAAGAGGGTATTCTTATAGGATAATTAAGGCAGAATACAGAGTAAATCCGCGTATTCCAGAAGATAAGGATTTAAAAGTATGGTGTGAGGTGATATCAAATGAGTGAGTACTCCTGGGATAATCCTAAGTTGCAGTTTATTTGTGGACAATGTCATTTAAAAGATAAAGTTCCGAAATTATGTCATGCTGTTGAGCCACCGATAGAAAAAACATTTATTCCAGAGTCCACAAGTGATTGTTTCTTTATTCGCGAATCATATTGGCAGCGTGTTCCACAGGAGCAGAGGGATGAATGGACAGAGTTCATAAAAAAGAGAAGTGATAGATTTTATGGAAAGGATTAATGTTGTATTTGAAAGGATAATAAAATGAGTTTGAAAGAGGAACTTCTGCAAATCAAAACATATGAAGAGTATGAACCTCAGAGAGAAAAATTCCGAAGTCTTGTTAGGGACAAAGAAGTGTTGGAACATTTGAATATGCTGTATGGAAAAGGATACGTTGGTGGAGACATTGAACATGGTCTTATAGAAGAGGTTTACAAAACTCCGCCAGGTCAGGGAAAACAACGCATTGGAAGATAATGAAATCAACCACCGGTCAATAGGCTGGTGGTATTTTTATACCCATTTTCAGATGTTGCGACACCGCAACAAATAGGGAGGTGATTACAATAGGATTTTTCAAGTGGATCAGATGGATCAGACAGCACCGTTGCAGCCATCACTACCGCAAGCATTGGAGCCGGGATTCTGGTCCGTATGGCGGATATGTGATGCGCTGCTCATTATGCGGGAAAGAGAAGGGACGGTATGATTGATATTTTTTGTACCGGAGCATCCTTCTACGGCGTAAAGCTCAGCTATGCAGCAATGGAAATCATTATGAGAGAGGATTTTGTAAAAGATCAGGACTTTATTGAGTTTGTCTTTGAAGATGGAACCAAAGGAGCGATCCGAAAGGGTACAGTCATTGGTTTTACAGAATCAACAGTAGAGGTTTAGACATGCTTAAAAGGCATGTTATTTTTATGCCCTGCCATAAGGCATAAAACTGGGCGCTACTCTGCCGGGAGTATAACCGGCCGATCCCAATACCCGGAGAGCGGGAATAAAAATCTATGGAGGTAAGCACGATGGAATGGTTAAAGACAATTTTAGAGAAGGCAGTGATCACCGACGGGAAGCTGGATGTTGATGCCACTATGAAGGAAATCAATGGGGAGTTCCCGAAGCATGCAGTACCGAAGCAGGACTACAATGATAAGGTGAAAGAACTGGGAACAGCCAATGATACGATCAAGGACCTTAAGAAAAATAATGCGGACAACGCAGATCTGCAGAAAAAGGTCAAGGACTATGAAGCTGAAGTGGCAGGACTTAAAACAGCAGCGGAGAATACCAAAAAGGAATACGCCTTAAAGGATAAGCTGAAGGAAGCTGGTGCTGTAGATGCGGATTACATCATTTACAAGCAGGGCGGTCTGGATAAATTCACATTTGACCAGGACGGTAAGGTCATCGGATTGGATGACGTTCTCAAACCGATGAGAGAAGCTTCTCCGCACCTGTTTAAGAATGCCGGCGGAACTGGTGGCTATAATCCGGCGGGAGGCGGAAATCCGCCAGGAAATAATCCGTTTGCAAAGGAAACCTATAACCTTACAGAACAGGGACGCCTGTTCAAACAGAATCCGGAGCAGGCCAGACAGCTGGCAGCTGCGGCCGGAGTAAAACTTTAAGAAAGAGAGGAATTTTAAATGGCAGGAACAACCTTACAGGACGTAATTGTCCCGGAACTTTTCAACCCGTACGTGCTTAACCAGACAATGGAGCTGTCTGCACTGGTGCAGAGTGGCATCATTGCAAATAACTCGGAGTTCGACGCTTTGGCATCCCAGGCGGCGCCGACCGTTAACATGCCGTTTTTCGAGGATCTGACAGGAGAATCTGAGCAGGTGATCGAGGGAACAGATCTTGAAGATAACAAGATCACATCAAACAAGGATGTGGCAGCAATTCTCCGTCGTGCAAAGATGTGGTCCGCGACAGATTTATCCGCAGCACTGGCCGGAGCAGATCCGATGAAGGCAATTGGTACTCTTGTGGCACGCTTCTGGGAACGTGACATGCAGAAGGAGTTAATTGCCATCCTCAGTGGTGTATTTGGAACTGTGCCGGCCGGCGGATCCGGAACTCCGCCGGCAGAGACCAGGCTTGAAAGCAACATCCTGGACATTTCCGGATTAAGCGGAACGAAGGCGAACTGGTCCGGAGCTGCGTTTATTGATGCAGAACAGAAGTTAGGTGATGCGAAGGCGCAGTTGACCGGTGTTTGCATGCACTCTGCAACAGAAGCATATCTGAAAAAACAGAATCTGATCGAGACCGCGCAGCCGTCCAATGACGTTGCATTCGGTCTGTATCAGGGAAAACGCGTTATCGTTGATGATGGCTGTCCGGTATCTGACGGTACCTACACGACGTATCTCTTCGGTAACGGGGCTGTAGCACTTGGAAATGGTCATCCTGTTGGATTCGTACCGACTGAGACCGATCGTGCAAAGCGCAAGGGTTCCGGTGTCGATTATCTGATCAACCGTAAGACCATGATCCTGCATCCGAGAGGAATCGCATGGCAGAATGCTGAGGTGGCAAAGACCGAGGGTCCGTCCAGAACTGAGGTGGCAAACCCGAAAAACTGGAAACCGGTCTATGAGCCGAAGCAGATCCGTATCGTGGCATTCAAGCACAAACTGGGATAGGAGGCGTTATGACATTTTCGGAGATGTTAGAGAAAGTGAAGAGTAATCTGAAAATCAAGGATGACACACGGGATCTTAGCATCTCCGATGTCATCCTCGAAGTCTGCGATTACTGCAATCTGGACCAGGAGAAACTTCCGGAACGTTTGGAACCTTTTATTCGCAAGAAGGTGAAAGATGCGATGGATTATGAAGCAGTGAAAGGAACTGGTTATCAGCAGGACATTGCCAGCATTAAAGAGGGCGATGGAAGCATTACCTACGCCATGGGTGGCAGTAACAGCCGTGAGGGCATATACGGTTTGTCAGATGCTGATAAAGCGGTACTGCGGCGTTACAGGAGGTTGAGAGGATATGTTTAACCCTTATGAAGTGATGTATGATTCGGTTATGGATGTGTATCGGTATCAGGACAAAAAGGATGACGCCGGTTTCGACGCGTCCGGCGAGAGCCTGGTGGCATCAAGCGTAAAGTGCCGGTACAGCATTTCAAACCAGGGAACCGCAGGAAGCCCGGTGCCTTTCCTGCAGGCGGCTAATCAGCTCTTCTGCGGACTGGAAACAGATATCCGGGAAGGTGACAAAGTGGTGGTCACGCTGTACAACGGACAGAAGGTAAAACTTCGGGTTGGAGAAGCACATCCTTATAGTTTCCAGTACCAGTGCCGGGTAGAGAGGGATGAGAAGGCGTGAGCAGTTCCAATTATCGAAGAAATAAGGCGGCGCTGGATGCGTTTCGGAAAGATCTGGAAGCAGAGATGGGTGATCTCTCGGAAATCGATATCAAGCTCTTAAACCAGGCAGTGAACGAAGGGGTACGGGACATCAAAAAGAATACACCAGTACGAACCGGACATTTGAGAAAATCCTGGCGGTCGGCTCCTGCGGTAAAAGGTCCTTCTGGGGTAAAGAAAGTTCTGGTCAATGTGGCGGACTATTCTGAGTTTGTAAACTCTGGGCACAGAGTTGTAAGCCGATCGGGAAAGACAACAGGATTTGTTCCGGGAAACCATATGCTGGAGAAAGGTATTTCCTATATCGACAGGCGGCTGATGGGACTTTTCAAAGCAGAGATCGAACGGATCAGGAGGGAACACGATGGTTGAGAGTCTATATAAAGCGATTGCCGCGGAATGCCGCTCATCTGTGCCGGAGCTTAAGAAGATTTACCGGGATAACATTCCACAGAATATGGAATTTCCGTGTATCCTGGTAGAGATTACGGAAACGACGGCAAACCGGCGTCTGTCAGAAAGACAGCGGATCAAACAGAACTTTGATGTTCAGTATTTCCCTGGTAATGAAAGCGAAAACCGCAGAAAAGAATGTGAAAAAGTAAAACAGAAGATGCTCCGGCGTTTTGATGTGGTAAGCGCCGATGGCATCTCTTTTTATGTTAAGAACAAAAATGCATCTATCGTGGATGATGTTCTTCATCTGTTGTTCGATGTGACCTACACCGAATACGAGAAGAAAGAGATCCCGAAGATGGAAGAAATGAACACAAATATAGAAACGGAGGAAAAAGATGGCAGGAATATGGGAAAGCCAGAATAAGGTCATTCCGGCAGCGTACATCAACCTTGTTACCAATACACCGTTGAGCATCACGGCCGGAGACCGGGGAACTGTGGCGCTGGCACAGGAACTGTCCGTGGGAGATGACGGTGCTATCTATCGCATCACAGCGACGGAGGCAAATTATCCGGAGAACGCTACTGCTGCAGATAAGAAACTGGCAAATCTGGCACTTCTGGGAGCCAAGACGGTGCTTTTATATAAGCTTCCATCAAATCATACGGATGATCATGTGGAAGCGATGCTTGCAAAGTTAAAGACGGAAGACGCAAACGTGATCGTGTATCCGTATTTGAAGTCCACAACATCTACATCAACCGCTCAGCAGACGATCGCAAACTGGGTTAAGGCAATGCAGGAAGAGGAAGGTAAGAACATTACGGCGGTTTTAACCAATTATGTTGCAGACAGCCAGTATGTGATCAACAACGTACAGGGAGTAACGCTTTCAGATGAATCCACACTGACTGCAGCAGAAACAGGTGCATGGATCGGCGGTGTAACGGCCGGGGCAAAGATCACGGAATCCAATACCGCAAGAAAGTTTGTCGGCGCGATCGATGTAACACCAAGAATGACAAAGACGGAGATGGAGACGGCGATCAAGGCAGGAAAGCTGATCCTCACGGTGGACAAGTCCCAGAATGTCACGGTCGTGGCAGATGTAAACTCGCTGACAAGCACGACACAGACCCTCGGTGACATCATGAAGCAGAACCGGTCTGTACGTACTGCGTGCGGAATCCGGGAGGACATCGGAACGGTCTGGGATTCCAACATCAAAGGTAAGTACAACAATAACGAGGAAGGACGATCTATTTTCAAGAGCGCCCTGGTTGAGTATTTCGCTGATCTGGAACGCCGTGGTGCGATTCAGAATTTCAGTGCAGATGACATCACAGTAGAAGCCGGAACGGCGATCAACGCTGTGGTAGTAACCGTTGCAGTTCAGCTTGTTGGCAGCATGGAGATTGCCTACATCACAGTAAATCTGACGTAAGGAGGGAGACAGATGGCAAATTATACACAGCTCAGTGATACCCTCGGTGGATCTGAAGGAAAAGGCTTTATCACCCGCAGCGGACAGAACCGTGAAATGTTTGAGATCTCGAAGATCGATGCGCATGTCACACTGACTGTTGCAGAGAAAAAGCTTCTCGGGCACCGTATGAAGCAGCATAAAGTTGTTGGAGCAACCGGAGAGGGATCTGGCACATTTTACTTCATGAATTCGGATGCATTAAAAGAGTTTCTCGGATACAAAAAGAACGGCGTTTACCCGGCATCCACCCTGCAGTTCCTGAATGAAGATCCGCAGTCCACGGTGGGTCGGCAAACAGTGACGCTGTTCCATGTGATCTTAAAGACAGTCCCGGTCGCATACCTGGAAGACGATAGCGAGGACCCGATCACATTTGATTCTGATTTTACATTCGATGACTGTGACTGCCTTGAGGCGTTCCAGTTACCGGAGAATTTTAGATAAGGAGAGAAGACTATGGCAGATATGAAAGAAATGGATTTATATGGCTTTTTACATCCGGAAATAACTCCGGATAAAGAGATTATCGTATCCAGCCGTTTTAAAACAAAAGGAGGGGATCCTCTTCCTTTTGTGATCAGACCGCTGACACAGGATATCTGTGATGCGATCCAGAGAGGCTGCATCAAGACGGATAAGAAAGGGAACCAGACATTTGACCGTGTGAAGTATGTAGCGGAGACAACAACGGCCGCAGTGGTGTTCCCGGATCTGAAGAATGCCGAGCTTCAGAAAACTTATGGCGTAATCGGAGAGGTGTCTCTTCTCAAAAAGATGCTTTACACAAATGAATATGATCGTCTGATCGATGAGGTTCAGACGCTATCTGGTCTGGAGAATTTCGACGATTTGAAGGATGAAGCAAAAAACGCATAAGGCATAATGATCTGGAATTTTGTCTGGCTCATTATGCCCTGCAGAAACTGCATATTCTCCCTGAAACACTGGCAACGATGCCGATTAGGGAGAAAGCAATTGTATTAGCAAGTATTGAACTTCGAATTGAGGCGGAGAAGAGAGCTGCGAATAAGCATTAGGGAAGGAGGAATCACATGGGAGTACTGAGAGCAGTGTTTGAGTTGCAGGATCGATATTCATCGAGAATCTCGAAAATCATGCAGGCCTCCGACCGGGCGGCAGCATCGATTGAAAAGGCGAGTACGGCGGCCGATAAAGTCAGTACAGGACTTGATAAGGTAGGAAAATCAGGAACAAAGGCTGGGGTAGGATTAAGCGGAGCAGGCGCGGGTGCCGACAAGACCAAGACGAAGATGAAAGGGCTTGGCGATGAGATGGAGCGGACAAAGAAAACTGCTGATCGAGTTGCCAAAGCTCTGGCGGGTGTCTTCGCTGTAAAAACTGCTGTCGATGTTGGAAAAATGCTTGGTTCTGCTTCTGATGCATATGCAAATGCAAATACCAGGCTGAACCTTGTGAATACGGATGATTCCGGGAATGCTATCGACCCGAGTTTCCAGAATAAGGTCTACGCCTCCGCGCAGCGTTCCAGGGCATCTTTTGAGAGCACAGCGAACGGAATTGCCAGCCTGGGCTTAAATGCCAGCAGCGCCTTTAAAAACCAGGATGAGCTGATTGCCTTCGTTGAGTCGATCAATAAGCAGTTTGTAATCGGTGGAACAGAAGCCGGAGCTGCGGCAGGAGCCATGGTCCAGTTAACCCAGGCGATGGGATCCGGCGCACTCCGTGGCGATGAGCTGAATTCCGTCCTGGAAGCAGCGCCGAGCATTGCCAGAAATATCGAAAAATACATGGGATGGGCGGAAGGCTCCATCAAGAAGTATGCCGAGAAAGGCATGCTGTCGGCAGAGATGGTAAAAAATGCCCAGCTTGCGGCGATGGATGAGATTGACCGGAAGTTTAATTCTATGCCGATGACCTGGGCACAGGTCTGGACAAGCGCCATGAACATGATCCAGAAAGGATCAGCTCCGTTCTTGACGGTAGTCAGCTGGCTGGCGAATAACATGTCGATCATCGGACCGCTGCTCTTGGGATTAGGTGCGGCGCTGGCAGTGTACGCATCGTTTACCTATGGAGCGGCGGCAGCCCAGTGGGTATTGAATGCGGCGACAGCGGTGTGGAATGCATTGTGCACGATGAATCCGGCAGGGCTCATGATGATTGGAGTCATCGGTTTGATTGCAGTCCTGTACGCCGGCGTGGCAGCGTTTAATAAAATTACTGGTGCTTCGGTCAGTGCAACGGGAATTATTGTTGGAGCAGTGTTTACAGCAGGGGCAGTGATTGGAAATGTCTTCATTGGAACCTGGAATCTATTCACAGGAATTGTATTTAACGTGGTGAACGCATGCATCTCGTTTGCTGAGTTTTTTGCCAATTTCTTAAATAATCCGGTCCTTGCAATTGTGAACCTGATCACTGATCTTGCCAAATTTGTGGTGGGAACCATGCAATCCGTGGCTAAGGCCATCGATGCAGTATTTGGATCTAATTTATCTGGTATTGTAAGTGGATGGTCCAGTGCTGTTGATAAATTCAAAGGAGCAATCAAATCGGAAGGACAGATTAGCTTTGATCGTGTCGATACAAGTAAGTATCAGATGAATCGGATTTCGTACAGTGATTCTTTTAAGAAAGGTTATGACTGGGGATCCAACGCAGCCGGTAAAGCAACCGATTTCTTTAATGGCGGTGTCGGATCTTCGATCGGAACCGTCGGGGATCCGGCTGTCGTAAAGGGAACTGAAAAGAATGGCAGCATCAAGGCGTCGTTGGAAGATGAGGATATTAGCTATCTGAAGGAACTTGCAGAACGTGACTATGTTGCGAGAATCGCTCAGAATACACTGGCGCCGAACATCGCAATCACATTTACCGGGGATATTCACAAGGAAACGGATTACGAGCAGATCGGACCGGCAATCGCTCAGATCCTCAGAGATGAACTGGAAACAGCACCGGAGGGATTATACTGATGAGCTACAGCGTGTACATCAAATACAAGAGTAAACGGTATAAGCTTCCGGTGAACCCGGAAGAAATCAAGAAGAAACAGAAGCTGAATATTGAGAAATACCAGGTGCTCGGCAGCGGACAGGTAAGCGTTCCAACTTACCAGGCATTGAATGAGTATAACTTCGAATGTGAACTTCCGCACCATGAGATGCACTATATGGAACCGGGCAGCCGCGCGGATCCGGACTGGTACATTCGAATGCTCACGAAGGCACAAAAAGAGAAAACGCCGGTCCGGCTCATTTATTCCAATGGCATGACGGATGATGAGTCGGTGATGGTGCTGGTGGAATCCTGTGAAATTTTGGAAAAATCGGGAGAAGAGGGGGATAAATATCTTGCCCTCTCGTTCCTTCAGTATCGGAAACCGTCAAAGAAATACCGCGCGGTTGTGACACCGGTAGCGACGGTGGCCCAGCCAGAGACACCGCAGCCAACGAACCCGGCAGTGGAGGAAGGAAAGACATATACTGTGCAGAAAGGAGATTCCCTCTGGAAGATCGCAAAACAGTTCTATGGGAATGGGGCACAGTATTCGAAAATCGTAAGTGCGAACGCGGATAAGATCAAAAATCCAAATTTGATTTATCCGGGGCAGGTATTCACGATTCCATCATGAGGAGGACGTTATGCAGCTATGCGTGGAAAATAATGGTGTGATCTATGAAATATCAGAAATGTGCTCGGAGCTTAGCTGGCAGGACAAATTGAATTCTGGCGCTTCCGTCCTGGAATTTACATACCTGTATGACGGAGAACTGATGATCAAAAATGGAGATGTCGTCCGACTCACTAATACCAGTGAGAAGGATGGCATCTTTTTCGGAGAAGTATTCCGTGTCAGTATGGGTGAAGACCGGCGGGTGAAAGTAAAGGCGTATGATCAGTTACGACGCGGAAAGTCTAAAGACATCATTCCATTAAAAGGCGGACAGGACGATGTGGTATCCGTTACTCAGTCGATGTGCAGATATCTGAATCTAACGGCCGGGGATATGCCGACAGGAATTTCATACAAAGTTCCAAAGGATAAAGTAAAGTACCAAGACACATGGATTGATGTGATCTATGGACTGATCGGAGATACCCTTCTTAATACAAAAACTGCGGATAATCCGCAGGGAGAATGGTATCGTTTGGCGGACGTTTACGGAAAAATCCGGTTGGATAACCTCCGGGACCTTCAGCTCCCTTTGGTACTTGGTGATGATTCCCTAGCATATGGATACAGCTGGGAGAAGTCCATCGATGATGAATTTTACAATGTGGTGAAGATCTCCTGGATGGATGAGAAGAACGGAAAGGCGCAGACCACTCAGGCTGCAGATCAGGATTCAGTAAATCGATATGGAAACCTGCAGTATTATGAGCATGTTTCGGATAAGAGCGCTGACGCGGGAAAGCTTCAGGAGAAGGCGAAGAAGCTTCTACAGCTATATAACCATGAGAAAGAAACGATAAAGCTGTCCTGTATCGGGGATCATTCTGTGAGAGCTGGATGCAGTATTTATGGCAGTATTGCAGATATCGAACTGGACCGGCGTGTGATCGTAAAAGAAGTAACACACAAATATTTGCCGACGCACACAATGGAACTGGAGGTGATCGCCCAATGATGCTGACGGAAGAACTGAAGAAAGTGATGAGTGCATTTCTGAACAATCAGAAACTACCCGCGATAATTGTGGGTACCTATGACGGATCCGGGGTTCGGGTGAATGAGAAGTTCAAGATCCCAGCGGCACAGCTTTCTGGAAACATGAAAGCGCAGCTGAGGACAGGAGATAAGGTCCGCATGATTGCGGGAACCGGTTGGGAGGAATTTTACGTATTGGAGATCATTGAACGGCGTCTGGCCTTCAAGGAGGAAATAAAAGAGGAGGCGCTGAAGTAATGGCTTTGACAACAGATACCAGAATTCAGAAACAGACATTTTCAAATCGGAGCTACAACGACTCAGGCACCTGTATTCGTGGAATGGTAAATGATCTGGAGGCACTGGGGCAGGCAATCCGGAAACGACTCTCGACGCAGCAGTTTGAATATCCGATCTACAGCTTCAATTATGGAGTGAACTGGCGGGACCTGATCGGACAGGATCAGGAGTATATTCGGGCTGAGATGCAGCGGATGATCCGGGAGACACTGCTGCAGGACGACAGGATCAGCGATGTGTCTGGCTTTTTGTTTGAGTTTAAGGGAATCACCTGCGTATGTTCTTTTGATGTGTCGAGCATATTTGGTCAGTTACGGGAAGGAGTTGAGGTGAATGTTTGAAGATAAGACGTATGAAAATATCCTTCAAGGTATGCTCAATCGTGTCTCTAACGATGTGGACAAACGAGAGGGCAGTGTGATTTATGATGCCCTTGCCCCGGCGGCGTATTTTCTGGCAGATCAGTATTTTCAGCTGAGTAACTTTGTTGACCTTGTTTTCCCGGACACAGCGGTCGGAGAGTATCTGGACCGTGCCGTTAGCGGATATGGAGTGAATAGAAAAGTTGCAAGCCCGGCAGTTCGGAAAATCGTAACATCCGGAGATGTTGCAATCGGGACAAGATGGATGATCAGTGATGTGGCATATCGGATAATCGGTCGGATAGATGAAAATGTCTATGAGGCAGAATGCGAGACAGCAGGGAAGATCGGAAATACATATTCGGGCTTTCTGGAGCCGCTCTCGGCAGTTTCGAATGTGACCGCAGAACTGACAGACATTATTACTGATGGAGCCGATGAAGAGGCCGATGAAGCGTTGAGAGAACGTTTCTATGAGAAGGTACGGAATCCAGCAACATCGGGAAATAAACATCATTACAGACAGTGGGCTCTTGAAGTCCCTGGCGTCGGAGATGCGAAAGTATTTCCTCTTGATTCTGGAGATGGGACATTAACAGTACTGATTGTAGATGTAGACAAGGCGAGAAACCCTTCGTTGGAGCCTGCCGTGCGAGATTACATAGAAACAGTTCGTCCAATCGGAGCAACGGTCACGGTCTCGAGTCCGACAATGAGGTCTGTCAATGTGTCAGCGAATGTGATTCTGGATGGAACAAAAACGTTGGATGATGTGCTTGCTATGTTCAAGAGCCAGTTCACGGAGTATTTGAAATCGTTGGTTTTTGTGGAGTATCGTGTCAGCTATGCGAAAATCGGAAGTCTTCTTCTCAATATTGAAGGAGTCCAGGATTACGATGATTTAAGGCTTAATAATTCCACCGGCAATATCATAGTAGAAGAGAAAGAAATTCCTGCGATGGGTACGGTAAGTCTGGAGGAGGTGCATACAATTGCGGCTGATTGAGGTCTTACCAGACTATTACGATGATAACGAAACGATGCAGGAGATTCAGGGAAATCTATCGCAGGAGTCGGATAACTTGGAAGATGGCCTTGCAAATACCTTAAAGGAGATATATTGGACAAGCGCTACGGGAAAAGGATTGCTCTCAAGACATGAGAGAATATTCGGAATTATCCCTGATGCAGGAAAATCAGATCGTTACCGGAGAGAAAAAATTTCAGCAAAAGCGGCAGGGGCCGCGACCACATTGGTGGCACTGATCCGGAATATCGCAGAAAGTTATACCAATGCAGCGGTAGAGATAAAAGAGGATAACCCGAGATACAGAGCAACGGTTCGGTTTACGGGAACATCGGGAATTCCTGGGAACATTAAAGACATCAAAGAGAGTATCGAAGAAGCGATTCCATGCCATATCAGGATATTGTATGAGTATATTTTCAACACCTATGGAGCTGTTGGAACCTTCACGCATGAACAGCTTGCTGCATTTACTCATTATAAGATTCGAAATGGACACTTGAAGACCAGAATCATGGAGATGGGGACTTATCAGCATATCGAACTTGGGCAGCTGACTCATGATCAGATTACGAAAGGAGATTTACCGAATGGCAACTAACACAACAAATTATGGCTTTAAAAAGCCAGATGAAAGTGATTTCTATGACGTGGCGGATCAGAATAAAAACTGGGATCTGGCAGATGAAGCACTGAAAAATCTGGATACGCCGACATTTGAAGACTATACTGGATCAACCGCAGTTCCGTCAGCAACGGATGCAATCGATCAGATCAAATCGAAAGGAAAGCTGGGGACACTCTTATCAAATATCAAGGCTGCATTTAAAGGGGCTTGCTTAATTGGCCATATTGTCAATAACTGCGTGACGGACAATGCTGGGTTGCCATTATCGGCGGCGCAGGGGAAGGTACTGAAGGACCTGTACACTCAATTGTATAGTGAGGTGAGTAACCCTGATCGGATCAATCTGAATGTTTTAATAGAAAAAACAAGTTTAAATAGTCCTGAACGCACAGGTGTGTATTATGTAACGGGCAATAATATCGGTGCTTTACCTTCCGGATTTTCAAATTACGGAATTCTCTTATGTATGCGGAGTCCATACAGCCTCCATCCAACAAACAGCAATTGCGTATATGTTCAAGAATACACCGACGTATATGGGAAACATGCGAGTAGGTCCTTCAATAATGGTGCTTGGACAAACTGGACCACAACTGCCACAAAGGATGACTTAAACAATGTATACTGCCTAAGCGGTAAAAAATCCATCCCGCAGAAAGCTGATATGAACACGTACAAGACACCCGGCAATTATTATTGTCCGTCAAATACTACTGCTCAGACTCTTGCTAACAGTCCGATGTCCGGTGGATTTTCTCTTAAAGTAGAAGATCTATTCGGAGACGGCAAGTACATTATTCAATCCTATACATCTTATAAGATGACAGCAATCATCTATCGAGCTTGGGATGGGTACGATAGTGTATGGCGTGGGCCAATGGAAGTAGCGTTTAAATAATTTTTAATTATCCATAGTATATAAGCCAATGAACAAAATAAGTACCGGCTGCAATACTTGTATCCGGTGTGATTATCAAGTGCTTATTGTTTATTTCTATTGTATATGATATATTTCCGGTTTTTCCAGGTTCGCTTATAAAGTATCCATTACAAGAGTCAGGCAATGCGAGATCAAAATTGGAAAAGTCACTGGTTACATTTCCTGCGAGGCGTAGGATATGAAGCCCCCCAATAGCAGCATGATAAGCTTCCAAGCCGTATCCTGATCCGATCTTTTTAAAGTCTGGTGTCAAATCACTCTTTAAAGCATACGGCGATTCCTGCCAGCCTGTCGCGGAATCAATACAATAGTAATGTTTACCCGTATAATCAAAAGCGTGAAGCATTCCTCTCTCTGCGATGCCGACAGTATTATTACCTGAAGGAGCAAGCGATGACGTATACGGGATGTCAAACACAAATGACTTATTCCATGCACCAACGTCCATGAGTTGAGATAGCTGAGTGTATCCATTATCTGCAGTATTTTTAAATTTGTTACTCAAATTGTTATTTGTGGTATTCAAATCACTATACAATTGAGGGAAAGAAGAAAAATCAACTCATAGACAAAAGTCAATTGAAAAATCACATAAATTTGAAAATTCAGGATCCGCGAGGGTCCTTTTTATATACAAAAAAAAATCATGGAGGTAAAAATCATGGAAAAAATCAAGGTCAAGGGTAAGCTCTACGAGATCCAGAGCATCCAGACGACCGAGGCGCATGTGCTGCAGATCGTTTTTGCCGATACGCCGCCTACAAAGTGGAACGGTGACATTGTACTTTACACGGCCGGAGACGTTGAATGTGCGACATTGTCCGGATGGACTACAGTTTATCGCGACGAGGGCCAGACGGTCTATCTGTCAGATGATGGCAGCGTGTACCAGACATCGGATCCGGATAGCGGTGGCGAGATCCTTCCCCCGGAGCCGTACACGCCGACATTGGAGGAACTGCAGGCGGCAAAGAAACAGGAAGTGAATGCTGCTTGTAACAAAACTATCGTCGAGGGATTTGACGTGAAGCTTTCTGATGGTCAGATACATCACTTTACGATGAAAGAAGAAGATCAGATTGCATTTTTAACATGCCTGGCCTTAATCAGCAAAGGAGAAACTGCAATTCCCTGGCATCCAAATGGCAGTAGCACTCAGCCATGTGTATTTTATAGCACCGATGACATGCAGAAAATCACGGATGCAGCGTATGAGCATCGGACGTTCCACACTACTTACTGCAATAGCCTTAAGATTTGGGTGGAAGCGACGGAAACAGCTGAAGAACTGCAGGAGATTTACTATGGTGCGGATGTGCCGGAAACATACCAGTCAGATGTCCTCAAAGCATATCTTAAAGCAAAAGAAAGCGTAGGTGGTACGGATGAATCAGAAGCTGTTAGATAAATACTTATTCTTATTTGGCAGCGGTGGGCTGCTCTACATACTGATCGAGTTGATTTGGAGAGGATACAGTCACTGGACCATGTTCGCTCTGGGTGGAATCTGTTTCGTATTTCTCGGTCTGATCAACGAGATCTTGTCCTGGCAGATGCCGTTGTGGCAGCAGATCCTCATCGGTGCGGCCGGAATCACAACATTAGAGTTCCTGACCGGTTGCATCGTCAATCTGGCTCTCGGTTGGAACGTCTGGGACTACAGCGGGATGCTGGGCAATCTCTTGGGGCAGATCTGTCCGCAGTACTTTGTGCTGTGGCTGCCGGTGGCACTGGCCGGGATCGTCCTGGACGATTGGATCCGGTATTGGAAATTCGGAGAAGAACGACCGCATTACAGATTGATATAGAGGAGGGATGGTGTGCAGACAGAAGTTGTAGTTGCTCTGTTGGGTTTAGCGGGCAGCAGCCTTGGCAGCTTAGCAGGTGTGGTTGCATCGGCCAAGCTGACTGCATATCGCTTAGAGCAGCTTGAGAAAAAAGTGGATAAACATAATACCGTGATCGAGCGTACATATAAATTAGAGGAGACGCAGGCGGTCATGGAAGAACAGATTAAGGTTGCAAACCATCGGATTGCAGACCTGGAGGAAAATCAGAAGGAGAATTAATGTATGCAGATTAAAGATTATGTAAAACCGGAATTGTTGGTAGTTGCAGTTGTATTATATTTTGTTGGAGCATGGTTAAAGCAGAGCGAAACCGTGAAGGATAAATATATTCCGCTGATCAACGGCGGAATTGGTATTGCGATTTGTGCTATCTATGTATTTGCTACATGTGCATGTGCCAATAGCCAGGATATTGCTCTGGCAGTGTTTACCGCAATCACTCAGGGCATTCTCGTAGCCGGACTTTCTACTTATGTGAACCAGTTATTAAAGCAGTCAGGAAAAGAAGATTAGGAGGAGGTGATCCGAATATCTCCCGTCACGGTCCGGGATATGGCCGTTGCGACGTCGCAACAGAGAATAATGAAACAAGTAGAATAAAAAAACTGTGTATGCTATAATACCAATGTTACCGCCTCCAAACTCTGGTGACAGAAAGGAGGTGCCATCATTGGAAATAATAACATCTTTTCTTATCGCTGTCGCGGCTGGTGTAGTTTGCCACTACATCATCAAATGGTTAGATGGCGACAAATAGCCGGTAACTAGCCTGTAGATGCTCAACTACATAAAGAGAGAAGAAAACCCCGGAGTGGTCCAGACTCCGGGGTTTTCGCTTTGCCATCACTGGCAGATAACATCTTTTCTTGCCTAACGGCATTATAGCATATGTAAAAATGTAATTCAAGATACTATAAATGTAAAATTTGACCAGTAGGACATACTATGGTCTTTTTTCATATCATAAAGAAAAGAGGACAAAGCTATGAGAGATATTACATTATGCCATCCGCGGCTCCAGAAGCTCGCGGCGGCTCTCGTGCAGAAATGCGCAGAACAGGGCTTAAAGATCAAGATTGGCGAAACCTTCCGCACCGTGGCGGAGCAGGACGCGTTTTATGCGCAGGGGCGAACAAAGCCAGGGAACAAGGTGACGAACGCTCGCGGATCCAGTTACAGCTCCTTCCATCAGTGGGGAACGGCCTTTGATATCTACCGGGCTGACGGCCGCGGCGCATATTATGACGCTGACGGCTTCTTCTCCCGTGTAGGTGCGATCGGAGTTTCCCTCGGACTTGAGTGGGGCGGTAACTGGAAATCTATCCCGGACAAGCCACACTTCCAGCTCCCGGATTGGGGAAGTGGCACGAGCCGTATAAGATCCATGTACGCCACGCCAGAGGCTTTTATGGCAACGTGGGAGAAAGAGACGGAGAATCTGCCGGAAGGCTGGGTACACGATTCTCACGGCTGGTGGTGGCGGAATGCGGACGGGTCTTACCCGAAAATGTGTTGGAAAGAGATCAACCACCACTACTATCTCTTCGGTGCATCTGGTTATATGCTGACCGGCTGGGTGCAGTTTGATGGATCCAAAACGGGTGTAGGTGACTGGTATTACCTCGAAGAGTCCGGCGAGTATCAAGGCGCACTCTGGCATGCAAAGGGGACAGAAGGCGCGTTAGAACGGTGGGATCTGTAGTAGATTTTGTGTTGCATTTCGTGTTGCATAATGGCGAAAAAGAGCGTTTTTGGGAGAAAAAACAGCAAGAAACAGGCTTATAACATTCCTGTGAAACCCGTATAAAATAAGGAAAAACGCTATTTATGGGGCTTTCATGGAATCTATGGTTATGGGTTCGATTCCCCTCAGGTCCACTAATAAGAATCTCAAGAATCCAGTGTTTATGCGGGGTTGCGAGGTTCTTATTTTTTTAAAGAAACAGGATACCTGATTGACAAACTCAGCATTATCCCGTACACTTTTATTACAGAGAATATAAAAAGCAAAGGAGAACTCTTATGAAAAAACGGGGCGATTACTTAAAGAAAGCATATTATCACTTAATGAAGATCGAACAGAAGAAGAACAAGATCTTCGGAGTGGAAAACTACGGCGAGATCAATGCGGAATTAAACCGCAAGTTCGCGAAAGGCGAGTATTTTGATTCCAACGAAGTTTATGTTGAAAATGGTTACCTCTGCGTAGGCGAAGGTTTCTTCCGCCTGTCCGGAAAAGAGCAGGACGCTCTGATCGAGTATCTCTGCCCGGAAGATGACAGCACAGAGGAATAAAAATGAACCTTTTTGCGTAACGGGAAGTTATCACGACAGTCGCCAGGTCTCGCGCAAGCGCGGACTTTGGCTCGTTATTCGCGTAAACAAAAAAGACCGGATCCGTTCTTTACGCAGGATCCGGTCTTTTTGCAATTATAAAATACAGTTTAAATTTTTGATAAACGCATCTTTATCGGAAATCTCCGCGGCGTCAGCGAGAAGTTCGGCAATCCCGTTTACGGTCTCCTCGTCAGCTTCGAAAAATTCTGCCCATGCGTAAAACATGCATTTTAAATGCTCCATTTCATCCTCGCCTGCTTTTGCCAGCGCGATCATTTTATCGAGAAACTCTCTTTCAGTAATTCCCATCGCTGTAAACTCCTTCCATTATGATCCGGATCCGGATCAGATTATGCGGCTGACCTGGCTCGCGGCAGCCACACCTAAGATTCTTCATATCCGAGTTTCAGGGTGATCAGTGAGTCGTCATCCAGAACCTCGCCCTTCTTATAGATATAATCGCGGATCAGAACCTTCAATTTCTCATTGACGGCCGGACTTGAAAAAATAGTATCCGGAACCGACTTTACGAACTCTTTGAGCCCCATTCCTGCAGTTCCCACCGGGCATGGGAGCGAAGCCTCGCGGCATGCCATACCAACTGCACAGGATAATTCCATGTGATTGATCAGCCGTGCCGGTGTCTCAAAGTTTTTGATCTTGATCTTCACGGACATCGGAACAAGCGTATGTACCATCGGCAGGATCTCCTTTCTGCCCCTCGCGGTCACGGACCATCTTCCAGATCAGGTCATGCATCCACTGGACAGTCTCCTGAAGCTTTGAATTTTCTTCTTTCAAACGGGCAATCTCGGCTTCCAGTTCCTGAATTTTTGCATCTTTTTCTTCGGACATGGTAAAAAACCTCCCTGAAAACTGTATGAGAACAGAACAAGTATAACATCAGAACAGAAAACTGTCCAGTGCGGGAAAAACGAAATCGCTATGTGAAATCACTCTGGGATATGGGATCAATACTTTTCCGGATGGAAAAGAGTGATTGATTCGATCGCGACTTTGAGATATAATAACCTTTGTTTATATTTCTGCCAAAAAGACATAAAAAGAGGGACATGAAAAATGAGTGCAGTATTATTGAAAGCGGGATGTTTTTTTCTGATCATCCTGATGGGATACGGTTTAAAAAAGATTGGTCTTTTGCATCAGACGGATCTTCCGGTCTTCTCAAAACTTGTCACAAAGATCACGCTGCCGGCGGCGATCATCCATAATTTCGGCCAGGCGACCATGGATGTCTCCATGCTGGTGATCGTATTGATCGGCTTCCTGTGCAGCGGCGCGTACGCGGTGATCGGCTACGGACTGTTCGCAAGGGGAACGAGAGAGCAGAAGGCCTTTGGTCTTGTGAATGCTTCGGGATATAATATTGGATGTTTTACCATGCCGTTCGTCCAGGGATTTTTAGGTGCGCCCGGCGTGGCGTGCACGAGTCTCTTTGATACGGGAAACGCGGTGGTCTGTACCGGCGGTTCCTATGCAGTGGCGATGTCAGTTGCCGGAAAAGGAGGAAACGGGGATAAACACCAGATCCGCAGGATCGTGGTGCAGCTTTTAAAGTCGGTTCCTTTTGACTGCTATGTGATCATGACGGCGCTGACCATGGCGGGACTCCGGCTTCCGGTCTTTGCGGACCAGGTTGCTGAGACGGTGGGAAATGCCAATACATTCCTTTCCATGATAATGATCGGTCTGGGACTGGAATTACATATGACGAGAGAACAGACAGGCAGTGTGGCGAAGATCCTGGGAACCCGCTTCATGATCTCGGCGGTCCTGGCGGTCCTGTTTTATCAGTTCCTTCCATTTTCCCAGGAGATCCGCAGAACACTTGCGATCTTGATGTTTGGTCCGGTATCGGCGCTCGGAGTCGCGTATACGTCCATGCTTGATGGAGATATCAATCTGGCCAGTGCAGTGAACTCGGCATCGATCATTCTGGGGATCGTGAGCCTGACAGCGGCGATCATTGTCTTCCAGTAAGAGTTCTGAAAAAATAGTTGCGACACAAGGAGGAATAAGATGGAATTACGGAATGAAAAGGATGCGAGGTTTATCATCCGGCACCATGTGACGGAAGAAAAGCTGCTTCATCTGGAAAAAGGAGTCCGGAAACTTGGTTTCCAGTCCGGCGGAAAACGCATCATGTCGATCTTTCTGGGGGTGTTCCTGCTCTGCATGGCAGCGAAGGCGATCGTCGGAGGCACGATCGGGGATGCGCTGATGATGATCGGGATCCTTTGTGCCATGGGCTTCCTGTTCGGCGGATATGCGCTCCTCAAAGGTTGGATGGATGCGAAGAAACAGATCCATCTGCAGTTTGAGGCAGGAAAGATGGATGACAATTACCAGTGGGAATACCGCTTCTATGATGACGGATATGAGGTTGTCGGAAAGAATGAGAAATCCCGTGTGAAGTACGATAATGTGGGACGTCTCATCGATATGTCCGGCATGTATGTGATCGTGGAACGCGGAAATGTGGTCCGGTATTTCATGAAGGATGACGCGGTGCAGGGAAATTCCACGGAACTTGCAGGTTTCCTCACGGAAAAATGTCATCTTCCGATGGAACAGCTCACGGTACGATAGGAGGTGCAGGATGGAACCAATATACGCAGTAAGATCAACATATGATGAAGATATGTTTTATCATCAGGTCGTGGCATCCAAACCGAGGATGATGCCGAAGGAAGAAAACGGAAAGAAGATCCGGTTTCAACTCCCGGATTTCGGACTGAAGGATACATTGATGGCGCTTCTTGTGGGAGCAGCTGTTTACATGGCGTTCGGACAGCTTGAAACGTCTACGAGGATCCTGCAGGCGGTGCTCTGCGGCCTTGTGGCAGCGGTGGTCTTGAGACGAATGAATGAGAGACAGAACGGGGAGACTTCCGGGAAAAAGACAAATTCGATATCGGCAGATAAAAATCAGGCTCTGCAGCTTCTGGAGAGTTCCGGCTTAAAAGGAGAGCGCTGCACCCTGAATTTCTATGAGGATACCTTTACCGTGGAGCGTCCGGGGATCATCACGGAGTACCAGTACGAAGGGATCGCATGGATCAAGGAGACCAGCAAATATTATATGATCTTCTGGAACCGTTCTCTTGCGATACCGGTGGAGAAAGCCGGTTTTTACCGCGGGAAGAAGGAGACTTTTGGAGGCTTCCTTGAGAAACGCTGCAATAAGGTGATCGAGAAAGTAAAAAATGCGTAAATGGATCAAAACTTCCTGCCTGGGACAGGGACTGTGCGGGATGAGTGATCTGCGCGAAAAATAAAACGGAGAGGATTGTGGGGATGAAGATCAAGAAAGAAGAGAAGATGCAGATCGAGAAACTGCCGACACTCAAACTGAAGTATACGTTGGTGGTGCCGTTCATGGGAATCGTGGATGTATTGACAATGGGGAGCTTTTTTATGAATCCGGCAGCGGATGGAAAACCGTTTATCAAGGCATTCTATGTTATCTGCGGGATCGCTGGTCTCCTGTTTGCTCTTTGGGGGCTTTTATGGAAGACTACGATCGATGGAAAGACGATCCGGGTGAATCCTGTGATCGGAAGGAAAAAAGTGGTCCCATTTACGGATCTGAAAAAAGCGGTCGTGTATAAGAAGAAAAAGACGGGTTCGATCGTGAGTTATGAACTGATCGATAAGAATGACAAGCCGATCGTTACGATCTATCCGCTCATGAAGGACAGCAGCACGCTGATGGAACGCCTGAAGAGACTGAAATATCCGGTGGAAGAGGCGTAAAACAGGCAGAAAATAACGACTGCGTGGTGCAGATATGCCAGAAAAAGGTTCCGTGGTGAATAATCCGGGACCTTTTTGTTCATAATGATCTCTGAAAAGAAAAGGAGGTCATGTTATGACAAAACTGGACTGTACAGTGACAACATGTGTTCACAACGCGGAAAAATGCTGCTGTAAAAATACGATCCTCGTGGAGGGTGCACAGGCGAGAAACTGCTGTGATACCTGCTGCGGGAGTTTTGAGGAAAATCGCGGAGGTCTTTTTAAGAACCTCTTTAAGACACCGGAATCGAAGCTGCAGGTCGACTGCGATGTGATGAACTGCCTTTACAATGATGACCGCACATGCCGGGCAGAGCGGATCACGATCGCCGGTGACGGGGCTATGGCGGTCGGACAGACAGAGTGTGCGAGCTTCAGGGAAAAATAAAAAAGGAAGTGACGGGACGCAGCGGACATGGAATCCGGCTGCGTTCTGTGCGTTCCGGCTTTTTCACGCGGCTTATCGACCTGATACGGAGAGCGCGACGTCTGATGATTTTTTTTAAAGAAAGGGATTGACAAAACGGGATTCCTATAGTAAACTTACATAAGTTGTGAGAACAACTGACAGGAAAGCAGGTATCCGCCTCACCCTGGCACGAGTAAGTGACCCGGGTTCATAGACATCGGTTTTTATCATGCAGCAGCATGCCAAACCAATGCAGTTACGAGCGGATAGTTACCTATCTGCTTTTTCTTTTCTATCGACATATGTAGAGTATGAGAGTTGGAGGTGTACGGCTATTAGCGAGTTAATGATTAACGAGCAGATCCGTGATAAGGAAGTTCGTTTAATTGGAGAAAATGGTGAGCAGCTTGGAATCATGTCTGCAAAAGACGCTTACAAAATGGCGAGAGATGCAGAACTGGATCTTGTAAAGATTGCTCCGGCAGCGAAGCCGCCGGTATGTAAGATCATTGATTACGGCAAATACAAGTATGAGATGATCCGTAAGGAGAAGGAAGCGAAAAAGAAGCAGAAAACGGTTGAGGTGAAGGAAGTTCGTCTTTCCCCGAATATCGATACAAACGATCTGAATACAAAGATCGGATCTGCGAGAAAGTTCATCGAAAAAGGCAACAAGGTAAAAATTACGCTTCGTTTCCGCGGTCGTGAGATGGCTCATATGAACCAGACAAAGTATATTCTGGATGATTTCGCTGAGAAACTTTCCGATATCGCTGTTGTCGATAAGCCTTCCAAAGTAGAGGGAAGAAGCCTGGTAATGTTTTTAACTGCAAAACGATAAGGGAACAATTTTAAGGAGGAAACAACAATGCCTAAAATGAAAACAAGCAGAGCAGCTGCAAAACGTTTCAAAAAGACCGGAACTGGTCAGTTAGTGAGAAATAAAGCTTATAAGTCCCATATCTTAACTAAGAAATCCACAAAGCGTAAGAGAAATCTTAGAAAAGACATCGTTACCGATATCACAAACAGCAAGGTAATGAAGAAGATTTTACCGTATTTATAATTTGTTTTCGGAATTAAGATTAAGGAGGAAATTAAGCAATGGCAAGAATTAAAGGTGGCTTAAATGCCAAGAAGAGACATAACAGAGTGCTCAAGTTAGCCAAAGGTTACAGAGGAGCTCGTTCCAAACAGTATAGAGTAGCAAAGCAGTCCGTAATGAGAGCTTTAACAAGCTCCTACGCTGGCAGAAAAGAGAGAAAGAGACAGTTCAGACAGCTCTGGATCGCTCGTATCAACGCTGCAGCTAGAATCAACGGTCTTTCCTACAGCAAGTTCATGTTCGGCTTAAAGCAGGCTGGTGTTGTTATGAACCGTAAGGTATTATCCGATATGGCTATCAACGACGCAGAGGGCTTTGCAAAGCTTGCTGAGTTAGCAAAAACAAAACTGGCTTAATTGTCAGTGAGATAAGAGAAAACCTTCCTGATGGAGTGATCTGTCGGGAAGGTTTTTGCGTTTGTGGGGTGTCTGCTGCTGGGTGTTGGTTTGAAAGAGAGAAGTGGGTTGATTCATAGTGTCGGAAGGTATGGGCCGGTGAGACTCCGGGCCTGGACACTTCGGGATTCCGGGAGGTTTCCTCTAACCCCGCAGAAGAATGCTAAGGACGGAGAGCTGCGGACACAACTCGCTGCTCTCAGACAAGTGTCCGCCGCTCTCCAACGCATTCTCCTGCGGGCTAAGAGGAAACCAGCTCCCGGGATCAGGCGGTCCATGCCCGGAGCCTCACCGGCGCTGTGTGTTGGCGGAGAGGACGCCGACGCTGCGCTGGGCTGGTGATGGGGATGTTTGTAGCTTTCAAACGGTTTCCCAGAGGCGACGATCCAAGTCTGGAGCTTTATCGGTGATGGGATGGCAGTGAAAGGAACAGAGGGGAGGGATGATCGAGATGCGTATTGCACTGAACGGGCGAATTGGTGATGGGAAGTGCCATCGGAACTTTCTACTAAACAAAAAAGGCTTAAGTCTTTCGACTTAAGCCTTCGTGCAGAAGAAGGGACTTGAACCCTCATGATATTGCTATCACACGGACCTGAACCGTGCGCGTCTGCCAATTCCGCCACTTCTGCATCTCGTCAGATGACGTATCTCATTGACAAGATATATTATAGTATAAGGGAATGGATTTGTCAACAGTTTTTTGAATATTGCTAAAAAAATATTTTTTTTAAAAAATTCAAAAAAGTACTTGCCAAACATGAAAAGGTGTGGTATATTAATATGCGTCGGTGAGAGATACAAAATCTTGAAACACCCGATACGCGGAAGTGTCGGAACTGGCAGACGAGCAAGACTAAGGATCTTGTGGTGGTTACATCGTGTGGGTTCAAGTCCCATCTTCCGCATGAAAGACTCAAGTTGAAAGACTTGAGTCTTTTTGCGTTGTGGCGGAAAATCTATGCAGAAAAATCAGAAGCGGCATTAGTGGATCATGAGTGGAAGAGAATATTGGAAACGTGGATCAGCCAGGTGAAACAGGGAGAGAAGATTCTGATCCTGCCTCCGGACATTACGAGATGCTATTCTTATGCGGGAAAGATTACCGCGTATCTGTATGAAAAATTATCTGGGGAATGCAAAGTTCGGATTATGCCGGCGGTGGGGACACACCGGCAGATGACGAGAGAAGAGAAAATCAGATTTTTCGGAGCAATCCCGGATGTGTGTTTTTTAAGTCATAACTGGAAAAATGACACGGAAGATATCTGCATTGTGCCGGAAGAGATTGTTTCTGAAGCGACCGGGGGAACATACAGGAGAGCGATTACGGCTGAATTAAACAGAAACGTTCTTTCAGGAGAGTTTGACCGGATCGTATCCATCGGTCAGGTGGTTCCCCATGAGGTGGTGGGAATGGCAAATTACACGAAAAACCTGCTGGTGGGAGTCGGCGGCAGGGACATGATCAACCAATCCCATATGATCAGCGCCATCTGCGGAATCGAGAAGATCATGGGACGGGAAAATACGCCGGTGAGACGGATCTTTGACTATGTCCAGAAAAATTTCCTGGATCAGCTTAAAATCACATTCATGCTGACGGTGACCTGTGAGAAACATCAGGATTCTGATCTCTACGGTTTCTATATCGGCGAGGAGCGGGAGACGTTTTCTGCGGCATGCAGACTTGCGGAAAAGAAGAACATCACCTGGCTTCCAAAACGGGCGAAAAAGATTGTCACGTGGCTGGATCCGGCGGAATTCGGCAGTACCTGGGTTGGAAATAAAGCGGTCTACCGGACAAGAATGGCGATCGCGGATGGAGGAGAACTTCTGATCCTGGCACCTGGGATAAAATCCTTTGGGGAGAATGAGGAGGTAGACTCCTGTATCAGAAAATACGGTTACAGCGGCACGGAAACGATACAGAATGCCTATGAAAATGGGGAGTTCAACGGAATCGAGATGGCGGCGGCCCACTTGATCCACGGCTCGTCGGACGGTAGATTTAAGATCACCTACGCGACAGATCCAAAACTTATGCCGGAGGAGATCATGAGATCCGTGGGCTATGAGTGGACCGATATCGGGCCGATGATGAAAAAATACCAGCCGAAGGGAAAGGAAACGGGCTGGTATGAGGACAATGGGGAAGAGTATTATTTCATCAAAGCCCCAGCGGTTGGACTGTGGAGAGTAAAGGGAGAAGCGTGAGAAAAAACTATGGATAAAGTTAATTGATAGCTATCAGTTATACAAATTGTACAAATAAAACATGCTATTAAAAAAATAAAAAAAGTTTAAAAAAGTACTTGCCAAACATGAAAAGGTGTGGTATATTAATATGCGTCGGTGAGAGATACAAAATCTTGAAACACCCGATACGCGGAAGTGTCGGAACTGGCAGACGAGCAAGACTAAGGATCTTGTGGTGGTTACATCGTGTGGGTTCAAGTCCCATCTTCCGCACGAAAGACTCAAGTCGTGAGACTTGAGTCTTTTTGCGTTACAGGGGGGAGGTAAAGTTTCGCTGATAGATAAAGATGAAAACAATATAAGAACGGAATCTCTGACTAAGGTAGGATTCCGTTCTTTTTATAAAATTGTAAATAAAAAGAAATATGCCACGCGGATCAGTTGTGGTAAGATGATACTAGGATAAAAGACCGCAGGGCCCGCAAGTGCGTAATTGCTCAGGAGGCAGCGGTATCATAAATGACAAAATACATCAGAAGAGAGGTTTTTCCTATGCCGGAATTAAGCAGAAGAGTACAGACATTTACGGACTCCGTCATCCGGAGAATGACGAGAATTAACGATATGACGCCGGGCAGCATCAATCTGAGCCAGGGATTCCCGGATTTTGATCCGCCGAAGGAGATCCTGGAGGCATTGAAGGTGGCGGTGGAACATGGCCCTCACCAGTATTCGATCACATTCGGAGCGAAAAATTTCCGCGATGCTCTGGCAGACATGTATACAAAGAAATGGAATCGTCCGATCGATCCGGATAAGGAGATCGTTGTGACCTGTGGAGGAACGGAGGCCATGATGGCAGCGATGATGACGGTGTGCAATCCGGGAGACAAGGTTGCGGTTTTCAGCCCGTTCTATGAAAACTATGGGGCAGACGCGATCCTCTCCGGGGCAGACCCGATCTATATTCCGCTTGTGCCGCCGGATTTCCATTACGACAGAGCGGTCCTGGAGCAGGCGTTTCGGGACGGAGCAAAGGCGCTGATCCTCTGTAATCCGTCGAATCCGTGCGGAAAAGTATTTACTATGGGAGAGATGGAGGAGATTGCAGAGCTTGCGAAGCGGTATGATGCATTTGTGATCACCGATGAGGTGTACGAGTATATTATTTATGATGGAAACCGTCATATTTCCATGGCGGCACTCCCGGGAATGTACGAGCGGACGATCACCTGCAGCTCGCTTTCAAAGACGTATTCCATGACCGGATGGAGACTGGGCTATCTGATCGGACCGGAGCACGTGATCGAGGCGGCAAAGAAGGTTCATGACTTCCTCACGGTGGGCGCTGCGGCACCTCTTCAGGAAGCAGCAGTCACAGGCTTAAAATTTGGACCGGAGTATTATGAATGGCTGAAAGACCTTTATACAGAAAAGAGAGATTATCTCTGCGGAAGACTGGAGCAGATGGGACTCCCGCACACAACTCCGCAGGGCAGCTATTTTGTTCTTGTGGATATTTCTGGATTCCTTGAGAGACCGGAATTTTCCGGATGGACAGATCTGGAGTTCTGTGAATGGATGATAAAGAAGTATGGTGTGGCGGCAGTGCCGGGCTCCAGTTTCTTTAAGGAGCCGGTGAACAACTATATCCGCCTGCATTTTTCCAGAGGGAAAGAGACATTGAAAATGGCTGCTGACCGTCTGGAAAAGATGGCGAAGGATTACGGATTCTGCTGATCGTCTTTTTTGTTCCTGCCGCGGAGATATTTTAAGATCAGCGCGTAGCCGTAGAGCATCACCGGGATGACGATGACGCAGAAGAGAAGTGCCATGATGACATTTTCGGAACCTCCGGTGAATGTCAGGACGATGAGGGAGAGAAATACCGCGGCGATGATGAGGATTCCCACCCAGGCAAAAAATCGTTTCATATAAAAATCCTTTCGTGTGAGTTTCTTTGTCAATAATAGTAAGGATTCGCCTGTCCTCGATGGACGGCGAAAGGATTGCAGACCAGAAATCAACCGCGGTCAGTATTGTTCTGACGGGGCCGAGTCCGTGAAAGTGCTGACTTTGGATGAAACAATCCTTTATTCAGTATAAATGATTTTACACACAGATTCAACCGATAATAGTAAGGATCCGTCTGCTCCTGATATGGATGAGAACGGAGATTTAACAGAAGCGGCGGACAGGACGCTTGGCAGCCCGGCTGTCAGAAAGCAGATGGCCGGCAGATCTGTGCCGACAAGTCAGACTCTGTAAATGAATGGCTGCGGATCATAACGAACAGAAAATAGCGGAAAACGCGGAAAGGAGGACTGTCTGTGAAGAAGAATAAAAAATATGCGTTGACGGCCGCAGCCCTCGCACTGACTGCCATACATGCCATGACGTCATTCGCCGCGGACGGGACGTGGACACTCACGGATGCCGGGTATACGTTCAAATATTCGGACGGAAGAGCGGCGCGCGGCACCTGGGAGGATCTTAACGGTGAGTGGTATCATTTTGATCAAAACGGGATCATGGAGACGGGATGGAGAACGGTCGGAAACATTCGTTACCACTTTAATACGGATGGTTCCCTCTCGGAGGGCTGGCAGTACGATGGTCCGGGCGGCGGAAACTGGTACTATTATGATCCTTCGGGAAATGCGATGATCCAGTGGTTTCAGGATAAGGGAAAGTGGTACTGGTTCGATGCGGACGGAACGATGAATCAGGAGGCTGTTCGCACGATCCGGGGAAAGACTTATGCGTTTCGTCCGGACGGGAGCATGCGCGTAAATGAATATGCCGGATTTTCCTATATTGACTATGACGGACAGCCGGATCCGGCCGGGGATATCCGGGCAGTGAACGCGGATGGGACGAAAAAAGATGTGAGCCCGGAGGAAGAAAACATGATTGCCGGATTTATCAATGCGTTCCCGGATGGGTGGAGAAAGAAATTCCGCGATGACGGCTGGAGGTTTGTGTATGACCCGTCCGGCGGGGAATACAGGGGTTTTAAAGATAAGAGAGGAAACCCGCTGTATTCCTGTTTTTATTCCCTCGACGAGAAGAAAAAGGAACTGCGTTTTTCAAAGCCGGATGCGGTGAAGGACGGATTCGGGGCATATATCTATGAAAATTCCGGGGATGAGATGAAAAAAGACCAGTTCCCGAAAGCTGCGCGATACCGCTTTGACGAGATCTCGGAGGCGACGGGACTTCCGGAAGGTGCGAGAAGAGAATATGACGTGATCTTCGGAGCGCTGTTTCGTGTATACCAGGATCCGGATGCCTGGGAAAAACTGAAAGGTAAGGCCGCGGATATCGCCTGGACGATCGAGCGGATCGCGGTGAACCGGTCAGCGGAGGGAAGGCTGGACCTGGAATAAAAAGCTGAAAAGAACATATGTACGTCGAAATCATGATTCCGCTTGACGGATTCCATGCAATCTGTTACTATACACATATAACAAATGGAATACAATGATACCGGGGCTGTTTGCGCGGTCCCGGTATCAAAAATCTAAAACAAAGACGGTGATAGAATGGTATTGAAGATTGATTTTGACAGTGAGGAAGCGCTTTACACCCAGCTCTGCAACCAGATCATCTGCGGCATTGCGATGGATGTGCTTCACGACGGGGACAGCCTTCCGTCGGTCAGACAGCTTGCGGATGAGATCGGAATTAACATGCATACAGTCAATAAGGCATATGCTGTATTGAAACAGGAAGGCTTCCTGCGTCTGGACCGCAGACGCGGGGCCGTGATCGCCCTGGATATGGATAAACTGCGGACGATGGAGGAGATGAAAAATGATCTTGCGCTGATCGTGGCGCGCGGGATCTGCAAAAACGTCGGCAGAGACGAGATCCACAACCTTGTGGACCAGATCTATGATGAGTTCGGCGGACAGGCATAAAGGAGGAACATTCATGCTTTGTGAACATTGCAAAAAACGGGAAGCGACCGTAAAATACGTGGAAGTCATCAACGGCGTGAAGACCGAGCACAACCTCTGTACCCAGTGTGCCGCCCATGCGGACCTCGGACAGTTCTCCGCACTCTTTGAGGGAGAGTTCCCGTTGGGAAAACTTCTCTCAGGACTCCTTGGAACCCAGGAGACGGAGGAAGAGGATGAAAAATATTCCGGCGTCGTATGCCCGACCTGCGGAACAACGTATGAGGAATTTGTAAAGGACAGCCGGTTTGGATGCCCGGACTGCTACAGTGTTTTTGATCCGCTGATCAGCGACCACATCCGCCATCTTCAGGGCAGCGAAAAACATGTCGGAAAACATCCGGCAGGATTTCAGCCGGATCCGGCGGTGATCGGAGAAGCTGCCGGACCGGGAGAGGATCCGGTGAATATCCCGGAACTTTCAAAAGAGGAAAAGATCCGCCTGATGGAAGCGAGATTAAAAGACGCGGTGCGCCGGGAAGAGTACGAGGAGGCCGCGAAGCTCAGAGATGAGATCCGGGCGTTAAAAGAGGAGAAACAGAATGGATAAATGGTATGAGATGCCTGGAAAGACAGGTACAAATGTGATCTACAGCCGGATCCGTCTGGTTCGAAACCTGAAAGAGTACCCGTTCCCCGGGCGTCTCACAAAGGAACAGAGTGTGGAGCTTTCAGAGAAACTTCTCGGCGGACTCACCGGTATCGCCTCCATGGACCGGATGCAGTACCGGTTTACACACCTGGAGAGGATGGGAGATCTGGAAAAGACTGCACTTTTAGAGCGGCGGGCTTTAAATCGCAGCGTGATGAAGAAAAAAGATCCGACGGGGATGATCCTGTCGGAGGATGAGTCCACGGCGATCCTCTTAAACGGGGATGACCATGTGCGGATCCAGACGCTGCAGACGGGGCTGACCCTGGACCGGCTTTACGAAAAGGCGGACCGGATCGATGATTACATCGGAGAACGGTTTGACTATGCGTTTGATGAAAAATACGGATATCTGACCTCGTTCCCGACAAATGTGGGGACGGGACTCCGGGCAGCAGTGGTCCTTCATCTGCCGATGCTGTCGAAAAACAAAAATTTCAGCAGCCTGGTAGCGGATATGGGCCGTTTTGGGACCCAGGTCCGCGGCGTTTACGGCGAAGGCGCGGAAAACTTCGGTTCCCTGTACCAGATCTCGAACCAGAAGACTCTGGGTCAGACAGAACAGGAGATCATTGATATCGTGCGAAAGGCGGCGCTGGAGCTGGATGCCCAGGAACGCCGGATGCGCCGGGAATACCGCCAGAGAAAGCCGGTGCAGGCAGCGGATGAATGCTATAAATCGTACGGAGTCTTAAAATATGCGAGACGCCTGACGAGAAAGGACGGAATGGAATTTCTGTCCCAGATCATGACTGGGATCACAGACGGGATCCTGACGGTGAAGGAGCCGTGTTCCGTTTACGGACTGATGATCGGGATCCAGCCTGCAAATCTTCTGAGTCTGGCAGACCGTCCGCTCGATAAAGATGAGCTGGATGCTGCGAGAGCGGAATTTTTGAGAAAACGGCTGCCGGAAATTATAGAGCCGGAGGCATGATCTCCGGAAGAAAAGATAGAAAATCGCAACTGTTCAGCAGGTTTGTGCCTGCGCCTGTAAGGGCACTGAACGGCTGCAGAAAATCAGAAATGACCGAAAAAACCAGGACACCGGTCGGTGCGGGGTCTGCGGATATTTCTGATCGATCAGGAGGAAAGAAAACAGATGGCACAATATACGGAAAAAGCCCAGGAGGCGCTCGTTCTTGCCGGTGAAGCGGCGGAGGATATGGGGTCCCATGTGATCGGGACGGAGCACATCCTGGTGGGGCTCATTGAGGAGGGAAGCGGAACCGCTGCCATGGTCCTCGAGGCCAATGAGGTGAAGCTCGACAGACTGCTCGCTCTTGTGGAGCAGCTTGTCTCTTCCTATCAGAACACAGCCACCAAAGAACGCGATGGCTACACGCCGAGCGCGAGACATGTGCTGGAAAACAGCTATAAAGAGGCGGTGAGGTTCCATGCGCCGTTAATCGGGACGGAACACATCCTGATGGCATTACTGAAAGAATCGGACTGTGTGGCGGTCCGCCTGTTAAATACACTGAATATCAACATCCAGAAGGTCTATATCGATCTTTTATCCGCGATGGGAGAGGATGGAAACGCAGGAAAAGAGGAACTGGCTCAGGGACGCCAGCCGCGGGGCGGACAGAGCGCGACTCCGACGCTTGACGCGTACAGCCGCGATCTCACGGTTCTCGCAAAAGAGGGAAAACTGGATCCGGTCATCGGCAGGGAGAAGGAGATCCGCCGCGTGATCCAGATCCTGAGCAGAAGAACGAAGAATAACCCGTGTCTGATCGGAGAACCGGGCGTCGGAAAGACAGCCGTGATCGAAGGTCTCGCGCAGCTCATCGCTTCTGGTGATGTTCCGGACACGATCCGCGGAAAACGCGTGGTGATCCTGGATCTCTCCGGAATGGTTGCAGGATCCAAATACCGCGGCGAGTTCGAGGAGCGGATCAAAAATGTGATCAGTGAGGTGACCGAGGCGGAGAATGTCCTGCTCTTTATCGATGAGATCCACACGATCATCGGTGCAGGCGGAGCGGAAGGCGCACTGGATGCGTCGAATATCTTAAAACCGTCCCTTGCCCGCGGTGAGATCCAGCTGATCGGCGCGACGACGATCGAGGAATACCGGAAATATATCGAAAAAGACGCGGCTCTGGAGCGCAGGTTCCAGCCGGTGACTGTGGAGGAGCCGACGGAGGACGAGGCGGTCCAGATCTTAAAGGGACTCCGCCCGAAATATGAGGAGCATCATCATGTGACGATCACAGATGCGGCGTTAAAGGCAGCAGTCCGCCTTTCTGCCCGCTACATCAATGACCGGTTCCTGCCGGACAAGGCGATCGATGTAGTCGATGAGGCGGCCTCCAAGACGAGACTCACGGTCTATGTGGAGCCGAAGGGCATCAAGACACTCGAGGAGGACATCAGAAAGCTCGAGAAAGAGAAAGAGGACGCGATCCGCAGCGAGGCATACGAGCTCGCCGGTGAGATCAAGAAGAAACAGGCTTCGAAGCGGGAGAAGATCCGCAAGATGAAGGAAAAGTGGGAGAGTGAGAAGGAGAGCAGGCAGCTGACTGTGGACGAGAACGACATTGCGGATGTGATCTCCGGATGGACAAAGATCCCGGTGAGCAAGCTCGCAGAGGGAGAGACAGAACGTCTCTTAAAACTGGAATCCATTCTCCATGAGCGCGTGGTCGGACAGGACGAGGCGGTTGTTGCCGTCGCGAAGGCGATCCGTCGCGGAAGAGTCGGATTGAAAGACCCGAAGCGCCCGATCGGCTCCTTCTTATTCCTCGGACCGACCGGAGTCGGAAAGACGGAGCTCTGCAAAGCACTTGCGGAGGCAATGTTCGGAACGGAAAATGCCCTGATCCGTGTTGATATGTCGGAGTATATGGAGAAACACAGTGTTTCCAAGATGATCGGATCCCCGCCAGGATATGTCGGATACGAGGGAGGCGGACAGTTAAGCGAAAAAGTCCGCAGAAATCCGTATTCTGTGATCCTTTTTGATGAGGTGGAGAAAGCCCATCCGGATGTGTTCAATATCCTTCTGCAGGTGCTGGATGACGGTCATATCACGGATTCCCAGGGCCATAAGATTGATTTCAAGAATACGGTCATCATCATGACATCCAATGCCGGTGCTGAGAACATCATCGCGCCGAAGCAGCTCGGATTCATGTCCCAGGACGATGAGAAAGTGCGCTATCAGCGCATGAAGACCGGAGTCATGGACGAGGTGAAACGGATGTTCAAGCCGGAATTCTTAAACAGGATCGATGATACGATCGTGTTCCACCCGCTGACGAAGGATCACATGAAGGAGATCGTGACGATCCTCTTAAATATCCTCGAAAAGCGGACAAAGAGCCAGATGTCTATCCGCTTAAATGCCGGTGATGACGTGAAGGAATACCTTGTCGAGAAAGGATACGATGAGAAATATGGCGCGAGACCGTTGAAGCGCACGATCCAGAATCTCATTGAAGATAAGCTCGCGGAGCTCGTCCTGGAAGGAAAAGTCCGGGAGGGAGATTCCGTGAAGATCACCTGTAAGGACGGAGAACTGAAATTTTCTGCAAGACATCCACAAACTGCTGGAAAAACTTCCGTCAGTGTGGTAAAATCATAGGCACGACGATGCAGTGATGACCTGGTCCGGTAATCAGATCCCTGCAGCATTTACAACAGTGAAGGGGAGAAAGCCCTCTGTTGAAATACACAAAAGGAGAGTAAGCATTATGTCAGTAATCAACGAACTGATCCGTACAGAGGCAAACGGGACATTAAGTTTCGGAAACTACAGCCTCGCAGCAAAATCTAAAGTAGAAGACTTCGAGCACGAAGGTGATCTTTATAAAGTTAAGACGTTTAAGGAAATCACAAAGTTAGAGAGAAACGGAATGTTCGTTTATGAGTCTGTTCCGGGAACTGCTGTAAAGGATTTTGCAGTGACCGATACAACAGTGACATTCAAAGTCGAAGGATTTGAGGATGCCCAGATCACAGTACAGTTAGAGGATGACTGCGAGTATGAGGTTTTCGAGGACGGCGTTGGCGTCGGCGGTATGAAGACAAATATGAGCGGTAAACTGAGCCTTTCTGTTGAACTTAATGAGGGCAGAGAAGTAGAGGTCAAGATCGTTCGCAAGTAAATAGGAAAAACAGAAATCACTGTCCGGACAGGATATGGACGGCAGTATCACAGAGCGCTCCGGGGATACACTTCGGAGCGTTTCCTGTACAGGGAGAATATCGTGGCAAAAGCAAGAAATACAGCTTTTTTCTGTAAAGAGTGCGGCTATGAGTCCGCAAAATGGCTCGGACAATGTCCAGTGTGCAAGGAATGGAATACATTTGTCGAGGAACCGGTTGCCCAGACGAAAAAAGCGCCGGCCGGACAGATCAATGCGGTCGGAGCCGGAAAGACGGCGGTCCCGGTCCACATCTCGGAGATTTCTTTGGAGGAGCAGGACAGGACGCCTACGGGCTTTGGAGAGCTTGACAGAGTTCTTGGAAGCGGGATCGTAAAGGGAAGCCTTGTGCTGGTCGGAGGAGATCCGGGAATCGGGAAATCGACGCTGCTTTTACAGGTCTGCAGAAACCTTGCAGGGGCCGGAAAACGGGTCCTCTATATTTCCGGAGAGGAATCGTTAAAGCAGATCAAGATGCGTGCGAACCGCATAGGGGAGATTTCGGGAGATCTTCTGTTTTTATGCGAGACAAATCTCGACACGATCCACAGCGCGATCGAGCGCGCAAAGCCGGATGTGGTGATCATCGACTCGATCCAGACAATGTTCCGGGAAGATATCTCGTCGGCACCTGGAAGCGTGAGCCAGGTCCGGGAATCGACAAATCTCCTGATGCAGATCGCAAAGGGATACGGGATCACGATCTTTATCGTCGGCCATGTGACAAAAGAGGGCGTTGTCGCGGGACCGCGTGTGCTGGAACATATGGTGGATACGGTTCTCTACTTTGAGGGAGACCGGAATGACGCATACCGGGTCCTCAGGGCAGTAAAAAACCGTTTCGGGTCCACGAACGAGATCGGTGTGTTTGAGATGGAAGAAAAAGGACTTTCCGAGGTGTTAAATCCGTCGGAGATGCTGATCTCCGGGCGTCCGAAGGAAGCGTCTGGGGCGGTGGTAGCCTGTTCATTGGAGGGAACGCGACCGATCCTCCTGGAGGTCCAGGCGCTCGTGACAGCGACGAATTTCGGAATGGCAAGACGGACGGCGAACGGCGTCGATTACAACCGGATCAACATTTTACTCGCGATCCTGGAAAAGCGATGCGGGTATGCGATGAGCCGGTATGACGCCTATGTGAATATCGCGGGCGGAATGAAGATGAACGAACCGGCGCTGGATCTCGCCGTTGTGATGGCGCTTGTGTCGAGCTTTAAGAACCGGGAGGTGGATCCGGGGATGCTGATCTTCGGGGAAGTCGGTCTTTCCGGCGAAGTCCGTGGAGTCTCCCAGGCGGCCCAGCGTGTGTCGGAGGCGATCAAGATGGGCTTTACAAGTTGTCTGCTCCCGAAATCAAATCTGGAGAAGTTAAAGGATGAGAAACGGATCAGACTGATCGGGGTGGAGAATGTGAGAGAGGCGATCCAGCTGATCTGATCGGAAAAGTACGGAGGATGCGGTAATGCTTTGAGCGGAAAAGGATCGGTCTGCAGGTTGGCATAAGGCAGCTGATTTTTTCGCTCGAAGTGCCGGATACAAAAATATAAGAAATTTTCAAATTAGTGTTGACAATTAAAACATTTCATGCTACTATAATGGAGCATTAAGTGATGCGCAACAAAATATAGGGGAATAGTTCAATGGTAGAGCAGCGGTCTCCAAAACCGTAGATGGGGGTTCGAGCCCCTCTTCCCCTGCTTCTGATGTACCGGAAAAATTATTTTTCCGGTTATTTTTTTATCCTGAAAGAGGTGCGGGATCTGAATGAAGAATTTATCGGAGCAATTCACAAAGAAACGCCGGCGCATCCAGGGCGCCGCATGGCGGAGACTGGACAACACGGCAAAACTTTTTGCGGCGGTGTCCGGAGAAGATCTGAGCAGTGTATTCCGGATCTCGGCGAATCTGAAGGAGGCGGTGGATCAGGAACTTCTCCACAGAGCCTTGCTCCTGACACTCCCGGAATTTGAAAATTTCCGGGTGAAGCTTCGGAAGGGATTTTTTTGGTACTATTTTGAGACGAACGACCGGGATCCTGTGATCGAGACAGAGCAGAGCGCACCGTGCCGGTTTATCGATCCACATCGTGCGGCGAGATTTCCGTTTCGTGTCAGCTACTTCGGAAACCGCATCAATTTTGAGGTTTTCCACGGGCTGACAGACGGACTCGGAGCTCTCCGGTTTGCCTCGCGGCTGACGGAGCATTATCTGGAGTTAAAGAAAAATCTTCCGGTTATCACGGAAGAAAAAGAATTTTCTCCATTAAAAGAGGATGATTATCTCCGCTATTACAGAAAATTACCGAAACGCCACTATGAGAGCGAACCGGCACTTCAGGTAAGTGGGGAATTTCTTCCGTTTGACCAGATGGGGATCTTAAAGGGAACACTGCAGGTCGCGGATCTAAAAGCACAGTGCCGGAAATACGGGGTCAGTATCACAAAATACCTGGCAGCAGCACTTCTATGGTCTGTCATCCGGACAGAGACGGACGGGAAGAACCTGAAAAAACCGGCAGCGCTCAATCTTCCGGTCAATCTGCGGAGCTTTTTTGACTCGGAGACGCTCGCAAATTTTTTTGCGGTAGTCAATATCTCCTGGCCGAAAGGCAGGGCGCCGGAGAACTTCCGGGAGGTCCTCACAAACGTCAGTCGTCAGATGGACGAACAGATCGTGAAGGAGCGACTGGAGGAGACGATCTCCTACAATGTATCCAACGAGAAAAAGTGGTATGTGAGGGCGATCCCTCTGTTTATCAAGCATCTGGCGATGGAACTGATCTTCCTTCGCACAAGCCGCGCCCATACGATGACCTTTTCCAACATCGGCCCTGCAAAGATCCGGGAAGATCTGAGAGAGGATGTTGAGGATTTTGAGCTTCTCGTCGGTGCATCTCCGAAGCAGCGGATGAAATGCGGGGCGGTAGCTTACGATGGAAAGCTCTGCCTGGCGTTTACGAGTGCAATGGCAGAGAATCATCTGCCGGAAGTGTTTTTCCGTTTCCTGGAAGATCAGGGGATCCCGGTGGAGCAGGAGAGCAACGGGATCACAGACCGGGAACATGATAAAGGACGGTATCCGGTGATCGCACAGGACCGCAGAAAGATCAAAAAGGCTGTCCGGATGTTTTATCTTTCGCTGGTGTTCGTTTCGGTCCTTGCGGGGATCGTAAATCTTGCAACCTACCGGCAGATCCCGTTTAAATGGTCACTCCTGACCGCGGGCGCCGCTGCCTATGTGGCGATGACATTAAAATTTTCCGTGATGCGCCATGCAAGCCTTTCCGGGATCCTTGTCAGGCAGTGTCTGGGGATCCAGGCGATCCTGCTTCTGATCGACACGCTGACGGGACTGCATGGCTGGTCGGTGGACTATGCGATCCCGTGCGTTGTCTTATTTGAAGTGGCGGCGATCCTGCTCATGATGCTCGTGAACCGACTGAACTGGCAGAGCTATTTTATGTACCAGATCGCGATCACGGTTTTAAGCTTTATCCCACTGATCTTCTGGAAGATCGGCTGGACGAGGCATCCGCTGCTCACAGTGCTTTCTGTGGTGATCTCGGTGGCAGCGCTCCTTGCCACGGTGCTGCTCGGGGACAGGAGTGTGAAACGGGAATTGCGGCGGAGATTTCATGTGTGATAGATGAGGAAAAGGAACAGACAGGAAAGGAATGAAACATGAGCCGAAAAGAAGTCAGCATGATCGGGAATCTGACCAGGGATATGATGAGAGATGTCATGGAGACATCTTTAAAAAAGCCGATCCAGACTGGAGAATTCCGAAAGAATCCGGTGGAACCGGCATGGCGGTGCCCGAATGATTATATCTATGAACTGATCCCGACAGGGAAATTCGTGATGGAATATTTAAAGCCGAAGCAGGCGGTCACTGGGCGGGTGATCCTGCAGCTCCACGGCGGCGGATATATCGGTCCGATGAAGAACATTTACCGGCGGTTTGCGGTTAAATATTCGGAACTGGGGTTCGGGGCGGATGTCCTGACTCCTGACTACCGGGTCGCACCGGAGCATCCGTTTCCGGCGGCACTCGAGGATGCAGTCTATGCCTACAAATGGCTTTTAAATGAAAAAAAATACGATCCGGAACAGATCGTGGTTGCCGGAGATTCCGCGGGAGGCGGACTTGCCCTCGCGCTCTGTCTCTACGCAAAGGATCATGCGCTTCCGCTCCCGGCTGGGATCATCACGATGTCCCCTTGGACGGATGTGACGCTCAGCGGGGCTTCGTATGAGGAGAATTATACGATCGACCCATTGTTTGGAAATTCGAAAGAAAATATGCTCTACCAGTGCAGCTATATCGGGGATGCTGATCCGAAGGACCCGTATCTATCCCCACTGTTTGGAAATTTTGAGGGCTTTCCTCCGATGCTCATGCAGGTGGGCTCCTATGAGGTCCTTCTTGATGACACGCGGGAAGCTGCGAAGAAAGCGAGAGCAGAGGGCGTAAAAGTCCGCTGTTCCGTCTACGACGGCATGTTCCACGTCTTCCAGATGGGACTCGACCTGATCCCGGAGAGCCGCGAGGCCTGGGAAGAGGTCGGAGAGTACCTGCGGATCGTTTACCGGATCCACAGGGATCAGGAAGGAAAGGTCGTAAAGAAGGTAAAGACGAGGCGGAAAGATACGGAGGAGCGGGCGAAACTGAATTTGCTGGCTTTTTTGAAGAGAGAATTGAAATAATGATATTTACAGGGAAGGTCGCTTAACCGAAAGGGGAGAGCGGCCTTTTTATGACATGAAATGCGAACTGCCGGAAAATGCTGACTTATAAAATCCGGCTCTTTTCCTTGCGTTTTTTCTCTGCACCTCGTATAATAAAAATTAACGGTTTTATAACAAAAACTGATAAAACAAATGGAGGGAAACAAATGAGTCTCGAAAAATTTTTCCATCTCAAGGAAAACAACACGACTGTTAAGACCGAGATCATGGCCGGTGTGACGTCATTTATGACGATGGCGTATATCCTGGCGGTAAACCCGAACATCCTCGCAGCGGCGGGAATGGATCACGGCGCGGTCTTCACGGCGACAGCGGTGGCATCCTTCATCGGAACACTCTGTATGGCACTCTTTGCGAACTACCCATTCGCTCTGGCACCTGGAATGGGTCTGAACGCGTACTTTGCCTACACGGTCGTTCTCGGAATGGGGTATTCCTGGGAAGTTGCCCTTGCGGCAGTTCTCACAGAAGGTATCATCTTCATTATCCTTTCCTGCTTTAACATCAGGGAAGCGATCTTCAACGCGATTCCGTTCAACTTAAAGAAAGCGGTCAGCGTCGGAATCGGACTTTTTATCACATTCCTCGGTCTTCAGAACGCGAAGATCGTGATCGGAAGCTCCACGCTCGTCAGCCTGTTCTCCATCAGCGGATATAACAGCACACTTGCAGACGGACTCACAGCATCCATGAGCGATGCCGGGATCACGGTTCTCCTTGCGATCTTCGGAGTTCTGATCACAGGAATTCTGATTGTGAAGAATGTAAAGGGAAATATCCTCTGGGGAATCCTGATCACCTGGATCCTCGGTATCATCTGCCAGTTTGCCGGCGTGTATGTTCCGAATCCGGATCTCGGTTTCTACAACCTGCTCCCGGATTTCTCAAACGGAATTTCGATCCCGAGCCTGGCACCGATCATGTTCAAGTTCAGCTTAAAGGGCGTTCCGGTCCTTGAGTTCATCGTGATCGTGTTCGCGTTCCTCTTTGTTGACCTCTTTGATACACTCGGAACGCTCATCGGTGTATCTGCGAAGGCAGACATGCTGGACGCTGACGGAAAGCTCCCGAGGATCAAGGGCGCGCTCCTTGCGGATGCAGTCGGAACAACCTGCGGCGCATGTCTTGGTACTTCCACAGTCACAACGTTCGTGGAGAGTGCTTCCGGCGTAACTGAGGGAGGAAGAACAGGACTTACATCCCTGACAACAGCGGTTCTCTTCCTGTTATCCCTGCTCCTGTCCCCGATCTTTTTAGCGATCCCGTCCTTTGCGACAGCTCCGGCTCTGATCACCGTAGGTTTCTACATGATCGGCTCCGTATCTGAGATCGATTTCAAGGACCCGGCAGACGGAATCCCTGCATTCCTCTGCATCATCGCGATGCCGTTCTTCTACAGCATCTCCGAGGGAATCT
>ERZ772969.310-NODE-310-length-48267-cov-4.525595_pt1 | contig 48267 bp, 45 predicted proteins | sample MGYA00511676_ERZ772969 | MGnify/ENA primary metagenome ERZ772969 (study PRJEB29015, sample SAMEA2737651) | human gut metagenome | biome: human gut; feature: human-associated habitat; material: faeces | place: China | collected 2012 ... | reverse complement strand
CGGACAAACGGTTTTCAAGACCGCCTCGTTATGACCACTTCGATACCTCTCCATATCTTGTTCAAATCAGTGCACAAACAATATTACCACCCAAATAGTCTGATGTCAACACTTTTTTATTTTTTTGACATATCTTTCAGATACGCTTCAGCAACGCACATATCTTCCGGAGTGGTTACTTTTATATTACGATAATCTCCCTCGATCAGCCTCACCCTGTGCTTTGTCATTTTCTCCAGAACCATCGCATCATCCGTGACGGAATCGTCACCAATAGCCATGAGCTTCTGATAGGCATCCATGATCATCGCATAGGAAAAGCTCTGCGGCGTCTGTATCTGCCACAGCTTTCCGCGATCCGGCGTCTCCGTTGCGAAGCCATCCTCTCCTACAATCTTGATCGTATCTTTTACCGGCATTCCAGCCACGCAGGCGCTCCATTTTTTCGCAGCCTCAATACTCCGTGAAATAAGCTCCGCCGTGACAAGAGGTCTTGCTCCGTCATGAATCAAGACATAGTCTGCTCCGTCCGCCGCCAATAAGCCGGCATACACAGAATGATACCGCTCCTTTCCGCCCTCTGCAAGCGCAGAAAGCTTTGAGATATTATATTTCTCTATAAGCTCCCGCCTGCAGTATTCCTGCTCGCCCCTGCCCGTTACAAGGACGATATCGGTCACTTCACTTTCCTCAAATGCACGGAGCGCATGATAAAGCAGCGGCTTTCCCGCAAGCGTCATATATTGCTTCGGCACCGTGCTGTTCATTCTCTTTCCGCTGCCGCCCGCCAGTATAATTGCCGTGATTTTTTCTGCCATTGCTATCGCTCCCCCAGTCTTAAATTCGGAACTGCATTGAGATTTAAGCCGTCTCTTTTTCCTTTTTGGAAATCGTAATATGCCGCCGCCCCGATCATCGCCGCATTGTCCGTACAATAAACGGGAGACGGGTGGTAAAAGCGTACCCCGCGCTTTTCGCATTCCTCCCGAAGCCCTTCCCGCAGTGCAGCATTGGAAGCAACGCCTCCCGCGACCGCAAATTGCTCTGCTCCAAATTCATCAAGCGCTTTTCCCGCATTTCTGATAAGAACATCTGTCACCGCTTTCTGGAAGGATGCGGCAATATCCGCCTGAATCACGGGAAGCCCCTTCATCTGGCACTGATTGAGATAATTAAGTACGGCTGATTTTAAACCGCTGAAGCTAAAATCATAGGGTCCGTCCACGATTTTTGCGCGCGGAAATTCTACCGCGTGCGGATTTCCAAGACGTGCCGCCGCTTCAATCTTGGGTCCGCCCGGATAGCCAAGCCCGATTGCCCTTGCGACCTTATCAAATGCCTCTCCCGCTGCATCATCCCTTGTTTTTCCAAGAATCTCATATGCTCCGTAATCAAGCACGCGAACGAGATGCGTATGTCCGCCCGAAACGACAAGGCATAAAAAGGGCGGCTCCAGCTCCTTATTTTCAATATAGTTTGCACTGATATGTCCCTCAATATGATGCACACCGATCAGTGGGATGTTTTTTGCATAGCTGATCGCTTTTGCCTCTGCCACTCCAACCAAAAGCGCTCCGACCAATCCCGGACCATAGGTCACGCCGATGGCGTCGATTTCTTCTAAGGCAGTATCTGCCTCTTTTAACGCCTGAAGGATTACCTGATTGATTTTTTCGATATGCTTTCTGGAAGCAATCTCCGGCACAACTCCCCCATACAGGGTATGAAGCTCGATCTGGGATGAAATAACGTTGGAGCGAACCTCCCGCCCGTTCACCACAACTGCTGCTGCCGTCTCATCACAGGAACTTTCGATCGCAAGTATTTTTATTTCACTGCTCATTTGAAGCATCTCCTTCAAGCTCATAAAATCCCAATATCTTCCATTTCCCGTCGCCATCCTTGCGCAGGACATACATCTGGTTCGCACGACTGTACGATTTGTTCTCATCCATAAAATAGGAGGCAGTCACATAGGCGCACTCATCCCCTCTGACTGTTTGGTAATCCACATCATTACTGTCACAGACATCACTGCTCATAATCGTCTTGGACGCTTCCTTATAGCTTTCAAGCTCTGCTGTCAGCGCATCAAAATACGCGTCTCTCGGATTATTCTCCAAAAGCTCCTCATCAAACAAGAGCCTCGCCTGATCTCCCAGCGCATACAGTTCTTTTTCTGTATATTCCTCATTATACAAGCAGTTTAATATCCGGTTGTAATCCTTTACCACCTCACGCGGTGTCGCCGGATAATTCTCCTCCAGATCCTTTGTGATCACCTTTTGAACCTCCGTAAGCTCCTCTCCGGTCTCCGCCGCCGGATTTCTCACAACAGAAAAATAATAGTATCCTCCTATGACTAATCCGACTGCCGCCACAACGGCTATGATTCTCCCCGCCTTTTTCATCCTTTGTCCCTCCTTTTCCTACTCCTCTGCAAATAACAGCTCCATGGTTTTCCCGTCCCTGCCAAGCTTTGCAGGTGCAAAGATTTCACGCACCTTAGGCAGATATTCCTCCGCCCGCACCAAAGAAGGCGAGAAATGTGTCAGCCACAATTCCCTTACCTCTGCCCGTACCGCAATCTCTGCCGCCTCATAAAATGTCATATGCTTGTACTGCTTTGCCTTTGCCAGCTTTTCCGGCTCGGCATACATTCCCTCGCAGATCAAAAGGTCGGACGCCCGTGCCGCCTCCTCCAAGGCCGCTGTCGGTCTTGTATCGGTGCAGTAAGTTACCTTGATCCCTTTTCTCGGCTGACCGAGCACCTGATCCGGCGTATAGACCCTTCCACCCTCGTCCTCAATCGTCTCACCCTTTTGCAGACGGCTCCAGAACTTCTGCGGAATCTCATTTTCCCGCGCTCTCTCTACCTCAAATCTTCCGGCGCGTTTGATCTCTGCCGTATAGCCGTAGCACATTACATTGTGGTTGACCCGAAAGGCGTGAATATGGTAGCCCTTATACTCAAAATATGCCTCAGGCTCTGTCAGCTCCCGAAAACGAAGCTCAAACGGCAGCTCAGGCGCAATGACGCGCAGCGCCCCGACTACCCGCTCCAAGCCCTTCGGACCCACGAGAAGCAGCGGCTCTGTCCGCTCCGCATTTCCCATTGTAAGAAGCAGACCGGGCAGACCGCTGATATGATCCGCATGATAATGCGTAAAACAGATCAAATCGATCGGCTTAAAGCTCCATCCCTTTTCCTTGACCGCCACCTGAGTTCCCTCCCCGCAGTCAATCAAAAGACTGCTTCCGTTGTAGCGCATCATCGCTGCTGTCAGAAATCGGCGCGGGAGAGGCATCATCCCACCGGTTCCCAAAAGACATACATCTAACATGAATCGACTCCTTTATATTAATTCTATATTTTCCTCTATCTCCGGCGCGATCGCAAATTCCTCCGCCAGTCTGTCACAGCATGGCTCACAAATATCCACACTGTAGCGCTTTCCATCCTTATCATCCGAAAAGTATCCCCAATTCTTACGCACGGTAAGAAAGGACGTCCGCTCCTGCTGCTCCATTTTGCAGATCATTCTGCCGCACCGGTTGCAATAAATCATATCATTGTTCCTGCTCATAGAAATTCCTCCGTTTCGCTGCTGCTTCCTACTCATTATATAAAGAACTTCTACTTATATATAGTGGTAATTACTGGCCCAGAAGCATTAATAAAGCATCCTCCCTTGGTTGCTCGTAAAATCCCTTCCGCACACCGCACAAAACAAATCCATGTTTCTCATACAGACGAATGGCATTTTGATTCGATACACGCACCTCCAGCACGAGCGAGGTCACACCGCGTTCTGCCGCTTCCCGCTTTATTTCCGTAAGGAGCGCAGCCCCAATTCCCCTGCGGCGAAATTCCGGTGCAACGGCAACATTGGTAATCTCCGCCTCCTCCAAAGAAAGATACATTCCAATATACCCCGCCACACGTCCCTTCTCCTCCGCCACAAGAAATACCGTATGGGTAAGCTTGAGTGCGTCTAAAAATGCCTGCTCACTCCATGGCTGTGAAAAAATCTGCGCTTCTAACGCCGCTGCCTGCACAACATCCTCCGGCTGCATTCTTCTGATCCTGCTCATACCGCTACACCTCTATCTTCTGCCGCTCGCTGCACTCACGCTCCGCCTGCGACAGCCTTAAATATTCCGGTTTATGCTGCTCTGCCGTCTCGATACGCCCCTCCTTTAAGTAGGAAAGACCACGCGCCGCAACCGCTCCTGCACGCTGCTTGTTTAAATGCGCCGGTGCAAAGGAGTACGGCACGCAAAGCTTCTCTTTTAAATATTCGCGAAATACCGGTACGCCGTCTCCTAAAAACACCACGGCTTCCCCTCTTTGGTTCAGTTCGCTGACAATTTCCTCTATTCCGATGGCGCACTGCTCCCGCAAAACGGTAAGCGCGTTGCCCGCAAAACGATAAACCCCCGTATAGGTCTGATTTCTCCTTGCATCCATCAAGGGACACACTACATCCCGGTGTCCGACAAGATTATATGCAAGCGCCTCAACGGTCGGCACGCTGACGATCGGTTTATCCAAAGCAAGTCCCAGCCCCTTTGCCGTCGCGGAGCCAATACGCAGTCCCGTAAACGAACCCGGACCGCCCGCAACTGCGATCGCGTCAATCGTTCCAAGGTCTAATTCTATCATCTGCGCCACCTCATGCAGCATCGGCAAAAGCGTCTGCGAATGTGTTTTTTTGTAATTTACCGTGTATTCTCCCAGCAGGTCGTCATCCGCAACAACGGCAACACTTGCCACCAGTCCAGAGCTGTCCAGTCCTAATAATTTCATCGCCGCCTCCTAGTATTCTCTTATCGTAATCCTGCGATAGTCAAAGCCCTTTTCCAAATCCTTCTCAATCGTCACCTCGCGGCGGTGCGCCGGCAGTATCTCCTCGATCAGATTCGCCCATTCGATCATACAAAGGCCATCTCCGTAAAAATAGTCCTCATATCCAATCTCGTCCATCTCCGCAATATCGCTGATACGATATACATCAAAATGATAAAACGGCAGACGCCCCTCCTCATAGACCTGCACGATCGTAAAGGTCGGGCTGCAAACTGCCTCTGTTATTCCAAGTCCTTCTGCAATCCCCTGTGTAAATACTGTCTTGCCGACTCCGAGATCTCCCATCAGAGTATACACTTCTCCCGCCAGCGCCTGTTCGCCGATCCGCTTTCCAAGCGCATGCGTCTCCTCTGCGGCATATGTCTCATAAACCGTCTCTCTCATTGTTCCTCCACTCCATTTCCGGCGTCGCCTTACCGCATCTTCACACGATGCTTTTCCAGCTTCTGATTTGCAAGGGCAGCCAACGGCGAATAGCTCTCGCCAAGCTGATCCTTTGGTATCACATAAGCATGAATGCGGCTGCTGTATACCAGCACATTATGCCGCGTCGCAACCATGCGGTAAATCTGCTCCCACTTTAGCTCTGCCGTCTCCTCGCCCTGCGAAACGATAAATCCCGTCTCACCCGCCGCAAAGTGCAGCGTACCCTGAAGCACCTTGGAGGCCGCGATGCTCTGCTTTGCATGGAGATAGAGCGTGAGCGGAAAATAAAAAAGAAACAAAATCCCAAACAGCACATAAAGAGCCGTGCGCCCAGCCGTCACTTCCCCATAGCTGTCTGCCGCCAGCCAGAATAAAAGCGCTGCCGCCAGCACAGAAATCCAGCCCTGCACTCCCGCATAAATCTGGTACATCTTAAAACGGTACATATCCTTCACCGTCAGCTTTATATCAAATTCCACTGCCATGCATCAATCCTCCTATCGTATTTTTAGAGTATAGCATTTTTTGCACAAAAAGAAAAGACGCTATCGCAATAGCATCTTTTCCGTACTTTCTACCGCCCCACTCCTTTTAAAATCGGCGAAATGTGCTTATAGATAAACATTGTGATCCCTACCGAAAACAGCCCCTTTACAAACGTAAACGGCATGTTGAAAAGAATCAGGCACTGCAAAATATTTTTGACTGACGGCACGATCGCCTGATACATCGCAAGCACCATTTCCTCCGACATAAAGTGGTAATACACCGGATAGGTAAGGAAATAGTTGATCACTACGCTGCACACCGCCATGACCGCAGCACCCGCCATAGAACCAAGCAGCGCATTTTTCCGCGTCTTTTGACGCTTATAAAATAAGCCCGCTACCAGCACAAAGGATGCACCCAGAAAAAAATTCGACAGCTCGCCGACGCCGCCAGTCGTTGTGATAAACAGATGCAGCAAATTTTTTACCAGACAGACGAGTACACCGCACACCGGTCCAAATGCAAATGCCCCGACCAATGCCGGCAGCTCCGAGACATCCATCTGGATAAAGCTCGGAATCAGAAACGGAATCGGAAAATCCAGAAACATCAGAATAAATGATACGGCAGAAAGCATTGCCGTTACCGCCAGATAACGCACGCTTCTGATTTCTCCTGCCTTGCCTGCCGCAGCCGGGCGGCTGCTCATCGTGTTGTTTGTGTCCATATACTTTTTCTCCTTTTCTCTTTACGGAATCCTTGTATTTGAGCTATGCTTGCATAAAGATGTTCCTGCGCATCCCAAAAGAGATCATTCGGCAGAATACCTCTGTCACAGAAAAACCCCCGGAGCAATCTCCGGGGGCATGAAACGCAATGGTACGCATCAGCAGTCACGCCAATGCATCTTATACGCCTTCTTCTCTCATCCAGACTATACTGTCGGTTCCGGATTCACACCGGATCAACCGCCGCTTAGGCAGCTCACGGACTTTCCGGTCCTAACGACCGGAATCACCGTCGGTCGGGAATCTATGAATCACTCATATCACCCTGCCCCGAAGAATTCCTTATTTTTTATATTTTCATTTTATGCGCTTTTTCTTTGTCTGTCAACAAAAAACTACGAATTTTTAAAGCTTCATTGTCAGCTGAATGCGCTGCTTTTTTAAATCAACGCTCATGACCTTTACCTCAACAATATCGCCGACGCTGACTACCTCAAGCGGATGTTTGATAAACTTGTCGCACATCTGGGAAATATGTACGAGACCGTCCTGATGAACGCCTATATCGACAAACGCGCCGAAATCGATGACATTGCGTACCGTTCCTTTTAAGGTCATGCCGGGCGTTAGGTCCTTCATCTCAAGAACATCACTTCTTAAAATCGGCTTTGGCATATCGTCACGCGGGTCGCGCGCCGGTTTTTCCAGCTCCTTTACAATATCCCGCAATGTCATTTCTCCCACGCCAAGCTCTTTCGCAAGCTTTTTATAATCAGAAACCTTTTTTGCAAGATCCTGTGCGCGTCGCTCCCTAATATCCGCAAGAGAGTAGCCCAGACGCTCCAGCAATTGTCCGGTCGCCGCGTAGCTTTCCGGGTGTACCCCGGTGGCATCCAGAGGATTCTCACCGCCTGTGATCCGCAAAAATCCGGCACACTGCTCATAAGCTTTTGGTCCCAGCTTAGCCACCTTCAGCAACTGATTCCGCGATACAAAACGCCCGTTTGCCTCACGGTATGCCACGATATTTTTCGCAACCGCCTTGCTAACTCCGGAAATATATTCCAGAAGTGATGCGGACGCCGTATTTAAGTCTACGCCGACCTTGTTCACACAATCCTCCACTACGCCGCCCAGCGCCTCACTTAATTTCTTCTGATTCATATCATGCTGGTACTGCCCCACGCCGATCGATTTTGGATCAATCTTTACAAGCTCCGCCAGCGGGTCCTGCAGACGCCTTGCCATAGAGGCCGCACTGCGCTGCCCAACGTCAAAGTTCGGAAATTCCTCTGTCGCAAGCTTGCTCGCGGAATATACCGAAGCGCCCGCTTCATTGACAATGATATACTGCACCTTCATCGGCAATTCTTTCAGAAGCTCTACGATAATCTGCTCGGATTCTCTTGACGCCGTTCCGTTTCCAAGCGAGATCAGCGTAATGTGATATTTAGAAATCAGCTTTTTTAAGACTGCCTTTGCCTCCTCCACCTTATTCTGCGGAGGGGTCGGATAGATCACCGTCGTATCGAGCACCTTTCCGGTGGGGTCGACAACTGCAAGCTTGCACCCCGTACGGAATGCCGGATCCCAGCCTAACACCACCTGTCCGGCGATCGGCGGCTGCATCAGAAGCTGCTCTAAATTCTTGCCAAAAACTCTGATAGCGCCGTCCTCCGCGCGCTCTGTCAGCTCACTGCGGATTTCCCGTTCGATCGCGGGCGCGATCAATCTGTCATAGGCATCTGACACGACTTCTTTTAAAACGTCTGCCGTCTGTGGATTATCACGCACAATCACCTGTCTTTCCAAATAACGGAGAACCTCATCCTCCGGCGCTTCTACCCTGACGGTCAAAAATTTCTCATTCTCCCCTCGGTTTAGTGCAAGGATCCGGTGACCTGCCAGCTTTGCCACAGGCTCGTCAAACGCATAATACATCTCGTACACGGATTCCGCCTTCTCATCCTTCGCAGCAGAAACAATCCGTCCCTTTTTCATCGTCATCTCGCGAATCCTGCTGCGGTAGTCGGCTTCATCCGAAATACGCTCCGCAAGAATATCACATGCTCCGGCAAGCGCTTCGTCCGCCGTCGTAACACCCTTATCGGCATCAATAAATTTTTCCGCCTCCCCTGCAAGCGGCGTTTTTAGCACCTGCAGTGAAATGATGTCGGCAAGCGGCTCTAGGCCCTTTTCCTTCGCGATCGTCGCTCGCGTTCTGCGCTTGGGCTTATACGGGCGGTATAGATCCTCCACCACGACCATCGTTTCCGCAGCAGCAAGCTGTGCCGCAAGCTCCTCTGTGAGCGCTCCCTGCTCCCGGATGCTTGCAAGCACCGTTTCCTTGCGCTCCTCTAAATTCCGCAGATAGCCCAGCCGTTCAAACAGATCCCGCAGCGCCTCATCCCCAAGCGCTCCCGTCGCTTCTTTTCGATAGCGCGCTATAAAGGGAATCGTATTCCCCTCATCGATCAGCTTTACGGCAGCTTCTGTCTGCTGCTTTTTGATCCCAAGCTCCTCTGAAATCTTTGCAATAATATCCATCTTTGTTCCTCTTTTCTTCTTTTCGGCAGGACAGCCTGCACAAGCCAATGCTCTCATTATATCCAAGCTCGTGCAGAATCTCAAGCATTTCTCACGCCATTAAATCGACATGAAAAATGAGCAGAGCCAGATTTTTGATCAGAAAATTTGCAGCGATCAAGCCAAGCGCGACCCACAGATACCCCGGACGGAAATGCATGGCGATCCTGATTTTCCCGCGCGAAAGCCGCTGCACGGTCTGACTTATCATAAACCATGTCCCAAATACCGCTATGTACAAAACCACCGGGTGATAGCGGAAGGAGCCAAGCAGATCACCCGCAAAAAGCGCACGAACTGCTCTCGTCCCCCCACAGCCCGGACAATAATAGCCCGTGAATGTATGGATCATGCACGGTCCTAGCAGCTGTGACAATCTCATACCCGTCGCGCGCAGAAAAATCACAAGCAGCACAAATGCTGCAAGCATGCACCATCCGGCAATATAAAGCCCTGTCTCACTTTTTTCGTCTTTTTTCCACATGATTTTTCTCCCCATTTTTCTTCCAAGAGTATACCCTTTTTTGCCGCTTCTTGTAAAGCCTTAGAAAAAGACGCGCACAATGGCGTTTTCTGTGCTATAATGTACCGGAAATTTTTTTACAGGAGGCGTTTCGTGTGAAACATCGCTTCGGAATGGAGGACTTTTATGAATGAAAATAACGGAATCATCCGTGACGCCCGCAAACTCGGCGTTCCCAAAATGTTAATTTTAGGCTTACAGCACATGTTTGCCATGTTCGGCGCTACGATCCTGGTGCCGATTCTTGTCAACAGCTATTTCGGGGAAGATGTGCTCCATGTGCAGGTTACTCTGATCTGCGCGGGACTTGGAACTCTCTTTTTCCACCTTTGCTCCAAATTTCAGATACCGGCATTCCTCGGTTCATCCTTCGCATTTCTCGGCGGCTTTGCCACGATTGCCAATATGGATGAAGGTGTGTTTGCAGATATGTCCAACGCGGACAAGCTTTCCTATGCCTGCGGCGGTATTGTCGTTGCCGGACTTTTATATCTGATCCTTGCGCTGATCATCAAGCTGGTCGGTGTGAAAAAGGTCATGCGCTTTCTGCCTCCGGTCGTGACCGGACCGATCATCATCTGCATCGGCTTAAGCCTTGCAGGCTCTGCAATCAGTAACGCCTCCACCAACTGGCTGCTCGCGCTGATCGCACTCGGAACCATTATTATTTTCAATATCTGGGGTAAGGGAATGTTTAAAATCATCCCGATCCTCATGGGTGTCATTATTTCCTACTGCGCCGCGCTCATCTTTCATGCGCTTGGCATGACGAATGCGGACGGCTCTGCGATCCTTGATTTCGCATCGATCAGCAGTTCCGCATGGGTGGGTGTCCCGGAGTTTTCTCTGTGCAAATTCGATATTTCCGCGATTCTTGTCATGGCTCCGATCGCGCTTGCGACCATGATGGAGCATATCGGCGATATGTCCGCGATCTCCGCGACTGTCGGAAAAAACTTTATTGAAAATCCGGGACTTCACCGCACGCTGATCGGCGACGGACTTGCCACCTCGCTCTCCGCACTTGTCGGCGGTCCTGCCAACACGACTTACGGGGAAAATACGGGCGTGCTGGAATTAAGCAGGGTTCACGACCCAAGAGTTATCCGCATCGCAGCCTGCTACGCCATTTTTCTCAGCTTTATTCCAAAAATGTCTGCGGTGATCGGCTCAATGCCCTCCGCCATTATCGGCGGCGTCAGCTTTATGCTCTATGGTATGATCTCCGCGATCGGCGTCCGCAATGTCGTGGAGAACCATGTAGATTTCACGAAATCCAGAAACCTGATCATCGCCGGCGTCATCTTTGTCTGCGGTCTCGGCTTCGCGGACGGACTGACCTTCACGGCTGCAGGCACACCGATCACGCTGACTTCACTTGCGATCGCAGCCATCGTCGGCATCCTCTTAAACGCTGTCCTTCCCGGAAACGATTACCATTTCGGCAAGGACTTAAATGTCGACGCCAACCGCGGACTCGATATGAAACCAAATCTGCATGAGGATACCAGCTATGGGGATGACGAGGCATAGCCCCGCCGCAGTGCGATCCCCCGGAGGTTTTTGCTTTATAGGGAACGGAGCTTTCTATAAAGCAGGAAAAAGGAGCTTTCGCTCCTTTTTCCTGCTTATAATAGCTAATTGCCAAACAGACCTTTTATCTATTTTTTTCGTTCGCGTTATTGCTCATCTGAACATTACAACTGCCGCCTAATGCCGTTCTGGTAATAGAATCATTGATGCTGTTTGTTGCTCTTACCTGATAGAGTCCTGCATCTTTTGCTTTCAATGAATCTATAACCAATGTTTCCCCTGTCTGTCCCTCCAACAAATTTCCATCCTTATACCATTCGTAAGAGATCTCTCCTCCATCTGTTGATGAAGCTTTCACTGTAAGCTCAAGTCTTTCCCCCTGCTTCACTTCTTTCGATGCAGGCATATCTGTTACAAACTGCGGAGCTTCGGCAGCCGTCTTCAGCGGAGCTTCTCCCTGCCGGATCACTTCATAGTAATCAAACTCAAATCCTCTCCATGAAGAACTTGCTTCTTTATCTTCATTTTCATGATACTCGTCTAATACCTTAATAACGATGGTATGTTCTTTGTTCTCGTCTGACAATTTTCCCGTATCATATATCACTTGCTGAGTCGGGCGGATACTATCCAGCCTTTCCTTTTTCTGATCCTCTGTTTCACCCTTTCCTCTGCTATAGTGCGCCGGATCGTCCGCTCTGTACTGCAGCTCGCCTCTGCTTTCGTAGAGGTCTACGATCTCAGGCTCCTTGTCGTCTACCTGCACGGAAATCTTACGGATCCAGTTATCCCGGATTCCGTATAAGATGGCCTGTGTTCCCTCAAACTGTATGGTCATCACACTTCCAGCCTCCCCGGTTCCGTGATCCTTTCTTCCGAAGCTTCCTAAATACGCCTGCTCCTTCCATGTGCCGCTATAGCTGACAGACGCATCGGAATCGTCAACGAAATGACGCTCCCTGACAGTAACAAATTTATGTACTTCTCCCGCCATTTTTGTTTCACCGGCTGCATTTATTGCGGTCACAGACCAATAATATTCCGTAGACGGCTTCATATCTTCTGCCATTTGATAATTTGTCAAACCACCTGTTGTTGTCTTTCGTATTGGATTGCTTAAATCCGGATGTTCCGATACGACAATTTCGTAATCCTCCGCACCCTCCGACGCAGACCATTCAAAATTGACCGCAGAACTGACATCGCTCTCTCCATTTTTCGGAGCAACCACCTCAAACTGTCCCGGCGCCTCTTGTGACTGATCTGTATAGAAAGTATAAACCACAGCGCATTCTCCATATTGAATATTGTCACTGTACGTTCCATCCACTACATCACGATTGCTAAGATGACCGTGATAATCAGGTGTTTCATCCGTATTGGCAGTTCCCTGCTGATCCTTGTCTCCTGTTAAAGCCACTGCTTTTACTTTATTGTATTGTTCCGGAATCTCAAGCTGTACCTGCATATCATCCTTTTCTTTATTGATCATCAATACGTTCAGCTGAGATTTATCTTCATTGGTAAACGCAAATGCCCGCACCTTTTCATTATCTGAAACGGCATTCACCTTATGCGACAAAACAAATTTCTGAGTCATCATTTCTGCAAAAACCGGACCATTCAAACGTTTCGTTTCTTTACCGTCATACCATGCATTCTGATCGAACCACCCGAAGGATTTTCCAGTAGGATTAAATGCATTGTACATCGTATCATCGCTTGACCATTGTGATGGCCACATGATCACGCTGCTGTATTGGTCATCCTGCGCAAGCTTTACAAATCCGTTTACCAGACAAAGGGCTGCTCCAAGGTTCGTACTGTATGTCGGGAAATTGGGCCACGGAACATTACATTCTCCCATTATTTTTTCTATTCCGGGATCTACCACAATATCCGTATGAAATACATCATCGTCTGTTCTGTTATAATATCCCTCCCAGCCAACACCATTGCTATTATAAACGTGCTTATCTACCGCATCAAAACAATATTTTCCATCTTTCATGGCATACTGCTTTATTTTATTATATTGGTCTGTTGATTCAATCTGCATGACCAATTTATAAGAAGGGTTTACAGCTTTAATGGCTTCGTAAAAATCAGGAAATGCTTTTCCGTACTCCTCGGGAGTAAAGGTTCCATATGGACAGCTCGGCGCCTGCGCCGGTTCATTTCCCAAATCGAAATAGGCCTCCTCAATTCCCTGCTCTTTCATGTAGATCGCCATATTCGATGCCAATTTTAAAATCTTCTGGTAGGTTGGATCCTGTTTTTTCTCCTCTACCGTAGTTCCATTTTGATGATTCCACGATTCAAAGGGAATATGCACAAATGGAACAATTCCATGTTCGGAAGCAAACTTGACAAATTCCCGAAATCCTCTTGTCCCCAGCGCATCTTTTGTATTCATTCCCCCCTGATAATTACTATTCAGAGGCGTTTCATCCTGCCAATCAAACACCCATGCATCATATCCCCAGCGTATCATTTTAATTCCGCTGTTTGCATAGGTTTGTTCCATCCAGTTTCCATCTGACCGCCACATTTCATCACTGGTAAATGACATTTCAAAATTGACGCCCATGTTTTGAAAATTCTCTAACGCTTTCGCATTCTCCAGTTCCTCCTGAGTCACACGAATGTCTGCCGCCTTGGCACTGGCCGCCTCTACCTGCTTTTCAAAAGCAGGTATTCCAGACAGAAACATACATATTGCCAATGCCATACATATTTTCTTTTTCATTGCTCATACCCCTTTCACATCCTATCAGATTTTTCAAGCTCTAAATCCCTACTCCCCACTTCTTCTTTCCAGTTCCCGGTATATTTTTTCACGCAGACTGCGGATATAGGCGGCGTCCCCCGGATAATCCATAAAGGTGATCGTCCCCTCCACACCCTCATAGATCAGCGCCATGACAAACGCCCGGTCCGTCTTTTCCTCCAGCCTTTGCAGTGCGCGAAGGTCCTGCAGCGCCTCCGCAAAAATCTCCAGCCGAACGGAAGTGTATGCCGTATGATCCGCAGCCGGATAGACGACAAACGGGTCGCCCGACGGAAATCCCCCGTCCGCATCTGTGATCAGATAGGGATTGACCGGGCGCAGGGAATACTGCGAATTGTAAAAGTTAAAGCCCCAGTGAAGAAATCCCTCAATCTGATACAGATAAAGCTGCACGCCCAGAATCCGGATGCGCTCCGGCGGAATCGCGAGAAAACGATTGCTCACGCCCTTCCCCTGCACGCAGCAGTAATACGTCCAAAGATTCTCTACCCCCGCGTCAATAAAGGTCTGGATCTCATCGTTGCAGACAACGGGCCGCTCCACGATCCCCTCCTCGTAAAGCTCGTAGCTGCTGAGCGCATCGATCACCTTACAGTCGCTTAACAGCTCCCTCACACTGTTTTTTGCCGCCGCATACGTTTCCTTTTCCTCTCTGTGCGGTTCATCGGAAATATGAAAATATGTATGTTCAAATACGCCCTTTTCTCTGAGAAAGGCTTTCAGCGCCGGAAGAAACTGCTCTAAAAACCTCTGGTACTCGCCGCCGACAGCCGGTGTATCCCAGCCAAACATTCTCTTTTGCACTCCGTTTTCCGACACTATGACCTTGGGTGCATATTTCGCCCCCCACTGCGTAAAGAGGTGGGAGATCTCAATATATTTGATCCCCTTTTCGACGCACAGGTCGATCCAGCGTTCCAGCAGGTGAAAATCAAATGTATAGGCCGCTCCCTCCTTCGCCACGCCCACGAGCTGGACGGTTGTGCGCTCTCCGCCCTCCTTCGTGTCAAGCGGAGGAGTAAAAATCGGGGTCAGCAGCATATTGATCCCATGTGAGGCGGCACATTCCATAAAGTTTGCGACCGCCTTCCAGTGAAGCTCGGAAAACACCGGAATCTGATAATAATTCGCCAGACAGTCCGCATGAAACCACTCTGTGTGGATCAGCGTTTGTTCCGCGAGGCTCTCCTTTTGTATATGGATATGGAGCGTATCCTCCCACAGCACCTTTCCATCCTTTTTCAGGATGATCCCGACCGGAAAATCTCCCGCCTTCTCCTGCCCCCGCAAATCCACGGTAAACCACAGCGCTCTCCACTGATAAGGGATCGGTCTTATCACGTTTTCTTCCAGCGGCACGAGCAGATCCGGACACAGACACGCATCCCGGTACAGATACCGTTCATCCAGCTGTCCGTGGTAGGCGGGAAGCCCGGAAGGAACCAGCTCCTCCTTCTGCACCTGCAGACACTCCAAAAGCCCCGATGTGATTGTAAGCTCCACCTCCTGCATGGGGATCTCGCATCCGTCATACTCCATCGTGTAGGCAAGCTGAAACGAAAGCACTTCCCCTCTTAAGGCATAAAAATGCTTTTCCGCCTCCAAAAGCTGCACCGGCTCGCGGTTTGGCAAAACCTTTTGCAGCGAATCCAACAAGTAAAATCTGTAATTTGTCTGTTCTCTTTTTTCCATTCCCTTCTACCCCTTTACTCCGCTCAACGCGATTCCTTCCACAAACTGCTTTTGCAGGAAAATATAAAGTATAAACGGCGGCAGAAAGACAAGTGCTGCTCCCGCCATCACAAGCCCGTAATTCGTCGCATAATTTCCCTGTAGCGATGCGAGCGCCAACGTCAGGGTGCTCTTATTTCCGTCCGTGATCGCAACCAGTGGCCAGACAAAATCATTCCATGTCGTGATAAAGGTAAACACCGTCAGGGCGACAAGCACCGGCTTCATCAGCGGAAGGATGATCGCATAGTAAATTTTAAATTCGCGGCATCCGTCAATCCGCGCCGCCTCGATGAGCTCATCCGGAAGCCCTGTCATAAACTGACGAACCAGAAATACGCCGAACGCATTTACGACCGGAAGCGCCAGAACAAGGTAGGTGTTCATCAGGTGCAGCTTCTGAATGATCGTAAACAGTGGGATCAGGATGACCTGGGACGGCACGATCAGCGTCGCAAGGTACACGCGGAACAGCGCCTCGCTTCCCGAAAACCGCTTTTTCTCAAATCCATATGCAGCCATTGAGGAGACGACTGCGTTTAACAGACAGGCGATCACCACGACTACCGTGCTGTTAAAAAAATACTTGCCAAATTCAAAATTTTTAAAAATCGTCCTGAAATTCTGAAGGCTTAAGCCCTGCAGGCTCAAATCCAACTCCATCGAGTAGGTCTGACGAAAGGATGTCAGCAGCATATAAACGAACGGGAACAGCGCCAGCACTGCAAAAAAGCTTAACACCAATCCGATCAGAAACGAGATGAGCTTTTCTTTTTTTGATTTCATTTCGCACTCCCCTCCTCTCTGCCAAACAGCTTTTTCTGCACGCCTGATACGAGAACAACGAGCACAAACAGCACAAGCGACATCGCGCTTGCATAGCCCATCTGATACTGCTTAAAGCCCGACTGGTAGATCGACATCACCATCGTGACCGTCGCCGTTCCCGGACCTCCTCCCGTCATCGTGTACACGAGATCAAAGACCTGGAACGACCAGATCGTTCCGAGCGTAATGACAAGATAGGTGATCGGCTTCAGATAAGGGATCGTAATATAGCGGAGCTTCTGCCAGCCCGTCGCGCCGTCCACCTCCGCCGCCTCAAAAAGGCTGACCGGAATATCCATGATCCCCGCATAATAGATCACCAGAAAATATCCCACATTCTTCCAGACCGCTACCATGCAGACACTGACCAGTGCAAGGTTTGATTCTCCCAGCCAGTTTAACCCCTCCATGCCGAACCACTCCAACACGTTATTGATGATGCCGCCCCTTGTCGCGAGCATAAACTTCCACACTGTTCCCACGAGCACCATCGAGGAGATCACAGGCACAAAGAGCGAGCTTTTTAGAAATCTGCCGAATCTGCCGCGAAACCGTGATGCGATGGCATGCGCGATCCAGAGTGAGAGCAGCGTCTGCAGCGGAACCGTCAGAAACGTGTAGATGATCGTATTTCGGATTGCCGGGCGAAAAAATGGATCGCCCAGCATTTTTTTAAAATTTTCAAGTCCCGTCCATGTTGGAGGCTTTAACACACTGTAATCTGTGAAGCTAAAGTATCCGGTCATCACCAGCGGGATCAGGTAAAACAGAGTAATGAGTAGCAGACTTGGCAAAACATAGAGAAATCCGCCGTTCCCCTGCCACAGGTTTTTTCGTTTCTCGCGTGTTTTCATCGCACACTTCTCCCCTACTTATTCTGGCTTAACGTACTGTTCGCAAACTCTGCGGAATTACTGAGAGCCTCCTCCGGCGTCAGCTCGCCCAGCATCATAAGCTGGAGATTCTTGTAGAGATTATCATAGACTGCTGCCGAGCCCTTCACTGCCGGAAGCGTCACCAGCGCATCCTGATTTTCCTCATACACGGTCTTGAAAACAGGATCGTCATTATACTCCTCGTCCTTTGCGATCGGCGGGAACGGAGCCATCTTGTGGAACTCCGTCATGGACGGACCACTTAACATATATTTTACAAGCTCTGCCGCCAGCTCCTTATTTTCACTTGCGCTGATCAGCACGAGTGAGTCTGCCGATGCAAAGGTCGCCATCTTCTGATCTGAAAGCGAGGTCACATAGCCCCAGTTAACGCCTGCTTCCGTAAACTCCGCGCCTTTATTCGTAGGTCCTACGACAAATGCAGCGTTTCCGTTTTTAAATTCTGCAAACACCTGATCCTCTGACATTGAGGTCACTTCCTCCGGCAAAATTCCCTGCGTAAGCTTTAAGTCCGCCAGAAATGTCGCAGCCTTTAAGCCCGCTTCAGAATCAAAAGCCGCCCCTGTTCCGTCCTCATTGAAGATCTGTCCGCCTGCCTGCCATAGGTACGGGAAAAAGATCGCGTTCATAGCGCCCTTTGATTTATCTCCCCACTGCTGCAAAAACGGCGTCTTGCCGATCGCCTGTATTTTCTCACACGCTGCCGTAAATTCCTCCCATGTCTGCGGAACCTCAGTCACGCCCGCCTCGTCGAGGATCGCCTGGTTGTAGAACATCACTCTCGCGCTTCCTACAACGATCGGCATCGCGTATTGCTTTCCATTGATCACACCCTTGTCGAGATAGTAGAAGTTCTCTTTCTCCTCATCGGTTAAATATGCGTCGAATGGCTCAATCGACTCCGACTCAATATAATCGTTGATCATCTCCATGTACATATAGCCGACGTCCGGTCCCTGCCCCGAGGAGATTCCGGTCAGATATTTTTCTTCGTAGTTGCTCCACGGAACGATCTCAATTGACACCTCCACATTGTGTTCCTGCTCAAACGGTTCAAGGATCTTTCCCCACACTTCCTTATCCAAGGACTCCTCCGTTCCAAACGGCGGCATCCATAAAGTAAGCGTTTGTTCCTTCGTCTGCGCCGGGCTTTCGCTTCCCGCGTCCGCCTGCACCTCTCCCGCCGTTGTTCCGCATCCGCCCATGAGCATCGATACGGTCAGCGCTCCAGTTAGTGCAGCCCCCAATAATTTTCTTTTCTGCATAAAACTTTTCCTCCTTTTGCTTTTCCAAACGACAACTTCGTTTTTTCAAGATTATCACCCATAGTATCATTTGTATATCTTCATTTCTTTTTTGCACTCTGCACAGTTATATGTGTATTTTTCAATAAATTTACAACTATTTACATGCATTTTTTTAGGTTATTGATATATTTTTAAGTAAAATCAAAAAAACTGACTTATATTCTAAGATATAAATCAGTTTTTTTGTAAGACTGCACACTAGATTCCAAGTCCATCCTTCTTATATTTGCCCGGCGTGATATGTTCAAACTGTTTAAACACGCGGATAAACGTCATATCGCTGGTGAAGCCCACGCGGAACGCGATTTCCTTGATGCTGTACTCCGTATTTACCATCATCTTCTTCGCCTTCTCCACCCGCAGATAATTGATATACTGCGCGACGCCAAGACCGTACTGCTTCTTAAATGCCGTGGACAGATAGGTATTGCTGATGCCAAGCTGCTCCGAGATGCTGTATAAGCCAATCATCGGGTCTTCAAAATGCTGTTCGATATACTCCTTCGCCCGCGGGATGCAGCCATCTCTGCTGTTTTTCTGCCTGTTACTCTGCACCTCTGTCAGAGCGGCAAAGATTTCGTGCATCGTCTCAAGCAGCATCCTGTGATCCTTTGCATCCTGCAATTTCAGAATATACGCCTCTCTTTTATCCCCCAGCTCCGGCGTCCGCTCCATCGCCTCAAGCAGGGAGTGGATCACCGCATATTTTTTCGCCCGCGCAGTAAAAATATGGTGGTCATTTTCAATATACTGGTTAAAAATCCGGTCTACCTGCTTTCTCGCTCCCTCGTAATTTCCCTCCAGCATCGCCATCTCAAACTCCGGCATCACAGCAGACTGCTCCTTCTCCTCCTGCTTCGGCAGCTCCATATCCGCCGTAAACCGGATAATCCTTTCTCCCCCCGCCTGCTTGGTCTCCGCCAGAAATCTTGCCTGCTGGTAGCTTAAAATAATGTGCGACATCGTATCATAGCTTCTTCCGATAAAGAGTCTGCCGCCGCCCTTAAGCTCCTCGCCCGCCAGAAGGATCGCGTCAGTCAGGCTTTTTTCTTCATCTTCTCCCAGCGCTTCCTCCATGTGGAGCAGGAGAACAAAATCACCACGGAACTCTGTTGCGAGCAGCTCCATTTTCTTTCCGCACCTTCGCGCACTCTCCTGCGCCCGCCCGAGCATGATTTTGATCTCCTCTCCCAGTAGTTCGGTTTTTCCGCGAAACAGCATCACTTGAAACAGCGCATACTCAAGCGAAAGTCCAAACCTCTGCATCGCGGCAAAAATAACGGAATTATTTTTCTCCTCCCCGGCCAGAACATGATACAGAAACATCCCCGCCATCGTGTCTCTCTGTTCCTGCAGCTTCCGCTGGCTCAGCTGATCATTTTCCAGCATCGCCTCTATACTGCTCTCGATGAGCGCATACTCATCCTTTGTCTGTCTGTCACCGCTGATATACAGCTTGTCTAAAATAGTTCTCACGGGACGGTTATTCCGCCGTCCCAGCATCCAAAACAGTGCGCTTGCAAACGCCACGCACAGCACCATGACGATGTATGCCATATTTCGCACAAAAAAGGCATTTTGCAGAATCTGCTTCCGATCATACATTGTTGCATATGACAGATCGTAAAACTCTGACTTCTGCACACAGCCGGAATATTGTCCTGCCTCTATGTACTCCGCTTTTTCCTCATTTTGCAAGACCTTCTCCATCCATGCCCGCTGCTCCTCATTTCCACTAAACGCATAAATACTCCCGTTTGTCCCTATGATCGCATTTAAAGAATTATTTTCGGCATATTTATCACTCTTTAAGATGCGCTCTACCTCGCTTTTTTGGATTAAGACAGTTAAAATCGCATTTTTCTCTCCCGACTCATTATAAGGCAGCCATTTCGATAAATATAAATTCCATTCACCGCCGGCATCCTTTTGGAAATAATATCCGCTGTACTCCCTCTGTGCAATTTGCTCCATCCATTCCCGGTAGCCTGTGTCATCCTGCTCGTTTGACAACATATAATACTGCCGCGTCGGAAAATACCCAACGTCCCCGACCACATAATCAAGCTTTGGATAATAAATACAAATACTCTCCACAAAAGCATTGGACAGCTTGTACTCATTCAAGCTTTGGTACATCGCGATCATCTGCTCCACTCTAGGCTCCTGCTGCCCCCCCAGCTTGGACAGATACAGATTGTTCTGATTTAATGACAGCTGTGCCATAAAATTATCAATATCGTTCAGCCGAATATCAATGCCTGTCTGTATGTTTGCGATCAGCCTATGGTTTAGCTGCATAATTTCATTGAAAAAAGAATGCACCATCCAGTTCATCAGCAGAAGCATTCCCGCACAAAGCAGGCTTAACGTCAGCAAAAAAGAACGAATCCACACATACAGGCTTTTCCCCATTTTATTCCCTCTCATCCCCATCATCTCATCTTGTCCTTCCTCGTTTTCTCCCTCCCCAAAATCATATCACAGAATCGGCTTTTTATCACTAACCGTTTATTAAAATTGTAAATGAAAAGAATTTCACTTGAAAGCCTTCGAGGGATCGCGTTTGTAGGAGCAAAGTCCCCATACTCAAAAAAGACCCCGCAGGGTCTTTTCATCCAATCTGAATATCCACTTTTCCAACGCCGCTGCTCACATTGATCATACCCGCTGCCCCCGGATTACCGGCCTTGTACCCTCCGCCGATACCGCCGATATGATTTCCATTCACTCTGACGCTTCCGACGCCGCTGCTCACGCTATAACAGTAATCTCCTTCGTTTCCTTCCAGTACAATGCTTCCTCCACCTGCGCCGTTATCCACATTCAGGATACGAGACACTCTGCCGGATATAGTAAAGTGCCCCACCCCCGAGCTTACATTCAGCTCCGGCGTCTGCACATGCCCAAGTCTCACATCGCCCGCGCCGACTTCCACATCCATGCGCTCCTTCGCAAGCACCGTGCCCGCTTCCACATTACCCGCGCCCGTCTCGATGCTGACCTTGTCACAATCAGGCGCTGCCTCCTTCATATACAGCTTTCCTGCTCCAATGGAAAATTCCGCCTCCTGATAGCGCTTTTCCCGCGGCAAAAAAATCGTCAGACGTGTGCCGCCTCCTGCGCTTCTCGTCCAAAAGCTGCTGCCCTTCATTTTCCTGCGGCAGAATACCTGAAATGTATCGCCAAAGACAGCGCTCTCATATTCTGTTCCCTGCTCCAGCTCTGCCTCCACGCAGATCTGCGGTTCCTCCCACATTTTGACGGTAACGGTCGCACTGTCTGCATCAACACGAAACTTTTCTACGCCAGCCGTTCCAAACTCCTCTCTTTTCCTTTCCATTCTGTCCATACTGCTTCCCCTTTCTCCTTATACATAATGAATTGTGATGACTCCAAAATTTGCAGAGCCATTCAGAAAAAAAACCGTAACGCTGCTGCCGATACTGCTGCCGTCCTCACGGATCGTTCCGAACGAGTGCTCCAGATTATTCTGAACCCGCCACTCCTTTGGAATGTACAGGTGAACCTCTCCAAAATTGCTCTCGACATTCACCATCGCCGTGCCGCTCTGCACCACTGCATTGTCAAAATAGACGGACAGCGAGCCGAAATTATTTTCAATTTTCGCACTTTTGAAATTGTCGGAATTGATGTAGCGGATCGCCGAACCAAAGTTATTTTCACAGCAAAGCTGCTCTCCGGTACACTGCTCATTGCTGTTCCCGGCATAGCCCACACCCCGAAACTTCTGTATCCTTTTTTTTCTTCTGCAGCCGCCAAAGACCATCGACAGCCCGATACTTCCCAAAAGCGCCGCACCAAGCACCGTCCACGGGGTCAGCTCCGTGATCCCGAGCTGATCGTCATACACGATGCAAAATCCCGCAATCGAAAATAAAATACCGTAAAAATTTACATTACGGATTCCCTCCAAAAGCATCCAGAGCAAAAAAACTGTCAGGATAATGCTGAACACTCCGACGTCCGGCAGGATTCCAAATTTACTGACCACAACATAAACTGCTGCAAGAATAAAAAAGATACCCCAGAATATTTTACTGCTTTTCATGATAAAACCTCTTTTCTTCTAATTTGCTGATTAACGGCTTGTAATAATAACGCGATACAAATACCTGCTTATGTGTTCCATCAAATGCAACCACACTGGAAGCAGTGAAATTCCGACTGATAGAATAAATATGCTCTGTATTCAATATAGTAGATTTTGATACCCGCATAAAACTCACCGGCAATAGCCCCTCAAGCTCATAAAGCTTATATTTTGTCCGATACAATTCGTTCCCTGTATGTGCGCATACCCCCTTCTCATCCGTCTCAAAAAACAGAATTTCCTCCAGCGGCAGATAATACTCCGTATTTCCCTGATAAAACGGAAACCGCTCTGTCAGATTTGTCAGATTACTGACTGCTCTCTGGATCGCCGTCACCTCCTTTGTCAGCCCCCTGCATCGGATCACTACTTCTTCCTCCGCGATCCCCTCCTCTATCTCGATTCTTATTTTCATTTCCTACTCCTCATCCCCTCCGTCTCTGACCTGCCTTTAGTATAAAAAAACAACCTCCCGATGTAAATAGCTTTACACCAAGAGGTTGATTTTTACATGTAAGTGGTTGATTTTATGCGTTCAGCTTCTTAAGCTTTTCCACCGCAGTCTCAAGATGCGGGTTTTCAAGCGACTCGAACTCGCCAGCGTCTGCCTTTTGCGCATAGGCAGGATCAAGCGGAAGCCTTCCAAATACCGGCACATCAAGCGCCTTTGACACATCCTCAATGTGGCTTTCGCCAAACAGCTGAATCTCCCTGCCGCAGTCCGGACATTTCAGATAACTGAAATTCTCGATCAGTCCCAGCACCGGAATATGCATCATCTGCGCCATGTTGTACGCCTTTTTCACGATCATCTGTACCAGCTCCTGCGGAGAAGTCACAACAACAATGCCGTCCACCGGAAGCGACTGGAACACCGTCAGCGGGACATCCCCCGTTCCGGGCGGCATATCCACAAAGAGATAATCAAGCTCTCCCCATACTGTCTCATTCCAGAACTGCTTGACAACACCTGCAATCACCGGTCCTCTCCAAATAACCGGAGCTTCCTCATCCTCCAAAAGAAGATTGACAGACATCAGCTTTATGCCTCCCGCAGTCTCTAACGGTATCATGCCATCCTCGGTCCCGTAGGTCTGCCCATGCACACCGAACATCTTCGGAATCGATGGACCCGTAATATCCGCATCCATAATTCCAACCTTATATCCGGCTTTGCTCATGGCACAAGCTAAGGACGCTGTCACAAAAGACTTACCGACGCCCCCTTTTCCGCTGACAATACCAATGACTTTCTTAACATTGGAAGCCGCATTCATCGGCTCCTTTCCGATCCCATTTCCCTTCTGGCTGCTGGGACATCCCTCACAGCTCTCTCTGCTGCAGCTTGATGCACTGCTGCAGCTGCTATTCTCTGGCATAATATGCCCTCCTCTCTCATAAATCTATGTTACAAACATGCCCTTGCATGTGCCGTTATTATACACCATCTTAGCATTTTTTCCAAGTGCCGGATTGAGATGGTTTGCAGAAAAACAGAAGGTGCTGCTCCATAGATAGAAATTACCTATAGAGCAGCACCCTCTGTTTTTCTATTAATTATGATGCAATGCCTTTTTCAATGAAATAGAGACACCTGTTCCCACAAGAAAGCACACGATTGCCTCCACCACTCCATTGATTCCAACAAATGTCACAATAAACGGTATTACCTTCGTCATACCAAACTGCTCTCGCATCGTTCCTGCAAAAAGCACCACCAGCGTTCCCATAAACAACGCAGTGTTCAACAGCGGACAGCAAAGATTTGCCAGCGTAACAGAAACCTCTGATTTCAGAGACGACTTACGCAATCCCTGATAGATCAATCCTGTCAGCCACCCCTCTAAAATACGGGTCGGCACACATACCAAAAATGTAAAAAACGGATTAACACCAAGCAATATCGTTCCAAAAGCGCTCATTCCAAAGCACTGAATAAAGCTTGTAACTCCAAATACGCCGCCCAAAATTGCGCCGCCTGCCGGACCAAGCGTCACAGCACCTACCGCAACCGGTATCACGATCAAGGTGATCTCAAGTCCCAATGTCTTGATATAACCAATCGGGGTAAAAGCCATGAGCAGGATAACTGCGACAAGCAGTGCCAGTTCCACAAGATACTTCGTAGAAAGCTTTGACTGTTTCATAGTCTTTTCCTCTTTTCTTATTCATGTTTTTCAATGTCGGGTCTTCTGCCGTCCAACGGCTCAAAGCCCTTCACCATTTTTATAAATCCTGAGACAGCCTTCGCCTGCCTCAGGTCTTTTATTTTTTATTTGCCAAGCTCTGTGCGTAATGCAGCCGTCAGTGCCGGAACGATTTTCCTTAAGTCTCCGACAAGACCATAATCTGCAACATCAAAGATCGGCGCATCCTCATCCTTATTGATCGCAACGATAAGATCAGACTCCTCCATACCTGCAACATGCTGGATTGCGCCGGAAATACCGATTGCAAAATAAATCTGCGGACGTACTGTCTTACCGGTCTGCCCCACCTGAAGGTCCACCGGCTGCCAGCCGTTCTCCACAACTGCGCGGGAGCAGCTAACCGTACCGCCAAGCACCTCTGCCAGCTCCTCTAACATCTTGAAGTTCTCTTTTGAGCCTACACCGCGTCCGCCCGATACTAAAATCTTAGCGTCCATAATGTTCGCTGTATTCTTCACTGCCTTGACAATGTTTAAAATCTCAACATAGCGGTCATTCGGCTTGAACTCTGCCTTGAAATCTACCACATTTGCCTTCGCTCCCTCAATCGGTTCGATCTTCTGCATAACGCCCGGACGTACCGTCGCCATCTGCGGACGGTTGTACGGACATGCAATCGTAGCGATCGTGTTTCCGCCAAATGCCGGACGCGTCATGAGAAGCTGGTTATGTAACTGCTCCTGTCCCGGCGCTGCATTCAGCGGGTAGTCGCCAATCTCCAGAACCGTACAGTCTGCTGTTAATCCTGACTTCACACGCGCAGATACGGTCGGTCCAAGGTCGCGTCCGATCGCCGTTGCTCCAACGAGAACGATTTCCGGCTTATACTCATTGATGACGGATGCCAGTGCATGTGCATATGGCTCTGTTCTGTACTCCTTTAACTCAGGATCGTCTACAACGATAACCTTCTCAGCGCCGTACACTGCAAGCTCATCTGCAAGATTCTTCACGCCTGATCCAATTAATACTGCCGTTACCTCTGTGTTTAAGTCCTTTGCCAGCTCTTTTCCTTTTCCGAGTAATTCAAATGCAACTCCGTCTAATACATTGTCAACCTGCTGCGCAAAGACAAATACTCCCTTAAATTCTTCTAAAGCCATTTTATTCACCACTTTTCCTTATATAATTAGATTACGTGTTTCTCTTTGAATTTACCCATCAAGTAAGCAACTGCCTCATCCGTGTCAAGTACCACCTTCTCACCAGCGCCCTTGCGCACCTTATCTGAAGCCTTTGCAATCTTTGTCGGAGAACCCTTTAAACCAAGATCAGAATCGTCTACATCCTTTAAGTCTGCTCTGCCCCATACAGTTATTTCCTTGTCATAGGCATCGAAAATTCCGCCCGGCGTCATGTAGCGCGGCTGATTTAACTCAGAAAGTGCAGTGACAAGACACGGCATCTTTGCCTTTAATTCGTGGTATCTGTCCTCATACTGACGCTGTACGATCACAGAATCGCCTTCCACCTTAATATCCTGTGCATAGGAAATCACCGGTAAGCCCAAGTGCTCTGCAATCTGAGGTCCAACCTGTGCAGTATCACCGTCGATTGCCTGACGTCCTGTAATAATCAGATCATACTCTAAATTACGGATGGCTCCTGCAATCGTTATGGAGGTTGCCCATGTATCCGCACCGCCCAATACACGGTCTGTGATCAGGATTCCCTTATCAGCGCCCATTGCCAGTGCCTCACGCAGCACCTCGTCAGCCTTTGGAAGTCCCATTGTCACGGCAGTCACCTCTGCCCCATACTGTTCCTTTAACCGGAGCGCAGCCTCAAGTCCTGCCTTATCATCCGGATTCATGATACTAAGCATCGCAGCTCTGTCTAAGGTGCCATCCGGGTTAAATTTCACGCCGCCCTTTGTGTCCGGTACCTGCTTTATACATACAACTATCTTCACGGTATTATCACTCCTTATTCTTATTTTTTGACTACTTCAGTAATGAGCCTGCGATTACCATTCTCTGAACCTCGCTGGTTCCCTCATAAATCTCGGTAATCTTCGCATCACGCATCATACGCTCTACATCGTACTCTCTGATGTAGCCGTAGCCGCCGAACAACTGTACCACCTCGGTTGTCACTGCCATTGCAGTCTCCGCTGCAAAAAGCTTTGCCTTTGCCGCCTCAACCGAATATACCTTCTGATTTCCCTTTGCCATTGCTGCCTTATAAACAAGCAGCTGTGCTGCCTCAACTCTTGTCGCCATATCTGCCAGCTTAAACTGTGTATTCTGCTGTGCAGCGATTGAGCGTCCGAACTGCTTTCTCTCTTTTGTATAAGCAATGACTCTCTCTAATGCTCCCTCAGCAATACCAAGCGCCTGTGCAGCAATACCGATACGTCCGCCGTCTAATGTGTGCATTGCGATCGGGAAGCCTTTTCCCTGCGCGCCTAACAGATTCTCCTTCGGGATCCTGCAGTCCTCAAAAATCAGCTCGTAGGTAGAAGATCCGCGGATACCCATCTTCTTCTCCTTTGTTCCAAAGGAAAAGCCCGGTGTTCCCTTCTCAACGATAAAGGTAGAAAATCTCTTTTTCTTTCTTCCTCTCTTATCTTCCTCTACGCTCGTAACAGCGATCACGATATAAACATCTGCCTCTTTACCGTTTGTGATAAAGCACTTGGAGCCGTTTAATACCCATTCATCGCCGTCCAGCACTGCCTTGGTCTGTGTTCCCTGCGCATCTGTACCTGCTCCCGGCTCTGTGAGCGCGAATGCGCCGAGCTTCTCGCCGGATGCCAGCGGTCTGACATACTTCTGCTTCTGCTCCTCGGTACCATAAGTCAAAATCGGGTCAATGCACAGCGACGTATGTGCCGATACGATAACACCTGTCGTACCGCATACCTTGGACAGCTCCTCCACGCACATCACATATGTAAGCGGATCGCAGCCCTGACCGCCGTACTCCTTTGGTACCGGAATCCCCAAAAAGCCAAGCTTCTGCATTTTCTTAACGGTCTCGGCAGGAAACTTTTCTGTCTCGTCCACTTCCTGCGCCAGCGGCTTTACTTCGTTCTCGGCAAACTCTCTGAACAGAGAACGCGCCATTTCATGTTTCTTGTCTAAAGTGAAATCCATGATTTAAATTCCTCCATCAATTTTAATATTACTGCGCATCAACCGGAGTCTTTGTACGGTCAGCGTTGTATACATAAAATCCTTTTCCGCTCTTAGCGCCAAGATTGCCGCCGCGAACCATCTTGCGGAGCAGCGGACATGCGCGGTACTTACTGTCGCCTGTCTCCTTATAAAGAACATCCATAATTGCAAGGCAGATGTCAAGACCGATAAAATCTCCAAGCTCAAGCGGTCCCATCGGATGGTTCGCTCCAAGCTTCATCGCTGCATCAATACCCGCGATGTCAGAAGCGCCTTCCATTTTGATAAATGCAGCTTCGTTGATCATCGGAATCAAGATACGGTTTACCACAAAGCCTGCCGCCTCATTGACCTGTACCGGCGTCTTGCCGATTTCTGCGGAAATCTTCTTGATCGCCTCAACCGTCTCCTCCGGCGTGTTCACACCTGCGATAACCTCGATCAGCTTCATACGGTCTGCCGGATTAAAGAAATGCATACCAACCATCGGACGTGTCAAACCGTTTCCGATCTCCGTGATGGAAAGGCTTGATGTGTTCGATGCAAAAATACACTCCGGCTTTGCAATCTTATCAAGCTCCTGGAACGTCGTTTTCTTTACGCCCATATCCTCAAAAGCAGCCTCAACGATCAGATCGCAGTCAGCGCAAAGATTTTCTTTTAATCCCGCTGTGATTTTTGCAACGATCGCATCTGCTGCCTCCTGTGTCATTTTTCCTTTTTCCACAAGTCTTGCATAGCCTTTGGCAATCTTCTCCTTGCCGGCGTCTGCCCATTCCTGCTTGATGTCGCAAAGAGCTACCTCATAGCCCTCTACCTGTGCAAATGCCTTTGCGATGCCCTGTCCCATAGTTCCCGCACCAATAACTCCTACCTTCATGCTTATATCCTCCTGTCAGGTTTATTTTCCGGTTCCTTGAACCCTTCCTAATCTAAAAGCTTCCGACGTCCGGACGCCGCCCATTTATGCAGCGCCGAACGTCTTCCGCAGACTGAAACGACTTTAGTCTCTCTCAACGATCGTCGAGCAGCCCATACCGCCGCCGATACATAAAGTAGCAAGACCTCTCTTAGCATCTCTTTTCTGCATCTCATGCAGCAATGTCACAAGAATACGGCAGCCGGATGCTCCTACCGGATGTCCGAGGGCGATCGCGCCTCCGTTGACATTTACCTTTGACATATCAAAGTTCAAATCTCTTGCTACCGCGATAGACTGCGCTGCAAACGCCTCGTTTGCCTCTACAAGATCAATGTCGTCAATGGTAAGTCCTGTTCTCTCGAATACCTTTCTCGTAGAAGCAACAGGTCCTACACCCATGATCTCAGGCTCTACGCCGCCGAGAGCTCCGGCAACCCATGTAGCCATCGGGGTTACCCCAAGCTCCTTTGCCTTCTCCTCGCTCATCACAACGATCGCAGCCGCACCGTCATTAATACCGGATGCATTTCCTGCGGTTACAAGTCCGCCCTCTTTTCCTGAACAGCACTTTAAGCCCGATAGAGACTCGGCTGTCGTACCTGCACGAGGACCCTCATCTGTTACAAAATCAACCACCTGCTTCTTTACCTTCACCGGAACCGGAACGATCTCATCCTTAAATTTGCCCTCTGCCAGAGCCTTCTCGCATTTCTGCTGGCTGCTTGCTGCAAACTCATCCAATTCCTCGCGTGTAATACCATATTTATCACATACATTCTCTGCAGTGATCATCATGTGATAATGGTTGAATGCATCTGTTAACGCATCGTTTACCATTGTATCGATGATCGTCGCATTATTCATACGATAGCCAAAACGAGCCTTCGTCATAGCATACGGAGCCATAGACATGTTCTCCATGCCGCCGGCAACAACAATATCTGCCTGGCCTGCCATGATCATAGCAGCTGCCTCATTTACGCATTTCAGACCGGAACCGCAGACAACGTTAAGCGTCACAGCCGGAACCTCGATCGGGAGCCCTGCCTTGATCGATGCCTGACGGGCAACGTTCTGTCCCTGTGCCGCCTGAATGACGCATCCCATCATGACCTCATCTACCTGCTCCGGTTTTACCCCCGCTCTCTGTAATGCTTCTTTAATAACGATTGCCCCTAAATCTGCTGCCGGAGTATTGCTTAATGCTCCACCCATTTTACCAATAGCGGTACGGCATGCACCTGCCAAAACTACTTTCTTTGCCATTTTGAATTCTCCTTTCCCTGTTCGCACAAAACCCTGTTCTTTTGCAGAGAATATGTATTCTTCTCTAAATAAAATTCGCCAAAAATAGTTGTTAATTTTTTAACAATCTTTTTGTAAAAAAATAAAACACACAACCATGTCTGAGCCCTCTGTTTTCCCCTATTTCCTCAGCCATGGTCCTTTTTCATAATCAGCGTTTTTCTAGGTTTCTGCTACTTTTTCATGCTACCATATTTCTTTTGTAAATGCAATAACTTTCTGTTTTTTTCATAATTGTAAAGTTTGATTTTGTCTGCTTTCGCTCTCATACTTTGTTAAAAATTTATCATGAAAATCAGCTCCTATTTTAAAAGAAAAGGGCAATTCTTGTGTATTTTCCACAAAATTGCCCTCTGTTCTTAATAAAATACATGATTGCAGATGACCGTACCCTGAATGATCCCGTTATTTCTGCGGAAGTACAGGCAGTTTAAGGTGATGTTGCCATTTAAGACCTCCTGCGCTGCCTGAAGACACTCATTGTTTACCCCCGCCTGCAGACGATAGGCAAGACGGCCGCTCGCAACCGGAGAAAACTGCCCGCTCTGATAGATCACGCCCGATATGGTATTCGGAAAATAGGAACTTTTTACACGATTTAAAACGACGCTTCCCACCGCGAGCTTCCCTGCATAAGGCTCCCCCTCAGACTCGCACTGAATGATCGCTCCCAAAAGATATGCGTCACTGTCTGTCGGCACATAGACCACGCCGGAGGTATCCTCCTGTTCCTGCTGCTTGATTGCCTCTAAACGCGCCGCGTCCTCGCGTGCCTTCTGCTCCTCCAGCTTCTGCTCATAGGCGATCATATCCGCAAGCTTCTTCTCCAGCTCGTTTACATCTCCCTGCGCCTGTGCAAGCTCCTCATTTGTCTGCGCAAGATTTGCCTGCGCCGTGCTGATCAGGCTGTTGACGCGCTTTTGATTCTGCTTCATCTCATCCTGCATCGCGACAAGCGCTTCCATATCCGCTTCCAGCCCCGCCTTCTGCTTGGCAATTTCCTGCTGTATCCGCTGGAATTCCTCCAGCTTTTGCCTGTCATAGGTATTGATCTGCGAAATATATTCGGTCCGGTTTAAAAAATCCTTCATCGAAGAAGCTTCAAACAACGTCTGCCATGCGGACGCTGTGCTGTTTTCATAGATAAAACGGATCCTGACCTTCATATCCTCGTACTGCTCCTTAGAACGGAGCTCTGCAGCCGCAAGCTCGTCCTGCGCCTGTGCAATCTCGGTCTCCTTCGTCTCTATTTCACTCTCCAGTTCATTCATCGAGGAAGCGATGCTCTGAAGCTCCCCATTTAACCCGTTTAGGTTTGCCTCGATATGACCCTTTTTATCGGAAATATCATCTACTTCCTCCTGCGCTTCCTCCTTCTGCTGCTGCAGACTGTTGATCTGATTCTTTGCATCCTCAATATTCTGCTGCGTCGTCTTGGCATAGGATGTGTTGACGGAAAGCATTCCAAGCACCAGCACTGCGCTCAAAATTCTTTTCCACAGAATATGCTTCATATGTATTCCCTTTCCTCAAAAAGATAATGATATACTTATTCTAACAGATTGTATTTAACCTTTCAATATGGTATAATGTGGACATTATATCTTACATTGGTATTGAACGGGGGGATTGTTTATGCAATTTATTAAAACTGCTGACCTAAAGCCGGGCATGCGTCTGGCAAAGCCGATCTATAACCGGATGGGCGTTCTTCTTTATGAAAGAGACACAAGACTTACCTTACAGGGTATCAACAGCATTGAAAATTTCGGTCTCATCGGAATTTTTATTCTTGAGCCGGCAGAACCCCTGCCGCCGCTCTCAAGAGAGGATTTGGAATTTGAACAGTTCCAGACCATCTATATGTTTAAGTTGAAGGATAACATGGACAGGCTGAAGCGTAATCTCACACCTTCCACACTGCTTGACCTGGTCAATGATATCCAGTCTCATTACGGTGTTTTGGATCATAAGCTCAATTTCACACAGACGCTGCGCAGCTCAGCGGATTTTGTATATAAGCATTCCATCAGCGTTGCGATCCTTACTGCAATGATCTCCAATCAGATGCAGCTTCCGCAGGAGGAATCACGCGCGCTTATTACAGCTGCTCTGCTTTACGATTTCGGCTACCTTTATGTGCCGCAGTCTGTGCTGGATAAGGGTGATGATCTTACAGAAAGCGACTTAAGCTTTATTCAGATGAACCTCGAGCGGGGCTATGAGACGATACGTCCGCGCTACGAGGAATGCGAGCTCCCCAAGACCTCGCTTGAGATCATCCAGCAGATTATTTTCCAGGGAAGTCAGACGCTTAAGATCAAGGAGCCTGCAGATAATGTGAAACTGCTGCGCGATATTTTAAAGGCTGCGGATCGGTTCGACCGCCTGACCGCAATGAATATCAATAATCCTCCTGTTTCCGAGGTTGCAGCCATGACCTTCCTTCATAAGCATAACAGTATCTACAATCCGTTGGTGGTCAATGCGCTGGCAGAGTGTATCCATATCCTGCCGACCGGCTCGTGTGTAGACCTCTCCGACGGAGAAAAGGCGCTTGTTCTGGAGGAAAACGCTGCAGACTTTACACGACCGATGATCCTAAAGTTCTCAAACAACGTTATCTATGATCTGAGCGATCCGGTTATCGGCAAATCGCTCCATATCATTGATATTATGAAAACAATGGATAACCGTATTGCGATCGACGAGGAGACATTAAAGCATTTTGTTGCTGACAAATATATTCAGGAGACGGCAGAACGTTTCCGCAGACGCAAGCTTGCGATCGCACAGCGTAAGCAGCAGGAGCTCCAGCAGCAGACAATGGACGCACTCCTTGCAGACACCTCCTTCCTTGCAGATGACAGTCCGCAGGAAGCGCCTGCCTCCAAGAGACCCCGCAAGCGCATGAAGCTCATTTAAATGCAATCGTATGCTTGCTTTATAACCTGCACTTAGATAAACAACGAGCGACACGCTTCGCGAACCGCTCTTATGTCAATAAAAATCCGAGAGAAACCCTGGTATTTAAGGATTCCTCCCGGATTTTTTATTTTTTCAAAAACAAGAACTCATTTTTCAGACAAAACTCACTCGTCAAAACAGGTCCTTATCTTTATTGTGCGCCTGTCAGATAGCTGCTGATGCAGTACAGTGTCTGCCCGTTGTACTCCACTCTTGACCAGCCATATTCCTCATTGATTCCGGTTCTCGTCACAGTCTCCCCGTTATGGAGAACGGCAGCAACCGCAGAATCCGGATGAGTTACGCTCGGCATCGTCCGCAGATTGACCTCGATCTTTGCCGTCACACTGTCATTCACCGCCTTAAACTTCGTCTTAAGACCGTCTCCTTCATCCGTCGTTGTACCCTCATCCGGCATCCGGTAATTCAGATCTGTGGTCAGATAATTAGAAACTGCATAATACGTCTGCCCGTTATAAACAATGCGCGACCAGCCGCTGTCACTAACGCCTGTACGGGTTGCCGTCTCCCCGTTTGCCAGCACCGCCTGTACCACGCTGTCCGCCCCCTGACTTGGAATATCACGCAGGTTTGTCTTTTCCTTCGCCGTAACTGTCTCATTCACCTCCGTAAAATCCATCAATGCCTCCGCGTCAGCTTCCACACTCTCCGGTGCAATGTCGCTCTTTGCGTCCGCCGTCCCCTCATAGGTGAAATATGCTACGTTGACGTCCACCGGTTCCGGCACTCCCGCCACACTGCCCTTATTTGTATACTGCCACATGGCAAATCCGTCCGCATAGCTGTCCGTCCCCTCATCCAGCGGCGTAATCCCGTCCGGATACCACGCCATCCAGAGCTTATAGGACTGCTGCAGCCTTGAAGTGTCCCACTGCGCATCTCCCTCCATCTCATTTTTTGCCGCATAGAACATCGGTGTGTAACCGCGCTCATAAATACGTTTTAAGAACGCATCTGCAATATCCGTACGTTCACTCTGCGTCAGGTCATATTGGCGGCTTTTCGGATTTGTGAAGCCCTCACAGTTATAGGCTACCGGATAGGTAATCTGATACTGCGCGATCAGATCGGCAACCCAGTCCGCTTCTGCCCTGGCTTCGTCCTCCGTGACCGCCGTAGAAAAGAAATATGCCCCGACCTTCATCCCGTTCTCCTGTGCCTCCTGCATATTATATCTCGCATTCGTATCCTCGCAGATTTCCCCTGTTTCAAGCGTCCGATAGCCGACGCGCACCATTGCAAACTCAATGCCACTGTCCGCAACCTGCTTCCAATCTATCGTACCCTGATACTTTGATACATCAATTCCGAGACTCTTACCTGAAAGCTCGGTCGCAGTCTCCGCCGAAAGCACTGTCGGCGCAGCCTCTCCGTCATTCTCTCCTGCCGTCATCGCTCCCTCAAACACATTCTGCGGATCTTCCCCATGATCAGTAACCGGGATGTTTGCCGTCTCCTGCGTATTCACCTCTGTAGTTTCCACATTGTCAATCTCCGTCGAGAGCACAGATTTTTCCTCCGCAGAATCCTTTCCCTGACTCATCTTTATAAAAGCTGTAACTACAATCACGAGCAATACCGCAACAATGACGATCGGCAACAGCATACGCCAACCGCTTGCATTCCCGTCACTCTTGTTCCAAAAACCATCCCCACGTCTCATGGCTTCCTCCTCCTTTTGTGCTTTATTTTCAGACGCCTTCCTCTATCCGCAGTATAACCTCTGCCGTCATTTTACTGCTCCCGCAACCGCTCCGCAAGTCCACTGTAGCGCTTCTGCTGCGAGATATTCTGAATCATCTGCACAAACGCCGCGTCATTTCCCACAAGCGTGACACACTTTCGGGCGCGTGTCACCGCTGTATAGAGCAGATTCCGGTTCATCAGCATAGATGGACCCGACAAAAGCGGAATCACGACTGCCGGATATTCGCTCCCCTGCGATTTATGTATGGTGATCGCATAGGCAAGCTCCAATTCCTCCAGCAGCTTATAGGGATATTCCACCTTCCTCCCTTCCTCAAACTCAACCGTCATTGTCTCCGCAAAATCGTTGATTTCACGGATCACGCCCATATCTCCGTTAAACACTCCTGTGCCCTGCTCCACGCATAGGCCGAGCTTCGTGCGTATCTCCCATGAAAGCTGATAATTATTTTTCGTCTGCATGACCTTATCGCCTTCCCGGAAAACAATGTTTCCCTGCTCCTTCTCCAGCTTATTTTTCATCGGAGGATTCAAATATTGCTGTAAAATACTATTTAGACGCTCCACCCCCAGCAATCCCTTACGCATTGGCGTAAGCACCTGAATATCATAGGGCGACGCATCCACAAACTTCGGAAGCTTCTGCTTGATCAGCTGAAGTACCACGTTGATAATGACATCTGCATCATATCTCTTTAAGAAAAAGAAGTCCATGCTCTTATTATCTAAGGATACTTCTTCCCCTTGATTGATCTTATGCGCATTTACAATAATATCACTGGTAGACGCCTGCCGGAAAATCTTCGTCAGCATCACCACATTGCAGGCATGAGAGCGGATAATATCCCGCAGAACACTCCCAGGACCCACACTTGGAAGCTGATTAACGTCTCCCACGAGAATCAGCCTTGTACCAACCGGGATCGCCTTCAGCAGAGAGTGCATCAACGTAATATCTACCATCGACATTTCATCCACAATGATAACATCCGTCTCCAGAGGATTCTGCTCATTACGCTCAAAGCCTGCACTCCCCTCAACACCGCCATTCAGCTCCAGCATACGATGCACAGTCCGCGCCTCAAAGCCGGTTGTCTCACTCATACGCTTCGCCGCTCTCCCGGTCGGGGCAGCCAGAAATATATCCATTCCTTCCAGTTCAAAATATTTGATGATGGTATTGATCGTTGTTGTCTTTCCCGTTCCCGGTCCTCCCGTGATCACGAGAAGTCCGTTGCGCACCGCCTCCTTTACTGCTGTCACCTGATGCTCATCTAATTCCATTCCGGTCTGCTTCTCAATCTCCCGTATGCGCTGTTCAATCTCAATTTCCGGCACATCATAATTAACGTTTAGCTGCTGAAGCATTGTCGCCGTATTTGCTTCCATATAATAGAAGGACGCCGCATAAATCTGTGTCTGTTCTCCCTCACTCTGCTTCATTATGATTTTTCGCTCGATCGCCAAGTCCACGTATTGCTTCTCGATCTGCTCCGGCAAAACCTCCAGCAGCTGCGTGACGCACTTTGTCAATTCCTCCACCGGAAGAAATGTATGCCCCTCTCCGGCAGCCTGCTGTAACACATAAAGAACCCCGCTGCGAATCCGAAAATCGGAATCCATACGGATTCCGACACGCGCTGCAATCTCATCGGCAGTCCGAAAGCCGACCCCCGCAATATCATCGGCAAGACGATATGGGTTTTCTTTTAAAATTCCATAAATCTCCTGCCCATAGGTCTGATATACCTTAACTGCAAGATTCATCGTAATGCCGTATTGCTGCAAGAATATCATCGCCTGACGCAAATCACGCTTCTGATTTACCTGATCTGCGATCTCCATTGCCTTGCGTTCGCTGATCCCCTTGATCTCTGCCAGACGTTCCGGCTCCTCCTCAATGATACGAAACGTATCATCCTTAAAACGCCGAACGATCCTTGCCGCAAGCGCAGCCCCTACCCCATGAATTGCACCCGATCCCAGGTACCGCTCGATCGCTGCCTCATCCTCCGGCGCTTTTTCCTCAAAGCTCTCTACCTTAAATTGTTTGCCATAGGTCGGATGCTCGGTATACTCCCCGCTTGCCTCAATATTTTCCCCTTCCGCAATCGTCGAAAAAATTCCAACACATGTAATTTCTTCCTCATTACTGACCAGGTTCAACACCGTATAACCGTTATCTGTATTTCTATAAATGATATGCTCCACATATCCCGTCAGCTTTTCCACTCTCCGTCTCTCCTTATGAACAATGACCTCCAGACATGCTTTCATGCAGTAGCATCACACTTCTCAAACATCACCACACGCTGTACGGTATTTTTTATCTGCCGCTCGTTCCCGCAGAGCATTTTTTCTTGCTTAAATTCCATAAACTTGCCTTTTAAAGAAAAAATGCTGCCGCATTAAAGTTATCCTCCATGCGACAGCCCCTATTTTACTCAATATTATAATTCCGCTTCATCTGCTCATAAAGCTGCTGCGTAAAGCCCCCACCGACCTGATCTATCACTTCATCTGCCAATACCTGTATCGTACTATCCATATGAAAATCTGTCAGTGTCTGAATTGAGGAATCCTTTTCCTCATCCTCTAATGTCATATTTTTCTTTACTTCCTTCATGATTTCTTCCACAAAATAAGAAGTAAAATCCTTGCAGACCTCAAGCAGCTCATCCTCTGTCGTCTCAGAAGATATTCCTTTCGCAGAATTGGAAAGCTTGTCTGCCTCATTCATCGCAGCTGTTGTCTGTGTCGTATCCACGAATGACGAAATCCCGCCTATTGCAATACTCATATGCTACCTCGCTTTTTATCTTCTCAGATTATTTGCCTGCTCCAGCATCTCATCTGACAATGTAATTGCCTTTGAATTTAACTGATAAGCACGCTGCGCAATGATCAGATTTACCATCTCATCTGCCACCTGTACGTTAGAGCCCTCAAGGAAATTCTGACGTACCTTGCTTGGGATCAGATTTGCATTCGTCGCCTCATTCAACGGGTTTCCGGATGCCGGCGTTACCTGCAGAAGATTATCTCCGATCTTGTCAAGACCTGCCGGATTATTAAACTGGAACAAGCCAATCCTCTGATTCAGCGGCACATAAACACCATCTGCATTCATATAGCCAAATGTTCCGTCCTCAGAAACCTTTACGCTTCCTGAGCTAACACCAGCCGGCAATACGATTGGGTTATTATTCGTATCCAGTACAGGATACCCGTCCGGATTTGTCAAGGTCACACCGTTTACACCCACTGCCCAGTTGAAATTACCGGCTCTGGTATAATAAGTCTCCCCGTCTGCCCCTCGAACCGCGAAAAATCCGTCGCCCACAATCGCAAAGTCCGTATCATTCTCGCTTGCGATCATTGCGCCCTGCTTATAAATCGAGGTGGTGGAAGCAATTCTCGTTCCCAGACCAACCTGCGCAGGGATCGGCTTCTCCTCTCCGTTGGCTGTCGTAGTTCTCGTCTGAATTGTCTGATACAGCAGAGACTTAAATTCTGCTTTCTCCTGCTTGTATCCGACTGTATTTACATTCGCCAGATTATTCGAAATATTATCTACATTGGTCTGCTGTGCAATCATACCGCTCGCTCCGGTATAAAGTGCTCTCATCATAAGTCAGTTACCTCCCGCTATTATACTTGTCCTACCTGATTCACGGCCTTCTCTAATGTCTCGTCCACCGCATTGATGACCTTCTGTCCTGCCTGATAAGCTCTGGAGATCGTGATCATATTCACCATTTCCGAAACAACATTGACATTGGAGGACTCGATCAGTCCCTGTGATACCTGTGCATCGGAAGCAACGATCGTGCCTCCCTCCACCACATCATACAGATTCTCTCCGAATTTTGCAAGATAATTATAATCAGTAAAATCCACATGACCGATCGTCGTTATCTGCTGACCGTTCTGGAAAATATTTCCCAACTCGTCCACCGTAATCTTCTCATTTGGATTCACACGGATCCTGCCGTTGACATTTCCTGCCATCGCATCATTCTGATTCAGGACAAAATCACCGTCCTTTGTCACCAGATACCCCTGCGTATTTATGGTAAATGCGCCGTCTCTCGTATACTTCACCGATGAATTCCCAGCCTTATCCGTATAGGAGATCGCAAAAAATCCATCTCCCTTTAATGCGAAATCAGTCGCATTATCCGTCACACGATAATTTCCCGCACTGTAATCGGTATAGGTCTCCCCAATATGCACGCCCATACTCATACCGCCAAGTCTCTGCGGCATCTTATAATAAGAGCTGTCCTTGATCTTTACTGCAAGCTCATCCGCAAAGGTCTGTGACGTCGTTCCCTCTTTCTTGTAGCCGTTTGTATCGGCGTTCGCAAGGTTATTGGAAAGCACGTTCAGACGATGCTGCTCGTTCACCATTCCCGTATACGCGGTATACAATCCTTTTACCATAAACCTACTCCTTCTTCTGTGACTTACCACTTATCTATATATCGGCAGAAACGCCCGATAACTTAATCCTCATCATGTCTTCCAGCCAAAAATTCTACAAACTTACCTGTTCCGATCGCAACACAGGTCATCGGCTCATCCGCCGTCATCGTATTAATTCCCGTCTTATCCTCGATCAGTTCCTCCAGACCGCGCAGCAGAGCGCCTCCTCCGGTCAGGACAATCCCCCGGTCAGCCACGTCGGCTGCAAGCTCCGGCGGCGTCTTCTCCAAAACGGAATGCACCGCCTCAACGATCTGCATCACCGGCTCTCTGAGCGCCTCCTCCGTCTCCTCGGAGGACACGGTAACCGTCTTCGGCAGTCCTGTTACAAGGTTACGTCCCCTGACATCCATGGTGTCATTCTGTGCAAGCGGGAAACAGGTTCCGATCTTGATCTTGATGTCCTCCGCCGTTCTCTCTCCGATCAAAAGATTGTGCTTCTTTCTCATATAACGCACGATCGACTCGTCAAAATCATCGCCTGCGATCTTAATAGATGTGCTGACAACTGAACCGCCGAGCGAAATAACGGCAATATCTGCGGTACCGCCTCCGATGTCCACGATCATATTACCGCACGGCCTTGTAATATCAATCCCTGCCCCGATCGCCGCAGCAATCGGTTCCTCTATGATCTGCACCTCACGCGCGCCCGCCTGATAGGTCGCATCCTCAACCGCCTTCTTCTCCACCTCTGTGACGCCGCTCGGCACACAGACGCTGATGCGGGGTTTGCGGAAAGTCTTTTTGCCGATCGCCTTCTGAATAAAATACTTGATCATCTTTTCTGTCACAGTGTAATCCGAGATCACACCCTGACGGAGCGGACGAACCGCCACGATATTGCCCGGTGTTCTTCCAAGCATCAATCTGGCTTCTTCTCCGATCGCCTTTATTTTATTCGTATCGCGGTCAAACGCCACTACGGACGGCTCCTTCAATACGACACCCTTTCCCTTAATATAAACCAATATGCTTGCAGTACCAAGATCAATACCGATGTCTGTACTCATCATCTTTCCTTCTGCCCCTTTCATTCTCTGTGTGCTGATCTATTGTCAAATATCTCCCTTTTGCCCAAAATGGACGCAGAGACGCATTTAATCATATTTTTCCATATACAGCACTATTATATACAAAAAATGGGATTTATCAAAGGCTTTTTTGCTCTTGATACCGTTTTTTTCAAAAAAATAAGAATTTCTTTATTTTTTTAAATATTTCTTCACATATTGGCCGGTATAAGACTCCGAAATCTCCGCCACCTGCTCCGGCGTTCCCTGTGCGACGACCGTCCCCCCGCCGTCTCCGCCCTCAGGCCCCATATCAATCAGATAATCCGCCGTTTTAATGACTTCAAGATTGTGTTCAATGACAACCACTGTATTCCCGCTTTCCGATAATCTGCGCAGAATCTCGATCAGCTTATGCACGTCTGCAAAGTGCAGTCCTGTCGTCGGCTCATCCAAAATGTAGATCGTTTTTCCCGTACTCCGCTTGGAAAGCTCCGTGGCAAGCTTGATTCTCTGCGCCTCACCGCCGGAAAGCTCCGTGGACGGCTGTCCGAGCTTTATATAGGAAAGTCCCACGTCATACAGCGCCTGTATCTTGCGGTGCACAGACGGCACATTCTTAAAAAACTCCAGCGCTTCCTCCACTGTCATATCAAGCACATCATAGATATTCTTTCCCTTATATCTGACCTCCAGTGTCTCTCTGTTGTAGCGTTTTCCCTCGCAGACCTCACACGGCACATAGACGTCCGGCAGGAAATGCATCTCAATTTTCAAAATACCGTCACCGGAGCACGCCTCGCACCGCCCTCCTTTTACATTGAAGCTGAAGCGTCCTTTTTTATAACCCTTCGCTTTCGCATCCGGCGTTGCTGCAAACAGATCGCGGATCATATCAAAAACACCCGTGTAGGTCGCCGGATTGGAGCGCGGCGTTCTTCCGATCGGGGACTGGTCAATATCGATCACCTTATCGAGCTGCTCAATGCCAAGAATCTCGTCGTGCTTTCCCGGTATACAGCGCGCACGGTTCAGGTCGCGCGCCAGCCGCTTATAGAGGATTTCGTTTGTCAGAGAACTCTTTCCCGAACCTGACACGCCGGTGATACACGTCATGATCCCAAGCGGTATCTGCACGTCAACATTCCTAAGATTATTCTCCTTTGCTCCCCGGATCGTCAAATATCCGGTCGGGGTTCTGCGCTCCTCAGGTACGGGAATCTGAATGCGCCCGCTTAAATACGCGCCTGTAAGGGATTTTTTGTTCTTCATGATCTCCTTTGCCGTACCGCATGCCACAACCTCGCCGCCATGCGAGCCCGCCCCCGGTCCGATGTCCACAATATAATCGGCGGCAAGCATCGTATCCTCGTCATGCTCGACAACGATCAATGTGTTTCCCAGCTCTTTTAAATTTTTCAGCGCACCGAGCAGCTTATCGTTATCTCTCTGATGCAGTCCGATCGACGGCTCATCCAGAATATACGCTACCCCCACAAGCCCAGATCCAATCTGCGTTGCAAGACGGATACGCTGCGCCTCACCGCCGGAAAGCGTTCCGGTTGCTCTTGTGAGAGAAAGATAATCAAGTCCGACCTCATTCAAAAACCCGACGCGCGCACGGATCTCCTTTAAAATCTGCTCGCCGATCAGCTGCTGCTGATTGGTCAGCGTAAGCTCCTCCAGAAACAGGTTCAGCTTCTTGACTGACATCGCCGTCATCTCATAAATGTTCTTATCTGCCACCGTAACGGCAAGCGATTCCTTCTTCAAGCGCTGCCCCTTGCACTCCTCGCAGGGCGTGATCCGCATAAACTGCTCATATTCCTGTTTCATAACATCCGACCCGGTTTCCCGGTATTTTCGCTGCACATTGCGCAGCAGCCCCTCAAACGCCACATCGTAAACACCCTCGCCGCGGTGTCCCTTATAATGCACCTTGATCTCTTTCCCGTCCGTGCCGTGGATCAGCACATATTTGATCTCATCAGGATAGTCCTCAAATGGTGTGTCGAGTGAAAAATCGTATGCCTGCGTGAGCGCCTTTAAAACAGCATAGGTAAAGCTTGACGGATCCGTACACGACTGCCAGCCCATCACCTGGATCGCTCCCTCCGCAATCGACAGCTTTTTATCAGGAATCATTAAATCCTCATCAAACTCCATTTTATAACCAAGTCCAAAACAGGTCGGACAGGCGCCGAACGGATTGTTAAAGGAGAAGCTTCTCGGCTCTACCTCTCCAACGCTGATACCGCAGTCCGCGCAGGAAAAGCTCTCGGAAAACTGAATCGGCTCTCCATCTATCACATCTACCGTCATCTGTCCCTCTGCCAATTCCAAAACATTTTCAATCGAATCAGACAGGCGCTTCTCAATTCCTTCCTTTACCATCAGACGGTCGACAACAATCTCGATATTGTGCTTTTTATTTTTTTCCAGCTTGATGTCCTCTGTCAGCTCATACATATTTCCATCCACAATGACGCGTACATAACCGCTGCGCTTCGCCTGCTCAAACAGCTTCTGGTGCTCTCCCTTACGTCCGCGGACTACCGGTGCAAGCAGCTGTATCTTTGTCCGCTCCGGCAGCTCCATAATCTGATCCACCATTTGATCTACCGTCTGCTTCTTTATCTCCTTGCCGCACTTCGGACAATGCGGCGTCCCGATCCTTGCATACAAAAGGCGGAAATAATCATAGATTTCCGTTACTGTTCCAACCGTGGAACGTGGATTGCGGTTCGTCGATTTCTGATCGATGGAGATCGCCGGAGACAGCCCCTCGATCTTCTCCACATTCGGCTTCTCCATCTGTCCCAAAAACTGGCGCGCGTAGGAGGACAGCGATTCCATATAGCGTCTCTGTCCCTCCGCATAAATCGTGTCAAATGCAAGCGAGGACTTGCCGGAGCCGGAAAGCCCGGTCAAAACAACAAACTCGTCCCTCGGAATATCCACGTCAATATGCTTTAAATTATGTTCGTTCGCGCCTCTTATTTTAATGTATTTTCTCTCGCCTGTTTTTCTCATGCTCACCCTCCCTGCTGTTTTGTGTTTCTTGGATTTTCCCCGCAGAGTGCTTCCTTTCGTCTATATTCTTTCCAAATTTATGCGTCCCGCAGCATATTTTTCAATTCTACCATTTTATCGCGGTACTCCGCCGCCGCTTCAAAGTTCAAGTCTGCCGCTGCCTTCTGCATCTTCTTCTGAATGTCCGCAATCAGCTTCTCCAGCTCCTTCTTACTCATCGACTCCGGATCCTTTGCAAACTGCATCTCCTCCTGCGCAACCTTCTTCGAGACGGAGATCAGCTCGCGTACGGATTTTTGGATCGTTTTCGGCGTAATACCGTGCGCTGTATTGTACTCCTGCTGAATTTTACGGCGGCGCTCCGTCTCGTCGAGCGCAACACGCATGGAGTCGGTAATCTTATCCGCATACATGATCACATGCCCTTCACTGTTACGCGCCGCACGTCCGATCGTCTGGATCAAGGAAGTCTCTGAACGCAGGAATCCCTCTTTATCTGCGTCAAGAATCGCAACCAATGTAATTTCAGGAATATCCAACCCCTCTCGCAGCAGGTTGATCCCGACCAGCACATCAAATACATCAAGCCGCAGGTCGCGGATAATCTCCGCCCGTTCCAGCGTATCAATATCGGAATGTAAATACTTCACACGGATGCCGACCTCACGCATATAATCGGTCAGATCCTCCGCCATCTTTTTCGTCAGCGTTGTGATCAGTATCTTGTTGTGGTTTGCAATTTCTTTATTTACCTCGCCAAGCAAATCATCAATCTGTCCCTCGACAGGGCGTACCACGACCTCCGGGTCAAGCAGTCCTGTCGGACGGATGATCTGCTCTGTCCGCAGCAGCTCATGCTCCGCCTCATATACGTTCGGCGTTGCGGAGACAAACAGCATCTGGTCAATTTTACTCTCAAATTCTTCAAAATTCAATGGACGGTTGTCTTTCGCGGAGGGGAGACGAAAACCATAATCCACGAGCGTCGATTTTCTCGACTGGTCTCCCGCATACATGCCGCGTACCTGCGGTATCGTAATATGCGACTCATCTACAATGATCAGATAGTCGTCTTTAAAGTAGTCCATCAGCGTATGGGGCGTCGCCCCAGCAGGAAGTCCCGCAAGATATCTGGAATAATTCTCGATTCCGCTGCAAAAGCCCGTCTCTTTTAACATCTCGATGTCAAAATTCGTTCTCTCGGCGATTCTCTGCGCCTCCAGCAGCTTGTCCTCTCCCTTAAAATACTTTACGCGTTCTTCCAGCTCTGCCTCAATATCCTCACATGCCCGCAATATTTTCTCCTGCGGCACAACATAATGAGACGCCGGAAATACTGCAAAATGCTCCAGACGGCACTTGATCTCTCCCGTGAGAACATCAATCTCCGTAATACGGTCAATCTCATCGCCGAAAAATTCTGCCCGCACCGCGGTATCGCCAAAGTTTGCCGGGAAAATCTCAAGCACATCGCCGCGCACCCGGAACGTACCGCGGTGAAAGTCCATCTCATTGCGCGTATATTGTATGTCAATCAGGGCACGAATGACCTCGTCCCTGTCCTTCTGCATCCCCGGACGCAGGGAAACCATCATGCCAAGATAATCCTCCGGGCTTCCCAAGCCGTAAATACAGGAAACAGACGCCACGACGATCACGTCCCGTCGCTCTACCAGCGCCGCCGTGGCGGATAGGCGCAGCTTGTCAATCTCCTCATTGATCGCCGAATCCTTCGCGATATAGGTATCGGTCTGAGGCACATACGCCTCCGGCTGGTAGTAATCATAGTAGCTCACAAAATACTCCACCGCATTCTCCGGGAAGAACTCCTTAAACTCGCCGTAGAGCTGGGCGGCAAGGGTTTTGTTGTGGGCGATGATCAGCGTCGGCTTATTTAATTTTGCAATGATATTTGCCATAGTAAATGTCTTGCCTGATCCGGTAACACCAAGAAGGGTCTGAAACTGATTGCCCTCCTCAAAACCCCTGACGAGCGCTTCGATCGCCTGCGGCTGATCGCCGGTGGGCTGAAATTCACTGTGTAATTTAAACTCCATAATGTATTTTTACCTCCTTAGCGACCATAAAAAAGCTCGTCTATTAGGCAGAAATCCGTAAAATGAAGCGTTTTTGCCCTGCTTAATAGACAGGCCTTTTGCTTTTTACGAATTCAGGTCACCAAAACGTGTTTTTCAGAACTGCGTAACACCAGATAACACCTAGCGGAATTGGCACTTCTAAAGGTCATCAAAAATTATAACATGGATATCTAAAAAAGTATAGCCAAAAAACGGAACATCTGTTCTTTTCCTGCAACTATCCTTTGATAACAGTATGTTCACTTTTATAGTAAGGTAATCTTCTGCGGAGGTAATTACATCTATGTTTTCAGCCGGCAATTCCCTCTCCGCTTCACAGCTTTTGCCGCTCTGGCATGCCGCACCTGCCACCGCTGGCTTTCCCTGCCTCCGCTGCATCATGGAAATATCAAAATGTGGGTTGGATAAATCGGAGACATTCTTTCTCCTTGTTTGGGGCAAAAAAGAGCAGGGAACCTTTTTCAGATTTCCTGCTCGGTGTGCCGCTGGTAGGGCGGTAAGTATTAAGTTTTAGGCTCTTGTCAATTCAACAAACGAAAAGCGACTATTACGTTATTCTCCTCTAATTCTTCCTTCGACACTCCAATGCTGTGCATTATTTTTAGATATTCGTATTTGCCCTATCCCATCTAATTTTACTCATATCTCCTTATGCAGAATCATGCGTAGACTTTGCATTGGTATTCATGCCTAGGATCTATTTCAAGGATTTTTAATTCATAATTATCTAAGGGGTCATGCTCATAAATATAAAATGGATCTTCTCTGTCACAGCTTTCCCCCGATAAATGAGAATTGTTGGCATTAACCACATACCCAATCATCCTTTAACAAATCCTCATCATAAGGAGAACTGATTGTATGAATCATTCCTGAATGGATATTATGGATGATACATTCTGCCCATTCGCCTTCCTTTATTTCAGAAAATAAGCATTTTCCTTTTTCCCACTTTTTTCTGTCTCTATACATAGCCGTAATCTCACGTTGTTCAAACGTATGATCATTCATTGGAATTGTAATAATGTCTCCAATTCTAATTGTTTCTCCTTTTTCAGCGAGAATAGATACTTCAACTTCATTCTTATCATAAGCTGATGTACCTGCCATTTGAAAAATCATGATATGCACCTCAACTTCCGATTTATCGTTGGCTACATTATACTTTATCTGACCGTCAAGGTATAGCATGATTTCGTAAAGCTTGTCGAATGGCAGCCGCTTGCAGCGCAGGGTGTTTCCGGACGGCAAGTACAAAAATGGATCGTTGGAAAAGCCAGCTTTACATAGTTGAGCGCCTTTGATTTGGGTATTGTGGAATTTTATTTCCTGTCTGCGATTATTTTAGCAGCAATTTGTTCCAAAGTAGCTTCTAAGTCCAAACCAATTAAGTCAGGATAAAAAATATAGTCTGAAAGATTATCTAATCCAGTGTTAATTTCCAGATATTCCAACCACCAATCCATTTCTACTTCCTCAAAATCCATAATATGTAAAACTATTTCTTTGAGTTCCTCATTTGTCAAATCAGATTTCACTGGTGGGGGCATTAAGGCTTGGCGTGCCACTGTTTCTAAATCGGTGTAACTCCAATAAGCTTGGAAAGCATCGATTTTTATCTTCTTATTTCCAGTAATTTCTATCAAGTTCTTCTGTAGCTGCCCTAATTCTTTTTGGGCTTCTTTATCGCTGTCACAGTCTTTTTCGTCCATAAGCAGCGCCGCTTTTTCAATAATTTCCATTATGACCGGAAGTTTCGTTTCGTCAATACTGATTTTTTTCATAATCCTACCTCCATTTCTATTTTCTGCCTCGCTCGGCTCATCTATAAACTGGACAGTGAGCAGGAATCCTTTTTTACAATTTACTTAATTATCTTCAAAGATGCCAAAAAATTTGAAATAACCAAATTTTCCGTCAGAAACTTCCTTGACATTACCTTCGTACTTCATCCTTCCAATAATGATAACTGTGTTATACGCTTGTTCTAACTCATTTGGATATTGCTCTTTTAATTTAGACACATCAAACATATCAACATTTTTGAAAATCTCATCAATGGAATTAGATGCTTCAGCATTTAACACACCAAGCATAAAATCTTCATCGTATGTATTTATTCCAAAGTCTACACCCATTTCAAATCCAATGTAGTCATCCTCCAGCAAATCATAATCTTTGTCCAGATATTCTTCTAATAATTCTTCGCTTTTACATATCCCTAAAAATATAGACATATATTCATCATTACTATAGGAAACATTCAATTGTCTACGTTCTTTCACTCTACCTGCCTCCTCAGCTTCCGATTTATTACTCGCTTTATCTGGATAAATTGTACCATAAAGCCGTGAACAATTCTACCAATATCTGCAAAACCAACATAGCCGATACTTTCTATTTCTATCAAATCTATAACTATGCCCGTGCAATTCGATCTATTTCTTTCCAGAAAAGAATGATCGCAATATTTACTTTCCCGATATTTTCATATTTTTATCACATGGTAATATCATAGAAATCGTATCACATAGACGTGACCAAGGAACAAATAAGAATCA